>Ga0207705_10004401_pt1 | contig 10644 bp, 7 predicted proteins | sample KBSC13metaG_FD_184314 | JGI IMG/M metagenome (GOLD analysis project Ga0207705, IMG submission 184314) | Corn rhizosphere microbial communities from Kellogg Biological Station, Michigan, USA - KBS C1-3 metaG (SPAdes) (version 2) | ecosystem: Host-associated > Plants > Roots > Rhizosphere > Soil ...
GCTCGCCATCGGGGTGAAATTGGATGCGAACAGGCGATGTTCCTCCAGGCCTTCCCAGCCGCCGCCGCCGCCCCGGATCGCGACATCGGCGTCACCACCGCGCAGGTCGCACAGCTCGTTGCTGGTCGTCATCCGGACTGCGAGGTCCGGGTGCCCCATTTGGAACGCACCCAGCCGCCACGCGAGCCAGGTGTTGGCAAAAGTATGCGTGGTGGTGATCGTCAGCAGCGTTTCGTCTTCCTCGCGATGGCTCGCGAATGCCATCTCGATCGCGTCGAAGGCGCCGGACAGTGGGGGGAGCAAGCGCTGTCCAAGCGGGGTCAGGCGAGCGCGCCCTCGTTCGCGCACGAATAACGGCGACCCGAGCCGCTCCTCGAGACTTTTGACCTGGTAGGAGACGGCGGCCTGGGTCATCCCAAGCTCGGCCGCGGCGGCGGTGAAATTCTCGGTCCGCGCCGCCGCCTCGAACGCCCTGATCGCCGCCAGTGGTGGGAGCCGCCGCATCGGCTCGCCTCATAAGTGGAATTTATGGTTTCTGTCGAGTGTTTGATTGGCGAAACGAACCGCCAAATCCTATTAAGCTCTCAAGTCGCCGGCGGGGTCTGATCCCTCCCCTCACAGCCCACCTCGCCGGCGGCCACCGACAGTGAAGGAGACTTGCCATGGCTTATGGCCTCAGCACCCGTGCGTTCATCGAAGACGGACCTGTGGAGCAGGTCGCCAGGGCCGGAACCATGCGCTCGACCGCGCGGTCGTGGCGGGCGCTCAGCGAGGCCGGCAGGCTCGCCATCATCGAGCAGGCGCTTCGCCCCGCCAACGATCGCATCGACGGATACCCCATCGCCCTCTGACCCAGCCAAGAGAGAAAGGATGGTCACCATGGTCGACGAAATCTACGATCGCCACTATCGCGCCGCCCGCACTGAGCTGAACGCTGCTCTGGTCGACGTCGCCAGGCGTTTTGCCGGCGCATTCGGCAACGCCTTTCGAGTCCTCAACCGCATTGAATATTCAACGCCGTGGGCGAAGAGTCCGCGCAGCGCCGGGTATCGCTAAGATCCCCTCGGGGAGGGCGGAAGTTGCACGCGCCGCCCTCCCCGAATTGCCCCCTGCCCTTACCATGCGATAAGCAAGTGCGGCAGTTTGCCCAATAAAATCAGCTGTTTGTCGAAACGACGGGTTGCGCTTGCCGGCTCGATCCCTAGCCTTGCCGGATCGAGTCGTCCGGGGTCTGGGGAGTAGTCAGTGTTCAAATCACTCGTTTCGCGCGTCAGCATCACAGCCATAGCGATTGCCATCACGAGCGGGAGCGCGCCGGCTGCCGCGACCGCGCCTGTTGCAGCCCCGGTGAACGGATGGGGAGTCAAGCTCACCGACGTCACGCCCGATGCCTCGATCCATTACGGCAAACTGCCCAACGGCATGAAATACGCGATCATGCACAACGCCACCCCCAAGGGCACCGCATCGGTCCGGCTGCAGTTCGCCTTCGGTTCGATCGGGGAAGCGGAGAACGAGCGCGGCCTCGCTCACTTCATCGAACATATGGCGTTCAACGGCTCGACCCACGTGCCCGAGGGCGACATGGTCAAGATCCTCGAGCGCCAGGGCCTGAAGTTCGGTCCCGACACCAACGCCGTGACCGGGTTCGACACGACCACTTACATGCTCGACCTGCCCAAGGCCGACGCCGAGCATCTCGATACCGCAATGTTCCTCTTTCGCGAGGTTGCGAGCGAGCTCAAGTTCGACCCTGCGGCGGTCGATCGGGAGCGCGGTGTCATCCTCGGCGAAGAGCGCGCCCGCGACAATTTCCAGCTTCACCAGGTCATCGATCTGATCGGATTCCAGGCGCCTCAGACACCCTACGCCAATCGGATACCGATCGGACTCGACACGGTTTTGAAGAGCGCGTCCGCAGACACGATCCGGAACCTCTATCGCCATTATTACCGGCCGGAGAACGCGACCCTGGTGTTCGTCGGCGACGCCGACCCTGCGCTGGTCGAGGACAAGATCAGGAAAAGCTTCGCCGATTGGAAGGACAGCGGCGCCGCCGGAGCGGCGCTCCCGCGCGGCAAGGTGGACCTGGCGCGGCCGGCCGCGTTCGACACCTTCGTCGACCCGGCGGTGGCGACGACGGTCAACTACACCATTGCCCGCGCGTGGAGCGACCCGGCAGAAACGCTCGCCGAGCGCCGGCACAAGATGGTCGAGGTCCTCGCGACCGCGATGTTCAACCGTCGGCTCGCCAAGCTGGTCAATGCTCCCGGCGTGCCCCTGCTCGGCGCCACCATGCTGACCGACGAAGAGCGCGACGCCGCCCGAATGACCACCGTCGGAGTGGTTGCGAAGGACGGCTCCTGGAAGCAGGCGCTGGACGTCGCCGAGCAGGAGGTCCGCCGCGCGCTCGAGCACGGGTTCACCGCGGCCGAGCTCAAAACCCAGGTGCTGGATACGACAGGAGCCCTGCACGCGGCCGCGGAGCAGGCCGACACGCGCTCGAACACGTCGCTTGCAAACGCCATTCTCGCGATTGCCGACAGGGACAAGTTCGTGACCACGCCGCAGTCGAAGGAAGCTGAATTCGCAGCACTCGCGAAAACGGTCACTCCGGCGCAGGTCAACGCCGCCTTCCGTGAGTTATGGACCGGAAGCGCGCCCTTAATTCACGTCAGCGCCAAGCAGGACATCCCGACGCAGCAGCTCGCCGCGGCTTTCACCGCAAGCCGCAGCGTCGCGGTCGCAGCGCAACGCGACAATGCCCAGCAAGCCTTCGCCTACAACAGCTTCGGCAAGCCGGGCACGATCGCGCAGGACAAGCAGATCGCCGACCTCGGCGTCCGCACCGTCCGGTTCGCCAATAATGTTCGACTGAACATCAAGAAAACGGATTTCGAGGCGGGCAAGGTGCGCTTCCTCGTCCGGCTCGGTGACGGCGTCCTTGACCTGCCGAAGGACGAGCCGGGCCTCGCCTCGATGCTCGCGCTGACCTCGGCGACGGCTGGCGTGAAGAAGCATTCGCTGGAGGAGCTCAAGGACCTGCTGGCGGGCAAGGTGATCACCGTCGGCGCATCGGTCACCGACAATGCGTTCGTCGCGACCGGCGCAACCACCGCGCAGGATCTCGCGCTCCAGATGAAGGTCAGCGCGGCGTACTTGCTCGATCCGGGGTTCCGGCCGGAAGCGGCGAGCCAGTGGGCCAATGCCGTGCCGATCATCGAGAAGCAGCTCGATGCCCAGCCCGAGAGTGTGTCCAAGCTGCGCCTGCCGGCGTTGCTCGCCGGCGGCGACCAGCGCTTCGGCGTGCCCGGGGCGGCGGTACTGTCCAAGCGCAATTTCGATGAGGCCAGGGTTGCGCTTGCCCCGGTGATCGCCTCGGCGCCGATCGAGATCACGATTGTCGGAGACGTCGACGAAAAAGCAGCGATCGATGCGGTCGCGGCAAGCTTCGGTGCGCTTCCGGCGCGCAAGGCGAGCAGCCTTGCCGGCGCCGACGCCCGCAAGGCGTCGTTCCGCGCCGACCGCAGCCCGATCGTTCTCAAGCACGACGGGCCGGCCGACAAGGCGCTGGTCGAAGCGGTGTGGCCGACCGCCGACGATTCCAACTATCGCGAAGTCGTCGGTGTCGGGCTGCTGAAGGACGTCCTCGACCTGATGCTGACCGACAGCGTGCGCGAGAAGCTCGGCGACAGCTATGGCGTCGACCTGCAAAGCGTCATGTCCGACACGTTCGACGGCTTCGGCTACCTGTCGGCCAGCGCGGTCGTTGCCCCCGACAAGACCGACGAGGTCCAGCAGGCGATTGCCGAGGCCGCGGCCGAGCTTCGGGCCAAGCCGATTAGCGACGACCTCCTGGCCCGCGCCCGCAACCCCGAGCTCGAGAAGGCGGATCGCAACATGCGCGAGAACGCGTTCTGGCTCGCCGCGCTGTCGCGCTCGCAGACCGAGCCGGAGCGGCTCGACCGCATCCGCGAGAAGAAGAAACTGCTGCAGTCGATCACGGCAGCGGACCTCCAGAAACTTGCGGAGAAGTACATTCGTCCGGACACCGTGCAGCAGGTCCGCATCGTCAGCAGCAAGCTCGCCACCACCGCGTCGCGCTAGCGGCGGGTCAATTGCGATAGGGCGGCGGCTCGCTTATAGCCGCCGCTCTTTCCCATTTCCGTTGGAGTGATGCGAACCGTGGCTCGCCGCCGTCAGATTTACGAGGGCAAGGCCAAGATCCTCTATGAGGGTCCGGAGCCCGGCACACTCATTCAATATTTCAAGGACGACGCGACCGCGTTCAATGCGCAGAAGCGCGGCACGATCAGCGGCAAGGGCGTGATCAACAACCGCATTTCGGAACATATCTTCACCGCTCTGCAGACGATCGGCGTGCCGACCCACTTCATCCGCCGCCTCAACATGCGCGAGCAGCTCATCCGCCAGGTCGAGATCATCCCGATCGAGGTCGTGGTCCGCAACGTCGCCGCCGGCTCGCTGTCCAAGCGCCTCGGGATCGAGGAAGGCACCCAGCTGCCGCGCACGATCATCGAATATTATTACAAGGACGATGCGCTCGGCGACCCGATGATCGCCGACGAACATATCGCCTGCTTCGGCTGGGCGACACAGGACGAAATGAACGATATCGCCGACATGGCGATCCGCGTGAACGACTTCCTGTCGGGAATGTTCGCCGCGATCGGCATCCGCGTGATCGACTTCAAGCTCGAATTCGGGCGCGTTTACGACGGCGATTACGCGCGGGTCATCCTGGCCGACGAGATCAGCCCCGACGGCTGCCGGCTGTGGGACGCCAAGACCAACAACAAACTCGACAAGGACCGCTTCCGCCAGGACCTCGGCGGAGTCGAGGAAGCCTATCAGGAAGTCGCGCGCCGGCTTGGCCTGCTGCAGCCCGACGACGAATCCGCGGTGCTCGACTTCGACAAGCACCGGAAGAAACGGGGGAAGTAGAATCCGAACCTCCCTGCCAGCGAAGCTGGTGGGAAGGGGGACCGCTCAGCGCAGCTGAGTGGTGGAGGGGCAAGGCCGGAGGCAGTCGCCGACGGCATCTATCGGTTATGCGGAGCCGCCGCTGGCCCTTCCACCACTTAGCCTGCCGGCTGATCGGTCCCCTCCCGTTGCTTCGCAGCGGGCGGTTCTGGAACGTCCGCTTTAGACCCATTCCTGCCATTACCGACACTGCAGTCTCAGACCCATTGCCGACATGAGGCCTTCTGTTAGGCTCTACATCCGCCGGGGGATGACATGAGCGATTTCGAGGGAATCTTCGGATTATTGAGCCTCATGTTCGGGCTGATTGTCGCCGAGCTCGCAATCAAATTTGCCGACGCGATCGATTCACACGGTGAGCGACCCGTAGGCATTCTGACGCCCGCTCTAGCATTCCTCGTCCTTACCGATGTCACGAGCTTCTGGCTGTGGGTCTGGGGAGCGCGCAAAGTATTGGAGATCAACTGGCCGACCGTCTTCGGGGGCGTTCTGCTGGCGTTCGTCTATTTCCTCGCAGCCTCGCTCGTCTTTCCTCGGACAAGCCGTGGCTGGACTCATCTTGATGACCATTATTGGTCGCGCAAACGGCTGGTCGCTGCCGGAATGCTGCTTGCTAACGCAGTGATGATAGGGTCGATGCTGACACGTGCGACACCGGCTTGGAACGACTGGTGGTTTTATTTCAATTTTGGCGGATATCTGGTTGCCCTTGCTGGGCTGGTGCTTAGCCGCTCGCGCCGCCTCGACTACGTATTTCTGGTCTGGGCGATCGGCATCAATCTCGCGGCAGGAGCCAATCTGCTCCACAGCTCCCAATGGGGCCACAAAATCGCGATAGATTTTTCGTCTTAGTCGCTTGATGACAACCGCTAGTGTCCGCTTTCCACCCAAAGCAGACATTAGGCTAACCGCTGAGAGTGGGTCGAACCGCCATATCTCTCGCTTCTACTCCGCGCCCCCCTGTCCTACAGCTACCCGCTTGTGCTTTAGCGCCGGACGTGACGACCCGCTGCATCTCGACCGGTGATTGCCAACGCGAGCCTCTCGCGCGGGCGGGCACGCGTGCACGCGTGCCCCTGCGAACATTCGCGAACATTCGCGGCTTATGAACCGCGTTCGCGTCGTCACGCTGAACGCCGCTCTGGGCCCGCTCGATTATCGCGTGCCCGACGGCATGCAGGTCGAGCCTGGGTCGGTCGTGGTCGCACCGCTCGGGCCGCGCCAGTTGCTCGGTGTCGCGTGGGAGCCCGAGCGGTTGAAAACCGAGGAGGTCGGCGACAATCGCCTCCGTCCGCTCGCCGGTCTGGTCGATGTGAGACCCATCGCTACGCCGCTGCGGCGGCTTTGCGAATGGACTGCCGATTATTACCTCAGCCCCCTCGCCTCGGTGCTGCGGATGGTGCTGCCTTCGTCGGCCGCGCTCGACGGTCCTCGCCAGCTCACCGAATATCGACCGACCGGGCTCGCCCCCGACCGGCTGACGCCGCAGCGCGAGAAGGCGCTTGCCGCGATCGAAGGGCGCCAGGGCACGGTGCGCGAGCTGGCCGATCACGCCGAGGTCAGCGACGCCGTGATGCGCGGGCTGGTCAACGCCGGCGCGCTCGAAGCGGTCGCGGTCACCGCCGACCGGGCGCTCGCCTGCCCCAATCCCGACTTCGCGCCGCCCGAGCTCAACCACGGCCAGCGTGAAGCGGCCGCGAGCCTGTCGGAAGCAATCGGCAAAGGGTTCGACCCAGCCCTGCTCGACGGCGTCACCGGATCGGGCAAGACAGAGGTATATTTCGAGGCGATCGCCGAATGCCTGCGCCAGGGAAAGCAGGCGCTGGTGCTGCTCCCCGAAATTGCGCTGACCGAACCCTTCCTCAAGCGCTTCGAAGCCCGCTTCGGCTGCGCGCCGGTCGCGTGGCATTCGGACCTGCGCTCGTCGCAACGCCGCCGCGCCTGGCGCGGGATCGCGAGCGGCGAAGCGGCGGTCACGGTCGGCGCGCGCTCCGCTCTCTTTTTGCCCTATCCGAACCTCGGCCTGATCGTCGTCGACGAAGCGCACGAGCCATCGTTCAAGCAGGAGGAAGGTGTCCAGTACCACGCCCGCGACACCGCTGTGATGCGCGGCAAGTTCGAGGACATTCCAGTAATCCTCTCAACCGCGACGCCGCCGATCGAAAGCCGCCACATGGTCGAGCTCGGCCGCTACCGCGAGGTGAGCCTGCCCGAGCGCTTTGCCGGCGCTTCGCTGCCCGACATCACTGCCATCAACCTGACCCAGGATCCGCCGCCGCGCGGGCGCTGGCTGGCGCCGCAACTCGTCAGCGAAATCCAGGCGAACCTCGAGCGGGGCGAGCAGTCGCTCCTGTTCCTCAACCGCCGCGGCTTCGCGCCGCTGACCTTGTGCCGCCACTGCGGCCATCGCTTCCAATGCCCCAATTGCACCGCGTGGATGGTCGAGCACCGGCTCATGCACCGCCTCGCCTGTCACCATTGCGGCCACGTCATGCCGCCGCCCAAAGCGTGCCCGGAGTGCGGCGAGGAGGATAGCCTCGTCGCCTGCGGGCCGGGCGTGGAGCGGATCGCCGACGAGGTCGCCGAGCTGTTCCCCGAGGCACGGACCGCAGTTGTCACTTCGGACACCATCTGGTCGCCGTTGCGCGCGGCGGAGTTCGTCGGCGCGATGGAGGCCGGCGCGATCGACGTCGTGGTCGGCACGCAGCTGATCACCAAGGGCTATCACTTCCCCAACCTCACGCTGGTCGGCGTGGTCGACGCCGACCTCGGCCTCGCCGGCGGCGACCTCCGCGCAGCCGAGCGCAGCTTTCAGCAGATCCAGCAGGTCGCCGGCCGCGCCGGCCGCGGCGACAAGCCCGGCCGCGTGTTCGTCCAGACCCACGACCCCGACGCGCCGGTGATCGCCGCCATCGTCGGCGGCGACGTCCGCGGCTTCTACGCCGCCGAAACCGAGGCGCGGCGGGAAGCGGCAATGCCCCCCTTCGGCCGGCTCGCCGCAATCATCGTCTCCGCCGAAGATTCATCGGAGGCTGAAGCCGTGGCCCGGCGCATCGGCCACGCAGCGCCGGAGGTGGACGGCATGGCCGTCTTCGGCCCGGCCCCCGCCCCGCTAGCCATGCTCCGCGGCCGCCACCGCCAGCGGCTCCTGGTCCACGCCCGCCGGACCCTCGACGTCCAGGACGTAATCCGCGACTGGCTCGCCGCCATCGACTGGAGCGCCAGGGTCCGCGTCAGCGTCGACGTCGACCCGTACAGCTTCCTTTGAGGATTAATTCAGCGAAAACGGTATCTTGCCTCCGGCCTTGAGGCTGATACCTTATCGATCGTTGGGGGGCCGGCTATGCATAAGGCGTTCACACTCTTGCTCGGTGCCGCCGCTGTTTGCGGGCCGACCGCAGCGCAGGCGGAATGGCGCAAGTTCCAGACCGAACATTTCATCATTTACAGCGAGAGCAACGACAAACGCGTCGACGAGCTGGCTACCGGCCTGGAAAGCGTCGACGGACTGATGCGAATGGCGACCGGCCTGCCGATGGACAGCGAAGCCGTCAAAGTCCGCATTTACGAAATGGGCGACGAAGGTCAGGTCCAAGCCGCGTTAGGCGAGACGAATTCGGGCGTGGCTGGGTTTTATACCAGCAATGCGCTGGGCCCCTACGCCGTGACCGAGCGCAAGGCGTACACCGCCAGAGGGGACTTCACCGCCGAGTTGGTCCTTCATCACGAATATGCACATCATTTCATGATGCAATATTTCCCAGGCACTTACCCGCCGTGGTACATTGAAGGATTCGCCGAACTCATCGGCTCCAGCAAGACCCTGCCCGACGGCAAGATCGCATACGGATGGCCGGCCAAGCACCGCGGAAATGACATCGCCGCGCATTGGGTCAACATGCGCGATGTACTCCTGACACCGCCGGAAAAACTACATTGGTTCGACCTCTACGGCCAAGGTTGGGCAATGACGCACTTTTTGACCTTTTCGAAAGAGCGGTCTCCCCAACTGCGCCGCTATCTCGAAGCGATGACTGCCGGCAAAAGCCCCGAGGAAGCCGCCCAGGCGTTCGGCGATCTCGCAGTCCTTGATCGCGAGGCCCATGCCTATCTGTTGAATGGCGTGTTCGACGCCCATCCTGTCGGGGTTCCAGTTCATCAGCCGGTGGTACAGAAGGTTTCCATCGTCGACCCAGCCGAGGCTGCGCTGATTCCCGAAACGATTGCGTTCAGCGACTTCGATCTGACGGAGGTGCGCAAGGAAGGAGATCGCGAGCAGGAGCTGAAGCGCCGTCAGAAAATCCTTGCTCATGTCAGGGCGAAGGCCGCGCAGTTCCCGAACGATCCCTACGCGCTCTATCTTCTCGCGCAGATGGAAAGTGCGAACGGCGACAAGCAAGCTGCGGGAGTAGCTGCGGACCGCTTACTCGCCATCCAGCCCGCCCATGTCGGCGGGATGGTGGTCAAGTCTCTCCTCCTGTCCGACGCGGCCGCGACAATGACCGGCGCGGCGCGTCTCCAGAAGGCGGCCGAAGCGCGACATCTCGCCATGGCTGCCAACAAGCTCGATGCCGATAACGCGCTCACCTATGTGGCCTTCTACAAAAGCTACCCCGCTGCCGGCACGCCCGCGCCTGCAAGTGCGGTCGACGGCTTGGCCGTCGCAGTCGCAAAGCTTCCGAAGAACGATGGCGTTCGGCAGTTGCTCGTTGACGAGCTTGCGAACGAGGGCAAGTTAGCGGCGGCGGTATTCGCCCTCTCGCCGCTTGCGAACGACCCTCATGATTCTCCGATGCGAACCGCCGCTCGCGAGAAAATGGCCAAGCTCAAAGAGCAGGCCGCCAGCAAAACAGCGACGGTTGCCGCCCAACGTTAAACCCGGTGCCGGATCGACATCGGCTCGACCCTATGGCCTCGCCGGCGGCGAACTCCAATCGAGTGGAGCGCCAAGGTCCGCGTCAGCGTCAGCGTCGACGTCGACCCCTACAGCTTCCTCTAGGTAAGTGAGCCGGATACTTGCGCGCGGCGCCCGTCGGCTGTTAGCTTCGACGGGCCGAATGAGGGGGTCAGATGCGTTTTGTCTTGGCTTGGCTTGTGGGTGCAGCTGCCGTCGTCCCGAACACGCCAGCACTCGCAGCATGGAACGTCGCGCAATCGAAGCATTTCGTCATTTATTCCGACGACAGTCCGCGGCATCTCACCGAATTCGCAACCCAGCTCGAACAGTTCGATCAGGCAGTGCGCTTTGCCAGCCGGATGAACGATCCCGAAATCGGCAAGGGCAATCGGCTGACCGTGTTCGTCGTGCCGACCGAAAAAGACGTGCGCACGATCATGCGCGACAAGACCGGCTTCTTCGACGGCTTCTACACCGGCCGCGTTGAAGGATCGCTCGCTTACGTCCCCAAGAAGACGGAGAATGAGAATCCCGACCAGAACGCGATCTTCTTCCACGAATATACCCATCACCTGATGAAGCAGGCGCTCGAGCGGCCCTATCCCGAATGGTATGTCGAGGGGTATGCCGAGTTCTTTTCGACCCCGGAATTCGCTCGGGATGGCTCGGTCTGGCTGGGGCGCATCGTCCAGGGGCGCGCCTATGGCCTGATCGGCGGCCCGCATTTGCCGCTCGAGACGCTG
>Ga0207705_10004405_pt1 | contig 10640 bp, 9 predicted proteins | sample KBSC13metaG_FD_184314 | JGI IMG/M metagenome (GOLD analysis project Ga0207705, IMG submission 184314) | Corn rhizosphere microbial communities from Kellogg Biological Station, Michigan, USA - KBS C1-3 metaG (SPAdes) (version 2) | ecosystem: Host-associated > Plants > Roots > Rhizosphere > Soil ...
CGGCCCAATGATGAACGCCGACGATGTCCCCGTCTGAGTGATCGTCGGATTGTTCACGTCCCAATACGCGGCCGGATTCGACGGAAAATAGCTGGAGCTGGTGGCGAACCCGGCGGCGGAAGCCGTCTGATAAATCCCGTTGGGCGCGTGCAGATCCGGATAGTTCGCCAGATTGTAGGGTGCGTAAAAGACATCCCAGGCCGAGTATTCCGTATTCGGAGCGCCATCGAAGGAGGGATCGATCAAGCCATTGAACAGAAACGCACCAGGCGCGATGGGTGCCGCCGCGCAGCACGCCGCGAAACAAATCAACGCCCGCGTCCCGGCACGAAGCAATGTGCGGCGCATAATCAAGGCCGCCCTCCGCTGGTGGCGCGCGCGACGTTGTAATCCGGGTTATTCTGCGCGGCGGCGTTCTTGGACCACACGCGCATGTCGCGCAGTTCCGCGATGCCGAGCAGGCGCACACTGCCATCCAGAAAGACGCACACGGCCTTGCCGCTGTAGCGGGCGTCCACGTTGCCGTAGTCGCCGGCCGCGGAATTCTTATTCCACGCGGCCGTGCTCCAGATTTGGTTCGTCGTATGCGGAGGAGTGAGGATGCAGTAGCCACGCACCTTGTCCGTCAACCCGTCCCGGGAACCGTCTCCGCAGGCGCTGGCGAATACAAGAGGCGATGTCCCGGCCGTGCCCATGCGCGTGGCACATTCGTCGGGGTAAGTGTTGACCCCGGTCGAGGAAATGTCGCCCCCGACGAAGAGATAGTTGATCCCGAGCGCCGGGTAACAACTGACCAGATAGTTGTTCGTCGCGTCGATCTGCTTCGCGTTGTCGTTGATCAGAATCGTCCCGTCCATGCGGTTGCTGAAATACGGCGCGAGGCGGAACGGGTAGCGTTGCGCCGGCACACCGGAAACCACCGAGCCATTGGGCAGCGTCAGTTCGCTGACCGTGCGATCGTAGCCCGGAAGGTAAACCCCGTCGCGATCCGACGCGGCGGCGTTGAAGGCCGCTATCAACGAACGCCCGGCCTGGACTTCTCGCGCCATTTGCGCTTTGCGGGCCACGCTCTGAAAAACAGGAAACGCGATCGCCATCAGGATCGCGACGATGGCAATCACGACGAGCAACTCGATCAGCGTAAAGCCGGGGTGAAACTTGGAATCGGTTTTCATGCGACTGGGCGTTGACCTCTTGTTAGTTTGCAATTCCACGCGGAATTAGGCCGTCCTCCGCATGCGACTCCGGAAACGAAGGACCGCAATCGAGCAGCCGAACGCCGTCAACAGCGTATTCCCCGGTTCCGGAACGGCCTGCGTCGCCTGGGCAAGTTGCGCGCCGTAGGTGATGGAGTGCATGTCGACCTGCCAATCCACCTGCACGCCGGTGATCGTCCCCGCGTAGGCGGCGAGATTCCATCGATATGCTTCGAGATTTATCGTCGTCGGATTATCTCCAAACGCCGGGATGGTGACCTCCACCGCCCCGAGCAAAGACGAGCTCGTCGGAGCCAGGGTAAACGTCCCCCCATTGGTGAAAAGAGTCAGCGTCGGCCCCGTAAAGACGTCCACTCCCGTGGCGCCCTCCGCCATGCTGATTTGCAATTGCAGCGTATCCAGACCCGGCAACGCCACGCTCGAAGTGATCTCGAAATGGGTATTCGAGAAAAAGGAATAGATTCCGCCTCCCGCCGACTGAGGCAGGAAATCCGTCGTATCGGCGGTGGAATTCGGACCCTTCTGAAAGAAGGATTGTCGCTCGGAAGCGGAGTCCTGGGCGATCGGCGCGGTCCAAACTTGCGACCCGGAAATCCCCGGATAACCCGGATGGTTTTCCAGGCTCAGGTTCGTCCAGGCGTCCGTGGCCACGCTATTTCCCAAACCACCAGCGCCTTGAAATGCGGGAAGGTAAGGCGTGGCAATGGGATCCGCGTGCAATGTTACTTGCCAGCAGAGGACGAGCGCACTGGCGATGAGGAGAGACTGTGAAAAAGCTTTCATAAGAATGGTCGATGGGCTGGTTCGATAAGTGCGAAGTTCAGATTCCGCCGGTCCCCACGTCCGTGCGCCTCGATCGCCGTAGACCCGCCGCCACACCGAGACCGCCGATCAAAAGCCTGCAAGCAGTGGGCTCTGGAACGACCGCCGTGTTTCCGACATCGACTGAAAATCCGTCGATCAGACGCTGCGACCCGGTCTTGTTAAAATTGATGGAAAAGGCGGAGCTGCCGGTGTCCGGCAGGGCTGCGAGCGAAGCCCCCCAATACCAGGTCGTCACGCTCCAGGTCCCGGCCGTACCGCTCGTGTCGCCGCTCCCGGAGGTCAGGCTGATTTGATCGGCGGCAATGCCCGGCGCGCCATTGATCGAAAGCGTCGGGGCAAAACCGCTCGCGTCCGCAAGCGTGCCGGTGCTGCCCGGACGTTTGATTTGCAGCACCACGCCATAAATCGTGAATGAGACACTGCCGCCGAGGGCGAAAGTCACCGTGTTTCCGCCAGGAAAAAGCACATCACCCGTGCCCGTAGCGGGAGTGGACGTGGCCACATCGTAAAGTCCGGCGCCCTGCGCGAAGTTGGTGAAAGCAGAGGACTGGCTCGCCACCGGCGCGATGATCGCGCTCGCGGAGTTCGGCGCGTCGTTCGTGTAACTGGTGCTCGGGAACGTATCCCAAATGGCGAATCCCGTATTGGCATTGAGCCGGTCCCAGGCGGTCCCCATGGGATCCGTGCTAAGTCCGGTCGAAGTGGCGTGTGCGGAGATGACGGAGACAGCGAACGCGCCCGCTACAGCGGCCTGGATCATCGGCGGAGTAAATTTCATGCTGCCCATCTTGAAGATTCCCGCCAAGCACCGCTTCCTCCGGCTTGCGGTTGTGATGCTTGGGATTGTGTAAGGGCGGATTGTTTCATCCCGGAGGCATGAAAGAAATTAGCCTGCTCGGCCAAAGGCACCCGCGGCGCCTTTTGGGCGACTAGGTACACGTGCCCATTTCGACGGATGCGCCCCGGAGGCGGCGCGAGAAGCATGAAGAATGATTACTCCCTCCGTCGCAACGCCGCGTGCATCCGCAGCAAGCGCAAGGAAGCACCCACGCGCCATGCGCGGCAAAGTCCCTCCATGAACTACAACAATTTTTCCTGCCGCGTCGTCATTCCTCGATCACCAGTTGCGCCGAGACCCGAAGTGCCGCGCAAGAATCCCCCAAAAAAGATCCGCAGGGCTTCACGTCCGCGTCTGGCAACATCCATTTCGGTAATCGCGATGCTGCTAGGCATGTTTGCAAGTTCCATAGACTGCGCCAAAGCGGCCGGACTTCATCCAGCCGAGTTGCGAATCGTCGCCGACTCGCAGACCGTGCCTTTCAAGCAAGTCGCAGAACAGCCGGCCATTGATGAATACGCCAGCGCGTCTCCCGGCACCGCCGATTTCTCCATGCGCCTGGAATCACTCACGAACCAGGTGGCGGATTTGACCGCCCATTCACTTCGAGCCGCGAAACCTGCCGGCCCGATGGGCCTGAGCATGATTACCAAGTTATTGCTGTGCTGCGGCCTTGGAGTGGCCGTGGCGCAAATGCGTCTTTTGTTTCGCGCCGACCTGCGTTGTTAGTCTGATTCCTACGCCTCCGGTCCCTTCGCCCCTCGCCCGGAAATCTTCACCGCGGGATACAGCCCCGGACAGCACCCCATCTGCTCTACGAAGGCCTTGTTGAAGGCGCTCAAGCTGCTGTAGCCCACGGCCATCGCCGCCTCGGTGACATTCGCCTTGCCCGTCCGGAGCAACTCGGCCGCACGGTCGATCCGCTTGGTCCGCAGATAGCGCGGAATGCTCATGCCCGTCTCCTCCGCGAAGATGCGGCTGAGATGAAACGGACTGCACGCGACCTCGCGCGACAGCATCTCCAGCGTGGGAGGATTATCCAGGTCGCGTTCCAGGAGGTACCGCACCCGCTCGGCGCGTTCACGGTTGTGCCGCTGGTGCCTGCGGCAGAATAGCTCCGACGGGTCGTCGGCGGAAAAGAGGAGATGCGCCAGGATCTCGAGAACCTTGCCCCGATACCAGATCGCGCGAGCACCTTCCGGCACCGGGGGCTGGACCAGTTCCATGCGCGTGGAGAGCAGATTGGTGGGCAACGGCGCAATCTCCAGCCACGGCGGCGGCGCGCCCTTGCTTTCGATGAACCGGCGCACCGGCTCCTTCAGACGGTCGAGCTGGTCCCCAAAATTTGTGCGCAAAAACTCGCGGCCCATCTCCAGCGTCAGGAAGCGATGCGTCGAACCCGCCGCGCGCGTAGCCTTGGGCCGGCCGGGATGGGTCGTGTAGAGCGCGACCTGCCCCGCTTCCAACCGGCGCTGGGCGGCGCCATCCTGGATCGAACCCGAGCCCGAAAAATTCAGGCAGATTTCGAGGCAGCCGGGATGAAAACTCCGTGCCCAATCCATCTCGGAATCGACCCGGAAGTCATGCCACTCGATGCTGACACCCCCATCAAAGAAGCTCCCATCCAGTGGACGCCATTCCCCTTGGACGTGGGACCAGACGGCCTGCTCCGCGAGCTTGGGAGCGGACGGTACTGGTGGTGTAGGCGAGGGAGCATCCGGCCAGAGCATGGGTATTGAGAGTGAGTCTCATTACCAATGCGAGTCAAACGCTTTCTCACCACTGGAACCCATAGAGCGCGTCCAACCAAGGTGTCCGTTACGTAGCCGCGAATTTATTCGCGGACCCGTCGCTGCAGAGCCAATCGACTACCTTCGAGGCCGCTTCGAAAAACCAACGCGTGCACTGCGGCCAAGGTTCGGCGAATGAATTCGCCGCTACGTAGACGGCCTCTGCTGCACCGATTGTCGCCCTTCCCAGATCTTGGGGAGGGCCTACAGATCGACCCGCAAACGGTTCAGCGCCAGCAGGCAATACGCCGTCACGAGATCGGATCCTTCTCCATCCAGCGCCCTGCCTCGCTGAACCACGAGCCATCCGGCTTTTGCAGCGAGAGGAGTTTGCCGGCCAGTTGGCGCGAGGCCGAATGCCGCCTTCACGCTTCCACCGCAATCTGGCGACACAATAAAGCAATCCAGCGCAAGCGCTCGTTAACAACCCCATCCATGGTGCACCCATGAAGAAATTCCGTGGGATTACCACTCTCCGCTTTCGAGCCGCTGCCGCCCTCGCTTTGACCCTGCTCCAGGCCTCCTCCTTTTCCGTCCACGCCGAAACCACCGGACTCGCCGCGATCAAGTCGTATCTTGTCGGCAAAGTGACGACCATGCACAAGGCGTCCCACGATTTCGTGACCAACGCGGCGGCCTACGAGAAGATCGTCAAGGCCTCCGGCGGTGACTACAATCAGGCGGTCCTCAAGGATGGCGATGAGCTGTTGGGCCTGATCACGAAGATGCAGGGCGACTATCGCGCCATCCACAATACCGGTTACGAGACCATCGAAGGCATCGTCGCCGGGGTGAAGCCGCTCGTCGATTTCGACACCTATCTCGACGCCGGAGTACCGAAGTCCGAGGCCTCGACCGATTCGCCCGCCTCGCCGCTCGTGCTGAAATCGGCGGACGGCAAGACGATCGTGGACCACAACGGCAACCTCTTCCACTATGTGATGGAACCCGCGCTTTGGGGCACCCGGGCCGTTTACGTGCGCCCGCTCTCGCCCGAGGCCTCGGCCAAGGCCAAGGGAATCAAAGTCGTGCCTCGCGCCGACGTCCTCGCGGCGGCCTCCCTGGAGTGCGCCCGCAAGATCGACGAGTTGCTCGCCGCCAGCCAGCGCTGGCAGCCCACCCTCGATGAATGCGTGGGCGCGCTCGTCTGGATGACCCCGACGCTCAACGGCTACTTCGAGGATTGGAAAGATTCCCGCTACAATCCGAACGCCGCCCTCGGCCGCTACGTGGCGGAGAGCCGCGTGGTCGATATGCGCGGCATCATGTTCAGCCTCCAGTTGAGCTACAAGGCGATCATGCCCGAGATTGCGAAGAAAGACGCGGCGCTCGCCAGGAAGCTGGAGCAGGACTACGCGTCGATTCTCAGCTTCATCGACAAAGTGGAAGCCCGCGAAAAGAGGGGTAACAAACTCACCGTTCAGGAAATCGAGGAGATGGCTTACCAGGCCAAGGCCATGACCGATCAACTCGTCCCCAGGCTCAAGCAGGTCGTCGCCATCCTCTCCCTCAAGCTGCCGCCGAAACCCATCCTGGCCTAAAGCCTCCCATCCCATGCGCACTCCATTTTACCGGCATTTCGGCGCCTTCCTGGCGATCCTAGCCGTGACACTGGGGTCGGCAATGGCCGATCTCACGGACGACTTCACGGCCCTCCAGCTCCGGATGAATGACACCCTGCTCGACGTGTATGCCGGCGAAAAGATCCCGCCGGAAAATACGCCCGCACAGGGCTTGAAGACGTTGCGCGGCGGACTGGCCAGCGACGCGGCGAAGGCCGTCATCGATCGAGCCTCGGCGCAGGCCGAAAGGCAGAATGTCGCGCGCCAGACCGGCGCTGCCCGCGGCGCCATGCAACACGTAGCCGCGCTCGAAATGCTCCGGGCCCAGGCTGTCGGACAGGCCGCCGAGGCGCGGGCCTGGAGGGCCTGCATCGCCCTCCCCAAGTATGCCAACGCCGTGGACGGCGCGATGCTCCTCCAGCAAGCCGATATCCAGCATGTGAAGCAGCCGGGCGTGAGCCGGGTGTTGGCCCGGGAATACATTAGCTGGCAGGTCATGCGCGCCCGGCAATTGTTCGATTTCCTCGAACAGGGCGTCGCCAATGGCGAGGCGACCGATGCCTTCGTGGATGCCTACAGCGCGGAGATTCTTTCCCTCACGGCGTTCCCGGCGGAGATCCTGAAAACGGCCGATCTCCCCGCCACCACGCAGGCGCTGCCCGATCATCCGGCCCTGAGCGCGCCCTTTGAAAGCGAGGCCAACCAGAGCGCCCTGGCCCAGTGGCGCCAGAACGTGGAAGCCACGCTGCCGAACCTGCTCGATCCCACCGATGTGACGCGCCTGGAGCGCCTGCTGGTTCGTTTCGTGAAGCTCGTGCCGCGCGAGTACCGCAACGGGGTCCACGATGGCCACATCACGATCATGCTGGAGTATCGCGAGGCGAAACAATTCACCGAGCAATCCCAGGCGCTGACCAATGAACTCGCCCCCGTGTGGCGCCGTGACCGCACCGAGGCGTTCACCGCACATCACCAGTCGTTGCACGAGGGCCTGGAAGCGCTCGCCATGCGCATCCGCCGCCTCGCTCCGCCGGAGGCCGTCGAGGAAAGCGCGAAAAAAGTGCAGTCGCTCCTCGAGGACGAATTCCAGCTCAGCGCCCGCCGCGCGGGCGCCAAGGGCGACGTGATCGAGGAAACCGCCATCGAAGTGCGGACCGCCTTGATCGACTCCCTGGCCGCCGCCAAGGCGGACCAATGGGAAGAGGCCGAATCGCTCCGCCTCGACGCCTACACTTCGTTCGATTCCGAGATTGAGGTGCGGGTGCTGCCGCGCAATTCGGAACTCGGCCGCCGCACGGAACGCAGTTTCCTCGATGGCACCGGTCACGAGCCCGGCATCAAGGCCCTGCTCGATCGCCATGCGCCGATTGAGGAGTTGACCGCCGGCTACGAGCGCACGCTCGCCGCGCTCGACGAATCCGTGGGCCTGCTTAAGGTCGCGGTTTCCCCCGCCACCATTACCTTCACGACTTTCTCCATCGTCGCCCGCGAAGGACTCGAAGCGGTGGTCGTGCTGGCCGCGCTGCTCGCCGGCCTGCGCGGCGCGGCGAACGCCGGGACGCGGCGCTGGATCAGCTCCGGTGCGTGGCTGGCACTCGTGGCCAGCGGCATCACCTTCTGGCTCTCGAAGACGCTCATCCAATCGCTCGCCCGTTACGGTGAGAAGCTGGAGGCCGTCGTCTCGATCCTCGCCGTGATCATCCTGCTCATGGTCACGAACTGGGTCTTCCACAAGTTCTACTGGGTGGGCTGGAATGCCAAGCTGCGCTCGCTCTCGAAGGCCTCGCAGCAAAACGTTTCCACGCGCTGGGAGTGGCTCGCGCTCCTCGGTGTCGGCTTCCTCACCGTTTATCGCGAAGGCTTCGAGACGACGCTCTTCATGCAATCGCTGCTCCTCGAAGGCAGCCCCAAGCCCGTGGCCTTGGGCGTGCTCGCCGCCGGCGCTTTCATCGGGCTGCTCGGGCTCGCGATCTTCAAGTTCGGCGCGAAACTGCCCTACCGGAAATTGCTCGTCGTGACCGGCGTGTTGGTCGTGTCCATCATGGTCACCTTCCTCGGCTCGACGGTGCGGCTCTTCCAGACTGTCGGCTGGATTCCCATTCACCCGATCGAGTGGCTCTCGCTCCCGGCCTGGACCGGCGTGTGGCTCGGCCTTTATCCCTCGTGGGAAGGCCTCCTTATTCCGCCGCTCGCCCTGGTCTACGTGGGCGGCGCCTGGCTGTGGGTCCGCTTCCAGTCGCGCAGGTCCGACGCCCCCGCGCCGCGGGTGGAACAGCCGGAAAAGGAAGTTCACTCGCTGGCGGCCTGATTCGGGGCGTTCCGCACCCCGCTTAAATTCTATGACACCAAAACGCACTCGAACTACGTACATCGCCGTCCTTGCTGGAGCAGCGCTCTCCGCCCACGCCTTCGCCGCGCCTTACCAATTCAACTCGCCTTTCGATTCCTCGCCGCAGCAGGGCCAGACGAACTCCACGGGTTCCGGAGCCGCCACCGCCGCCCTTGACCGCCCGGAAGGTCTCACCGGCCCGCAGGCCACCTTCTGGAAGAAGGAGACTCTCACCGGCGACTGGGGCGACTTCCGCAATCAGCTTCTCTACAAGGGCATCTCGATCACCCCGATCTACCAGGGCGAAGTCTTCGGCAACTCGGGTGGCGCGGATCACGGCGTCATCGCCGATGGTCTCTTCAACGTCGCGGTCGACCTCGACCTGGAGCGAATCACCGGCTTTTGGAAGGACGCCACGATCCACACCAACCTCCTCTACATCTACGGTCCCAGCCTCTCGGGCAAATACATCGGTGACTTCAGCAATACGAGCAACCTCGCTGGTTACAATTCGATCCGTCTCCAGGAACTCTGGCTCGAGCAGGGCCTCTGGGACAAACGCGCCTCCGTGCGCGTGGGCATGATGGCGGCGGACACGGAGTTCTTCACCTCCGACAGCTCCAGCCTCTTCATCAATGGCACCCTCGGCGCCTTCACTCTCATGGGCTCCAATTTCAGCAACGCCCCGATCTATCCCGTCTCCAGCCCCGGCGTGCGCCTCTTCGTCCAACCGGTTTCGAGCTTCTACCTCCGCGCCGCTGCCTTCGGCATGGATTCCAACGCCGATCCCGCCGGCAACAACAATCACGGCACCCACTTCCACATCAACGACAGCGACGGCGCGCTGCTCATTTTCGAAATGGGATACCTCCTCAACCAGTCGCCCAATGACCGCGGCCTCGTCGGCAGTTACAAGCTCGGCTCCTTCGTCCAGCGCGGCCAGTACTCGACCTGGAACTCGCAGGCGCGCGACGCCCTCGGCACCGGCAGCCTCTCCGGCACCGGAACGAATTACGCCTTCTACGGCGTGCTCGACCAGGAGATCTACAAGACCGGCGGCAAGACGATCAGCGTCTTCGCTCGCGGCGGTCTCGCCCCTTCGCGTTACAGCTTTGTCGACGGTTACTTCGACGCCGGCTTCAACTTCACCGGTTTCGTCCCCGGCCGCCCGCTCGACGTGGCCGGCGTCGCCATCGCCCGATCCTCGATCAGCCGCGACTTCTCCGACGCCGACGTGCTCCAGGGCAACCCGCCCTCCACCTGCGAAACGGTGATCGAAGCCACCTACAAAGTGAACCTCGCACCCTTCTGGAGCATCCAGCCCGACGTCCAGTACATCGTGAACCCAAGCGGAGTCAAAGGCTCCACCGACGCCTTCGTCGTCGGCTTGCGGACCACGGTAACCTTTTAGTTAAGCCGACGCCGCTAATCAGGCCTGTGAACTGGGAACGGAACCATCCGCTCCGGGAGGCGGCACATCCGCCAGGGCATTCGCTCCGTCCACGAGAGAGGAGACGTCTGCCAGCCCGACGGCCAAACCGGTCACCATCATTGTCCGATCAATGCCCCGGCCCAAAGCACTTCCATTTGCCGCTGCGACCTTCGCCGCCGCGTGCGCGATCCCGACCGAGCCACCGATGGGATCCACGACCGTCAGTGCACCCGCCGTTACAGTTGCCCAAGCGCTAGCGGTCTTTTCATCTGCGCCAAAGGCCGTGGCCACACCACTGGCCATACGAGAGACAAAATATGCGATCATAAGTATGTGTTCGTTTGGATTGTTGTTCGTTTAACGAAACAGATGAACAGCATTGGTTGTACCATAGAAACGTTGCGGTGTAATTCCTACACATCAATCGGCCGGCATGATAATTTCCATATTTTATAATAAATATTGGAGTTTCAGCCTTCTTACGATGAGCAAATCCGAGACGAACCCATCTCAAACTCGTAATTTACGTTAAGTGGATAGAATACGGTCTAAGATCGCTTTCTTGCACCGTACGACGTATCTAACTCAAGCGGGGAGATCGGTCCCGACTCACTCCTCCGGTCGATACGCCACCGCCCGCAGTGCCG
>Ga0207705_10004406_pt1 | contig 10639 bp, 11 predicted proteins | sample KBSC13metaG_FD_184314 | JGI IMG/M metagenome (GOLD analysis project Ga0207705, IMG submission 184314) | Corn rhizosphere microbial communities from Kellogg Biological Station, Michigan, USA - KBS C1-3 metaG (SPAdes) (version 2) | ecosystem: Host-associated > Plants > Roots > Rhizosphere > Soil ...
CCGATGACCGAAAAGGTCGGGCCGCTAGCCACGGGCCGGGGCGCTCCGGCTGGCGATCGCTCCTCGCGCTTGTTCGAGAACATCGGGCGCTTTCTCCAGGAAGGGGCGCGGATTGACCACGCTGTTGTTGATGCGCACTTCGAAATGCAGGTGCGGCCCGGTCGAGCGGCCGGTGCTGCCGATCGCCCCGATCACGTCGCCCGCTTTCACTTGCTCGCCCGTCGTCGCCATCGTCTTCGACATGTGCGCGTAACGGGTGAGTAAACCGTTACCGTGGCTGATCTCGACCACGTTGCCGTAGCCGCGGATCTGCCCGACGAAGCTCACCCGGCCGTCGGCCGCGGCGTGGATCGGCGCGCCGTAGGCGCCCTTGAAGTCGAGCCCGGGATGGAACGCGCCGCCGCCGGTGAACGGGTCGGCGCGATAGCCGAAGCCCGAGGTAATCAGGCCCCCGTCGGCGGGGGTGACGTGCGGCACACCCTGCAGCCCGTCCTCCAGCGCGTCCATCCGCGCCAGGCTGAGGCCGAGGCGCTCGAAGCGCGGATCGGTCGAGCCGTCGCGGCTGGTGGCGAGCTGTTCGAGCGGGCCGCCCTGGGCGCTGCGCATCGAGGCCAGCACGCTGTCGGGATTAAGGCCGAGCTGGCGCAGCGCGCTCGCGTCGCGTTTGGCGCGCCGGTCGGCGTAGCGGGTCAGGTTCTCGACGAAGGCGAGCTGGCGCGCCTCGATCCGGGCGAGACCGGCGGCTTCAGGGACCGCGGCGCTGACCTTGGCGACCGTTTTCTGCGCTTCGGTCTTGCTGTTGGAGACGGTTTCGCCCGGCTTCACGTCGTCGGGCAGCATCGGCATCATATGCTCGATGAAGTCTTGACGTCGCTTGAGATCGTCGGCGGCCTTGCCGATGTCGTGGCGATAGTCGGCCACCCGCTGCTCGGCGGTTTCGACTTTGGCTTCGCGATAGAGCAGGCTGGCGCGGTGGTATTGCATGAAGCCCATCACCGCCATCGAGCCGCCCCACGCGAGCAGGACGGCGAGCGCTCCGCCGGCGGCGAGCATCTGCATTTTCGATGTGACGGTGACGAAGCGGACCTGGCCGCGCGACCGCATGAAGAACTCACGGTCCGGGAACCAGCTTTGCACACGCTCCCGCACCGCGGCGACGGTTATCATTCTGCCCTTAGACCCCATGTCCCGAATTGGCTGCCGAGGGCCTAGCCTTGCATTTGTTAATGACAAAACGAGCGAGCCGCCGTCAGGGGCGAGTCGGGTGTGAATCGGGATGAATCGTTTCGTCGGTGCGGGGAATCCCCGATCCCGCCGGGAACACGTGCGAATCGCCTTGCTGAACGACCCGCCTGACAGCCGCGCCCGGCGGTGCTAAGGGCGCAGCCATGTCGACCGCGCCTTCACCCAATCCGGACACCGAAACGCTCGTCGCCGATCTCGCCCGCGCCGGCCGCAAGGCCCAGCGCGTGCTCGCGCGGATGGACGATCCGGCGAAGGCCGCCGCCTTGCGCTCGGCGGCGGCGGCCCTGCGCCGGAACGGGGAGCGAATCCTCGCCGCCAACGCGCAGGACATCGCCGCCGGCGAAGGGCGCGGACTGTCCGGCGCGATGCTCGACCGGCTGCGGCTCGACGGCACGCGGCTCGAAGGCGTCGCCACGGCGGTCGAAGCGGTCGCCGCGCTGCCCGATCCGGTCGGCGAGACGATCTCGCGCAGCACCGTCCCCAGCGGACTCGACTTGTCGCGGGTGCGCATCCCGATCGGCCTCATCGGGATCATCTACGAAAGCCGCCCGAACGTGACCGCCGACGCGGCCGCGCTGTGCCTGCGCGCGGGCAACGCCGCGCTGCTGCGCGGCGGCAGCGAGGCGGTCCATTCGAACCGCGCGATCCACGCCGCGCTGGCCGAAGGGCTCGCCGAAGCGGGGGTTCCGGCCGAGGCGGTGCAGCTGATGCCGACGCAGGACCGCGAGGCGGTCGGGGCGATGCTGCGCGCGGCCGGGCTGATCGACATGATCGTGCCGCGCGGCGGCAAGAGCCTGGTCGAGCGGGTGCAGAACGACGCGCGCGTGCCGGTTCTCGCCCACCTCGACGGCATCTGCCACACCTACCTCCACGCGGCCGCCGATCCCGCGATGGCGGCCAAGGTCGCGCTCAACGCCAAGATGCGCCGTACCGGCATCTGCGGGGCGATGGAGACGCTGCTGCTCGACGCCAGCTTCCCCGCCGGCCATGACGTCGTGGCCGCCCTGCTCGATGCCGGCTGCGAGCTGCGCGGCGATGCCCGCGCGCAGGCGATCGATCCGCGGATCATGCCCGCCAGCGCCAACGACTGGGACTGCGAATACCTCGATGCGATCCTCTCGGTCGCGGTGGTCGACGGGCTCGACGCCGCGCTCGACCATATCGCCCGCCATTCCTCGGGCCATACCGACGCGATCGTCACTGGCGATGACGCCGTGGCGGAACGCTTCCTCGCCGAAGTCGACAGCGCGATCGTGATGGTCAATGCCAGCACCCAGTTCGCCGACGGCGGCGAGTTCGGCCTCGGCGCCGAGATCGGCATCGCGACGGGCCGCCTGCATGCGCGTGGTCCGGTCGCGCTCGAAGGGCTGACGACTTACAAATGGGTCGTGCGCGGCACCGGGCAAACGCGGCCTTGATCACCGTTTCGAGCACTTGATCCCCCTCCCCGGCGGGGAGGGGCTAGGGGTGGGGGAGCGCGGCGAATGCCGCGCGTGGACGCTGGCGTCGAGCACCGCCACCCAACCCTCCCCCTCTAAGGGGGAGGGCTATTGCAGCGCGGGAATAGGCGCTAGTGCGCACTCCAAACCAAGGAGACCCCCATGCGTTACAACCGGCTCGGCCATTCCGGCCTGATCGTGTCCGAACTGTGCCTCGGGGCGATGACCTTCGGGACCAAGCCCGGCCGCTTCGGCACCATCGGCGGCCTCGATCAGGACGCCTCGACGGCGCTGGTGAAGCAGGCGTTCGATGCGGGGGTCAACTTCATCGACACCGCCAACGTCTATACTGTCGGCCAGTCGGAGGAATTCGTTGGCGGCGCGATCAAGGCGCTGGGGCTGGCGCGCAGCGAGGTCATTCTTGCCACCAAGGCAACCGGCGGGATGGGCCCGGGCAAGATGGAATCCGGCTTCTCCAAGAAGCACTTGCTCGATCAGATCGACGCCAGTCTGTCGCGCCTCTCGCTCGATTACGTCGATCTCTACCAGATTCATGCGTGGGACCCGCACACGCCGATGGAGGAAGCACTCCGGGCGCTGGAGGACATCGTCCGCTCGGGCCGCGCGCGCTATGTCGGGGTGTCGAACTGGGCAGCCTGGCAGATCATGAAGGCGCTCGGCATCCAGGAACGGCGCGGGTGGAACAAGTTCGTCAGCCTGCAGGCGTACTACACCGTCGCCGGGCGCGACCTGGAGCGCGAGCTCGGGCCGCTGATGAAGAGCGAAGGCGTGGGGCTGATGGTCTGGAGCCCGCTGGCCGGCGGGCTGCTCTCCGGCAAGTACAGCCTCAACGCCCAGGGCGAAGTGGAAGGCGAAGGCCGCCGCGCGGCATTCGATTTCCCCGTGGTCGACAAGGCCCGCGCGATGAAGCTGGTCGAGGCGATGCGCCCGCTGGCCGAGGCCAAGGACGTCTCGGTCGCCGGCATCGCGCTGGCCTGGCTGCTGCACCAGGAGGTCGTCTCGACGGTGATCGTCGGCGCCAAGCGCGCCGATCAGCTCGAACAGAACCTCGCCGCCAGCGACATCGCGCTCTCGGCCGACGAGCTGGCCAGCCTCGCCGATCTCTCGGCCCTGCCGCGCGAATACCCCGGCTGGATGTTCGACATGCAAGGGCAGTACTACGCCGACAAGGTCTCCCCGCGCCGGTGAGAGGTTTGCTTACCGGCCTTCTGGGCGGCAGCTTCAACCCGGCTCACGGCGCGCACCGGCGGATTTCGCTGGCGGCCATGAAGGCGCTGGGGCTGGACGAGGTGTGGTGGCTGGTCTCGCCCGGCAATCCGCTCAAGCCCAGGGCGGGGATGGCCCCGCTCTCCGCCCGGGTGCGCGCGGCACTGAAAGAAGCGCGCGGCGCGCCGATCCGGGTGACCGCGATCGAGCGCGAGCTGGGCACGCGCTACACGATCGACACCTTGCGTGCGCTCAAGCGCCGCTATCCCAAACGGCGCTTCGTGTGGCTGATGGGCGCGGATAATCTCGCCCAACTGCACCTGTGGAAGGACTGGCGGCGTATCGCCCGGGAGATGCCGATTGCGGTGATCGCCCGGCCGGGGTATGATGGCCGCGCCCTCGCGAGCCCCGCGATGGCCTGGCTGCGGCGCTACCGGTTGCCCGCGGCCTGCTTGAAAAACCGGCCGGAATGGAGCGCCCCGGCGCTGATCGAATTGCGTTTCGACCCCGATCCGCGCTCGGCGACGGCTTTGCGCCAGGCGGATCCGAACTGGGCCCGGCGCTATACAGGCCCGCCGCCCCGCGACGCGGTGACGCATTCGCTCATTCCCGACCCCGCAAGTTCGGAGCGCTCATGAAGCGAGCCGCCCTTGCGCCGGCCATTCCACGCTTCAGGAGCATACACTGCTGCGATGACATCAGCGCAGACTGCGCCGGCCTCCGCCGGCAAGCCGAAACCCGCCCGCATGGGTAAGCCGTCTCTGTCCGGCCAGGCCGAGGAGGGCACGCTCATCGCACTGGTCCTCGACAGTCTCGACGAGGACCAGGCGCTCGACGTCGTGTCGATTCCCCTGGAAGGCAAATCGAGCATCGCCGATTTCATGGTCATCGCTTCGGGCCGCTCGACCCGGCAAGTGGCGGCGATCGCCACCAAGCTGGCCGAGCGGGTCAAGGCCGCGGGTTACGGCTCCTCGCGGATCGAGGGCCTGCCGGCGGCCGACTGGGTGCTGATCGACACCGGCGACGTGGTCGTCCACCTGTTCCGCCCGGAAGTGCGCACGTTCTACAACCTCGAGCGGATGTGGGGCTTCGGCGACGAACCGGCGGTGGCGGCGGGCAGCGCCTAATTTCGCCTGAAGCGCCAGCGGCCGCATCCGCGGCCTTGGCTTTCCTCCGCGGCTATTCCTCCCTTCGGTCGGGCCACTTCGGGCGCGCGCCTCCCGCTGGCTACGCCTGCCGGCTACTTGAGCCCGGCGCGCTTGCGGGCTGCTAGTCACAGCCCGGCCCAGTTCGCAACTTGAGTGCTTGGCGATCTTCCGGTCCGCGACTAGCGGACCGCAAGGCCGAAGGGCCGCCCGCAGCGCCGCAGGCGCGAGGATAGCCAAGCGAGCCGGATGGCCCGCGCCGGCGCTTGAGGCTAAACAAACAAGATGCTCCTTCACGTCATCGCTCGCGGGAAGATCGGCCGCTCGCCCGAAGCGGAGCTGGTGGAGCGCTACGCGAAACGCATCGTCTGGCCGCTCAAGCTGACCGAGCTGCCCGAGAGCGGCGGGCGCATTCCCGAACCGCAAGCGCCGTTCCGCACTGTGCTGCTCGACGAGAAGGGCAAGCAGCTTTCGTCGGCGGATTTGGCCCGCCAGCTTGAAGCCTGGCGCGATGGCGGCATCCGCGAGACGCGGTTCGCGATCGGCGCGGCGGACGGGCATGGCGAGGCTGAGCGCGCCGAAGCCGATCTGCTGCTCGCCTTCGGTTCGGCGACCTGGCCGCACTTGCTGGCAAGGGCGATGCTGCTGGAACAGCTGTTCCGCGCCACCAGCATCCTTGCCGGGCATCCCTATCATCGGGCAGGATAGCCCGCGTGAAGCGCGTCCTTCTCCTGCTGCCGGCCCTGGCCCTTCTGGCGGCGGGCGCGGCGGCGCTTCAGGCGCCGGCGTACGACGATCCGGCGGCGACCCGCGAGGCGTTGCGCCAGGCGCTGATCGAGCAGCGGATAGCCGATGCGCGCGCCCGCCAATTCGATGCCGAGGCGGCGCAGGCGGTTCAGGCGGCGGACAAGACCGCGAGCCAAGCCGCCGCGCTCGCCGCGCGCATCCAGCAGGCGGAAGCGGGCATTTCGGTCGCCCAGGCGCGCATCGCCCTGATCGACCGCGAGCGCGGCGCGTTACGCGAGCAGCTCGGCGCCGAGCAGCGCCCGGTCGTGCGGCTGACCGCGGCATTGCAGCAGTTCTCCCGCCGGCCGATCGCGCTCGCGGTGCTGCGTCCGGGATCGGTCAGGGAAATGGTCTATACCCGCGCCTTGCTGGCCAGCGCGGTGCCGGTGGTGCGCCAGCGGACCGCGAACTTGCGCGGCCAGCTCGCCCGCAGCCGCCAGTTGCGCGGCCGGGCGACGCTCGCCGCCGCCGGGCTGCGCGACGAGACGGCCGTCCTCGGCACGCGTCGGCAGGCCCTCGCCGCTCTCGAAGCCCGCCAGCGGCTCGTCTCGAGCAACGCCACCGGCAGCGCCGCCCGCGAGGCCGAGCGGGCGCTGACGCTGGGCGAACAGGCGCGCGATCTCAACTCGCTGGTCGGTGAGCTCGACCGCGCCGGGGCGCTCCGCCGCCGCCTCGCCGCGCTGCCGGGCCCGGTCCTGCGCCCGGCGCGGCCGGAAGACGCGCGCCTCGCTTCCGCCGCGTTGCCGGTGCCGGCCGCCGCTTCGGCCGCGCCGCCCGCGCCCTACCTGCTCCCGGTCGCCGGCCGGACGGTGAGCGGCTTCGGCGTTGCCGGGGAGGGCGGCACCAGCCACGGCATCACCCTCGCGCCGCGGCCCGGCGCGCAAGTCGTCGCGCCGGGCGCCGGGCGAGTGGCTTTCGCCGGCCCTTATCGCGGCTATGGCGGGATCGTCATCGTCGAACATCCCGGCGGCTGGACCAGCCTTGTGACCGGCCTCGCCCGAATCGACGTGCGCGTCGGCGACACCCTCGTTGCCGGCGGCCCGCTCGGCGTCGCCGGGCAGGGCCAACCGACCGTTACCCTCGAACTGCGCCGCGACAACGAGCCGGTGAACCCGTTGCAGTTCTTGCGGTAAACCTTCGGTCAACAAGCCTCATCTGGCGTTAACGGCCGCCGGTCGATAGAAGGCCCGCACTTACCGAGGATTCTGTCGATGAAGATTGCCGCTTCCCTGCGCGCGCTCGCCCTGCTCACGTCCGTCGCCCTGCTCCCGGCCAGCACCGCCGGTTTCGCCCAGGTCGACGGGCGCCTTTCGCCCGAGTTCGCCAAGTTCTTCGCGGTCTACGAACGGATCAAGGCCAACTACGTCGAGCCGGTCGACGACAAGACCCTGATCAAGGGCGCGATCGATGGCATGCTGGCTTCGCTCGATCCGCACTCATCCTACCTAGAAGGCGCCAGTTTCCAACGGCTTACGACGATGATCGACGGCAACTACCAGGGGCTCGGCATCTCGGTGCAGATGGATGACGGGGCGGTAAAGGTGGTTTCGCCGATGAAGGGCAGCCCGGCGGAAAAGGCCGGCATCAAGGCCGGCGATTACATCACTCACGTCGACGGCAAGCTGATCTACGGCCTCGATATCGACGACGCCGTCGAACAGATGCGCGGCCCGGCGGGCAGCACGGTGCGCCTGTCGATCGTGCGCGAAGGACACGAGGCGCCGTTCGACGTCACGGTCACCCGCGGCACGATCCAGCTCCAGCCGGTGACTTACGAGCTGAAGGACGGCAACATCGGCTACATCAGCGTCAACGAGTTCAGCCGCGATGTCGGCAGCGACGTCAACGCGGCGGTCAAGTCATTGAAAGCGCAGACAAAGGGCCACCTTGGCGGCCTGGTGCTCGATTTGCGCAAGAACCCCGGCGGGTCGCTCGACGAAGCGGTGGCGCTGTCGGACTTGTTCCTGACCAGCGGGCAGATCGTCTCCCAGCGCGGCCGCAACGCGCGCGACACGATCTATTACAGCGCCGAGAGCGTGTTCCCCGGCGATGCCGCCGCCGGCGTCCCGCTGATCGTGCTGATCGACGCCGGCACCGCTTCGGCCAGCGAGATTGTCGCCGGCGCGCTGCAGGACCAGCACCGCGCGCTGATCATGGGCGAGCGCAGCTTCGGCAAGGGCAGCGTGCAGTCGCTGCTGCCGCTGACCAAGGACAGCGCGCTCAAGCTGACCACCGCGCGCTATTACACCCCGTCGGGTCGGTCGGTGCAGGAAGGCGGCATCCAGCCGGACATCCGCGTGCCGCAGCTTTCCGATCCGGATGAGGCGCTCCGCCTGAAGTACGCCTATCGCGAGAGCGACCTCAAGCGCCATCTGGTCAACGAAGCCGCGCTGAAGGACGACGACCTCGAGAACGACACCAAGCCCGATCCGCGTTTCACCGAGACGGCCGACCAACTGAAGAAGGAAGGCATCGACGACTTCCAGCTGCACTACGCGCTGCAGACGCTGGAGCACGGCGCCCAGATCCGCACGGCGCGGCGCTGAGAGGGATCGCGGCATGACGGCATCGGACAAGCTCGCCCAGCGGCTCGCGATCGGGATTCCCGCGCTGCTGCTCGGCGGGGCATACCTTTCGCAATATGGCTTCGGCCTGTTCCCATGCGAAATGTGCTGGTGGCAGCGCTATGCGCACTTCGCCGCGCTGGCGCTGGCGCTGGTTTCGACTTTCCTTCCGCCGAAGCGGGCGTGGGTCGCGCTCGCCGCCCTGGCGATTCTCGTCGCCGGCGTGATCGGCGCCTACCATGCCGGGGTCGAGTACAAGTGGTGGGAGGGGCTGACCACGTGCTCGAGCACCGCGGCAGGCAACTCGATCGACGATATCCTCAACGCGCCGCTGATCCGCTGTGACGAGGCCCAATGGACTCTGTTCGGTATTTCGCTCGCCGGATACGATTTCCTGATCTCGACGGCGACCGCGATCGTCGTTTTCGTCTTGCTGGGGAGGCGCGCGAAGTGACGCAGGACCGCTCGACGATGATTCGCGTCGACCAGGCCGGCGAGTACGGCGCGACGCGGATTTATGCCGGCCAGCTCGCGGTGATGGGCGATCGCGGCCTGCATTCGCCCGACATCCGCGCGATGGCCGAGCAGGAAGCGGGGCACCTCGCACGCTTCGATGCGCTGGCCGTCCGGCGCGAAACCCGGCCGACCGCGCTGCAGCCGCTGTGGGCCGTGGCGGGCTACGCGCTCGGCGCGGCCACGGCGCTGATCGGTCCGGAAGCCGCGATGGCCTGCACCGCGGCGATCGAGGAAGAGATCGACCGGCACTACACCCGCCAGTTGGCTGAGCTCGACGTTGAGGACGACGATCCGGAGCTGCGCGGAATGATCGCCGAGTTCCGCGACGACGAACGCGAGCATCGCGACGCGGCGATCAGGCTCGGGGCCGAGCGAGCACCGGCCTATCCGCTGCTCTCGGCGGCGATCCGCCTCGGCTGCCGCGCGGCGATCCGCCTTTCCGAGAAGATTTGACGCGGAACAAGTTCGCGGCGCAAAGCGCTTCATCGGGGATTCACCCGATGGAGACTTCATAGGCTAGCTGCCAGACACGGGGCCGGACGTAGCGATCGCCGCGAAGGAAAAAACGATGAAACGCCTCATTGCCCTCTCGTTGGCCGCGCTTTCGGCGGCGTCGCTCTCGGTTCCCGCCACGGCGCAGGACCAGGCGCCTGAGCCCAAGGTCAATCAGCTGATCGTCTACGGCAACGACAAGTGCCCGGAATCCAAGAGCGACGAGATCACCGTCTGCGCCCGCCTCGACGAGAGCGAGCGCTACCGTATTCCGGAATCCCTGCGCCAGATCGAAGGGCCGGAAAATCAGTCGTGGTCGAGCCGGGTCAAGGACTTCGAAACGGTCGGCAATTTCGGCCCGCTGTCGTGCACCCCGGTCGGCGCCGGCGGAGAGCTCGGCTGCACCGCCAAGTGGATCCAGGCGCAGTATGCCGAGAAGGCCCAGGCGCACGCCTCGAACGTGCATATGGGCGATCTGGTCGCCAAGGCGCGGGCCGATCGTCTTTCGACGCTGGACACCGATGCCGCCGCCACCCAGGCGCGGGTCGAGGCCATCGAGAAGGAGCGCCAGCGCCTGATTTCGCAGGGCGTCCCGCCCGCCGAAGCTGCCGCCCGCGCCGCCGACGCGGTGGCCGCACAGCAGACGCCGCCGGCACAACACTAGGGCGCGATTAAGGAATATCGGCTAGGCGGCGGCCATGGACGGTCGCAAGCGCATCCTGACGATTTTCGGCACCCGGCCGGAGGCGATCAAGCTGTTCCCGCTGGTTCACGCGCTTGAAGCCGACGGCCGCTTCGACAGCCGCGTCTGCGTCAGCGCGCAGCACCGCTCGATGCTCGACCAGGTGCTGCAGATTGCCGCCATCGCCCCGGATCACGATCTCGACCTGATGCGGCCCGACCAGTCGCTCGACGCGCTCACGGCGGTGCTGTTGGTCGAGCTCGGGCGGGTCATGGACCGCGAAGCGCCCGACTGGGTCGTGGTCCAGGGAGACACCGCCACCGCGATGACCGGCGCGATCGCGGCCTATTACCGCAAGATCCCGGTGGCCCATGTCGAGGCCGGCCTCAGAAGCGGCAACATCCACCATCCCTGGCCGGAGGAGGTCAACCGCAAGATCATCGGCACGATCGCCGCGCTCCATTGCGCGCCGACCGAGACGGCCGCCGAGGCGCTGCGGCGCGAGAATGTCGATCCGCAAGCGATCCACGTCACCGGCAACAC
>Ga0207705_10004410_pt1 | contig 10637 bp, 9 predicted proteins | sample KBSC13metaG_FD_184314 | JGI IMG/M metagenome (GOLD analysis project Ga0207705, IMG submission 184314) | Corn rhizosphere microbial communities from Kellogg Biological Station, Michigan, USA - KBS C1-3 metaG (SPAdes) (version 2) | ecosystem: Host-associated > Plants > Roots > Rhizosphere > Soil ...
CAGCATCGCAAGCGAATAGACTTCCTGCCCGGTCGAGCAGCCGGCCGACCAGATCCGCAGCCGCTTGGATTTTTGCCGGCGCTTCGCGAGCTCCGGAAGGGCATAGCGCTGAAGCACGTCGAACGGCGCGCGGTCGCGAAAGAAATAGGTCTCGTTATTGAGCAGCGCTTCGACGACCTTTTGCGACAAGCTCGGCTCCTTGCCCATGACGAGGATGGTGATCAGTTCATCGAGGGTGGCGATGCCGCGCTCGCGCATCAACGCCGACACGGCGGTCTCGATGCGCCAGCGGCGGCTCATCGTCAGTTGCTGGCCCGTGCGCGCCTCAAGCAGACCGGCAAGAATGCGGCTCGAACTGTCGCTTATTTGCACGCAGGCGGCTCCTCGATGCGCGCAGCGATCCGCCGCGCGATCTTGTCTGGCGGCAGGACGGCGCAAGCGAGGCCCGCCTCGAGGACCGCCCGCGGCATGCCCCAAACGGCACAGCTTGTCTCGTCCTGGGCGAGGATCGATCCGCCGCACGCGACCAGCCGCGATGCGCCCTCGACGCCGTCACGGCCCATGCCGGTCAGCACCACGCCGAGCGCACCGGCCCCGTAAATGGCGCCTGCCGACGCAAGCATCGGGTCGACCGACGGCATGCAGCCGCTGCTGCTCCGGCCATGGGTCAGCCGGACGATCGTCCCGGCGTTCCCAGGCTCCAGCGTGAGATGCGCATCGCCGGGTGCAACCAGGATACGGTCCGGCACCAGCGCCATGCCGTTTTCAGCGACGACCGCCTCGCGCCTGGCAACCGCCCCGAGCTGCCGCGCGAACACGCTCATGAAAGGGATCGGCAGATGCTGGGTAACCAGGATCGGGACGCCGATTTTTTGCGGCAGTGCGTGGAACAGTGCGCCGAGCGCGTGGATGCCTCCCGTCGATGCACCAATTGCAAGCAGGTCGATCGGGTCCGCCGGCATCGCCCGCAGCAGGGTCTGGGTTCCGCCGCTGGCCGCCAATGGCGGTGGCGGCTGGACCGAGGCGAAGCCGAGCGCCTTCAGCTTGCCGAGCAGGATCTCGGAAAATTTGCCGTTGAAGCGGCCAATTCCGGGCTTGGGCATCGTGTCCGCCGCGCCGAGCGCAAGTGCGGCGACGGTCTGCTCGGCGCCGTCATCGGCAAGCGACGAAACGATCATCACTTTCGCGCCGCCAGCCGCGGCGATGATCCGCGGGATCGATTTCAGGCCTCCCGCCCCCGGCATTTCGAGGTCGAGCACGACGATGTCGACGCGGCATTCACCAAGCGCCTCGATGGCATCCTCGGCAGTGCCGGCAACCGCGGTAATCTCGAACGCAGGATCGCTTTCGACCATGCGCGACAGGACCGCTCGGGCGACCGTCGAATCGTCGACGATCATCAGCCGGATTCTGCGGCGTGGGTTGCGCGGGTCGTCGAGCCGGTCCCGCGATCTGGCGAGCGCCCGCTCCACGGCCCGGCTACTCAGGCGACGCCGACGAGCTGAAGCTTGATGTGGAGCGTCTCGCGGTCGAACGGCTTCATCACATATTCGTCGGCACCGGCTTCGAGCGCGGCGCGGATGTGCGCCATGTCGTTCTCGGTGGTGCAGAAGACGACCTTGGGCTGGTCGGCATGACCGCGCTGCCGGAGCAGCCGCAGGAACTCCATGCCGCTCATGACCGGCATGTTCCAATCGAGCAGGACGACGTCCGGCATCTTGGCTTCGCAGCGGGTCAGGGCTTCCTGCCCGTCGCCGGCCTCGTCGACCTCGAACTCAAGCGTCTCGAGGATGTGCCGTGCAACCTTCCGGATCACCTTCGAGTCATCGACGATCAAACAGCTTTTCATGCGGCACTTTCCCACTTCAATTCGCCGGTGACTAAACGATAAGGGTAACGAAGAACTTAAGCGGCCTTGGCCTCCGCGGCTCCGGCGACCAGCGCTGCGACATCGACCAGAAGAAGGGGTCCCTCCTCGGTCTCGACCATGCCTTGCGACACGCGCTCCCAGCCGGTCTCCATCGCGGCGCGCACGGGTGTTGGATCGGATCCGGCTTCGACTACGTCTTCGACCAGGTCGACGATCAGCGCGTAATGATGCCCATCGAGCTCGACGACGGCAGCCTCGCGGATCCCATCCGAACAATCGGTTTCGCCAAGCTCGAGGGAACGCTTGCAATCGATCACCGTCAACACGCGGCTGCGCAGCGCCGACAGGCCGGCAACGTGCGGCGCGGCCCGCGGCACTGGGATCAATGTATCGAGCTCGACGACGGCTTCGACCGCAGAGGCCGACAGCGCGACGCGCTCGCCGGCGATGGTCACCACAAGCAGCAGCTCGTTCACTTGCCCCTCCCGGCGCAAACCGACTTCAACGCGATCAGCAGACCGGCGCGATCATAGCGGTAGATGCTTTCGTCCTTCTTCCCGGCCGCTTCGGGCTCGGTGCGGAGCCAAATCGTTTTCTCGGTAACTTCCTCCGGTTGCTCCTCCCCGATCGAGGCGATGACCACATCGGCGCGCTCTTCTTCGGCGTCGTCGATCACCCGGTAGCCGGCGGCTTCCACCAGCGGCCGCAGCATGTTCTGCATCCACGGGTCCCAGCAGGGGATGCGGCACACGAGTTGCTCACTGGCTCGCGCCGCAGCTCCAACGTGATTGGCGAACAGCCAATGCGCGTCGATCAACTCGGCTGGCTGGTCGTTGATGAGCGTGACTCCACTGACCTCGCCCAACCGCTCGGCATTGATCACTTCATGCTCGATGCTGGCGAAGTCGATCACCTCGGCGAAGGCATAACCGATCTCGAATTGGCCGTCGTTGAGGCGGAAGAGGCGGATCTTGCCATCGCCGATGTCCGCCGCGCTCGCGCCGGCGAGCGGCAGGATGAAGTCGCCGAGCTGGACCCGAAGCTGGCCAGCCGCTTCCTTGATGCTGTCGACTGAAACTTCCTCGATCCGGTCGACGACCGCGAGGCGCAACGCCCGGCGCCCTCCATCGAGGCCGCGGAACAGCAGGACGGGAGTCGCCTTGGATACGGCGGCAACCGGCCCTTCGGCGATGCGCGCGGCACGTTCGTGCGTCTCGAGCTTGACGCCGCCTACCTCAGCGATTCCCGCGGGGTCCATCAACAGGATCGGGCTGCCGTCATCCGCCAGGGTGGTGCCGGCATACAGACCCGTGGCCATGACCGCCGGGGCCGCCGGCTTCACCACCAGCTCTTCATGGTCGTGGATGCGGTCGACCGACAAAGCGTAAACATCGCCGCCTGCCGGTCGCAGAACGATCAAGGTGCGGTCCATTTCCGCGATCTGGCTTTCGAGACCGAGGATCGAGGCGAGCGAGACTTCGGGCACGCGGCGGCCGCGGATGGTCGCGACTCCGGCGCCGCCGAGATGCTCGAGCGTGACGCTCTCACCTGTGGCACGGACGATCTCGTCGATTGCCGAGCGCGGGATGGCGAAATGCTGGCCGGCAATGGAAACCGTCAGTGCCGGGATGATCGTGAGGGTCAACGGGACGCGCAGGGTCATGCGCGTTCCCTCGCCGAGCCGGCTGTCGACCTCGACGATGCCGCCGATGCGCTCGACGTTCGAACGGACCACGTCCATGCCGACGCCGCGGCCGGAAATGGCGGTGACCTGCTTTGCGGTTGAAAGTCCTGCTTCGAAGATCAGCGCCAACTGGTCGCGCGGACTGAGTTCCGCCGCTGCTTCCTTGGTGACCACGCCGCTGGCAATCGCCTTGTCGACAAGCCTCTTCCCGTCGATGCCGCGCCCGTCGTCATGGATACCGATCAGGATCTGGTTGCCCGATTGGCGCGCCGACACCGACAGCACGCCAATCTCTCGCTTGCCGGCCTTGATGCGCTCGGCGGGATGCTCGATGCCGTGATCGACGGCGTTGCGGATGATGTGCGTCAGCGGATCGCGGATCATCTCGATCATTTCGCGATCGAGCTCGACGTCGCCCCCTTCGATGTCGACCAGCACCTGCTTGCCAAGTTCGGCGGAAAGGTCGCGGATCATCCGCGGCAGTCCGACGAACAGATTTTCGATCCGCTGCATGCGCGTGCGGGTGATCGCGTCGCGCATCTCGGCAATGATTGAAGACAGGCGCTCGAATGCGCCGTCGACGGGCACGTCGGTGTCACATTCCCGCAGCCGCCGCGCCAGCTCGTTTCGCGCCAGCACCATGTCCGAGACGGTGCTCATGACCCGGTCCAGCAACTCGACCGACAGGCGGATCGTGCGCGGCGCCGCAGAAGCTCGTGTCGCGGTGTCTCCGGCAGCTGTCACCGCCAGGGCAGCAATTCCCTCAGCACCCTGCTCGAGCGAAGCAATCAGTGCGCTGTCGTCACCTCCCGGCATCTCCTCGCCGGCTTCGATCGCCGCGACCATTTCGCCGATGCGGTCGATTACTGCCAGCACCGCGCTGACCAGGGCGCCGTCGGGCTGCCTGCGTCCGGCCCGGACGTCGGCCAGCGCATCCTCGGCGGCATGGCTTAGAGCTTCAAGGCGCGGAAATTCGAAAAAGCCGCAATTGCCCTTCACCGTGTGGACGAAGCGGAAGATGCTGTCGAGCCTCGCGCGGTCGTTGGGCTGCGCTTCCCAGGCCACGATTTCGCCGCCCAGCGCTTCGAGCATTTCGCGGCATTCGGCTACGAAATCGGCAATCAGGTCGTCCATCGGCGAATTCGCCCCTCAGCGCTGGCTTCAGAGGGCTTATGCCGGGGAGGAGTTAACGCGCCGTTATCCCTGTCCCGATGCTGCGGCGGCGGATTGTCGCGGCAGGCGCGCGCCGATCATCAGCGCGTCGCTGCCGGGCTGCGACAGCTGGACCGACCCGCCCGCATCGGCGACGAGGCTGTGCGCCAGCCAGGCACCAGCGGCGCGCGCCTCTATCCGGCCACTGGCGCCCTTCTCGAGCGTCTCGCGCAGTGCCGGGTCGAGCAGGATACGGGGTCCTTCGGCGCGAACCGCCAGCTCGATCTGCCCATGCTGCACTTCGGCGCCGACGTCGAGCCGGCCGCCGCGGACGAGCGCGTCGCCGGCAAGGAGAGCGAGGTTGAGCAACAGCTTGACCGCATCCTTGGGGAGCTTCTCGTCGCCGACGACCCAGCCGAGTTCGATCCGCCGCTCGGCCCCGAACAGCCCCTGAAGCGCGACCTCGGCTTCGTGGGTGTCGATCTCCTCGCCGAACCCGCCTGCTGCGCCGAATGCCAGGCGGAAAAACTTGAGCTTGTTGGCAGAGGCCCGAGCGCTGTCAGCGAGCAACTCGAGGCATTTCTCGCGCATGTCGGGGTCGGTCTCGTCCGCAAGCAGCTCGATACCGTTGTTGAGCGCCCCGACCGGCGACATGAGATCATGGCAAAGCCGCGAACAAAGCAGACTGGCAAAATCGACTGGGGTCATTGCCCGGCTTTGATGGGGCAGAGTCCAACCTTGCGCAAGCGTTGCAATATTGAACGGCAGGCGCCGGATTCCCATATTCTACTGTGAATGGGGGGAATTCAGACGATCGATGTGCGCCTGGAGCCCGCTCATGCGGGCTGGCGCCTCGACCGTGCGCTCGCCGCCGCCGTCCCGACCCTGTCGCGCGAGCGGCTGAAGAGCCTGATCCGCAGCGGTGCCGTCGAAGCCGAAGGCAAGGCGGTCCGCGACCCGGCAACGAAGGTGCGCGGCGAGGAGGCATTGCGCCTTGCGGTTCCGGAACCCACTCCGGCGCACAACGAGGCGCAGGACATCCCGCTGACGATCGTGTTCGAAGACGAGCATTTGCTGGTCGTCGACAAGCCCGCAGACCTCGTGGTGCACCCGGCCGCAGGCAATTTCGACGGGACGTTGGTCAATGCGCTGCTTCATCATTGCGCAGGGCAGCTGTCGGGCATCGGCGGCGTCGCGCGGCCGGGAATCGTCCATCGCATCGACAAGGACACGTCGGGGCTTCTAGTGGTCGCCAAGACCGACGTCGCTCACGAAGGTCTGGCCAAACAGTTCGCCGCCCATTCGATCGATCGTCGCTACCTCGCGCTCGTCAATGGCTCGCCCAGGGCCAGCGAAGGCACGGTCGATGCCCCGCTCGCCCGGTCGGCCACCAACCGCAAGAAGATCGCGATCGTCGAAGGCCAGCGCGGCAAGCGCGCAGTCACGCACTGGAAACGGCTCCAGAACCTGAAGGACGCGGCGCTGCTCGAATGCCGGCTCGAAACCGGACGCACGCACCAGGTTCGCGTGCACCTGGCGTCGCTTGGTCATCCGCTGCTCGGCGATCCGGTCTATGGGCGTTCCGGAAAAACACACGGCAAACTGTTGAACGAACTGCAGTTTCACCGGCAGGCGCTGCACGCGGCAGAGCTTGGCTTCACCCATCCGGTAACTCGACGCAGGTTGTCGTTCTCAAGTCCCATGCCGACTGACATGCAGGAACTGTTCAACGCGCTTGGTGTATAGGATTTAACTCGTTAGGGCCGGCCCACTCAGACGGGCTGCCCTGCAAAGGGAGAAAGACGACAGTAATGGCTACGCGAAAAGGGATTGTCTCGCTCCCCTCGTCCGGCGGCGAGGCCGGACTCAACCGCTATCTCGCAGAGATCAAGAAATTCCCGATCCTCTCGCCGGAGGAAGAGTACATGCTCGCCAAGCGCTGGCGCGAGCATGGCGACACCGAGGCCGCCGCCAAGCTGGTCAATTCGCACCTCCGCCTCGTGTCCAAGATCGCGATGGGCTACCGCGGCTATGGGCTGCCGGTCAGTGAACTGATCAGCGAAGGCAATATCGGCCTGATGCAGGGCGTGAAGAAGTTCGAGCCCGACCGCGGCTTCCGCCTCGCCACCTACGCGATGTGGTGGATCCGCGCCTCGATCCAGGAATTCATCCTGCGCTCGTGGAGCCTGGTCAAGATGGGCACCACCGCTGCGCAGAAGAAATTGTTCTTCAACCTTCGCCGGATGAAGAACCAGATCGACGCGTTCGAGGAGGGCGACCTCAAGCCCCAGGACGTGACCAAGATCGCCACCGACCTCGGCGTCACCGAGGACGAGGTGATCTCGATGAACCGCCGCATGGGCATGGGCGGCGACACCAGCCTCAACGTCTCGCTCAAGGGCGATGAGGGCGGCGAAAGCCAGTGGCAGGATTTCCTCGTCGATAGCGGACCCTTGCAGGACGAGTTGCTTGCCGAGGACGAGGAAACCAAGGTCCGTCACGACCTGCTCGTGACCGCCCTCGAAAGCCTCAACGACCGCGAAAAGCACATCCTGATGGAGCGCCGGCTCGCCGACGAACCGAAGACCCTGGAGGAATTGAGCCAGGTCTACGGCGTCAGCCGCGAGCGCATCCGCCAGATCGAGGTTCGCGCGTTCGAGAAGCTGCAGGGCGCACTGCTGCGGCTGGCGGGCGAGCGAAGGCTGCTTCCGGCGGCGTGATGGTCATCCCGGCCTTGAGCCGAGACCCGCCTTTTTGAGCGACGCTGAGGAAGGCAGGCAGGCCCCGGATCAAGTCCGGGGTGACAAATGGCGCTCTAGCCCTTCTCGTCCGCGACCTTCGGGGCGGCTTCGGTCAGCTTCTCGCCTTCGCGCTTCTCTTCCGGCCTGTCCTGCACGGTGTCGTCGGTGGCGACATTGTCGGCCGCCCAGGCGCCGCGCTCTCCCATGCGCTCGGGCGACCCGGTCGTGCTGTCCTTTGCGGTCTGGTGCTCGATCTCGCTGTTGAGCTCGGCCCCGAACACAAACGCGTAGGCGGAGAGATACATCCAGGTCAGGAGCGCGACGACCGCGCCGAGCGAGCCGTAGCTCGCGTGGTAATCGGTGAAATGGCCGACATAGAGACCGAACAGCCAGGTCAGCAGCAGCCAGGTCACCGCGGCGAAAGCCGAGCCGGGCGTGATCCATGTCCAGCGGGCGTCTTCGCGTGAGGGGCCGAAGCGGTAGAGCGTCGAGGCAATCGCTGCGGCCGTCAGTGTCAGCAGTGCATAGCCCGCAATCTTGCCTGCAATCAGCAGCGCCGGCGGAGTTTCCGGCAGCAAGTGCTGGAGGTAAGCCAAGGCCGCAGCGCAGGCGAGCGCGGCGAGCGCCAGCAGCAGCGCAACGAAGGTCATCGAGACCGCGAGCAGGTAGAAGTGGGCGAGGCTGCGCTTCTCCTTCTCCTCATAGGCGATGTTCAGCGCCGTGATGACCGACGTAGCGCCGTTCGTCCCGCCGTAGGTCGCAACCAGGAACGCGAGCAGGATCGCAAACCCCTTGGCTTTCTGCGACGCCTTGACCGCGTTCATCAGCTGGTCGCCGATGATGAAAGCGACGTCGGTCGGCAGGACGTTGGTCAGCGCGCGCATATGGTCGATGACCGTCACCGGGTCAGCGACAAACCCATAGACGAGGACGATCAGCCCAAGCAGCGAGAGCAGCGCGAAGAAGCCATAGAACGCCACTCCTGCCGCGACCAACGCGACATTGTCGTCCCACGTGCGCTTGTAGGTCCGCGCGGCAATGTCCTTCCACGCCCGCCGCGGCATCTGCCACGGCGAGCTCGCCTGGTGTCCCTTGGGGTCGATCTGCTCAGCCATCGTGGAACGGCGGTTGCTACTCTTTCCGCTTGAGCAGGGAAATGCCGGCCGCCGTGGCGAGCAGCGCCGCGCCGGCGCCCGCTTGGCCGCGCTTGCGGAGCAGCGACAGGCCAAGCGTCGAGAGGGCGGCCGAGACCATGCCGACCTTCTGCAGGCCGGCCATCGCTCCAGCCCGATTGGCGGCGCGGGCAACCAGGTACGGGTGTTCATGCTGCTTCGGGGCCGACCGTACAGGCTCCGCGCGTGCCCCTGGATCGTCCGATAACGGTTTCTCGCTACCGGTTCCCGCTTCCTTGCCTTCGTCCTGCGGGCCATCGGCGACATGATCGGCCGACCAGGCGCCGCGGTCGCCGAGCGGCTTGTCGCCGCGATCGGCGGTCGTGTCGCGCGCCGTCTGATGCTCGATCTCCGAATTGAACTCGGCGCCGAACAGCAGGATGAAGCTCGACAAATAGAGCCAGGTGACGAGCACGATGACCGCGCCGAGCGAGCCGTAGGTCACATTATATTTGCCGAAGTGCGACACGTAGAAGCCGAAGCCGAGCGTCAACACGACCCAACCGATCGCGAAGAACAGCGAGCCGGGGGTGATCCACGTCCACTTCGCCCGGGTTCGCGACGGGCCGTAGCGATAGAGCGTGGCGGCCGCTGCGGCAGCGACTGCAGCAAGGACGACGTAGGCCAGCACCTTGCCGACGATGACGCCCACCGGACCGATGTTCGGCAGCAGCCCCTCGAGCTGCGCCATCACTCCGATCGCGGCGGCGCCGATCAGCCCCAACAGCACGGCTGCTGCAGTGATCGCCAGCGACAGCAGCGTGACCTTCACGAAGCCGCGCTTCTCGTCCTCCTCATAGGCGATGTTGAGGGCGATGACGATCGAACCCGCGGCATTGCGCGCGCCCCACAGCGCGAGCGCGAGCGCGCCCAACAGCCCGAGGCCCTTCTTCCCACCGGAGGTCTTCACGACGTTGAGCAGCTGGTCGCCGACCAGCTTTGCGACGTCCTGCGGCAGGGTCGTCGCCAGCGACTGGACGTTATGCAGGACCGTCGTCGGACTCGCGACCAGGCCATAGGTCAGCACCGTCGCGCCGAGCATCGGGACCATGGCCAGGAAACCGTAGAAAGCCACGCCCGCCGCAACCAGCGAGACGTTGTCCTTCGACGATTCCTTCCACGTCCGGAAGGCGATCTCCTTCCAGCCCGGCGCCGGGATCTGGGCCGGCGTGTCGGCGTCCCTGCCCTTCTCGCCGGGCCGCGCAGTCGCAGCCTTGGCTGCACGATCGGCGATGGTTGCCATCTGTGTTGCTCCTCCCGCGCCCAACCCTGCTCAAGCAAAGCCGTTCCCCACTTGCCAAGCGCACGAAACAGGCGGACGGTGGAGGTTTCCTGACAGGCGCCCGAGCGCCGTTTGTGAAGCGACTCGCGCGCCCGTGAACCGGACGAAGGGAGAGTCGCACATGGACAATCTGGCTGGAGTATCCGCAAAAGGCACCCGAGTGATCGCGCTGGTGGGACCCGCCGGCGCGGGAAAGACCAGCCTTGCCGAAGCGATGCTGTTTGCAGCCGGCGCCACCGACCGATTGGGGTCGACGACCAACGGCTCCAGCATCGGCGATTCGAGTCCTGAGTCGCGGCAACGCGGCGGCTCGACCGAGCTCAACCTCTATCATTTCGACCATCTCGGCGACTCGTTCGCGATCCTCGACTGCCCCGGTTCGGTCGGCTTCTCGGCCGACGCCGCCAAAGCCCTCGCCATCGCCGACGTCGCGATCGTGGTCGTCGATCCCGACCCGGCGCGCGCGCCGCTGGCCGCCCCGGCTCTGCGCGCGCTGGACGAACTCGGCATACCGCACCTCATCTTCGTCAACCGCATCGACCAGGCGCATGGCCGCATCCGCGACCTGCTGACGGCGCTGCAGCCAATGAGCGTATCGCCGCTGATCGCCCGCCAGGTGCCGATCTGGGATGGCGAGAAGGTCAGCGGATTCGTCGACCTCGCGCTCGAATATGCGTTCAAATACCAGCCGGGGAAGGCGTCAGAGCGGATCGAAATCCCGCCGAACCTTCAGGAC
>Ga0207705_10004413_pt1 | contig 10635 bp, 7 predicted proteins | sample KBSC13metaG_FD_184314 | JGI IMG/M metagenome (GOLD analysis project Ga0207705, IMG submission 184314) | Corn rhizosphere microbial communities from Kellogg Biological Station, Michigan, USA - KBS C1-3 metaG (SPAdes) (version 2) | ecosystem: Host-associated > Plants > Roots > Rhizosphere > Soil ...
TCGGCGGTTTCCTTCATCTTCTGGAGGATGAAGGCGGAAATCTGGGAGGGGCTGTAATCCTTGCCGCCGGCCTCGACCCACGCATCGCCATTGTTGCCCTTGACGATCTTGTAGGGGACGAGCTCGGTGTCCTTCTTGGTGATCGGGTCGTCGTAGCGGCGCCCGATCAGGCGCTTCACCGCGAAAATCGTATTGTCCGGGTTGGTGACCGCCTGGCGCTTCGCCGGCTGGCCGATCAGGCGCTCGCCGTCCTTGGTAAATGCGACCACCGACGGGGTGGTCCGCGCGCCTTCGCTGTTCTCGATAACCTTGGGCTTTCCGCCTTCCATCACCGCGACGCAGCTGTTCGTGGTGCCAAGGTCGATTCCGATCACCTTCGCCATATTCAGTCCCTCTTCTTCAGGCCCCATGCGGCCGCGCGGAGGCGACCGCAAAACTCATGTCGCTGGCGATATAGGTGCCGTTAAGGTGACGACAAGGGAGGCTGAACGTCATCCCGGCGGAGGCCGTGATCTCAGCTCAGCGGCCGGACGTCCCGAGATCCCGGCCTTCGCCGGGATGACTGGTTACGGCATCGCCATCCCGCCATTGACGTGCAGAGTCTGGCCGGTGACGTACCCGGCTTCGCGGCTGGCCAGATAGACGCACGCAGCGCCGATATCCTCGCCGCTTCCCATCGCCCCCACCGGAATCCGCGAGAGAATCCCCTCCCGCTGCTGGTCGTTCAATGCATCGGTCATCGCTGACGTCATGAAGCCCGGAGCGACGCAGTTTGCGGTAACTCCGCGGCTCGCAAGCTCCTGCGCCACCGCCTTGGTCATCCCGATCAGCGCCGCCTTGGACGCAACATAGTTTGCCTGGCCTGGATTGCCGGTCACACCTACCACCGAAGTGACGGAAACGATCCGTCCGAACCGCGCCTTCATCATCGGCCTGGCGGCCGCCCGCATCAGCCGGAAAGCCGCCTCGAGATTGACCTTCAGGACCTCCTCGAACTCCTCGTCCTTCATCCGCATCAGCAGATTGTCGCGAGTGATCCCGGCATTGTTGACGAGGATGTCGAGCTTTCCGCCCAGAGCTTCAACCGCCGAAGGCACGAGTTGGTCGACGGCACCGGCGTCGGAAAGATTGCACCCGATCGCGATCGTGTCGCCGCCAAGCTCGTCGCGAAACCGCTCCAGCTTCTCGACATTGCTCCCCGAAAGCGCAAGCCGGGCGCCCTGCCCCGCCAGGGCCTTCGCAATGGCGGATCCAAGCCCGCCTGAAGCGCCAGTCACCAGCGCGGTCATTCCAGTGAGGTCGAACATCACGCGATCTCCTTCGCCAGCGCTTCGATATCTTCCATCGTCACCACGCTCGTCACCTTCACGTCGGGGACGATGCGCTTCACCATGCTGCCGAGCACCTTGCCGCCGATCTCGACGAACTCCTCGACGCCCGCCTGAGCCATGTTGCCGACGCTCTCACGCCAGCGGACCATCCCCGTCACCTGCTCGACCAGAAGGTTGCGGATCGTGTCGGGATCGCTCTCCGCACTGGCGGTCACGTTGGCGAACACCGGGACCGCCGGCGTCTCCACCACGACATAGCTAAGGGCATCGCTCATCGCTTCGGCGGCGGGTTGCATCAGTGGGCAATGGAACGGCGCCGAGACCGGCAGCATTACCGCCCGCTTCGCGCCCATTTCCTTCGCCATTTGAACGGCCCGCTCGATCGCCGCTGTCGCGCCCGACAGCACCACCTGGCCCGGGTCATTGTCATTGGCGACGGTGCAGACCTGCCCTTGCGCCGCCGCTTCCGCGATCCGCCGAGCCATCGGCAAATCCGCGCCGAGCAAAGCGCACATCGCGCCCTCACCCACCGGCACCGCAGCCTGCATCGCCTGTCCGCGCAGCTTCAGAAGCTTGGCCGTCGTCGCAAGGTCGAACGCGCCCGCCGCGCAAAGCGCCGAATATTCGCCAAGGCTGTGCCCGGCGACATAGCTCGCGGCATCCGCGAGATTCACACCCAATGTCCGCAGCACCGCGATCGAATGCGCCATTATCGCCGGCTGCGCATTTTCGGTGAGCTTCAGCTCCTCGTCAGGCCCTTCCCGCATCAGCCGGAACAGGTTCTGCCCAAGCGCTTCGTCGACCTCGGCGAACACATCTCGGGCCGCTCTGCTCGCCCCTGCAAGCGCCGCGCCCATGCCGACGGACTGGCTTCCCTGCCCCGGGAAAATGAATGCGCGCATCGCTGCCCCTGTTCGGTTATTGACTTCGCGGGGCGACTAGGCTGGCGAGCGCCGCTTGCCAAGCTGGAAGGGACTGCATGGACACCGAACGCCAGCCGCGGATGCTCGGACCGTGGATGACTCTCGCGCTCGTTATCAGCGGGGTCATCGGGGTAGGCATCTTCTACCTTCCGATCGCTCTTGCACCGCTCGGCGGAAGCGTTCCCATCGGCTGGCTGATCAGCGGCATCGGCGTGATGGCGATGGCCTACTGCGCGTCGCGAATCGTCAGCCCGGACGGCGGCGGAATCCAGGCTTATGTCGAGAACGAGCTCGGGCCGGGCGCGGGCTTCATGGTGACCTGGATGACCTGGTGCTCGAGCTGCGTCGGCAACCCGGCAGTCGCGCTCGCCGCAGCGGCAGGCCTCGCGACCATCGTGCCCGGGCTAAGCGGGCACCTCGTCCTCCTTGCCTCCGCCTTCTTCGTCACACTCACGATCGTCAACCTGCGCGGAATCAAGGCCGTAGGCGAGCTCGCCATAGTTACCGTCCTCATCAAGGTCCTGCCGCTGATCGCCGTCGTCGTCATCGCCGCGATCCTCGGCGGAAGCGGCGCTCCTCTCCAGCCGTTCGACGTTCCTCCGCCCTCGTTCGGCAATATCGCCACGGCTTCGGCTTTGTGCCTGTTCGCGCTGACCGGCTTCGAATTCTCGCTGTCGCCCGTCGGCAAGATTCGCAATCCGGAGCGCAATCTTTCCCGGGCGCTGGTCATCGGCCTCGCGGGCATCGCCATCGCCTATTTGCTGACGACGCTTTCGCTAAGCCTGATCATGCCCAATTCGGAAATCGCCAAATCCATCGCCCCCTTCCCGCAGGCGATCGGAACCTATTGGGGCAGGCTCGCCGGGGTCCTCGCCGCGCTCGCGATGGTGGTGAGCGCGTTCGGAACCCTCAACGCCTCCATTCTCGCCTGCGGTGAGATGCTCTATTCGATGTCGCTCCGCCGCGACATGCCGCGCTATTTCAGCCGGACCAACCGCTTCAACGCTCCCTACGCGGCGCAGATCGCAAGCGTCGCTCTGGGCTTCATCCTCCTCGGCCTCAACGAGGCGAAGGGCACGACCCAGCTCTTCACCTTCATTACCCTGCTCGCCGCCGACGCCGTCCTTTACCTTTACTCCGCCGCCGCGATCGCCGCCGCGATCAAGGACAAGCGTCCGTCGACGACGATCGCCTGCGTCATCGGCCTCGCTTTCGTCCTGTTCGCTTTCTACGGCTCCGGCCTCGAAGCCTTCCTCCTGTCGCTGGCGCTTCTCGCCGCCGGCGGAATCGTCTTCTTCTTCAGGAAGCCGCGGACCACCCCGCCGCCGGCGGAGACGGCAGCCGCGCCTGAGGCACCATCCGCCTGAGCTTCCGCGCGAAGCTGCGTAGGCATACCTCGCTGACCCCAAGCGGCCCCGCCTCGTACGCCGGCGACTGCATCCCCAGCTGCACGCGCGTGATCAGCTCGGTGTCCTCGGCATTCACCCGCCGGTTGATCCGCCAGTTGAGATATCGCGCCGCCCGCATCTCGCGGCGCCCGTCCGGGAGCGCATAGCTGATCTCCCGGATCACCGTCTCCGTCGAGCTCACGGGCAGGAACTGCATGAAATCCACCTGATCCGGATAGATGTCGAACGCGACGTTGGGGAACAGCTTGTAATAGAGCCACTTGCGCCGGTGCGACGGCGGCAGATGCTCCGCCTCCGGAAGCAGCTTCTGATACGCCCGCTCCGACACGTTGGCGCTCGCCTTCTCGACCAGGTCGCCTTCCATCCGGTCGACCCACTCCTTCGCCTCGATCCGGTAATTCCTGCCGAACAGCCGCGTCAGCCCCGGATGCCCGACCGGGATGTGCAGATGGTCCGAATAATTGTCCGCGATGGTCTTCCAGTTGAGCGGCCGCGGCCGGAGCGTCACCTTGCCCGTCGCGCGCAGCTCCTCGAACCGGTACGGCGCCACCTCCGCCTCATAAGGCGCCATCATCTCCGCGACGCTCGGCGCGCCAGGTTCAAGCGCCACGAACAGGAACCCGCGCCACCGCTCCAGAGCCACCGGGAACAGCCCGTGGGTCTCCACGTCTAGCCCCGGATATTCGTGCCGGTGCGGAACCCCGACCAGCCGCCCGTCGCGCGCATAGCTCCACGCGTGATACGGGCAGGTCAGAACCTTCGCGCAACCGCCCGTCCCATCGACGATCCGCGACCCGCGATGCCTGCACACATTGGAGAAAGCGCGGCACTCCCCGTCATCCCCGCGGATGACGATCACGCTCTCGCCCAGATACTCGATGGTCCGCCACTCGCCCGGCTCGGGAATCTCGCTCTCGTGGCAAACCACCTGCGGAGCGCTGCGCAAGAACGCCCGTTTCTCCGCCTCGAAGAACTCCGGATCGTGGTACAGCCAGCCGGGCAGGCTCATACCATCCAATGCCCCCTCTCCCCGACGGGGAGAGGGCTGGGGTGAGGGGGTTCCGACAGAACGAAGCTTGGTCGCCATCCCGCCCTTATACCCGCTCCTCCGCGAAGCGGTATCCGCCTAAAGATTCACACGAAGCCACGAAGGCCGGAAAAAAGCCGCGAAGACCAACGCCCGCGCGGTCCCTTCGTGGCTTCCCTTCTTCTTCGTGTCTTCGTGTGGACAATCCTTAATCGAAGGAACCCCCGCCCGTCCTTCCCCGTTGCGCGTCACGCGACGCGAGAAGGACCATCCCATGAACCGCTTCACCCTCACCCTGCTGCTCTCGACCGCCTGCGCTCTGGCCGCCTGCAGCAACAAGACCCAGACCGCCGACAACAACACGCTCACCGCCGACGAGACCAACTCCATGTTGGCCACCAACAACAGCATGATGACGAACACCGCCGCGACCACCACCGTCAGCGCCGCAGACCAGGCGTTCCTCACCGACGCGATGAAGGGCGACAACAGCGAAGTCGCGCTCGGCACCCTGGCGCAGCAGAAAGGCGCGTCGCAGGGCGTGAAGGACCTCGGCACCATGCTGGTCACCGACCACGGAGCCCACAAGGCGACGCTGGCAACGCTCGCCGGCCAGACCGGAGTCGCGACCACCGACGACCTCAAGGCCGAGGCCAAGACCGAGCAGACCAAGCTGAACGGCCTGTCCGGCGACGCCTTCGACAAGGAATTCGTGCGGGCCACGGTCGAAGACCACAATAAGGACATCGCGGCCTACGAGAAAGAAGCGAAAGGCACCGGCCCGGTAGCGACGATGGCCCAGCAAACGCTGCCGACTCTGAAGAAGCACTTGGAGGCGGCGGAGAAGCTGCAGAAGTAGGCCTTGAGCGGCCGAGCCTAAGCGAAGCGGACCCCGGACCCGATCCGGGGGAGCGCAGCTTAGGCGGAGAGCCCGCGAAAGCCGGCCGACACGCGAGCGAGCGGCTAAACCGCGAAGGGAGACGTGATCGACGTCACGGGATTCACTCCCGTGACGGCCTTTCGATTCCTGCACCCCTTCCCTTTTCCCGTGCCTCGCGGTTAGGTGAGAATGCTCGGAGCGGGGAGGGATTAACATTGGCGAGAGCACCGGCGCGCCAAGGCGTTCGCTTCGATGAAGTCACTGAGGCGCTATCCGAAACGCGCGCGGGACAGGAGGCCAGCATGTATGGCCACCTCCGCGACCTGTTCGTCCACTTCCTCGGATATCGCGGGCGGCAGGTGGTTATCGACACGGCTGGCGATGCCGGTCGCCCGGACCTGACCTGCCGGGCACCTAGCGGTCTGACCGACGCAAATAACCGCACAATCGACATCGACTGGATCGTCGTCGAAGCAAAGGACCAGCGGTACGGATTGTCCTCGACCGACAAGCGCGAAACGCTCTTTGCCGAAAAATCAAAATACATCACGCCAAACACCGCCTGGTTCGTGATGGTCGATCCCCTGACCTTCGTTGCGCGGCCGGTTCTCAACGGCACGTTCGATGCCGCGAACGACATCGAGTTCCTGTTCGCCAGCGAAAACGAGACTGCGTTCAGAGAGAAGTTCAGCGAACTTCGCGCAGAGGTCGCGGGTGTTTCCGAACGTCTCGCGCGATTCCGTGACGGCGACACGACCATGATCGCGACGGAGAAGCTGATCGCGCCAGCCGACGCTACCCGACGCACGCAGAACCGTGTCCAGGTCGCTCGCCGTGCCTTCTACTCAGTGCTGCGCGATACGACGCACGGGCTTCAACAAGCAACACTTCAAACGCTTCGTTCCGTCTGGCCGGAAGTGGTCGCGATTCAAACCGCGGTTGGTGAATTCGAAGAGAAATACGGCGCTTCAACCTTCGACTCGCATTCGCTCACCATCGCAGGTCAGCCACGGCTGGAACAACGACGCTATGGCGCGGACGTCGCCCGCCTCAACCGTCGGCTGCGCAAAGCAGGAAGCATCGCCCGACTGGCGATTGCCGGTTATCCGCAATTCCGCGAACGCATCAGCGCGAAAACCGAGGCTCAGGCGCTTGAGATGTTTGCGACCGAAACGGCGAACCTGGTCCTCGCCCGAATCCTGCTGATCAGGTTTTTCGAAGATCACCGCTTCTTCGGCGAGCACCGTTATCTTTGTAACGGCGGCGTCAGAGCCTTTCAGCAGCTCCGGGAAATTTTCGAGCAGGGCTACACCCGCCTTTTGAAGATGGCCTACGAGAAAGCGCAGCAACTCTATGCCGCTGCGTTCGACGAGACCGAGCTCGACTGGGTGTTCGACGCGCACGACGAGCGCCTATCGGTGGCGATCGAATGGGCCATGTATCAGCTCTCCCGCTACGACTTCACCACGGTCAAAGGCGACATTCTCACCGGAATTTACGACCGCTTCCTCGACCGCGACCAGCGCAAGCGCTTTGGCGAATATTACACGCCGCCATCGATCGCCCGCTACATCGTCGACCGGCTCGAATTGAGCGACGACGACCTGTTCCTCGACCCGGCCTGCGGCAGCGGGACGTTCCTGATCGAGCGCTATCAGCAGGCGGTCGGCGAAGACGCGGACAGGGGGTTGGCAACGTTCCCCGAAGTTGTCGCTGCAGTCGAGCGGCTGAAGGGCAACGACCTCAACACCTTCTCGGCCGTTCTCGCGCAAATCCAATTGCTTTGGCACATCCTGATCTTCCGCGATCAGCTGCTTGCCGCAGATGATTTTCCGGACATCGCGATCAGCGACAAGGCCAGCAGCATCGTCTCCCACGACGCGTCGGAAGTGCTGCCCGGCAGATGGGCAGAGCTGGACCGGCTTTCCTACGGCGGCGTCGGCGGCAACCCCCCTTATGTGCGGCCGGAACGCGGCGGCGAAGTCGACGAAGCGACACGCCATTATTTTGAAAGCCCGCGCGAACTGCCTGGAACCCGCAAGAGCTGGCCCGGCATTTCCGCCGAAGCCAATCTGTACGCTCTCTTCATCTACAAAGCGCTGAACGAATGGTGTCGCCAGCCGAACCGCTGGGGCGAAGGCGCGGGCCGCTTGGGCTTCGTAGTGCCGCTCGCCCTGTGCGGTACGAAGGAGAACGGACCGCTTCGGGCGCTGCTTGGCCCAGAAGGACGCTGGACCATCAAGGAAATCGTCGATCTCGAAGTGATCTGGCGGCAGGTCTTCGACGCCGACGTTCTGCCGATGCTGCTGATCGTCGAAGCTCGTCCGCCCCGGCTGCCGATGACTCCGGAACTTCTCGATCCGGCAACACCACTGCCGATCGATGGCGTGAGGCGGCTTCAAGTGCGCGCCGCTCGGCTTCAGCGACGGCTGGACGCCCGAGCCGCTTCCGCTTCCGGCGAGGCGAAGAGCAGGTGGGAAGCTGCGGCCGACCGGAACCGAGCTCGCTGGCAACCGGATGAGGTGACCATCCGGCTGGCGGACAAGAGCATCATCGATTTCCAGGAGGGCGGAAAGCGACCGACATTCCGCATTGCCGACGCCGACAGCGGCAACGCGATCTATGCCGATATCTTCACGCCCGACGGCAGGATCATCACTCGGCTGACGCCAGAGAGATCGTCGATTATCGACAAGCTACGAAGAAACGAGACCCTCGCAAGCGCAGCGCAAACTTACTGGCACAAGCGCTCCGGGACCAATCGGGGAGTCGTGCAGTTAGAGGAGCCCACTCGAGAATTGGATCGGTGGGAACGCCGTGAGATGATCGGCGCAGGGCTGGCGTGGCGCGGCGCGCGTGTCGATGCTGAGCCCGGCGAAGGCATCCCAGTCTACAAGGGTGAAAATATCCTCTCCGGCGAGCTTTTCGGAGAGCCTGAGCACGTAAACGCAGACATTGAGGCGGCAAACGACAAGGGCCTGTTTCGATTAGGTTCGATACTGCCGTCGAAGATGTATGCAATCGCCAGAATCGAGCGCTGTCCAAATGCCGTAGCGTTCGATCCGACGCAGATCGCCTTCACGAATGTGGCGACGCTTTTTGTACCACGTGACGATCTGGAAACTCTGCCGTTTGATCTGCTCTTCGTCTCTCGGATTTACCGGTATTTCTACGCTCTTGGCGGACGCATCTCGTATATGAACCTCTGGCGAGGTGATATTCACCCGCGCAACCTCCGCCTACTCCCATGGAACGAAGCGCTCGCCCTGACCGCGCAGCCGCTGGAAGCGTTGCGCCAGCCGCTCGTCGATGCCTGCGCCGATGCATTCCGGACGGAGGACGCCATGATGGCCGAGCTGGAAAGCCTAGAGCTGACGCCGTTCCGCGAGGCGGTGCGCGATGCGGGCGGAAGTGTCGAATGGTCGGAAAGCTTTCAGCGCGGCGCGGAGAAGGTCGAGGTCAGCAAGTCCTTGATCCTAAACCACGGTCAGGACTTCTGGCGCCTGCAGGTTTCGGAATATCTCTACGATTGGGTCGATATCTCCGTGGAAGCACCGGCCCGAGGACTTGCTTCCGCGCTCGCCGCCCGCGCCGGTGACAGCGTCGACCGCGAAACGCTCCTCAACATGCCCGTTCCCGCGACCCAGGAGCTGCGGCGCGAATATGACGCTATCGTTCAACGTTATGCTTCCGCCGATCACCAGGCAGCGATCGAAGCCGTGGTCGACAGGATCGACGCGCTGGTCGGACCTGCTCTCGGACTCGATCCCGACGACCTCGCGTCCATTCGCGAAGACATGCTGAACGACCCCTTCCTAAAGAACATCGTCCCGCGCTGGCCGGGCACTTCGACGCGCCTCCACGGGTACAGGACAGGGCTGGACAGTTCCGACCGCTACGCCTGAGCGCAAAATCTGTGGAAAAGCGCGTGGCTCGCCAGCAGCGCCGATTCACAAACCGCCGCGCCGAGGGTAAACGAGGTCATGGACGATCTGTTCGGCGAAGTTCCTCAGCGTGAGATTGCCCAGCCGGCCGAATCCCGCAGGCCGCTGACCGCCGAAGACATTCGCGCGCGAATGCACGGTCTAATCGCGGCACTCCGGGAAGCAGAATCGAACCCCTTCGAGCCAGCCGAGTTCGATAAGCACGTCGCGATGTTCCCGATCATGGCGCAGTGGTTGCCGGACGACGAAGGCAAGCAGCTCTGCTTTGAGTTCGCGGCTGAGATCGAACGACTGAAGAGAGCGGCCTAAGAAAAGTCCTGTCCTACACCACCCCTCTTGTGCCTTATCCTGCCGGATGGGCGCACCACCCTCCTCCAGTCTCCAGCCGCACCCCACCGTCCCTCGCGCGGGCCCGTCCAAACACACGCGCGTCACTGCGAACTTTGGGAACATTCGCGTGCGCCGCACGGCCCTAAGTTCCCACCAAAAGCCGCCAAACCGTGTGACTTTAGGGAACTTAAGAAGGTTCTTCGTGCCTTCGTGCCTTCGCGTGAAACGGATTTCCTTTCCCGGCGCGTGGGCCGTCACGGGAGTGAATCCCGTGACGTCAGTCGTGTCTCGCAGCGCGGTTTATCCGCTCGCTCGCACGCTGGCCGGCTTTCGCCGTCTCTTCGACGCAACTCGAACTTGCTGCGCAATCTCTCCGTTGCGCTCGGCGGCTCAAGTCTCTATGTGCCGCCCCCGATGGGCTGCAGGCTTCGCCTGTGGCCCAGTATTTTTCGAACGACAGCCGGAGGGGCGTCGCACTGGGCGGCGTCAGCGATCGGCCAACATAGGTGCATAGAACATGCCGCTCTACGAGCATGTTTTCCTTGCGCGTCAGGACCTGGCCCAGGCCCAGGTGGATGCGCTCGCTGAAAACGCTACCAAGATCCTCACCGACAATGGCGGGAAGGTCGTCAAGACCGAGACCTGGGGCCTCAAGTCCCTGGCTTACAAGATCGCCAAGAACCGCAAGGCGCATTTCGTGATGCTCGACGTCGACGCTCCGGCGCCGGCGATCGCCGAGCTCGAGCGCCAGACCAACATCAACGAAGACGTGATCCGCTTCATGACCATCC
>Ga0207705_10004414_pt1 | contig 10634 bp, 10 predicted proteins | sample KBSC13metaG_FD_184314 | JGI IMG/M metagenome (GOLD analysis project Ga0207705, IMG submission 184314) | Corn rhizosphere microbial communities from Kellogg Biological Station, Michigan, USA - KBS C1-3 metaG (SPAdes) (version 2) | ecosystem: Host-associated > Plants > Roots > Rhizosphere > Soil ...
TCATGCACACGGCATGCTCGGTGTGGATGACCGAAGCCTCGATGCCGGGCTTGTCCGAGAAGTACGCCACGAATCCCAGGTCGCAGTGCCTCGTCGCCACCCAGTTCGCGATGGTAGTGGAGTCGGTGGAATCGACGACCACGCGCACGGAAGGGTAGCGCTCGCTGAACATGCGGATCGCGATCGGGATGGTGGTGACGGAGATCGCGGCCGCCGCGGCGATGCGCAAGGTGCCCGCGCCCATCTCGCGGATGCCGCGAGCGGCTTCGGACACGCTCTCGAGGCCGACGAACGCGCGCTGGACCTCCTTGAAGAGCGCCTCGCCGCCGCGCGTGGCCTGCACGCGCCCCGAGAGCCGGTCGAAGAGCGCGTAGCCGATCTCCGCCTCGAGCTGGGCGATGGCGCGGCTCACGTTGGGCTGCGAGGTGTGCAGCTTGGTGGCCGCCGCCGTCATGGAGCCCGCCAGCATCACGGCCCGGAAGGCCTCGATCTGCTTGAAGTTCATCGGGACACCATATCAAATCCGCATGGGCGAGCCCGCAGAAGTGATTTGACCCCATGCCGCTCCCCTTCCGATACTGGGGCCGATGGCACAACAGACGAATCCCCCCACGATCGCGCATCGTGGCCTCGGCGCGCTGGCCGACGACGCCGCGCGCCGCTTCGCGACCCGCGTCTTCTGGCACTCCATCGACGACGGCAATACCCTCACCTTCGAGGCCTTCGCCCGGCGCACCCGCACCTTCGCCGCCGCCCTGCGCGGCATCGGCGTCACGCGCGGGACGCACGTCGCGCTGATGCTGCCCAACGTCGAGGCCTTCGCGATCACGTGGTTCGCCATCGCCCGGCTCGGCGCCGTCATCGTCCCCGTGAACCTGCAATACACGAGCCGGGAGCTCGCGTACGTGCTCGACGACGGCGACGCGGAGTTCGTCGTGATCGACGCGGCGAGCCTGCCGGTGCTGGATGGGATCGAGGGCAGCCCACGTGTTCCCGCCGCGCGCACCGTCGTGCACGGGCCTGCGGACGGCAAAGGCTACCTCGATTGGCATCGGCTCGAGCGTGAGGCCGCGGCCGCCAGCGACCTTCCGGCCGTCGACCCGGACACGCTCATGAGCATCCAGTACACCTCGGGCTCCACCGGCTTTCCCAAGGGGTGCCTCCTCACGCAGGACTACTGGCTGGTGCTGGGCGGTGTGCGCGCGATCCAGGGCCCGGCCCCGAAGCGCATCCTCCTCGACAAGCCGCTCTCGTACATGGGCGGGATGTGGCGATTGCTGGTGGCGCTCTTCGTTGGCGGCACGGTGTGCGTGGCGCGCAAGTTCACGCTGTCCGGCATGCAGCAGCGCATCGTCGACCACGAGATCGATTTCTTCTCCGTCACGGACCCCGTGGCGAAGCTCGATGTGCACCCGGGCATGGCCGCCCGGAAGTTCGCGTGGATTTCCTGCAGCGGCATCAGCAAGGCCGCGCATCGCGAGATCGAGGACAAGTTCAACGCGCCCGTGCGCGAGCTCTACGGCATGACCGAGACCGGCTCCACGCTCTTCATGCCGTTTCCCGACGGCCACATGAGCGGCAGCGGGTCGTGTGGCCGTCCTGCGCCCTATCGCGAGTGCCGCATCGTCGATCCCGCGACCGGCGTCGACGTGCCGCAGGGGCAACCGGGCGAGCTGTGGGTGCGCGGCCGTGGCATCCTCGAGGGCTACTACAAGAAGGACGAGGCGACGCGCGCGGCGTTCTCCGGCGACTGGTTCAGGACGGGCGACCTTTTCCGCCAGGACGCGCAGGGCTACTTCTACATCCTCGGACGCATCAAGGACTCGATCCGTCGCAGCGGCGAGAACATCTCGAGCCACGAGGTCGAGGCGGTGGTCGCCTCGGTGCCCGGCGTCGCGGAGACCGCCGTGCTGGGCGTGCCCGACGAATTCCGCGGCGAAGAGGTGAAGGCGTACCTGGTGCTCGCGCCCGGGCTCACGCCGTCCGACGTGCCGCCGGAGAAGGTGTTCGGCCACATCGAGGGCCGCCTCGCCGCCTTCAAGGTGCCGCGCTATCTCGAGTACGTGGCGGACTTCCCGCGCACGAGCTCGGGAAAGATCGCGAAGCAGGAGCTCAGGAAGAACGCAACGCGCGGCGAGGCTTACGATCGCACGCGCAATGAATGGATGAAGAATGTCGTCGAGTGAAGTCGGCATCATCGGCTATGGCAGCGCGGCGTACGAGAAGAAGCCCAGCCAGGCGCTCTTCGGATACCTCGGGGAAGCCGGCCGCAACGCGCTCGCGAGCGCGGGCGTGGCGAAGAAGGAGGTCGACGGCCTCGCGATCGATGCGACCAATACGCCGGACACCGCGGTCACCTTCGCCGAGTACTTCGGCTTCGGCACGACGTGGTCCCAGTCCGGCAGCTCCGGAGGCACGGGCGCCCTGCTCTCCGTCGCACGCGCGGTGAAGGCGGTCGAGGACGGTCACGCGAAGTACGTGCTCTGCATCGGGGGCGGCGCCCAGGACGTCGCGGCCTTCCACCAGCGCGTGACGCGCTTCAATACCGCGATCGCCGATTATCTGATGCCGCATGGCTTCGGCGGCATGCCGGGCCTCTTCGCGATCATCCAGCGCAAGCACATGGAGCGCTTCGGGACGTCGCGCGAGCAGCTCGGGCGCATCGCGGTGGACGAGCGCGCGAACGCGCGCCTGAACGAGGCGGCGCTTTTGCGCGGGCCGATGACGCTCGACGACTACCTGAACGCCAAGCCCATCGCCGAGCCGCTCGGCCTCTTCGACTGCGTGATGCCCTGCTCCGGCGCCGAGGCGATCCTGGTGGGCCCGCTGGACCGCGTGCCGAAGGGCAAGGGCGTTAGACTTCTCGGACACCGCGAGCGCAACAACCATCCCATGGGCGAGGTGGCACCCGTGAGCGGGGGGTGGGAGCTCTTCCGCGACGAGCTCTTCAACCTCGCGGGCCGCTCCCACGGCGACATGGACTTCATGCAGTGCTACGACGACTTCCCCATCATGGCGGCGATCCAGATCGAGGACCTCGGCTTCTGCCGCAAGGGCGAGATCGGCGGGTTCCTCGAGCGCAATCGCATGACGCATGACGGAACCTTTCCCCTCAACACCGGCGGCGGCCAGCTCTCGTGCGGCCAGGCAGGCGGCTCCGCGGGCCTGCTCGGCATGGTCGAGGCCACGCGCCAGTTGCGAGGCGAAGGCGGCGCGCGCCAGGTGAAGGATGCGAAGCGCGGGATCGTCTCCGGCTTCGGCATGATCTCGTACGGGCACGGCCTCGCCGCCGCGGCCGCGATCCTGGAGCGCACGTGAACGACGCCGCACGACTGGAGTACCCGCAACCGACGCGCACGCCGGCCAATGCCCCGCTGCTGGATGCATGGGCACGTGGCGAACTGGTGCTGCAGCAATGCGAGGAATGCGCGGCCAAGGTGTTCTTCCCGCGTGAGCTCTGCCCGGCGTGCTGGTCGCCGCGCCTCGCTTGGAAGGCGAGCAGCGGCAGGGGCACGGTCGTCTCGTTCACGCGCATCCACCGGCACATCCACGCGGCGTTCGCGGCCGAAGTGCCGAGCTTGCTCGCCGAAGTGCAGCTCGACGACGGCTGGCTCATGCTGGCGCGGGTGCTCGCCACGAAGCCGGACGCAGTCGCGAGCGGCACGCGCGTCGAGCTGGTGCCCCTGCCCGAAGCCGCGCGCTTCCCGCTTCCGACCTTCCGCGCCGTCGAATGACTTCCGCGCTCATCTCGCGCGCGTTCCAGGCCGTGCTCGTCGTGCTCGCCATGACGGTCATCGTCTTCATCGGCATCCACGCGATCGGCGACCCGGTCGACATCCTCATCTCGCCCCTGGCCGACCAGGCCGAGCGCGATCGGATGGTGGCGACCTTCGGCACGGGCGACCCGCTGTGGCAGCAGTACGCCAGGTTCCTCGGCGCCGCCATGCACGGCAACCTCGGCAACAGCTTCGTCTACAACGAGCCGGCGCTCGGCATCATCCTCGAGCGCCTTCCCGCCACGCTCGAGCTCGCGATCGCGGCGCTGATCCTCGCCGTCGCCATCGGCATCCCGCTGGGGCTCTATTGCGGCCTGCGGCCGGACAGCCCGGCCTCGCGCGTGATCATGGCGACCAGCATCCTGGGCTTCTCGCTCCCGGGCTTCTGGGTGGGCCTGATGCTGATCATGCTCTTCGCGGTGCAGCTCGGATGGCTGCCCAGCACGGGCCGCGGCGAGACGATGACGCTCTTCGGCGTGCGCTGGTCGTTCCTCACGCGCGACGGCCTGGCGCACCTGCTGCTCCCCGCGCTGAACCTCGCCTTGTTCAAGATCTCGATGGTGCTGCGGCTCACGCGCGCGGGCGTGCGCGAGACGGTGTCCATGGACTTCATCAAGTACGCGCGGGCGCGGGGGCTTTCGCCGGCGCGCATCGTCGGCGTGCACATCCTGAAGAACATCATGATCCCGCTGGTCACCATCATCGGGATGGAGTTCGGCTCGACGGTCGCCTTCGCGATCGTGACCGAGACGGTCTTCGCCTGGCCCGGCATCGGCAAGCTCATCATCGACAGCATCAACGTGCTCGACCGCCCCGTGATCGTGGCCTACCTCATGACGGTCGTGGTGCTCTTCGTGTTCGTGAACTTCACGGTCGACGTCGCCTACACCGCGCTCGATCCGCGCGCGCGGCGGCGGAAGGCGGCGGCATGAGCGCCGTCATCGCCGCGCCGGCCCGGCGCCGGCTGGCAGATTCGCCCGGCATGCAGGTGCTGCGGCAGGTGGCGCGCTCGAAGTCGGCGCTGCTGGGCCTGGTCGTCCTCGCCGCCATCGTGCTCGCCGCGCTCTTCGCCGGGGTGATCGCGCCGCAGGATCCCTACGACCTCACGCAGCTCGACATCCTGGACGGCACGCTGCCGCCGGGGTCGAAGGCGTCCGCGGGGTTCACCTACCTGCTGGGCTCCGATCCGCAGGGCCGCGACATGCTATCGGCGATCCTCTACGGCCTGCGCATCTCGCTCGGCGTGGGTGTCGGCTCCGCGATCATCGCGTGCATCGTGGGCGCCACGCTCGGCCTCATCGCGGCCTATGCGGGCCCGCGCACCGAAGCGGCGCTCATGCGGCTGGTCGACCTCCAGCTCTCGTTCCCTTCGATCCTCGTCGCGCTGATGATCCTCGCCGTGCTCGGCAAGGGGGTCGCCAACGTGATGATCGCGCTGGTCCTGGTCGAGTGGGCCTATTACGCGCGCGTCGCGAGGGCGAGCGCCCTGGTGGAGCGTTCGCGCGAATACATCGAGGCGGCCGAGTGCCTGGCCGTCCCGCGCTGGCGCGTCGTGGCGCGGCACCTGCTGCCCAACTGCCTGCCGCCGCTCATCGTCATCGCGACCATGCAGGTGGCGCGCGCCATCTCGCTCGAGGCGACGCTGAGCTTCCTCGGGCTCGGCGTGCCGGTCACGGAGCCTTCGCTGGGCCTGCTGATCTCCAACGGGTACTCGCACATGATGTCCGGCAAGTACTGGATCAGCTTCTATCCCGGCATCGCGCTCCTCGTCACCATCGTCGCGATCAACCTGGTGGGCGACCGGCTGCGCGACGTGCTCAACCCGCGGGCGCTCAAGTGATGGAACAGACGCTCGCGGTCCGCGACCTGCAGACGCATTTCGCCACGCCCGACGGCGTGCTGCGCGCGGTCGATGGCGTCTCGTTCGAGGTGGCTCCGGGCCGCATCCTCGGGCTGGTGGGCGAATCGGGCTCCGGCAAATCGGTCACCGGGTTCTCGATCCTCGGCCTCATCGAGCCGCCGGGCGAAGTGGTCGGCGGCTCCGTCGCCTTCGAGGGGCGCGACATCACGCGCCTGCCGGAGCGCGAGATGCGCGCGCTGCGCGGCGATCGCATCGCGATGGTCTTCCAGGACCCGATGATGACGCTGAACCCCGTGCTCACGGTCGGGACGCACCTCGTGGAGACGCTGCGCGCGCATCGCAGCATGTCGCGGGCGGAGGCCGGTCGCCGCGCGTGCGAAGCGCTGGCGCTCGTCGGCATCCCGGCGCCCGCCGAACGGCTCGACGCCTATCCGCACGAATTCTCGGGCGGCATGCGCCAGCGCGTCGCCATCGCGATCGCCCTGCTCCACCGGCCGGCGCTCATCATCGCGGACGAGCCCACGACCGCGCTCGACGTCACGATCCAGGCGCAGATCCTCTCCGAGGTCCAGAAGCTCGCGCGCTCGCAGGGCACGGCGGTCATCTGGATCTCGCACGATCTCGCCGTCGTCTCCGCGCTCGCGGACGACATCGCCGTCATGTACGCCGGGCGCATCGTCGAGCGCGGACCTGCGCGCGAGGTGCTGGCGAGCCCGGCTCATCCTTACACCCGCGGGCTCATCGCGAGCGTCGCGAGCCAGAACCAACGCGGCCAACGGCTGCGGCAGATTCGCGGCATGCCGCCGCGGCTCCTCGACCTGGGCGCCGGCTGCGCCTTCCGGGCCCGATGCGACCACGCCACGGCGGCGTGCGAACGCGCGCCGGCCGAGTCTGCCTTCGCGGCCGGGCATCATTTGCGTTGCTTCAATCCGCAGCGATGAGCACGACTCCGCCAGCGCTCGAAGCCCGTGGCGTCTCGCAGGTTTACGCGCCGCCGAAACGCGCCTTCGAAGCCCTGGCGAGGCGGCTGGGGGCGGCGCCGCCCCCGAAAGGGATCCAGGCGCTCGACCACGTGGATCTCAAGGTCGAGCGGGGCGAGGTCGTGGGACTGGTGGGCGAGTCGGGCTGCGGCAAGTCGACGCTCGCGCGCATCGTCGCGGGCATCCGCAAGCCCACGAGCGGCGAGGTGCTCGTCGACGGCAAGCCCCTCGCGTCGCTCGCCGGCCGTGAAGCGGTCGCGGCGAAGCTGCGCACGCAGATGATCTTCCAGGACCCGTACGCCTCGCTCAACCCGCGCATGCGGGTCGCCGAGATCATCGCCGAGGCGCCGCGGCTGCATGGGCTGATCCGGGGCAGCGAGTCGGATTTCGTCGATCGCGCGCTGGAGCGCACCGGCCTCGACCCCTCCTTCAAGCAGCGCTTCCCGCACCAGTTCAGCGGAGGGCAGCGCCAGCGCGTCGTGATCGCTCGCGCCCTCGCGGTGAATCCCGGCGTGCTCGTGTGCGACGAGCCGGTCTCGGCGCTCGATGTCTCGATCCAGGCGCAGGTCCTCAACCTCTTCCTCGACCTGCGCGAGCAGCTCGACCTCACCTACCTCTTCATCAGCCACGACCTCGGCGTCGTGCAGCACGTCTCGGACCGCGTCGTGATCATGTACCTCGGCCGCATCGTCGAAGAAGCGCCGACGGACGAGATCTTCGCGCGGCCCAACCATCCCTACACCCGGGCGCTGCTCGCGGAGACGCCGCGGATCGCGCTCGAGCCGCGCGACTTCAACCCGATCTCGGGCGAGATGCCGAGCCCGTCGAATACGCCTGCGGGCTGCCATTTCCATCCGCGCTGCCCCTACGCGATGCCCATCTGCCTCACCGCCGCGCCACCGCTCGAGACCATCGCGCCCGGCCATCGCAGCGCCTGCCATTTGAACAAAGTGCCTTCGCCCGAAACGACAGAGGAGATCCAGGAATGACAAACATCCGGCACGTGCTGAAAGTCTCGCTGACCTGCCTCGCGCTGGGCCTCGCCGCCCATGCGGCGCCCGCGGCGGCGCAGGACCTATCGATCGGGCTCGGCAGCCCCATCACCTCGCTCGACCCGCACTACGCCAACAACTCGCCGAACAAGGCGCTCGCGCGCCATTTCTTCGAGGCGATGATCGCCTTCGACGACAAGCTGAACCTGGTGCCGGCGCTCGCGACCTCGTGGAAGCGCACGAGCGACACGAGCTGGGACTTCGACCTGCGCAAGGACGTGAGATTCTCCGACGGCACGCCCATGACGGCGGACGATGTCGTCGTGTCCTTCGAGCGCGCGCCCGCGGTGCCGAACTCGCCCGCGTCGCTCGCGCTCTTCACCCGCTCGATCGCGAAGGTGACGGCGATCGACCCCCACAAGGTGCGCATCGAGACGAAGTATCCCGACCCGCTCCTGCCCACGATGGTGCCGGAGATCCTCATCATCCCGGCGAAGCTCAAGGATGCGACGACCGCCGACTACAACTCCGGCAAGTCCATGGTCGGCACCGGCCCCTTCGCCTTCGAGTCGTACACCGCGGGCGATCGCCTCGCCATGAAGCGCAACGACCACTACTGGGGCCGCAAGCCCGACTGGTCGAAGGTGACGCTTCGCTTCATCACGAACGACGCCTCGCGCGTGGCGGCATTGCTCTCGAACGACGTCCAGCTGATCGAGAATGTCCCGCCGGACCTGGTGGAGCGCGTGAAGAAAGGCGGCTTCAACATCGTGCAGAGCAAGCCGGTGCTGCCGGTCTACGTGGGGTTCGACGTGGGTCGCGATATCACGCCGGACGTCTCCGCGGTCAATCCCGCCCCCGGCGCCGACACCAACCCGCTGCGCGACAAGCGCGTGCGCCAGGCGCTCTCGTACGGCATCGACCGCAAGGCGATCAGCGAGCGCATCCAGCAAGGGACGACCGCCCCCGCGGGCCAGCTGCTGCTCGACGACCTCTTCGGTGCATCGCCGCGCGTGAAGCCGCCGGCATACGACCCGAACAGGGCCAAGGCGCTGCTCGCCGAGGCCGGCTACAAGAACGGCCTCAACATCACCATCCACGGTCCGAACGACCGCCTCGCCAACGACAGCCGCGTCGTGCAGTCGGTCGCGCAGATGTGGAACCGCATCGGCGTGAACGCGAAGGCCGAGGTGATGCCGTGGAGCGTCTACTTCCCGCGCGTGGGCAAGCGCGAGTTCAGCGTCTACCTCATGAGCTCCGGCTCCATCGCGGAGATGGCGACGGCCCTGAACAGCGTGGTCGTGACGTACGACCCGAAGAACGGCAAGGGCGTGAACAACCGCGGGCGTTACTCGAACACGAAGCTCGACGACCTGGTGAACACCGCCTTCCTCACCCTCGACGACAACAAGCGGCGCGACCTGCTGCAGCAGGCGAGCGATGTCTTCGCCGAGGAGGAGCCGGTGATGCCGCTCTACTTCTACTCCTTCTCGATCGCGACGCCGAAGGACATCCGTTACGCGCCGCGCCTGGACCAGTTCACGCTCGCGCAGCAGGCCTACCGGGTGAAGTGAGGCGGGTCGGGGTCGCCCGAGGCCTCGGGCTGGTAGTGCAGCTCGAGCACGCGCAGCTCGCGCCTCGTGCCGTCCGGCAGGGCGAACGAGGTGCGCGCGCCCACCCTGCGGCCGAGCAGCGCACGGCCGACGGGGGACAGCACCGAGATGCGACGCTGCGCCATGTCGGCGTCCGGCGGGTACACGAGGGTGACCCGGTGCTCGCCGCTCAGCTCGTCGCGAAAGGACACCACCGAGTTGACGGTGACGATGTCGCCATCGATGCGCTCCCGCGGCACGATCTCGGCTTCGGTGTCGACGAGGTCGATCAGCGGGCCCAGGCCCGAAAGTCCATGGCCGGTGAGCGCCAGGCGGCTTCCCAGGTCGCGGATGCGGGCGGCATCGAGGTCGGTGATCACGGGAAACATCTTGCTTTCTCCTTTGTCAGGCCGCGGGTCGCGGGGGTGCGGGCAGCGGCGCATAGCGCAGCAGCCGTATCGAGTGCGTGGCGGTGGCGTCGGTGATGGCCTCTATGCGCTCCGGCAGCCCGAGCAGGCTCGCCAGGGGCGCTTCGGCGCGCGCGATCCACACGCGTCCGCGCACGCATTGCTCGATCACGCGGGCGCCCCGCGCGCGCAGCTCCGCGAGCAGCGGGATCTCATGGTCGGCGCGCGCCGTGATGCGCACGTGCATCACCGGCTCCTGCGGCGGATCGCCGGGAACCATGCGCACCTTCGGGCGCCGGACTTCGACGAAGTCCCCGAACACTTCGCGCAGCACGCGCACCGGCGCACCGAGCGCGTCCTCGTTGGCCGCGAAGATCGCGAGCCCGTGGTCGTGGGCCTCGAACATGGCGTCGTCGGTGTCGACCAGGACGCGCCGCGCCTGCTTCGCGAAATCGAGTTGCGAGCGCGTGGCGCGGCGTCGCGCCAGCGATTCCAGCGGGTATTGGTAGAGCATCGGGTGTCCTCCATCGATTCGGCGTGCAATGTGAATGATGGGGGCCCGGCCCCGCGGGGATAAGTAGGACGCGGGGAACCATGCTGTTTCCACGCGGAAACAATGGCGTTCCATGCGGCGCCGTCGGGCTCGGTTCTGCCATAATCGGCGGATGCAGGACCTCGAACGCATGGTGATCTTCGCCGGTGTCGTGGAGGCGAAGAGCTTCTCCGCGGCCGCGCGCCGGATGGGCATCTCGAAGGGTGCGGTGAGCAAGGCGGTGATGCAGCTCGAGAAGTCGGTCGGCGCGCGGCTGCTGAACCGGACGACGCGCGCGATGAGCGTGACCGAAGCCGGGCAGGAGTTCTATGCGCACTGCGCGCGCATCGTCGAGGAGTACGAGCTCGCGCGCCAGTCGGTCGGGCGCTTCCATTCGGCGCCGCGCGGGCTGCTGCGCGTGAGCGCGCCCGTTGCGTTCGGCACGCTGCACATCGCGCCGGCCCTGCCCGAGTTCCTCGCGCGCCATCGCGAGG
>Ga0207705_10004416_pt1 | contig 10632 bp, 5 predicted proteins | sample KBSC13metaG_FD_184314 | JGI IMG/M metagenome (GOLD analysis project Ga0207705, IMG submission 184314) | Corn rhizosphere microbial communities from Kellogg Biological Station, Michigan, USA - KBS C1-3 metaG (SPAdes) (version 2) | ecosystem: Host-associated > Plants > Roots > Rhizosphere > Soil ...
CGCTCGTTGGTGACCACCATCAACGAGACGGCCGTGCGGGTATCGTCGGCCGCCCAGGAAACCCAGGCCACCGCCAAGCATCTGGCGGACGCCGCCAACCAGCAGGCCGAACAGATCACTTCCGCCTCGTCGAAGATCAACGAAATGGCGGTGTCCATCGACCAGGTGTCGAAGAACTCCGCCGACAGCGCGGAAGTGGCGCAGCGCTCGGTACAGATCGCGTCGAACGGTGCGCAAATCGTGCGCCAGACGATCAGCGGCATGGATTCGATCCGCGAGCAGATCCAGGAAACATCCAAGCGCATCAAGCGCCTCGGCGAGTCCTCGCAGGAAATCGGATCGATCGTGGAACTCATCAACGACATCGCCGAGCAGACCAACATTCTGGCACTGAACGCGGCCATTCAGGCCGCATCGGCGGGCGAGGCGGGCCGCGGCTTCGCGGTGGTCGCGGACGAAGTGCAGCGACTGGCCGAACGCGCCACCGGCGCCACGAAGCGAATCGAAACGCTGGTGCAGACCATTCAGACCGATACCAACGAAGCGGTCAGCTCGATGGAGCAGACCACCACGCAGGTGGTGAATGGTGCGCGCCTGGCCGAGGACGCCGGCACTGCGCTGGGTGAAATCGAAAAGGTGTCGAACAACCTCGCCGGGTTGATTCAGGGCATCTCCAGCGCCGCGAAGCAGCAGTCCGCTGCGGCCACCAACATCAGTTCGACGATGAGTTCGATTCAGCAGATCACCGCGCAAACCTCGGTGGGTGCCAACCAGACGGCCGAATCGATCGGCAACCTTGCGCAACTCGCGCAGGAACTGCGTCGATCGGTCGCTGACTTCAAGCTGCCGGCCTGACGGCGGGAAGGCTCATGATCGCGGGCGACGACATGGTATCCACGGCAACCGGTTCCGCCGGAGTGGCTGTCGACGCGCCCGCAGGTTACGTGGCAGGGCGGGCGGGTGGTGCTGACCGGAAACCGACGATGCGACTTGAAGAACACATCGACTTCTCGACCCTTGGCTGGGTCAAGCCGCAAATCGATGAACTGTTGTCGGAGGCGCGCCAGGCGCTTGAAGCCTTCGCCGAAGACGCGGCGGACGTGCGCGCGATGCAGAGTTGCGTCGGCCTGCTGCACCAGGTGCTCGGCACGCTGCGCATCGTCGAGCTGTACGGCGCCGCCGAGCTCGACCAGGAAATGGAGCACCTCGCACAGGCGGTGCTCGACGGCAAAGTGGCCGACCGCGACGAGGCCATGGGTGCCTTGATGCGTGGTCTCGTGCAGTTGCCCGATTATCTCGACCTGATCGAAAGTGGCCACAAGGACATCCCGATCGTCCTGTTGCCGTTGCTCAATGAATTGCGCGACGCGTATGGCGAGGAGCCCACCGATCAGCGCGTGCTGTTCCATCCCGATCTCGACCACCCACTGCCGCCCGATGCGGCCGGCGCGCGCGCGGCGTATCCGTTCGCCGACCTGCGCCAGCGCGTCGCCCAGATCCGCACACGTTTCCAGGTGCAACTGCTGGCCTGGACGCAGGGCAAGCAGCCGAACTTTGCGGAGATGCGCGACTGCATGGACGAGTTGCGCGCCGTGTGTCACGCCGAGTCCGCGCGACGGTTGTGGTGGATCGCGGGCGGCGTGCTGGAAACCCTGCAGCAGGGTCGGCTCGATCATCATCTCTCCAGCCTGCGGCAACAGTTCGGCCACCTCGACCGCACCATCCGCCACATGCAGGACCAGGGCGAGGAAGTGTGTGACGACGAGGACGCGCGCGAGCTCACCCGCACGCTCTTGTATTACATCGCGCAAGCCACGCCGGGCCCGGGCCGAGGCGAAACCATTGCGCAATGCTTCGCGCTGGACCGGATGATTCCGACCGAAGCGGAGCTCGATCGCGCGCGCGCGGCGATGTCCGGGCGCAACCGTGCGTTGCTGGATACCGTTGCCAAGGCCGTCCGTGAAGATCTTTTGCGCGTCAAGGAAGGCCTCGACATCTTCCTGCGCCGGGAAGACCGCAATCCGCAACAGCTCGCGCCACAGGTTGAAGTGCTGCACCGGGTCGGCGACACGCTCGGCGTGCTGGGGCTGGAAGCGCCGGCCAGGATGATCGCAGAGCAGCGGCAGACCATCGTCGAGATGATCGACGGGAAGCGCGAAGCCAAGCCTGAAACCATCCTCGACGTTGCCAGCGCGCTGTTGTACGTCGATGCATCGCTGGACGAACACATCGAGCATCTCGGAGCGGATGCCCAGGCGGACGACGCCCTGCCGCGCAGCGAAGCGCGCAAGATCATGCGCGCGCTGATGCACGAGGCTGGCGCCAACCTTGGCAAGGTCAAGGAACACATCACCGCATTCATCGAGTCGTCGTGGTCGCACGAGCAGTTGGCTGAAGTGCCGCGCTTGCTGACGGAAGTCGGCGGCGCGTTGCGCATCCTCAACCTCGAACGTCCTGCCGGCCTGGTGGAAGGCATCGATCGCTACGTCGGCAACGAACTGGTCACCGACCGCAAGGTTCCCACGGTCGACGAGATGGACCAGCTCGCCGATGTCGTGGCCGGCGTCGAGTACTACCTCGAGCTCGGCCACGACGTGAACGCCAGCGACAGCCGCATTCTCGATGGCGCCCAGCACAGCCTGGAGCTGCTGCATTATTGGCCGGTACCGGCGCGTCGCGAGCCCGCGCAATCGGTTGAAGCCGCCGAGCCGGCGCCCGCGCCGCAATCGTCAGAGGCGGTGTCGGTGGAGGCCATGGGACCGGAAGCAGCGGCACCGGTCGAAGTCGTGGCACCCGTTGCGTTCGTGCAGTCCGCGCCGGCCGCCGAGGCATCCACGGTTCCCGGCGTGGGTCCGGGCAAGTGGGTTGACGTCGAAGAAGAACTCCTGGAACCGATTGCCGGCGAAGGCGCGCCGGTGGATACGTCGTTCCAGGACGCCGCGGGCATCGACGAGGAAATCCGCGAGGTATTCGTCGAGGAAGTCGGCGAGGAAATCGCCAACATCAATGTCAACCTGCCGGCATGGAGGTCGAACCCGGACGATCTGGATGCGCTGAAGAACGTGCGGCGTTCCTTCCACACACTCAAGGGTTCCGGGCGGCTGGTGGGCGCCGCGGCGCTGGGTGAATTCAGCTGGAAGGTCGAGAACATGCTCAACCGCGTGCTCGACCAGACCATCAAACCCGGTGCGGACGTGCAGGCGCTGGTCGATACCGCCGCCGCGACGCTGCCCAAGCTGCACTCCGGGTTGCAGGGCGCCAGCGCGACCATCGATCCGCCGCTCGACGCCATCATGCAGACCGCCGACAAGCTGGCCGCCGGGCAACCCGCGCGGGTGGAGGATCTCGCGCAGGGTTATCGCAAAGTCGTGCGCCAGGTGCGCCGCTGGGTGCCATTGGCGGAACCGGAGCATGCGGCCGATATGGTCATGGCTACGCCGCTCGAACCGATCATCACCTCGCCCGTGACCGGCCTGCCGATCATCGATCCGATCCTGCTGGACGTTTTGCGTACCGAAGTCGGCCAGCATCTCGACGGCATGCGCGGTTACCTGGCGCGTGATGCGGCGTTCGACACCAGCGTCGATGACGAACTGGTGCGCTCGGTGCACACGCTGCACGGCGCCATCGCGATGGTCGGCGTCGAATCGCTGGCGACGATGCTGGCGCCGCTGGAGGTCTGGATCCGTCGCATGCGCAGCGCCGATGCGGCGCTGGATCGCGAGGGCTGTGATGCCCTGCGCGATGCGATCGCGGTGACCGAGCACGTGATGGCGCAATTCGACGCGCCGGTGCCGGATGTGCCCGATGCCACGGCCTTGACGGAGCGCCTGGAAGCCTTGCGCAATCGCTGGCCCGAAGCTTCGCCATTGGGCGGGCCGAGGCATGTCGCGGAATCCCGCCCGCCCGCCGCCGCCGCGTCACCGGAAGAGCTGGAAGAAGCCGGGGATTCCGGTATCGCCGCCGTCGGACTGGAATCGGCCTCAACCCTGCCGACGGAAGACGATGCCACGGCGCTGGCCGCACGCGAAGCGGCCGAACAGGCCGAGCAGGAGCGCCTTGCCGCCGAGCAGGCGGAACAGGAACGCATTGCTGCGGAGAAAGCCGAACAGGAGCGTTTGGCGGCCGAACAGGCCGAGCAGGAACGTCTTGCCGCGGAGCAGGCGGAACGCGAACGCGTGGCTGCGGAAGCGGCGGAACAGGCTGAACAAGAACGCCTCGCAGCAGAAAAGGCCGAGCAGGATCGGATTGCGGCAGAAAAAGCCGAGCAGGCGCGCATCGCCACCGAGCGGGCAGAACAGGAACGCATTGCTGCGGAGAAGGCCGAACAAGAGCGCTTGGCAGCCGAACAGGCGGAGCGGGCCCGTGTCGCCTCCGAGCAGGCAGAACGGGAGCGCGTGGCGGCGGAGAAGGCCGAGCAGGAACGTATCGCTGCCGAGCAGGCGGAAGAAGCGCGTCTCGCGGCAGAAAAGGCCGAACAGGATCGCATCGCGACGGAACGCGCCGAACGGGAGCGGGCCGAGCAGGAGCGTCTTGTGGTCGCGCGTGCGAGAGCCGAGAAGGAAATCGCAGCCTCCGCATGGCCGCCGTTCCCGGACGATGCGCAACCGGAAGGTACCCTGGATATTCCGGGACTCGATCCCGAACTGGTCGAGCTCTTCACCGAAGAAGGCATCGAATTGCTGGATTCCAGCGACGGGTCGCTGGCGGTTCTGCGCGGCGCGCCCGACGACGTCGAATCGGTGCGTTCGCTGCAGCGCAACCTGCACACCCTCAAGGGCGGCGCGCGCGTGGTGGGCATCGCGCCGGTGGGCGACCTTGCGCACGCGATGGAAACATTGCTCGAAAAAGTCGGCGACCGCAAGCGCGTACTCGAACCCGTCGAAGTGGATTCACTGGAGCGCGGGTTCGATCGCCTGCACGAGATGGTCGAACGCATCCGCCAGGGCCAGGCGGTCGCGACGCCGGCCAATGCCATCGATCGCTTCAATGCGCTGGCGGACGGACGTCCGGTCGCTGGTGGCGCCAGGGCCGCGGCATACGAACCCGCGGCGGAGGCGCAAAGGACCGCCAGGGTCGCCGCGCCCGCGCCTGCCCCGCGCGAAGCGCCGCGACTGGTCGAAACCGAAGTGCATGCCACCGCGGAACTCATCCGCGTGCGTTCGGACCTGCTCGATTCGCTGGTCAACGCGGCGGGCGAGGCGTCGATCTATCGCGCACGTCTGGAACAACAGGTCGGCAACTTCCGCTTCAACCTGGTCGAACTGAACCAGACCGTCTTGCGTCTGCGCGAACAGCTGCGCAAGCTCGAGATCGAAACCGAGACCCAGATCCTGTCGCGCTACCAGCGCGAGAACGAAGCCGGTGAAGGCGCCGCGTTCGATCCGCTGGAGCTCGACCGCTTCTCGAACCTGCAGCAGTACTCGCGTGCACTCGCCGAGTCGGTATCCGACCTGGCCTCGATCCAGGACATCCTGGATGACCAGACCCGCCAGTCCGAAACGCTGTTGCTGCAGCAGTCGCGGGTGAACTCCGATTTGCAGGACGGCCTGATGCGCACGCGCATGGTGCCGTTCGAGTCCATGGTGCCGAACCTGCGTCGCACGTTGCGTGGCGCCGCCGATGACCTCGGCAAGCGCGCGCAATTGCGCGTGGAAGGCGCGCAGGGCGAAATGGACCGCAGCGTGCTGGAGCGGATGAAGGCGCCGTTCGAGCACATGCTGCGCAATGCGTTGACGCACGGCATCGAGGCGCCGGCCGAGCGCGTCGCGCACGGCAAGCCGATGGAAGGCACGGTCACCATCGCGGTCGGTCGCCAGGGCACCGAAGTGCTGGTGCGGGTGTCCGATGATGGCGCCGGTTTCGACCGCAATGCCATTCGCGCGAAGGCGATCGAGCGCGGCCTGCTGCAGGCCGACGTGCCGGTCTCCGATTCCGAACTCTTCAATTTCGTGCTGCAGACCGGTTTCTCCACCGCTGATGAAGTGAGCCAGCTCGCCGGTCGCGGCGTGGGCATGGACGTGGTGGCCAACGAGATTCGCCAGCTCGGCGGTTCGCTGGTGATCGAATCCGAGCGCGGCAAGGGCACCACCTTCAACATCCGCCTGCCGTTCACGCTGGCGGTGACGCAGGCCATCACGGTGCGCGCGGGTGACACGACCTTCGCGATCCCGATGACCTCGGTGCAGGCGGTGTCGCGCATCCGTCGCCAGGAAATGGCCGACCGGCTTGCGTCCGGCGAGCGCACGGTCGGTTATGCCGGCGAGGAATACACGCTGCACGATTTGTCGGAGTTGCTTGGCTTCGGCGCGGCGAGCATTCCGGAGGAAGGCTCCGGGCAATTGCCGTTGCTGATGGTGCGTGCGGGCGACCTCCGCGCCGCGATTCGCATCGACACGGTGATCGGTTCGCGCGAAATCGTGGTGAAACCGATCGGCCCGCAGATCAGCAACGTGCCCGGCATGTTCGGCGCCACCATCCTCGGTGATGGCTCGGTGATGCTCATCCTCGATCTTGCGCCGCTGGTGCGCCACTTCGAAGCCAAACAGGCAGTGGCCCGCGCGGCCGCATCCGCCGAAACGGTGGAGATGCCCGAGGCGCCCGTCGCAATCGCACGGTCGGTGGCGGAAGGTCCGCGCGTGGTCATGGTGGTGGACGATTCGATCACGATGCGCAAGGTGACGACCCGCGTGCTCGAACGCGAGCAACTGGAAGTCATCACCGCGAAGGACGGCGTGGACGCGCTGGAGAAGCTGCAGGAGCGGGTGCCCGACGTCATGTTGCTCGACATCGAGATGCCGCGGATGGACGGCTTCGAGCTGGCCACGCACATGAAGAACGACGCGCGTTTCCGGCACGTGCCGATCATCATGATCACCTCGCGCACCGGCGAAAAGCACCGCCAGCGCGCATTCGAGATCGGCGTGGATCGCTACCTCGGCAAGCCGTACAGTGAAGCCGACCTGCTGCACAACGTCAGCGAGATCCTGGAGGCCCGCCGTGCTTGACGACAAGATTCCCGCACGGCCGCGCGTGGCGCTGGTGTTCGCCGATGCCGATTCCGCGGGGCATCTGCGCGATGCGGTGTCGGGTCACGTCGACATCGTCTACGAGACGTCCGCGGCGGATTTCGATGTGTCGCGCGTGGCCGGGGCACAGGCAACCGCCGCACTCGTGAACCTTGACGATTGCGAGTCGCTGGATGCCGTCGAAACCCGGCTGCAGGAAGCCGGCGTCGCGGTGGTCTTCAATGATCCCGAAATTTCCAGCAAGCTGGATGGCTGGGCGCAGGCGCGCTGGTTGCGGCATCTCACCGCTAAGCTGAGTGGCAACAGCGATTTTGATCCGCCGCGGCCGGTGGCTACGCAAGCGGCGCCGCTCGTCGCCGTGGCCGCACCTGAAGCGCAAAGTTCGATGGAGGGTGGCGGATCGGCCGCGCTGCTCGGCGCGGAGGATGCGCCACAGCTCGCGGAGCGGCCCCTGTCACCGGCGGAAATCGAATCGATGACGGTGGATTTTGTGGCGGTGCAGGAGCCGCAAGTTCCGCCCGCGGACCTTGACGAAACCGTGGCTGCGATCCCCTTGGTTGCGGACGCCGGCAACACGGAGTCCCCGGCGCCCGTCATCGCGGAGATCGAGCCTGAAATTGAGATTGAGGCTGAAATTGAGATTGAGGCTGAAACGCCTCTGACCGTTTCCGATGCAACAGATGGTGCCACTGCGGTGCCGGATCCAGACAACGCACACGGCGATCACGGCGCACTCGACATCGACACCGAAGCACTGTCGGCGATGATCGACGCGCGGCTGGCGGCGGCGGAAGGCGAGCCGGTGCCGGAATCCCCGGAGGTCTGGCGTGTCATCGAAGGCGGCAGCGTTTCCGCTGTCGAGCTGCCGCCGGTCGAGCCGGAGCCCGTTGCAGGGGTGTCTACGATTGCCCCAACACCCGCCGCGCCGATCGACGATGCCGATGTCTTGAAGGCGCTTCCGTCGGTGGACGACTGGCAACTGGTCGATCCGGAGGCTCCGGTCGCGCCGGCCCCGGGTTCGAAGCCGGACAAGCCTGCCGCGCCCGCGCTGTCGATCGATTTTGCGGGGCTGGAACTGATGCCCCTCGAAACCGTCGCGCCGGTCGCACCGGATTCGGGTCCCTTCGCGCGTTGGATGCACGCTAGCGACGACGAGGGTGCGGCAAGCGGAAAAGTGAGGTCGGCCACCGCGGATTCGAAGGGAGAGCACGCATGAGCGCAGCCCAGGCCATGCCGCGCGAAGTTCGCGGCGTCATGCTTCCGGTGACGGGCGGCCGCGTGCTGGTGCCCAATACCACCATGGCCGAGGTGATCACCTACGCGCAACCCGCGGCGATCGCCGACGCACCGTCGTGGATGCTGGGCCGCCTCGCTTGGCGCGGCTGGGGTCTGCCGGTGCTGGCGTTTTCGGTGCTCGCCGGTGTTGCGGAACAGGAGCCTACTGAAAACACCCGGGTTGCGATCCTCAAAGCGCTGAGTGGTCACGCGCGGCTGCCGTATTTAGGTGTCCTCTGCCAGGGCTTTCCGCGCCTGACACTGATCTCGGAAGAAATGCTGATCCCGGACGAGGCGTCCGACGCCGTGCTCACGGGCGTGCGGGAGCAGGTGCGCGTGCACGATGAGTCGGCGTGGATTCCGGATCTGGGTGCAATCGAAAACCTGGTTGTCGATGCACTGGCCGCAGCGGCCTGACGCTTTCTTCGCAACCGGACGTTCTCAGGTCAGAAATCGCCCCGGATGGCTTGCAATGCAGCCATTGCAGCCAGCCCGGCGGTTTCCGTGCGCAGGATACGCGGACCCAGCGCAAGTGCATCGAAACCGGCCTGGCGCAGTGCGGCCAGATCGTTGTCACTGAATCCGCCCTCCGGCCCCACGGCCAGCACCACGTCCGCCGCTGCCGGCTCGATATTGCGCATGCGTGCGGTTCCACCCGGGTGCAGCACCCAGCGAACTTGCGCGCTTGTCCGCGGGTGTGCGGCAAGGCAGGCTTCCAATGATTCGGACGCGCTGATTTGAGGCACGACGTTGCGCCCGCATTGCTCGCAGGCGGCAATGCTGATTGCGCGCCAGTGATCCAGCCGTTTTTCTCCGCGCGCGCCATCCAGCCGCACCTCGCCGCGTTCGCTGGTTACCGGCAGGATTCGAGCCGCGCCGAGCTCGGTGGCTTTCTGGATGATCCAGTCCATCTTTTCACCGCGCGCCAGCGACTGGACGAGCGTGATGCGCAGGGGCGACTCGCGCAAGGGGTCTTCCATGGTGTCCACATGAACCTTGGCTGCGCGCGGGTCGACCGCGATCAACCGGGCTGGGTATTGTCGCCCGTTGCCATTGAACAGGGTCACGAGATCCCCGGCTTTCAGGCGCAGCACCCGCAACGCGTGCTGGGCGGCATCCTGCGGCAGCGACAGGTCCACGCCGGGTGTCAGGCAAACGTCGACAAACAGCCGGACTTCACGCATGGGGCGGGGAATCTTCTGGGGAGGCGGGAGTCAAAAGTATGAACGATCTCTGTCGCGCCGTCGGCATCCACTCGTTCGGTGGTCTGCCGCAGGCGCACAATGAATCACCCATCCCACCGAGGAAACCGATCATGAACAAACAACTTCTCGCCGCCGCCTTGTTCGCCGTATGCGGCGGCATGACGCTCGCGCTGCCGGCGTTCGCGCAAACCAGTCCGAGCGACACCCAGGCCCAGACCCCATCGACTCCGGCCGCTTCGAACCAGCAAGCGGCGACATCCACCCAAAAAGAGCGCGCCGTACCGCCGCTCGACTCCCGTTCGTGCATTCGCGACACGGGCAGCCATATTCCGCCGCCCAAGGGAAAGTGCCTGCCCGTGGCGGGCAACAGCTATAGCCAGAAAGACATCCAGCAGACCGGTGCAACCAATATTGGCCAGGCGCTGCAGATGCTGGATCCGTCGGTGACGGTGCACGGACACTGAAGGTCGGGCGAAACCCCGGACATTCCCGGAGGTCGTTCCGCGCGCCCACGGTGCGCGGAACGATTGAAATACTTCCATCGCGATATTGACTCGCGCCGCGCGCCTGTCTAGCTTGCAGGCATGCGCAAGCGCAAGGCCAAATCAGAAACAATCGAGGTGGTGCGGCCGGCGACGGTTGCCGAAACCGCGGGCATTGACGCGCTTGCCGCGCAACTGGCGGCCTATCTTCCCCCGGAGCAGATCGAGCGCGTCCGCGGTGCCTACGCGGTAGGCGCGCGCGCCCACGCGAGTCAGAAGCGCAGGAGCGGCGAGCCGTACATCACCCATCCGCTCGCGGTGGCCACGATCCTGGCGGGATTGCGCCTGGATGCCGAAACCATCATTGCGGCGATCCTGCACGACACGCTGGAAGACACCGGCATGACCCGGGTGCAACTGGAGGCCAGCTTCGGCACCACGGTCACCGAGCTGGTGGACGGCGTCACCAAACTGGAACGGGTGGATTTCGCCAGCCGCGTCGAAGCCGATGCCGAAAGCTTCCGCAAGATGCTGCTGGCCATGGCGCGCGACCTGCGCGTGATCCTGATCAAGCTGGCGGACCGCCTGCACAACATGCGCACCCTTTCGGCGATGGTGCCGGATGCGCGCCGTCGCATCGCG
>Ga0207705_10004423_pt1 | contig 10622 bp, 8 predicted proteins | sample KBSC13metaG_FD_184314 | JGI IMG/M metagenome (GOLD analysis project Ga0207705, IMG submission 184314) | Corn rhizosphere microbial communities from Kellogg Biological Station, Michigan, USA - KBS C1-3 metaG (SPAdes) (version 2) | ecosystem: Host-associated > Plants > Roots > Rhizosphere > Soil ...
CAGGAACATCTGCACATAGTCATCCCCCGCCGGCCCGCGCGGGGTGGAGAAGTCGGCGGCGAAGAGGCCCCAGTTGCCGTGTTTGTCGCTGCGGTAACGGATGCGGTAGAAGTAGGCCGAATCGATGTTGTGGCGCATGAAATCCTGCACCTGGTTCTGTTCCGCGACGATGGTGGCGTCGCTGTCAGACGGGCGGTTGTTGTCGAAGATCGCCCACTCGGTGACGGTGAGGGGCTTGCCGCCGGGGGTGACGGATTTGAGGGCCGTCATGGCGTTTTTCAGATCCCTGATCTCGCCGGCGGCCGTCGGTTCGTAGGGGTGGATGTTGGCGATGTCGCAGAACGTGCCGTAGTAGGCGCGTACTTTGCGGCCGGCGCGGTTGGTGTAGGTCACCGGCGTTGTCGCCAGGTCAGTGAAGGCTTTTCCGCCGTAGTTGGTCGCGAAGGCGCTGCCGCCGACAACCGTCTGCCCCTTGGCTTTGAGTACGTCCCAGGCGGGGCGCTCGAAATCGGCGACGTACTTGGGGACGACCTTCGAGATGAAGACCGATTCGGTCGCCCGCGACGTACTGCCGTTCGGCTGCGGGAAGTATTGGCCGAGGTTCACCTCGTTACCCAGTTCCCAACGGTCGACGTACTTGGAAAGGTCCGCACCGGGCGAGTCGTACTTGTTGAACAGGCCGAGGAAGTACTTCGACGTATTGTTGTAGGTGATGTCGTCGAAATGAATCGAGTTGCCAGGATCGTTGGGAACTTCCTTCGGCGTGAAGCAGAGCGTGACCTTGATGCCGTGGGTGGAGAGGAACTTGAGCTGGCTCACCTCGCCCGGGCTCATGTCGTTGCCGCTGCCGGAAAAATCGCGGATCGTGTGGAAGACGCGCAGGTAAGGCGTTTCCAGGGACTGCAGCGTCTTCCAGAGCGTTCGGGCGTTGCCGGAGACGATTTCGCCGCTGGAGGCCACGGCGCTTCCGTTGGCGGCGAAGCCGTTGAAGTTGGCACAGACGCCGTCTTGATAGGCGCCGGCGTGGTAGGCGGCGACGGCGTGGTGGGCGAATAACACGCGGCCGTCGAGCGGCTCGATGTGGGGCAGGGAATTACCGGGGTCAGGCGAATACAACTGCATGTCCGATTTCCAGTGAATAAGGTGTAACCAGGAGCGCGAGATGGGAAGCAATATGCGCAACTCAAAATGGAATAGCCACAGAGATCACTGAGAACACAGAGAGATATTTGGACAACGGCCAGTCTTCTCTGTGTACTCAGTGATCTCTGTGGCTGTTTGTATCTTCCCTTGGGGATGCGACTTCCGAACGCGGCGACGGTGATTTAAACGCGACGTTCTGGAAACGCTACCCCGTCAAAGCGATCGAAAAATTATTAGATCCTCGTGAGGTATTTCCTCACACCGACACTCTCCCGGAGCACAGGGAGAGGCGACCGGAAGGTTACACTTCCAGCAGCAAACGGCTCGGGTCTTCGAGCAGTTCCTTGATGCGGACGAGGAACGTCACGCTCTCGCGGCCGTCGACCAGGCGGTGGTCGTAGCTGAGGGCGACGTACATCATCGGGCGGATCACCACCTGGCCATCCACGGCGATCGGGCGCTGCTGGATGCTGTGCATGCCCAGGATGCCGCTTTGCGGCGGGTTGATGATCGGCGTGCTCAGCAGGCTGCCGAAGACGCCGCCGTTGGTGATGGTGAACGTGCCGCCGCTGAGCTCGTTCAAGCCCAGCTTGCCGTCGCGGACGGCGCCGGCGAGGCGCTTGATTTCGCTTTCGATCTTGGCGAACGACATCTTGTCGGCGTTCCGCAGGACCGGCACGGCCAGGCCGCGCTCGGTGCTGACGGCGATGCCGAGGTTGACGTAGTCGTAGGTGATGACGTCATCGCCGTCGATCTGGCCGTTGACCTTGGGATACTCCTTGAGCGCCATGCAGACCGCCTTGGCAAAGAAGCTCATGAAGCCCAGGCCGATGCCGTTTTTCTTCTCGAACTTGTCCTTGTACTTGCCACGCAGGGCCATCACCTGGGACAGATCGATCTCGTTGAACGTGGTGAGGATCGCGGCGGTCTGCTGGGCGCGGATGAGGTTCTCGGCGATGCGCTTGCGGATCTTGCTCATCGGCGTGCGAGTGACGCCGCCCTTCTCATCGACGCTGGCCGCGGGCTTGGGCGCGGTCATGGCGACGGCTTCGGCGGGCTCGACGTCGGCGGCGGTCTTCTTGCCGTTCACGGCGGGGGCGGCGGTTTCGACGTACTTGATGACGTCTTCCTTCGTCAGGCGACCGCCGGGGCCGGTGGGGGTGATCTTCTTGGCGTCGAGGTTGTTTTCTTCGACCATGCGGCGGACGGCGGGGGAAAGATCATCAAGGCCGCCCTTGGACGCGGGGGAAGGCGTGGTCGCGGGGACGGGGGTTTCTTTGGGAGCGGAGGCGGCGGCTGGAGTTGCCACCCCGACCTTTTCCGGTGACGTTGCTGCGGGGGCGGCAACCGCGCCGGGTTTGCCGGCCGGGTCGATCTCGGCAATCGCCTGACCGACGTTGAGGACGGCGCCGGCTTCGAGGCCGGCAACATGCTTGAAGACGCCGGCGATCGTGGCGGGGACGTCGACATTGGCCTTGTCGGTCTCCAATTCGCAGATCGGCTCGTCGAGGGCGACGGCCTCGCCGTCCTTCTTGTGCCAGCGGAGCAAGGTCGCCTGGGTGACGGAATCGCCGAGATTGGGAACGGTGACGGTGGTGGCCATAGTGGCGGTATCTTACGCTTGGGTGAGCCCGGAAAACAGTTCCGGGGATTGCGGCCGATCGTCCGACAACGTGTTGACCGATCGATACCCGGCTGGCGCAATTTCGCAGAAATCAAACGTGAATTTGGCGTTGCATCGTCGGGCGAGGCGTCCGACAATGCCGGGCCAATGTCCCAACAACAAATCGGCGGCTTTTCGTACGTTTCGCACGATGTCGATGTCTGCGTGGTCGGCGGCGGCATGGCGGGCCTGTGTGCGGCCATCGCTTCGGCACGACGCGGGGCCAAGACGGTGCTGGTGCAGGACCGGCCGGTGCTGGGCGGCAACGCCTCGAGCGAAGTGCGCATGTGGATCTGCGGCGCGCACGGGAAGAACGTCAAGGAGACGGGCGTTCTGGAAGAGCTGCAGCTCGAAAACCAGTACCTCAACCCCGGCGGCAACTATTCAATCTGGGACGCCGCCCTGTGGAGCAAAGCGGTCAACCAGCCGAACCTGACCCTGCTGCTGAACTGCGCGTGCTGTGACGGCGAGAGCGAAGCCGTCGCCGGCGACAAATCGTTGCGCCGCCTGACCAGCATCCGCTGCTGGCAGCTGACGACGCAGACGTGGCACACCATCGGCGCCAAGGTCTTCATCGACAGCAGCGGCGACAGCGTGCTCGCCCCGATCGCGGGAGCCGAGACGCGCTGGGGACGCGAGGCGCGATCCGAATTCAACGAAGACATTGAACCGGCCAAGGCCGATCGCAAGACGATGGGCAACACGCTGCTCATCCAGCTGCGCAAGGTCGATGCCGAAGTGCCGTTCACGCCGCCGCCCTTCGCCTACGTGTTCGAGAGTGAGAAAGACCTGCCCCACCGCATCAGCGGCGTCCGGGCTCACAACTTCTGGTGGATGGAACTCGGCGGCCTGCAGGACACGATCAAGGACGGCGAAACCATCCAGCGCGAGCTGATGAAAGTCGCCTGGGGCGTGTGGGACTACATCAAGAACCGTTCCCCCGCTAAGGCCGACGCGGCCAACTGGTCGCTGGAATGGCTCGGCAGCCTGCCGGGCAAGCGCGAGAACCGCCGGTACGTCGGCACGTACACGATGAGCCAGAACGACGTGCGGGCCGCCGGCGACTGGCAGTATTACCCTGACACGATCGCCTACGGCGGCTGGAGCATGGACGACCATCACCCGGCCGGCCTGCTGTACCCGGGCGCGCCGACGATTTTCCACCCGGCCCCGTCGCCGTTCATGATCCCGTACCGCACGCTCTACAGCCGCAACGTGACGAACCTGATGTGCGCCGGCCGCAATATCAGCGTGACGCACGCGGCCCTGTCGGCGACGCGCGTGATGGCCACCTGCTCGCTGCTCGGCCAGGCCGCCGGTACTGCCGCAGCGATGAGTGTCGCCAAGGGCATCGCCCCGTCGCAGGTGTACCCGAATCATGTCGCCGAGCTGCAGCAGCAGTTGATGGAAGACGACTGCTGGATCCCGGCGAAGACGCGCGACTTGGGCGAGCTCTCGTCGGCCGCCATGTGCGATAGCCAAGCCATCCGTGGCGGGCACGATCGCAAGGTGCTGGAAGACGAAAACGCCTTCGTCGGCGCGATCGGCAGCGGGCCGACGCTGCTGTGGAAGTCGCCGGTGCATGTCGGCGCGGTGCGGATGACGTTTGATTCGAATCTTTCGCATGACAAGCGGATGCCGCATACCTACCCGCAGAACGAACAGCGCAGCGCGGTCCCGAAGACGCTGGTGAAGACGTTCCGCATCGAAACCCGCAACGCCAGTGGCCAGTGGGAAGTCGCCTACCGCGGTAACAACCACCAGCGGCTGAGCGTCGTGCCGGTCAACAAGCAGACCGACGCCGTCCGCCTCGTCGGTGAAGAGACCTGGGGCGATGAGAACGTCCGGCTGTTCGCGTTCGACGCCCTGCGCGAGATGCCCAAGCACCTGCCGACGCCCCAGCCGCGGGTGACCTGGAGCAGCGTGGTCGCCAAGGCCAAGCCCGAAGACCTCGCCCCGCCGGAGTGCAAGGTGGATGAGAAGTACATCCATAAGATCGGCGGCGTGGCCTAAGTCTTTCGCCGGCCATCGGTTGAAGCCCAAATTGGGTTTGTTTTTACAAACCGGGTTTGTGCTGCGCCCACCTCCTTACCGACGCCGCGAAGCGGCGAGCTTCTAAGCCTCTTCCGTGGGAGAGGTTGGGTGAGGGCATGCCGACGATGAAGCGTCGAGTCGTTCATTCGGATAGATGAGGCGGGAGGCCCCTCTTCTCCCTGCGCGTCAACACGCCCATTCGTCCCCTTTTCAGCCTGCCCTCACCTAACCTCTCCCGCAGGGAGAGGCTAATGCCTCGCCGCTGCGCGGCATCGGGTTCGCGGGACGGCAGCGTCGACGATCCTACCGCCGCCGTTTCGCACTGTCGGCCAAAAAATCGGCCTACGATTGGGCAGTCAAAAGGAGCCGTCCATGTCCACGGAAGACGCCCAGAAGAGCGAGGTCCACGCCGCCACCGCCGATGCCGAATCGTCCCCAACGTCGGCCGGAGATGCCGCCTTTACCCGCCCCGCCGGGGCTGCCGCGCCGGCCCCTTCGTTCGAGCGGAATGGCATTGTCGCCCCCGTCTCGCACGGGCCGGTGAAGGACGTACACATTGTTGATGATCTGACGGACGAAGGCGGGCCGCTGGTGATCGAGAGCACCGATCCGGATCTGAACCCGCCACACGTGCCGATCGATCCATTTCCGACGGAACGGAAGCCGGAAATCGATCCGCCGGCGAAGTGAGGGGGGACGCGGGTCGGGACGGACGCGGTTTACCCGCCTCGCTTGTGAGGCGCTTTTCGGTAGAACGCCTCGCAGGCGAGGCGGCTAAACGTGGACGGCGAGGAGGGTTTCCCGGCAGTTTGCTGACCGTTTTCTGATCGTCCGAGTTACCGCGTTGCGCCGCGCACGCTGACATTCTTCGCGCCGGCGCCCTGCAGTTTGCTCTTCAGCGCGTTGATCTCGTCCTTGCTCGCCCCCTGCGGGACAATTTCCACCGCCGCCGGCGAGGTGGCTTTCACGAGTTCGACCAGGTCGTCGCTGCTCACGCCCCAGTTCTCGACGCTCGCCTGACCGCCATGGAAAAGGCTGATCGTCAGCACTTCGCCGTTGGCGCGCTGCTCGGCAGTGGGCGCGGTGTCGTGATGCGAGGCGCAGCCCGTTCCGAGCAATGCGAGGCACAGAAAGAGGCAACGCGTTCGCACCATCATCGGGGAATTCCGTTGACACCGGGCAACGCCCGGAACAAGGGTTCTGCTTGCGGATTGGAGGGCGGCAGTCCCTGCCGCCTCTTGCTGGCACCTTCGGTGTCGGCGGCGTCACGGAGTGACGCCCTCCAAACCCGCTAACCGTGTCAATCATCCAGCAACAGCACTTCGCTCGGGATCACCCGGAACACTTCTTCCGTGCTCGTCAGCCCGCGGGCGACCTTCAGCAGGGCCGCGTGGCGGAATTCGAGCATGCCGTCGGCGATGGCGCGGTCGCGGATGGTGCGGGCGGTTTCGCCGTCGGCGATCATCGAGCGGATTTCGCCGTTCATCGGCATCACTTCGAACACGCCGCTTCGGCCGATGTAGCCGGTCATCTGGTTGCCCGGGGCCGGGCGCGGGGCGTAGAGCTTGGTGCCTTCGCCGGGGGCGAGGTACTTTCGTACTTCTTCGAACGTCTCGGGGGCGCCGCTGATGTCGAATTCGTTGCGGTTTTCCGGATCGAGCGTGCGGAGCAGCCGCTGGCTGAGGATGCCGCGCAAGGCGACGCTCAGGAAGTGATTCGGGATGTTGTACGCCCGCATCGACTGGATGGCGGCCGCGGCCGTCGGGGCATGCAGCGTGGCCAGGACGAGGATGCCGCTGTTGGCGGCGTGGACGGCGGTGCGGGCCGTCTCTTCGTCGCGGATTTCGCCCAGCATGATCACGTCGGGGCTCTGCCGCAGCACGCTGCGGAGCATCTCGGCGAAGCCCATGCCGATCACCGGATTGACCTGCGATTGGCGAAGCCCTTCGACGGCGTATTCGATCGGGTCTTCGATCGTGTTGATCTTCTTTCGGCCGTCGTTGAGGTACATCAGCGACGCATACAGCGTGCTGGTCTTTCCGCTGCCGGTCGGGCCGGTGATCAGCACCAGGCCGCCCGGGCCGGTGATCATCGTGCGCAGCTCGGCCAGCTGCGATTGTTCCAGTCCGAGCTTATTCACGTCGAGCAGGGCGGTGTTGCGGACGAGCAGGCGGATGGCCATGTCCTCGCCGTACATCGTGGGCACGGTGTTGATGCGAAGGTCGACGCTGTCGCCTTCACCTTGCGGGATGTAGATCCAGCGCCCGTCGGCCGGGCGGCGACGATCGTTGACGTCCATTCCGGCCATGTTGCGTACGAGCGTCAGCAAGCGGCGGCCGCTCTCGGGCGATTCGACGCTGATCGGCAGCATGATCCCCAGGTGCCGCACCAGGGCGGCCACGTGCTGTTCGTTGCTGACGATGAACAGGTCGCTGGCGCCCATCTGCACGGCGTGATTGATGAGTGCGGCAATGGCGTGCTCGGGCGTCATCCGGCTGACGTCGATCATCTGCGGCCGCATCGTCGCGGCGACGGCGGCGGCGGCGGCCGGGGTCATGCCGGTCGGAGTCGGAACGAGGGGAGCGGTCATTTTGCACCTCCGCCCAGGACTTCACGGGCGCCAAGTTCGTTGTCACACAAGGGAACCACACGACCCACTTTGAGCAGATCGAGCACCTGTTTCACGGTCGGCTGCACGTGATAAACGGCCAGTGCGCCGCCCTTCTCGCGGAAGGTTTTGACACTGCCGATCAGCCAGCCGATCGCGCTGCTGTCGATGTAGCTGACCGAGCTCATGTCGAGCAGCACTTTGAAGGACGACCAAGCGGGACCCAGAATGGCTTCGATGGGATTGCGGCCGTCGGCGGGAAAATCGCCTGCGGTGATGGTGCCTTCCCCCGTCAGTTTGACGAAGCCGTCGCGTTCAATGCCAGCCAGCGATAGTTTCATAAGGCTCCGCTTTCCGATCGTTGCCCTTCCGGGCAATTGAATTGTCCTGCGCCATTCCCTTGTGGCCCGCCAGTGTACCCACGCCCCGGCCGATGGGAAACCTCCCTCCGGGGATGAATTTGCGGTCATCCGGCGGCTCGATTTCCGCAAACATTTTGCGAACCGAACGGTAATTTTTTTGCCGTTCTTCGAGCTCCCTTAAAAGGTGGTTTACGCGAAGCCCAGAACAGGGTGCGGCACGTACGGCGCTTCGAGCGCCTTGATCTCGTCTTCGCTCAGCTTCAATGACACCGCCGCGATCGCATCCTCAAGGTGGTGCGGCTTGGTCGCCCCGATGATCGGCGAATGCACGAACGGCTTGCTCAGCATCCATGCCAAGGCGACCTGCGCCTGCGAGACGCCGCGGGCCCGCGAGAGTTTTTCGACCGCTTCGACCACTTTCTGATCGGCCGCTTCGATGCCGGCGCCGGCCGAGGTGTAGAGCGTTTTGCCGAACTCGTCGGTGTTGGCGCGTTCGGTGGCCTTCGCCTGGCTCCACGGCCGCGTGAGCCGGCCGCGGGCCAGCGGGCTCCAGGGGATGACGCCGATGCCCTGGTCCTGGCACAGCTTCATCATCTCGCGCTCTTCTTCGCGGTAGATGAGGTTGTAATGGTTCTGCATCGAGACGAACCGCGTCCACCCGTTCGCGTCGGCCAGGTACAGGGCCTTGGCGAATTGCCAGACGTACATGCTGCTGGCGCCGATATAGCGGGCCTTGCCGGCGCGGACGACGTCGTGCAGGGCTTCTAAGGTTTCTTCGATCGGCGTGTCGTAATCCCAGCGGTGGATCTGGTAGAGGTCGACATAATCGGTGCCGAGGCGCTGCAGGCTGTGGTCGATCTCGGTCAGGATCGCTTTGCGCGACAAGCCATGCCCATTGGGCCCGGGCCGCATCCGGCCGTGGACCTTGGTGGCCAGGACGTAATCGTCACGCTTGGCCATCTCGCGCAGCAGCTTGCCGACGGTTTCTTCACTGGTGCCGTCGCTGTAGACGTTGGCGGTGTCGAAAAAGTTGATACCGGCTTCGAGCGATTTCTGAATGAACGGACGCGTGGCGTCCTCGGGCAGCGTCCAGGTGTGATTGCCGCGCTCGGGGATGCCGTAGCTCATGCAGCCGAGGCAGATTTTCGATACGACGAGACCGGTCTTGCCGAGGGGGGTGTGTTCCATGCCCGCAGTGTAGGCGCTGGGCTGAAGGGCGGCAGTCCTTGCCGCCTTTGTCTGGCACTTCGGTGCCAGCAGCGTCACGGAGTGACGCCCTCCAGAACGATTACGCAGCCGCGCGCATCTGCAGGATCTGTTCCGCCGCCACCGGCTTGCTGAACAGGTAGCCCTGCATGCAGTCGTACCCGATGCGGCGAAGGAACCGCTGCTGCGAGGAATTTTCCACGCCCTCGGCCACCAGTCGCAGGCCCAGGCTGTGGCCCAGCGTGGCGACGGCGCGGATGACGGCCGTGCGCCGCGCCAGCGGTACCTCGCTGTCGCGGTCGGTGATCGCATTGACGAACATGCGATCGAGCTTCAGCGTGCTGATCGGCAGTTCGTGCACCCGGCCCAGCGAGCTGTAGCCGGCGCCGAAATCGTCGATCGCGATCGAGATGCCGGCCGCCCGCAGCTGGCCGAGCTTGGCGGCCAATTCCTTGGCATCCATGCTCATCGCGCTTTCGGTCACTTCCAGTTCAAGCAGCGACGGCGGCAGGCCGGTCTTTTCCAACGTAGTCATCACCGTCGAGACGAAATCGGGCTTGGCCAATTGCAGCGTGGCGACATTCACGTTCACGCGCAGCGGGTTGCCTATCGCGGCCCAATCGGCGGCCTGGCGGCAGGCGGTTTCGAGCACCCAGTTGCCGATGGGGATAATCAGCCCCGTCTGCTCGGCGATCGGGATGAACCTGGCCGGCGAGATCAACCCGCTGCCGCTGCGGTTCCAGCGGACAAGGGCTTCGACCGCGAGGGTGCGCCCGTCGTGATCGACCACCGGCTGGTAATGCAGCAGCAGCTCCTGCCGGTCGATCGCGCGCCGCAAACCGTTTTCGATGTCGAGGCGCTGCATCGCCTCTTCGTTCATCTGCGGCGTGAAATATTCGAACTGGTTCGGCCCACGGAGCTTGGCCCGGTGCATCGCGCTGTGCGACGCCGCGAGCAGTTCGGCCGGCTCGACGCCGTCGTGCGGGGCCATCGCGATGCCGACGCTGGCGGTCGGGGTGAGCGTGACGCCTTCGATCTCGAGCGACTGGTTGATCACGTTCAGCAGGCGCTGCGCCATCTGCGCCGGGCCGGGCTGATCGTTGACAGTGGGTGCAAACACCGCAAATTCGTCCTCATTCAGCCGGGCCAGCACATCGGTGCGGCGGACGGCGTGGTGGAGGCGGGCGGCGATTTTCTGCAATACGCGATCGCCGAAGACCTTGCCGTGCTTGTTGTTGATCGTTCCGAAGCCGTCGAGGTCGATACTGAGCACGGCCACCTTGTTCCCGGTGCGCCCGGCGGCGGCGGTCTCGTCGGCCAGGCGGTCGATGAACGTCAGCCGGCTCGGCAGGTGCGTGAGCGAATCGTGGGTGGGCTTGGTCGGTTCTTCGGTGTCCGCGGCGCGGAGCATCGGGCTGAGCGCACCGGCCATCGCGAGCAGCACGGTCTGGCCGGCTTCATTCAATGCTTCGGCCGAGGGGAGGTTTACGCAGATCAGCGCCTGGGCGACCTGGCCCACCGTCATCACCGGCGCCAGCGCGACGGCCGGGCCCGGCAACAGGGTCGACAGCGCGGCCAGCGGCTCGGGCAGCGTGGCGATGCTGGT
>Ga0207705_10004424_pt1 | contig 10622 bp, 13 predicted proteins | sample KBSC13metaG_FD_184314 | JGI IMG/M metagenome (GOLD analysis project Ga0207705, IMG submission 184314) | Corn rhizosphere microbial communities from Kellogg Biological Station, Michigan, USA - KBS C1-3 metaG (SPAdes) (version 2) | ecosystem: Host-associated > Plants > Roots > Rhizosphere > Soil ...
TAAAATCAGTCACTGAAGCCTTGAAGCCCCGTCGCCAAGTGGTAAGGCACCTGACTCTGACTCAGGCATTCGGTGGTTCGAATCCATCCGGGGCTGCCAATCCTGATTGATTTTGTAGTTAGAAATCAATCACTTGAAAAGGCCGATACGGGTGACCGTGGCGGCCTTTTCCACGTCTGTCCCTCAAGAAACGGGTATAATGGATTTGGAGTTATCCACAGACGATTCACTTTTTTCGTGTCAATATGTCCATGCAAAGTGGACAACGAGGAGGATTTATGGGTGATGCGCTTACCCAACTGAAAACTGACGGTGCATTGCTGCGCAAGCTTTCCGAACACAAAAAACCAACACCAGCGGAAGTGAAGGAGCAACGCGTGTCCTTCGTTTTTGGCACCCTCGATGCAGACAGCCCGATGACACGGGAGCAGGTGCGGAGGCTTGTTGAAGAGGAGGCTTGAGGGAAACTTCTTGGCAAGGGGGCCTGGAAATGATCTTGTTCGAACTGACCGGAGGCGACGAGCATCATCCTGTCTACCAAGCACTCGAAGTCTCAAACGGAACCAGGCAGTACGATTTCCTAAGATCAATTGTTGAAGCGGCCGCCGCAATTGGGCGGCCGTTTCTTTCTCAACGCCTGATAAAGGCGCTGAATTTCCACGCCATTGCCTGCCTCCACACCAGCGCCGGAGAGTACCGACCTTGTGAGGTCACGGTGGGGAACCACAATCCGCCGGCCCAGTATCGCGTGGAAGCCCTCATGGAAGATTTTGTTAACGGGGTCAACCGGTATTGGGAACAGACGGACCCTGTCGCCTTGGCTGCTTTTGTGCTGTGGCGTCTGAACTACATCCACCCTTTCATCAATGGAAACGGCCGCACTGCGCGAGCAGCCTGCTATTTCGTTCTCTGTGTACGTGTCGGCGCGTGGCTACCTGGGCAAACGATTTTGCCCGAGTTGATCCGGCGCGACCGCGACGAATACGTTACCGCGTTGCAGGCGGCCGATGCGGCGGCGAACGCCGGGAAACAGGACCTTACCGTTTTGCACGCATTACTGTCCAAGCTGATAGAGGAGCAGCTCCAAGGCGCCGCGCCTCAAGAGGAGCCGCCTCCCGAGCCTTAGCGATGGACACCAAAAACGCACGGAGGGAAAAGTTTCGGGCCCGTTCGTATGGCGGGGCAGCGGCTTGTTTTGCGTTGCTCCCTTTCCTCTGGCCGACTGCCGGTAGCTCGTGGCTCGATCATTTGGCGCTAATCGCCGCAGCGTGCGGCCTTCCGCTCCTTGTTGCGGCGGGATGGATGGCCGACGCGGCCGTGCTGTCGCATCTACCAAAAGACGAGTTGCCCCCCGATTCGGCACCCGAACTCAATTTGCGCGCCGGCACGTTCGCTTCTGGCGCTATGCTCCTGTTTCTGAGCGTAGGGCTGAAATTGGTGGAAGTTGACGTTTGGACGGGTGTGATCTTCCTGACGGTGTGCGCCGTGGCAGCGGCGGCCAAAGACCGCCACACCCAGATGATTGGCGAACCTTCCGGCGAAGCGGCGCCGGGGTCATCGGCGAGCCGCCATCCATAGCGTGCCTGACTGCCCCGGCGCCGGAATCAGTGTCCAAGGTTGAGCGTGCACGCGGTATCAGTCGATGCCGGTGCGACGTGTAGGGGTTCTCCTACTTTGCCGGTTGGCTCACCGCCGCGCAAATGGCGCGATTCAAGCGCGAGCCAAACGGGGCATTTGGTCCCATTGACGGCCGTCCAAGTTCCTCCCGTTCGCGTGCTTCGGTCGCTTCGTGCCGTCCGGCCCGTGCGCGCCCCATTGTTTGAAAAAGAAACGCACGCGCGCTTTCAAGCACTGATCGCGTACATTTCGCGCCCACTCCGGCCGCATCGGTCGTGCCTTGTGGCCGGATTCGCCCCCGACAATTACCCACGAAATGTCGTGCAGGTTGAGTTTGCCCAAATCCTCCAGCAAGGGTTCGACCGAGAGGAATCGCACGGCGGCTTTGATTCCGCGCAAGTGATCTATCCGCGGCACTCCGTGGCGCTTGTTCTCCACACTTGTGCCGAGCCAGATATGCAAAGGCACGCGCCGATTCGCCAAAAAAGTGGCCATTCGCTCCGGCCGTTTGGTCAGTACCTGGAACGTGTGCCAGTTGGCCTCATCCATCACGTCAAACACCTTTGCTATAAACCAATCCGGCACCTGCGGGTGGAATAAATCGCTCATGGAGTTGACGAAGTACACCGTCGGTTTGCGCCTGCGCAGCGGCTCATCCAGTTTCTCGGGTCGAATCGTGACGTGACGGAAGCCGTTTTCGTACCCAGGGGCGCCCATCGCTTGCAGACGGCGCGCCATCACTTCGGCATAGCAGTGCTTACAACCTGCGGACACTTTGGTGCACCCGACCACCGGGTTCCAGGTGTGTTCGGTCCACTCGATGCTCGAACGTGTGGTGCTCATGCAAACATTTCGGTTTGCGGATCGACACGGAAACTATCCCACAGCCGCTGGCCTAGTGGGTGTTTTGATGCGACGGTAAGTAGGTACATTTCCGATCGCTTCCGGTTGCGAACCTTTGCCGGCCTGTGAGCAAGATGGTAGCCGCAACCTATAACCAGTTTGGACCAGTATTCGAAAAATCGTTTGCGTCGCTCGCGAGGTCCGCACAAATGACTTTGCGCGCCCCATCCGGGCGCTGCTACCTCGAAGCGGTGAGCCTGCAAAGGATCGTCCAGATTTCGTTTCATGTCTCCGCTGGAAAAATGGATGACCAGGTCGACGTTCGGTACGCGTGAAAATGCACGAATGATGGGGAAAGAAAGCGTGCCCAGGTCGTAGGGATCGAGGAACGCCAAGTGCAGCCCGCGCCTTGGCAAGGCGCTTGCGATTTCCGCAGCGGTCTTTTCGGCCGTGTCGACAAGACCCGAAACGGGAAAAGGCACGCGCTCAATTCGATCGACGCTTGCGGCGACGTTTGCCGCTTCCAAATCGGCAACGTAGGCACGGCTAAAAGGTGCAGCTTTTCCCTTCGACGGATACAACGCGGCTTTTATGGCGACGATTGCGCTTCCGTCTCGCACAATGTTCGTGTTCCTAAACCGCACGCGAGAGGGTCCACAGAACAAATCCACAAAGCACGGTTCGCCGCCAATTTTCGCGCGAGGTGCGCGCGAACTGTCTACGTAATAGGCGAGCAGCGCGTGTTTGTCTTCTACCCAGTTCCCAACAATTTCGCGTGGAAGCCCATCGTCTGGGTCGGTTTCGTATTCGCTCATTTTGGCCCCCCCCCCCTGAGTCTCGCCCGTTGCGACTATCCCGCAATCAACTACCTAGGACAAGTCGGGGGATTCAACGCGCCACGGCCCCACGGCCACCACAGGTGCAACGCGCTACTTCGTCGGTGTTTTTGGGGGCGTCGGCTTGCGGACCATCGGGCCGGTTATCTCGATGGTGCAGCCGACGAAACCGCGCTTCGCCGCATCCTCAAGAATTTCCCCGAACGTCATGCGGCCGTCCGCCGGATCCTCGGTAGGATCGTTCGCGGCCGGTTGGCGCGTGTCCATCTGCTTGAAGGTGGCGTTCATGACTGCAAGCGTACACCCCGCCGCGGTCCCCAACGATTGTTTACAGCGCGCCCCCCGACCGCAGGAAACACGCAACGGCCACGTCGTGCAGCTTGGCGTATTCCGTCGCCTGCGCCATGTCTTGCCGCAGTTCTTCGGCGTGTTGCGCGACCGTGACGGTGCGGCCATCGAGCAGCCTGACGGGTTGATCGCCGTACCTCGCGACGATGTTGTCCAGGACTTGATCGTCGATCGGATCGCCGGTGACGGGCACGCGATCAACGGGCGCGGGAGCTACCGGCGCCGCGCGATCCTGCAACGCCTGCAACTGCGCTTGCGCGGTGGCCAGCTGTTCCTCCTGCGCGCGAATGTCGTCGGCGGGTGATTCGGTCACGCGCATCTGGTCCAGCTGTTGCGCCGCTTGCGTCACCGCATCTTGCGCCGCCGCCACTTCATCCGCGGAAGGTGCAGGCGTAAAAGGTTCATCCGGCAGTTCCGGCGCGTCCATGACATCCCGCGCCTGCGGAACTGCGCCGATGGCTTCGGCCGCCCGCTGGGCCGCGTCCATGCGGGCTGGATTCATGACGATGCCGTCGGCCAGCTTCTGCGCGACTTCAGGGCTCGGCGGCTCGGGGTTGCGATCGTTCGCCATCGCGTCGATCGCTTCCGCGAGGGTGTTGGCGTGAAGGGTCGCGACTTCCGGAGTGGTCGCCACGCCCGGCGCGGAATCGTTGAAATGCGCCTCGGCGCCCACCGCGCTCGCGGCGTCGACTTCGGAAGGCAACGGCTTGGCTTCACCCGCGAAGTGGCCGACGGTACCGAAAGCCGCGCCCAGGATGGCATCGGAGAACATCGACTGGAACGCGAACGGTCTCACCTGATTGGCCATGTCCTCGTAGCCGTTGGCCTTCAGCGTTTCCGCCTGTACTTCACGGTCGGCGATGCCGAAGCCAAGGTTTACAGCCGCGCCGCCCAGGATGGACCTGACGGCCGTCGAGCCGTACTTCAGCGGCAGGAATGCGCCGGCACCCGAGAACACGCCCTGGGCGGTCGCGGCTTCCGTGGCCGTCTTTTCGTCGACGCCCTGCGCGACCAGGCCGTGGTAGGTTTCGTCCGCGCTGGCGCCGCCCATCAACGCGGCCGCGCCCCATGGGCCGGCCACGGAGCCAATGCCGGCTTCGGTCAATCCCTTCGCGATCGGGCCGACGGTCATGCCGAAGGCGCCCGTCGTGCGGGGGTCCAGTTTGGAATACTGCGTCACTTCGTCGCGCAGCTTCTGGATCGACTTTTCGGTGTCGGGGTCGAACATCGGCGCGCCGCCCTGCACCCGCTGGCCGCCGGTCGCGGCAAGGTCGGTGAAGGACTGGCCCGGCGCGGTCGCGATTTCCGATGACTGGCCGGTGTAGGGGTTGACGGCTTCGCCACTCGACAAGAGATCGCCAAGGGCTTCGCCTGCACTGGCTGCGCCACCGACGACACTGCGGCCCACGGCGCCGGGCAGGTCCGTCAGCAGGCCGGGGCTCGGCAGTTCCGTCGTGCCCGCGCCCTGCCCGGTTCCGGCTACGGTGATGTTGGCATCATCTTCGGGGGTGGTGTTCAGGAATCCCATTGCGGTCTGCCTTGTGAAAAATCAATTTCAAAAAATCTGGGGAAAGCCTCGGCGCGTTACCGCGTACTGGCTCCGGATCAGAGCTTGCGCGCCAATTCCCGGCCCCACCCCCGCGCAGACCCCCGGCTTCATCGGGCGGATGGGACCCGTCCAGGATCACGCGTTTAAGTCCGGCACGCGCACGCGGCCAAGGTCGGGAACTGATTCGTTATCACTCGGTCCGGCTTCAGAAGTGTCTGATATGTCGCGGAACTCTGCGTCGTGCGGTTCGGCTTGGTCGCGCATAGGTAGCAAACTTGCGGAATTCGGCAGGGCAAGCGTTGGCGGCAAGATGCGTGCGTTGGCTGCGGCCAGGGCAGCGCGAAGGTCTACGGTGCTGCTGACGGTAATGTCAGCCTTGGTGCGATCCACGAGCAAACCGTGCAACCTGGCGCGCGCTTCGGCGGCTTTCACTGCGGCATTCAACTGGCCGGCCTCGATTGCCAATTCCATCAATCGGCCTTGTTCGGAGAACGCGGCGGCGCAGTCATATACCGTCTGTTCCCGCAAGCGCTCTTCAATCTTTCGCAGTTCGGCCACGACCAGCGGGTGATGCCGCAATCTGTAACCGTGCGTGCGCGCCGTGGACTCGCTGTAGCCGGCTGCGAGCGCCGCGTCCTTATCACTCATTCCTTTCAGATGCGCGTCGATCCACGCGCGTTGCATCGGATTGAGTGTGCCCGCTTCACGCGTGCGCGGCCGCTGTCCATTGGTCGGGTTCTTCTTTTCCCTGCGCGGCTTCCACGTCGGGCGCCACTTGTCGTCTGGTGTCTTGTCGGTCATCGTGCTCACGCTGTGCGCCTGGCCAACGTCGAGGAATAGGCCGCCACAAGTAGATCGCGCGTCGTGCGCGCCATGTGCTCCCGCAGCCGCGTCGCGTCGGAATCAGACAGCAGCGGGGCAAGGCCCAAGTAAGTCGAGGCGGCGGATTGCAACCTATCTTCCAGGCGGGAAAGCGCGGTGTGTTCGCGCTCACGGGTGCCTATTTTTGTTTCGGCTTGGAAGCGTTCGACAGCTTCACCCAGCCCGGCCGCATAGAGTCCCGCAGCGGCAGCGACCACAGCGGAATCGTGGCTCACCGTTTGGCCCTCATACCGGCCAACAAGCGCGCCTTCGACGTGGCCGCGGTGCGATCTGCAAGCTTCAAGATGGTGTGGAGGTCTGACAGGCCGCCGGCTTTGGCGAGCCATTTGGGGAACTGGGGAACGTGCACGGAAATTTCGTCCAACGAGGCTTGCGCATCCGCGATGACTTGCTTCACCTTCTCGGGCGCGTACAGGCTGTGCAGCGCGGACATTGTGGATTCGTACACGGCTTGCTTGGCCGCCTCGCTGGGCGGGTTTGAAAGCCCCTGGGTAAGGGCTTTGCCGTAGAAACGGGCCGCATCGGCGGGCAGGCCAGCGATGCCCGCTTCCTGCAGCGCGCCTGCAATGAGCGTGCCGGCCTGCATCGCGTGAACTTGTACGTCACCGGGGCTATCACTGGCGGGCTCGACGGGAACGCTCGTGTCGGGCGCAGGGCCCGTCGCAGGAGCCGCCTGGGCCGCGGCAGGATCGGCGCCTTTCTCTGCAGCGGCTTGCTGGTGGAGCGCATCCATCCGTGCGCGGGCGTCTTTGTCGCCGGACAAATATTTCGCCGAGAACTCCTTGTCGGCACGCAACGCGGCGATTGCCGCTGTTGCTTCGCCGTTCGGTGCAGGCGTGGCAGGCGTGGCAGGTGTGGTGGGTGCCGCCGTCGGTGCGGCGGGTGCGCCGGCGGGCGCGGCGGTGTTGTCGGTCACGACTTGTCCCCACGTGTCAGCACGCGCAGCCAGTCTGCGGCGCGATCGGCGATGGATGACGGGGGCGCCAACCCGTACGAAGGATGGGCCATGCCCTCCAGCACGCCCAGCCGTTCGAGCTCGACCTGGAGATCCGGTCTCAAGGGTTTCACGCAACCTCCCAGCTCAAGGGCGGCACGGTCTTTGCCGTCGACCAAGCGCCACAACGCCTCTTTCTGCTCGGCCAGGGCTTTGGCCTCGTCTGCCAGGCATTTGCATGTGTCGCCGAAACGCTTGCCGGCGTCGGCGTACTCTTTGGCCGCGTGTTTGATTTCAGCGCGCCGGGCCTTCTCAGCGTCGGCCGTCTGCTTGGCGACCTCGCGGGCGGCTGCGGTCTCGGCCTCGGCCAGGGCGTCGCATGCGAGCCCGTGACGGGCTTTTGCTTCGGTGAGCTTGGCATGTGCGCGCTGGACTTCTGGCGTGCCCGTTTCAGCACCCGCGGCGACCGCATCAGCCACAACTTCGCGGTAGCTCGCTTGGGATGCGACAACGGCTTCGGCGGCGGCGTCCGCGGCGGCGCGGCACCGGGTAACAGCGTCGCGGGAAAGGGTTTCGCTTGCGGCGCTCGGGGTCGCGACCGCGCGTTTCAGCATAGCGGCAAAAGACATGGGTTGGGTTTCCTGGTGGATACACGACCATCATGCCGGATACTGACAATTTTGTCAACGCAATCAGTATGTTACGGTGCAAATGCGTGCGGAAACGTGTGCGGGTGTTTCGACCTGTCTGGGGATCGGTGAGGGACACACGCGCACCAGCAGGGGCTGGGCCGGGTCGTTGTGCGGTTCGGCGGCCATTGGGTGAAAGATCGTGTCTCTGTCGAACTCGGCCGGGGACGCCCACCATCGGTGCAGCTTTGCCGCGCTACGCGTGCAGGCGCGGGCAGGTACGCGCGACGCCGATCGGCTGAATACTGGCATCTATTCCTGGCAGTTCAGGAACAGCAGCCCGCCGATTACAAACAGCACATACCCCCAAACGCCCCATGGGCCGCTGGCGGTGCAGGCGGCGCCGTTGTGCCACATACATGGCCACGCCATCCAGCCGCCAGCGAGCATCAGCGCCATGCCGCTGTAAAGACGCGGCTTGTTCGCGAGCCAGAACCAGTCGCGCACTCCCACGGCTGCACCTTTAAGCTTTCCAAATACCCGGGTTTTCATCTTGCCCCCTTGGCGGCATCGTTGCCGCAGCACGTAGCGCCCGACCGCGCGCCGATGCATTGGCGCAGGTATCGGCCACCGGTGGCGGCGCCAATGCTGCGCCGATGGTGCGCTGCTCCAATACCCCACACCCCTAGCGCATTGGAGCAGCGCAGAAAACGCGCTCCATGCGCCGATGCTCCAATGGTCCATTGGCGCACCATTGGAGCACATCGGCGCAAACCCCCCTCACGCGGCCAGTCGGACAGTGGGCACGAAGCGTTCCCGCTGGTGACGCGCGGCCGTCGTGTATTCCTCGGCCTTGATCTTGCCCGCCAGCTTCAACGTGGCGATCGCGGCCCAGAATGGATCCCGGCCCGCCTTGCCGCGCAATCGCTCCGGCAGGTCGGGAAGGTCCATCAACGCAGCCTGCGCGGTGTAGCCGCCCGTTCGCGCCGTCGGGATCGGAACGGCCGCCCGGTTGGCGGCTTCGATCGCAGCCAGCACCGCGTCGGCGTCGTCCGCGTTGGCGTCCCGGCCGCCGGCTGCGGGGACCAGCACGCCACCTGCAGACCATGCAAGCCTCATTGGGGGGATGGGCGCCGTGCGGCTCGATTTCTCGTGCCGAAGCTCGACGGCATCGCTTCCGTGCTTCGCCGGTGTCAGCGCCAGGCGCGAGCGGGCCGAGTTGTGCCATGCGCTCGAGCCGCTGTAGCTGTTCCCGCTGGCGCCGTACCGCGCGGCGTTCTTGTCGATGTGGGCAATCAGCACCACGGCGGCATCCTCGCGGCCAAGGTTCGCGAGTGTCCGCATAAAGGTGCGCACCTGGCCGCGCGCGTTCTCGTTGCCGTCGAAAGCATCCGATGCGTTGTCGATGAATATCAGGGACGCATCGCCCACCAGTTCCCGCAGTTCCCGCATGGCTGCGGTTTCGGTGAGACTCGCACCCCAGCGGCCATCCTCGCGCATCAATGCGCCGGCCGCCGTGCCGTCAGCAATCCGAAGGTTCGATGTAACCGCGCGCGCGTTGAGCCCGAACGTGTCCACCACCTTGCGCAGCCGGTGAAGCATCCAGTCTTGTGCGTCCTCAAGGGACACATACAAAGCCGGGCCGCCTGCGACCGGCAGGCCGAACACAGATTGCCCGGCGGCGAAGTGCGCGGCGATGGATAGGGCCAGGATGGACTTGCCCGCGCCACCATGACCGCCGAGCAGTGTCACCACGCCGGCCGGCACGATCCGATCGACCATGAAACGCGGCGGCGGCAGCGTCGCGTTCTCGAACTCGCACAAGTCGATCGCGAACATCGGCCGGCGCCACGCCACGTCATCGCCGCCCGATACGCGCGGCGTTGCGTGCTTGTCGGTTGTGGGCGGGGACGGCTCGACCGCCGTGAAGATCGCGGCGGGGTTGCCGTTGCCGGCCGCGCCGCTGGCGTACGCATACGCGTTCGCGATCTTCTTCGCGAGGTCGTCACCTTTCCATGGCGGCTCGCATCGTTCGTTCCAATGATCTTCCATCAACTGCAGGGCTTCATCCTGGGTCACGCCGAAGTCACGCACCCTGCACGCGACCGCGTACGTAGTAGCGTCGCCGCCTTCGCCCTCGATTGCGGCCGGTGCTTCATCCTGCAGATACGCGCGCGCCTTCGTAACGGCGACTTCCGCGGCGTAGCCGGTGAGAGGCTCGGCCGGTTCGGCGCTCGCATCACGTTCGCGCGGTTTCCCGCACAATTCGACCAGCCAAGCGGGCGCGTCGGCAATGTCCAAGTCGTGCGCGACTGTGTACGGCTTCCCGTCGATCACGCTACTGGGTGCCACGACGTAGGCGTTGTATGAGCGCACGTCGACACCTGGCGCGAGTTTGCTTGCACTGGATTGCACGGCGTGGGGGACGCGGAAGAAAAGGTGATAGCCACCGCTGGGCGTTGCATGTGTCAGCGTGGGTGGCAAGTCGCCGTGCTTCTTTTCCAGTGCTTCCGCCGACGCCACGCCATCGACGTCGCCCTTGCGATCCAGATCCAGCACGAGCAACGCGCCGTCCTCGAACCCGCCGGTGAAGATCGCGACGTTGTTCGTGCTCCGCCACTTGAACGCCTTGGCCGGATCGGTCCAGCCATCCGGCGGCGCAAACTTCCTGCCCGCCGGCAACGGCATCAGCCTGAACCCCTTGGCTTCCAGTGCGGCGCGCGCCGTGGTGTTGTCGAAAGGCGCCGCTGGTGCGGCCCCTGGCTGCGGCTGTCGTGCCGCGTTGGCGTCAGTGGACATTCGGAACATCCTTATCGCTGCGAACGTCTGCGCCGATCAGTTCCAAGGCGCGCGCGATCGCTTCGCCGGCCGTCTCGAACGCGGTTGCCGCTTCTTGCATGGCCTGGGTGATGGCTGTGTGGTTCGTGTCGCCGTCGAAATCCACGTCGATCAGAGAGCAGATGTCTTCGTCGGCCACTTCGGCC
>Ga0207705_10004425_pt1 | contig 10621 bp, 8 predicted proteins | sample KBSC13metaG_FD_184314 | JGI IMG/M metagenome (GOLD analysis project Ga0207705, IMG submission 184314) | Corn rhizosphere microbial communities from Kellogg Biological Station, Michigan, USA - KBS C1-3 metaG (SPAdes) (version 2) | ecosystem: Host-associated > Plants > Roots > Rhizosphere > Soil ...
GCGACGAACCGCGGCGTGCTGAGGGATGTCGATTTGGCGAGCATCGTTCGGTTGGGCAAAGTCCGCCCCCTGGCCCCCAATACTAGAGGAGTCGTTCCGCGCGAAGTGAATCCAGTAGAACTCGAGGTCATTCGGATAGTCGACCGTGCCAAAGTGATGTCGATCGGGCCAGAGGAGCAGGGATTGGCCTGGCTTGACCGTGAACTCGGTCTGTTCTTCCTGGATGCCGAGCACGCCGCTCCGCACGAATATGAGGTCGAAGAAGGATACCCGCCGACTCGGATGCCGCCCATGTCCAGGTGAGATGAAGAGGCCGGCATTGGCCGCGGTCAGTGGTAGGGAGAGGCCAGTTAAGGTGAGAATTGTCTCGCTCATATGCCAGTTCGTCATCTTGTTCTGTTCTTATAGTGGTGTTAAAATATACCACATGAACACCACCGTTTCTCTCACAAAAGTCCCGGCCAAACGTCCGTGCAATCGCCTCTCTCCCGTACCGCTGAGCGCAGTCGCGCTGTCGGACTCGTTCTGGGCGCCGCGTCAGGCGGTCAACCGCGAGGTCACCCTGCCAACGCAGTACGAGCAGTGCGAAACTACCGGCCGGCTCGACAATTTTCGTCGCGTCTCCGGCCGCAAAGAGTGCGAGTTCAGCGGCATCTTCTTCAACGATTCGGACATCTATAAGCTTCTCGAAGCGGTTGCCTACTGCCTTCCGGGAGACCCCAAGCTTACGGCGATGGCCGACTCGATTATCGACGAGGTCGGCGCCGCGCAGGACGAGAATGGGTATCTCAACACGTACTTCAGCCTGGAGCGCAAGGGTGCCCGGTGGACCAACCTCAAGGACATGCACGAGCTCTACTGCGCCGGCCACTTGATCGAGGCCGCAGTGGCGCACTTCGAGTCGACCGGGTCGACGTCGATCCTCGACGTTGCCCGGCGGTTGGCCGACCACATTTGCGACACGTTTGGTTCCGTGGCGGACGGAAAGCGAGAGGGCGCTTGCGGACATGAAGAGGTAGAGCATGCGTTGGTTGCGTTGTATCGGGCGACCAACGAACCACGATATCTGGAGCAGGCGCGATACTTCATTGGAGCGCATGGGGCGTCGCCGAGCGCGATGTATTGGCCGTCGACATCGGCTCCGTGGTGGGATTTCAATCGCCGCTACCACCAGGACCACGTCAAGTTCGAGGATCTGAAAGATGTAGTCGGACACTCCGTCCGCATGATGTACTACGCCTGCGGTGCAGCGGATGTCTACGCCGAAACCGGCAACACACAATGGCTGGCCGCGCTGGAGGCGCAATGGTCGAACATGACGCAGCGACGCATGTACGTCACCGGCGGACTCGGGGCCAGGTGGGACGGCGAAGCATTCGGCGACGATTGGGAGTTGACGGAGCGAGCGTACGCCGAAACCTGCGCCGCCATCGGCAGCATCATGTGGAACAAGCGGATGCTCCAAATCGACGGCGACGCGCGCTATGCGGATCTGATGGAGCTTCAACTTTTCAACGCAATGCTGGCCGGCCTCTCGCTCTCGGGCGATCAATACTTCTATCAGAACCCGCTCGCCGACGGCGGCACGCATCGACGTCAACCGTGGTTCGGCTGCGCCTGCTGCCCCCCGAACGTCGCCAGGCTCCTCGGCTCGCTGCCAGGCTACTTCTACTCGGTCGACCAGGACTCGGTCTGGGTGCACCTCTTTGCGCAAGGCGCCGTGCGATTTGAGTTGGACGGCGGCCCGGTGCAGTTGCGGCAGGAAACGAACTATCCCTGGGACGGCGATATCCACATCGAGGTCGTGGAAGCGCCCGCGTCGATGACCGCTTTGCAGATCCGCATTCCTGCCTGGGCCGAGGGCGCGACCGTTCAGGTCAACGACGAGCGCGTCGACACCGCAACGGCCGGCTCCTACGCCCGCATCGATCGATCATGGGCCGCCGGCGACATCGTTCGCGTCCACCTGCCCATGCAGCCGCGATGGGTGACCGCCGACCCACGCGTCTTCGCCACCGCCGGTAAGGTCGCCCTGATGCGCGGTCCGATCGTCTACTGCATCGAACAAGCCGACTTCCCCGCCGGCATCGACGTCCGCGATGTCGCGGTGTCCAAAGCGGCGAAACTCGACGCTCGTTTCGAGACGGAAACCCTCGGCGGCATCACGGTGCTACGGACCTCAGGCAAGGTCATCGACCGGTCTGCCTGGGACGGCGCCCTCTACCGCGACGCCGTCGATGTCCGATATACCGCCGCCGATGTCGACGTAGTCGCTATCCCGTATTATGCATGGGCCAATCGCGAAGCCGGACCGATGACAGTCTGGATACATTCAGTCGGCTAATAGGCTTAGGGTGCCATGCCTACAGCCCTGGGTAGGCATGGCGTCACTTACCCGATTGCGTGAACAATGCAAGCGTCTCTGCCTGTCAGTCCATAGACGATCATCACCAGCCCATGGCTTTACCGTCATGGGCCAGCGTCTACTTGACCGGTTCGAAGGCCCATTGCTGGTTGTCCGCGCCCCACCATTTATAGGTGATCGTCTCCGTGCCATCCGCGGTCAGCAGCTTGAAGACGTCGAGGACGACGTCCCCGTTCGACGAAGGCGAGATCCGAAAGTATCCGTCGCCGGATGACGTGATCGACAGCTCCTGCGCGGGATCGGCGATGTAGCCGTAGAGGTGCGCGGCGGGAGCACCGTCGGCGGCGCTTGGCGGCACTAGGGTCAAGGCGAGATTCGGGGCGGCGAGAGAGGAGATTTTGAACCGGCCGCCGCCAAGCGGGGCGACGTGCCAGATCTGCGGCCGGTTGGCATCGACATGGTTGATGCCCACGATCACACCATCGGTCGCGAAAGTGGCAACGTCGAGGCACTTATCGATGGCATGCTTCGGATGCAGTCGATAGTTGCCGTCGGAAAGCGCACCAGGCGTCGAGACCGGAACGCTTTGCGGAGCCTGGGAATTAGATCCGAGAACGTAAGCACAATCGACAACAATCCAACCGCTGGCCCCTGTGATCTCGAGAACATGGTTGCCGTCCGATAGGCCGGTCACGTGCACCAGGGATACGCCATAGTTGGTGGACGCATTGTAGAGGTTGACCGTCGACACAGGCTTACCGTCGATGGAGATCGCCGCCTTGCCAAGCTTGTGAGAGCGGTTGCCGACACTAACCGTCGCGCCGCTCATGCCCACCACCTCGATGCCCGCGCCATGAAAAGTATAGGCACAGTAGGCATTATCCCCGGCGTGGGCAGTCCCACCGCTGAACTGGGAGTCGTCGATCTCGTCCATTCCACGCCAGATCCAACCGGCGGCATTATCGTCGACGAGTCCCGACGCTGCGGGCGCCGTCTGGGCGTTTTCGGCCGTCGACGGTCGTCCCGCCAGAACGCTAGCGACTACGCAGAGCGTCCGCGCAAGTATCAGCGTGCGATAGTTCATTGTCGTTCTCCGTCCTTGCTTCCGGGTGCCATGCCCAGAGCTTTGGATGGGCATGCCGTCCCAGACCGGCTGCGTGATGCGTGCAAGCGTTATGCCGTTATCATAAATGCGATAGTCGCAATCATCTCCACAAAGACCAACAACCGGACGCGTCAGCGTCCGGCCATCCCCGTCAGTGAAATCCCCTTGATAATGTGCTTCTGGAACGCCAGGAATGCCAGCAGTACCGGCACCGCGGCGAGGACCGCGGCACCCATCATCGGCCCGTATTCCGTGCTGTAGCGTCCCTGGAAGATCGTGATGCCGATCGGCAAGGTTCGCATGCTCATGCTATCGGTGAAGATCAGCGGACCTTCGAACGCGTTCCAGGCTCCCATGAACGTAAAGATGGCGAGTGCCGCGAGGGCCGGCTTCGACAATGGCAAAATCACATGCCAGAAGATCCCCCACGGACCGCACCCGTCGAGGCGGGCGGCCTCTTCGAGCTCGACGGGGATGGTCATGAAGAACTGACGCAGCAGGAAGACACCAAATGCTCCCGCACCCGCCGGGACGATGAGCGCTTGATAGGTATCGAACCAGTGCAGCTCGCGGATCAGCAGGTACGACGGGATCAGCAGCACTTGCCCCGGCACCAGCATGGTGGCGACCAGAACCGCGAAGACCTGATCTCGACCACGCCACTTCAGCCGCGAGTAGGCGTAGGCAGCGAGGGCGTCGACGGTGACCACAAGAAACGTCACGGCGAGAGAAACGAAGACGCTATTGCCGGTCCACCGCCAGATCGGAAACTCCTCGGCCTTGGTCAGGTCGATTTTGAAGTTCTCAAGCGTGAACGGGTGCGGCCACCAGGTGATCGTTCCCATGCTATTGATAATGTCGTCGGGCCGCTTGAACGCGGTCGACAACATCCAGAGCAGCGGAGCCATAAACAGGAACGCGACAATGGCCATCAGGATGTGATGGAACGGCTGGCGCTCCCGCAAAAATCTCTTCATGCCGCCCTCCTTGCTTTCGGCTGAATATCGTCGCGCTGTGAAAACAGACGGAACTGCAGAATGGTAAATACAAGGACGAGGGCGAACATTAAATATCCTACGGCCGCGCCGTAGCCAATTTCGTATTCGCTAAAGCCCTGTTGATACATATATAGTGCCATCGTCAATGCTGAACGCGCCGGGCCGGAGCCGGGAGCGTAGAGCACGTAGCTCTGTCCAAATATCTGGAACGAGCCAAGGACTGAGAAGACCAGGCAGAACAGGGTGGTGGGCCTCAGCAGCGGCCAAGTGATCGCCCAGAATCGCTGCCATGCATTGGCCCCGTCTATCTGGGCAGCTTCCATATAGTCGTCCGGAATATTGCCGAGACCCGCGAGGTACAGGATCATATTGCCGCCCGCGCCCCACCAAATCGACATCAGCGCGATCGACGGCATCGCGAACTTGGGATCGCTCAGCCACGGCACCGGTTGGAACGGCGGCAGCGGAAGCCCGATGTGACGCAAACCGGTGACGCAGCCCTTCAAGTAGACATTGAGCAGACCGATTTCCGTGTTGTACAGCCACCGCCAGAGCACGGCAACAACCGCGATCGAGATGATGACCGGCATGTAGTACATGACCTTGTAGACCGTTTGACCTCGACGCAGGCTGTTGAGGCCAAGCGCCAGCAGCAGCGACACCAGGTTTCCGGCCGGCACTGCCAGGATCACGAAATAGAACGTATTGCGAACCGCGAGCCAGAAGATGTCGTCTGTGAGCGCCGCCGAGTAGTTCGCCATCCCAACGTAAGGATGGGTTTTGGCGAGGACGTGCCAGTGGTGCAGCGAGATGTAGAAGCCGAAGATCGTCGGCGCAAGCAAGAAAACGGCAAACAGGATGAGATGCGGAAGGGCGAACAAAAGTCCCGGCGACGTAGTCCTCCGCCGTTTCACGACGGCGCTGGTCGACTTTGCTTGCTCGGCCTGTGCGATGATAGTGGCGCTCATGGACGCTCCAATAGTTGGTCTACGCGACGTTTAGCGTCCGACATTGCCACTTGCGGCGACTGCAGGTTGAGCAGGACGGCTTCGATGGCGGGGTCGACGAATTGGAAGATGGAATTGTCTTTTGGGATCAGCGGCTCGTAATGCACGTACGGCAGCTCTTTGGCGAACTGAGACTGCACGGTAAGGGCATGGAACTCCGGTGACTGCCGAATGGCGTTGCGGGCCGGCACCTGACCGCCCGCGCCCCAGGCGAGGCTGTGATCGGATATGTACCGCATGAGCCGCCAGGCCGCCCGCGACCGCTCGGGAGAGATCCCGTCAGGCTGGGCCAGGAGGTGCGATCCCGCCCATGTCGACGGCACCGGCCCGAACTGCGGGACCGGAGCGCCCGCGAACTGGAGGCCGGTCTGTTCCTGCAGCGAATCGAGCATGTAGATGCCCTCCATCGCCATGGCGACCTTTCCCTGCCGGAACGCCAGCCAGGAGTCGATGCCGTCCGGCCGAGGCGCAATCTTATACTTGTAGATCAGGTCGTGCATCAACTGCGACGCCTGGATACTCTCAGGCGAGTCGATGACGCACCGTTTGCCATCCGCGCTCACGATGTCCGCGCCGAACTGAGTGGCGAAGGTGATCCAATTGCTGCGGAAATTGGTGTAGACAAAGCCCCACTGATCCGGCCGGCCATCGCCGTCGGTATCTTTGGTCAGCTTTTGCGAATCGGCAATGAACTCCGCCAGATTGGTCGGCGGCTTAGCGTTCCCGTTGGCGTCGACGATGCCGGCTTCCTTGAACAGCTTTGTATTGTAGTAAAGTCCGCCAGGATGCGTGTCGAGTGGCAACGCGTACTGCACGCCCTTATAGAAGGTAGCGTTCCAGGGCCGAGGCGCGAAGTCCCCCTGCGTCAGTGGTGGCGATGTCGACTGAAGGAGGTCGCCGACAGGGTGAAGTTTGCCGAACGACGCGAACTCAGGAAGACGAGCGGCGTGGACGATAAATACATCCGGCGCGCCGCCATACGCCAGCGACAGGGTTAACTTATCGTAGTAGGTGCCCCAGGGGATGATCTGCATTCGGACTTTGATATCCGGATTGTCGTGCTCGAACTGCGTGACGATCGCCTCCATCGTCTTGCCGTCTGGTCCGGTAAACCCGTTCCAGAAGTCGAGGACGATCTTGCCGCTCGGGTCGACCGAATGGCCCGACGTGCGGTCATCACCGCAGCCCGTGGCAATCATTAAGAGGGTGAGCGCGGTCAAGACGATCGAAGAAAGTTGTCGAAGTCGGAAATGTCGCTTCATTACGGTCGGGACCTCGATACCTTCGACGTAGAGACTGTGGCTTCGTCCAATCGCTTGAACTGCCATTGTTGACTTGCGTCACCTTGATAACGATACTCTAACACCGGAGTGCCGGCAATGCTTTCTTTGGTAGCGGTTGAGATCGCGCCGCCGCCGGACATCGATGTGATCGACCAGTTGACGCCCGCCTTCGCGATCTTCCAGTGCTGGCAGGCATTGTCGAGCCAGGAATACTGGTCGATCTTGGTACCGTCGGTCTCGCTGCAGGTCCAGAGGTCGAGGGCCTTGCCGCTGTCCACAGAGGTGAGCTTGTAGAAACCGTCGTTGGTAAACGCCACACGCCATGCCTGTTGCGGTGTACCGCCGAACGGCGACTGGATGATTGACACGCCATCGTCTTTCGCGGGCTCGTCGACTGTTATTGCCAGCCCAGTCAGCTTGGAAATGATGGCATAGGTCCCATCGGCGATCGTCCGAGGCGACTTCCACGGCGACTTCGGCCAGCCGGATGAAGCCCATTGAAGGTGGGTGACGCCAAGCTCCGGCCAACCGTTTCGCGTGCCGTCGTAATAGTGGTAAGAGAGTACCTCTTTACCGTTGATTGTAGAGATACCGACGTGGCCGGGACCGAACGTATCGGCACCGTCGGCAGCCATCAAGAGCGAGCCACCTCCGTCAGCCATGTCGACGCCGTGCATATCCAGATACGGACCGTCGATGGACTTCGAACGCCCCATCATAACATGGTACGTGCTGTGCTTGCCCTGGCAGCACGTGCCCTCATTGTCGAAGAGATAGTAGTAGCCTTTGTGATATGCGACGTACGAAGCCTCCGGGCCGGCCGCCTGGCCGTGCGATAACGAGACGGGTTCCGACACAGGCTTTCCCGTTTCTTTACTGAGTTTGACGATCTTTATTCCACCCTTATTCCACGATCCGTAGGTCATCCACAGGCTTCCGTGCACGTCGACGATGGGGCATGGGTCGATGGCGTTGACGTCGGATTGGTTATCCGAAGAGACCACGAGACCCTTATCTTCCCAGTGATAGCGAGGATTGTCGGGGTTGAGTGTCGGGCTGACGCACAGGCCGATTACCGAAGTCTTGCTGCCAAACGTCGATAACGACCAGAACAGATAATAGAGGTTGCCGATTTTGATAACGTCCGGCGCCCAGGTCCACGCATCCGCGCCCTTCGCCTTCGGCACCAGCTTCAGCGCCCAGTCGGGCAGGGCGTCGATGACGTTCTTGCCGTCGGTCCAGTGCTTGAGGTCGGTCGAGCAATGTACGGGGCAATGCGGACCTGTGTAGTAGACGTAGTACTTGCCGTCGCACTCTACGATGCGCGAAGGGTCGTGCACGGAGTACGAACCGGTCAGTGTGAGCGGAGTCCCTGCTCGAACGGCGGAGCTATGTAGTATCGCGGCAATGGTGATACAGGCGACTAAGCCGTGAACGCTTAAGAATGAGGACATAAATGGACGCATAACCTGCAATGGTTCCTTCGCTCTGCGCAGCCGAATGTCGGCGACTTGAATAGGTGGCCCGTCACTAATGTATCACGAACCAGTAGGTTGAGTCAATACACTTTGTTACCAATTTCACCAATATCTAAAATTGGTCACTAGAAATCGGTATTGTAATATGGCTGCAGGATCGACAAGGCAGTTCCAGTCGATCCGTGTCCTTCTAGGAGAAGGTTCCCTGTACGTTTACCAATTATTTAATGTGGTAATTTGTGGTTTAAAATTGGTCTTGACGTATTGAAGCGACTGTGTTAGAATAGGCGAGGTTGCGATGAAGTCGGGCATGTTCCCGGCCGCTAAGACTAAAGGTCGAGCAGCAGACATTGACAACGCAAAATCGAGCGGACTGACAAGAATCTCGCAACTAACACGTTTGGTTGCCTTACATGTCCAATTTTGGACCAGATTATATCGGTTGGTTCTGCCGAAAGGAGGGTTTAAGCCATCTAATTGTATAGGCTAATTCGTAAATTAAGCCTTGACAAAGATTTTGAATCGGTTTATAATATTGTTACCAATTATGTAATAGTGGTAATTTTGGTAAAGTTTCTCCTTACCGCATATCCCATGAGGAGGGTACGATGAAAGTACGTGCAATCAAGCAGTCACACGCGTTTACCTTGATCGAATTACTTGTCGTTATAGCTATCATAGCGATTCTCGCCGCTGTTCTTTTCCCTGTGTTCGCCAAGGCCCGCGAGAAGGCCCGCCAGATCAGTTGCGTTTCGAATGAGAAGCAGATCGGTCTCGCGATCATGCAGTATGTCCAGGACTATGACGAGACCCTTTGCTACAATGACGAATACCCTGGAGGCGGCGCGCCGACCGACGTTTCCTGGCGCGGTCTCATCTCGCCGTACGTCAAGAGTACGGGCGTGTTCATTTGTCCGTCTAACCCCTCGTCGGGCATCCCGAACTACTTCGGTGACACTTTTGGCCAATCTTACGGAGCAAACGGCTATCCAGGGTCGAATCTCTACAGCCAGACCAATGGCAACAACGCCGCAGTCCCGGCGGGAGTAGTTCCATTCCCGAGCTGGTTCTCTACAACGGATGGCACTAACCCAACTCCGGTGACTCCGCTCGCGTCCATCGGGTCGCCGTCCAGGCTAATCATGGTGGCCGAAACCACCTACGGCTGGCCCGACATGGGGTGGGGCATCGACGCTTCGTGCAGTCCGTTCCCGCCAACGAAGTCCACGGACTGTTGGAACTCGCCCGGCATCTTCGCCGGCCACAGTGGAATCGGCAACTTCCTGTTCGCCGACGGACATGTCAAGGCGATGAAGCTGGCGAACACCCTGACACCGGTCAACTTGTGGGACATTCCGGACATTGAGAGCAACACTGCAGCTCCGACGGCCGCGCAGACATACGCTTCAAATGTTCAGAAGTACTGGGACCTGCAATAAGGAACCCGGAACGTCTTCATAGGAGAGATAACGTTTATGGAAACCAAGATCAAAAACAGTCAGGCATTTACTTTGATTGAGCTGCTCGTCGTGATAGCCATCATAGCGATTCTCGCGGCGATCCTGTTCCCCGTGTTCGCCAAGGCCCGCGAAAAGGCTCGGCAGGCATCCTGCGAGAGCAACCTGAACCAGATCGGCAAGGCGCTGATGCAGTACGTTCAGGACAACAATGAAGCCCTCCCGACCGCATACTACGGCGCCGATGGCGGCCCGTCCGACCCGGCCGCCGCGACCTATAAGTATAAGTGGATGGACGCCGTGTTCCCCTACGTAAAGAGCGCTCCGGTCTTTAGCTGCCCGGACGACTCGGGAATGGACGGCGGTACCGGCAAGTTCGTTCCTACCGCCCAGTTGACCGCGGCAGACGATACGCACTACGGCAGCTATGCCATCAATGCTGCGTACTCGATCTCGTGGTGGGCGCCGGATAAGCGTGTCGGTCCCGCCGTCACCCAGTCCAACGGACCGCAGGTTGCACAGACGCTGAGCAAGATGGCGTCGCCTGCCAGCCTGGTGTGGGTGGCTGATGGAAACGACTCCTACGAGTTCACCTGCGCCGGCAGCAGCGGCGTACCGCCCTCAGGGAACGCAAGCGCCACAAACTGGCCGGGTGCCGTCTCGCCCGCAGCGCTGGGCTTCGCAAGGTGGACCGACGGTTCGTACACGGTTCTTGGCGACTCGCAGTACAGCGCCTCGACCGCCCAGGCGACCCTTCGCCGATGGGGAACCGTCGTTGCCCGTCACGGCGGTCCGGACCTCGCGAACCTGCTCTATTGCGACGGCCACTGCAAGGCGCTTAAGATCGACAATATCATGACGCCGAACAACGGAGCGTTTATCAGCTCCTTTGTCGACGCCGGTGGCTAGTCATCGGCTGACAAAGGAG
>Ga0207705_10004429_pt1 | contig 10614 bp, 8 predicted proteins | sample KBSC13metaG_FD_184314 | JGI IMG/M metagenome (GOLD analysis project Ga0207705, IMG submission 184314) | Corn rhizosphere microbial communities from Kellogg Biological Station, Michigan, USA - KBS C1-3 metaG (SPAdes) (version 2) | ecosystem: Host-associated > Plants > Roots > Rhizosphere > Soil ...
CGGTGCGCGCGTGCACGGGATCCTTGAACTGGCACTCGGTCGGGAACGTGTAGTTCTCCAGCCAGGGCAGCAGGTCCGGCGCGGGCGAACCGATCATGTCGGTCTGCGGGAAGTGCAGGTGCGTGTCGATGAAGCCGGGCGTGATGATCTGGCCGCGGTAATCGGTGATGGGCGTGCCCACCGGCAGCGTGGGCGCGAGCCGGTCGTAGTCGCCGGCCGCCGTGACGCGGCCGTTCTCGACGACGAGCAGGCCGTCCTCGTGCCAGGCGTGGGCGTTCTCCGAAAGCAGAGGATCGGCGTGGAAGTGCAGCAGGCTCGCTCGGTAGGCCTGCACGGTGCGGGTATCGTTCGACATTATTGTTGTTCCAGTGAGACTTGGGTTGCGGCCCCGGATGCGCCGGCCTGCGCCGCCGCCTCCCAGACCATCAGCAGTTGCGCGACGACGGCGACGGCGATCACGGCGGGCTCCTTGCCCTTGATGCCGGGTACGCCGATCGGGCACACCATGTCGTCCAGGCGGGCGCGGGAAATGCCGCGGTCGCGCAGGCGGTGCTCGAACTGCTTGCGCTTGGTGTCCGATCCAATGAGCCCGAACCAGTCCTGGTTGGCGGGCCGCCGGAGGATCGCTTCGGTCAGGCGCTGGTCGAGCGCATGATTGTGCGTCATGACGAGGAAACTCGTGCCGGCCGGGGCCTCGTCCACCACCGCTTCCGGCAAATCGGTCGCTTCCGCGACGACGTTCGCCGGCAGCACGGGCGGGAACAGGTCTTCCCGCTCGTCGACCCAGGTCACGCGGCACGGCAGGTCCGCCAGCAGGCGCACGACTGCCGCGCCGACGTGGCCGGCGCCGAACAGCATCACGTGCGCGCGCGGCGCGGGGACGTGGTCGACCAGCCAGCGCCGCCCCGCGTCATCGAGCAGCACGCGGGTGCCGCCGCTGCGCGCGAAGTCGGGATATCGCCCACCCTTGCGCTGGATGTTGTGGCCCAGCGCATCGACGATGGCGAGGTCCGGCTGACCGTCCAGCGCGACGACGCGCCAGCAGTCTTCATGGCCGCGTGCCGCCAGTTCGGCGCAGTGGTCGCGGTCGGCCAGTTCGAACGCGAGGTGCACGACGCCGCCGCAGCACTGGCCGAGGCTCGGGCCGAGCGGAAAGCGTTCCAGCCGGCGTTTCTCTCCGCTGGCCAGCATGGCACGCGCCGTCTCGACGCCGCGCAGCTCGAGGTGGCCGCCGCCGACCGTACCCCACTGCCCGCTCGCATCGACCAGCATGCGGGCGCCGGGTTCGCGCGGCACGGAACCGTCGACCTTCGCGACCGTGATCAGGACGGCCGGCCCGGCGGTGGGGATCTCCCAGGCGTTCATGTCAGGCTGCCTTGCCCGCCGCGGCGGCGTCTTCGACGAAGGCGACGGCATCGAGGATCGCCTCGCTCGTGGCCGGCGCGCGCAGCGGCGGATTGACCTTGTGGTCGCCTACGGCCGAGATGGCGTCGCGGATCGCCAGGAACACGGAGAACGGCAGCAGCAGAGGCGGCTCGCCGACGGCCTTCGAACGGTGGATCGAATCGGCCACGTTGCGGTTGTTGAAGAGCTTCACCGTGAACGCATCCGGGCAATCGGACACGCCAGGAATCTTGTAGGTCGAAGGCGCATGCGTCATCAGCTTGCCCTGCGCGTTCCACCACAGCTCTTCCGTCGTCAGCCAGCCCATGCCCTGGATGAACGCGCCTTCGACCTGGCCGATGTCGATGGCGGGATTCAGCGAGTTGCCGGCGTCGTACAGCGCGTCGGCGCGCAGCAGCTTCCATTCGCCCGTCAGCGTGTCGATGACGACTTCCGCCACGGCGGCGCCGTACGCAAAGTAGAAGAACGGGTTGCCCGTCATCGTCTTCGGGTCCCAGTGCAGGTTCGGCGTGGCATAGAAGCCGTCCGACCACAACTGCACGCGCGCGAGATAGGCTTTCGCCACCAGTTCGCCGAACGGGACTTCGTGGCCGTTCGCGAATACGGTGTCGGCGACGAAGCGCACGTCTTCCACCGCGCCACCGTATTGCTTCGCAGCGAAGCTTGCCAGGCGTTCGCGGATCTGGCGCGCTGCATCCTGCGCGGCCTTGCCGTTCAGGTCCGCACCCGTCGATGCTGCCGTCGCCGACGTGTTGGCGACCTTGCTCGTGTTCGTCGCGGCGATGCGCACGCGGGTGAGGTCCACACCCAGCTCATGCGCGACGACCTGCATCACCTTGGTGTTGACGCCCTGCCCCATCTCCGTGCCGCCGTGGTTGACGAGAATGGAGCCGTCCACGTACACGTGCACGAGGGCGCCGGCCTGGTTCAGGTGCGTCACGTTGAATGCGATGCCGAATTTCACCGGCGTGAGCGCGAGGCCCTTCTTCAGCACGGGGCTCGTCGCGTTGTATTCCTGGATGGCCCGGCGGCGCGCACGGTATTCGCTCGTCTGTTCCAGCTCGCCCACCAGTTCGTGGATCACGTTGTCGACGACGGGCTGGCCGTAAGGCGTGACGTTGCGGTCGATCTTGTCGTAGAAATTCAGCTTGCGGATGTCGAGGGAATCCTTGCCGAGGTTGCGCGCGATCTCGTCGATGATGTACTCGATGGCGATGGCGCCCTGCGGACCGCCGAAACCGCGGAACGCCGTGTTCGACTGCGTATTCGTCTTGCCGGCCGCCGCGCGGATGTCGCAGTCGGACAGGTAATACGTATTGTCGAAGTGGCAGATCGCGCGGGTGGCGACGGGGCCGGACAGGTCGGCCGAGAAGCCGGCGCGGCTCACCATGTCGACCTTGGCCGCGAGGATGCGGCCGGCATCGTCATAGCCCACTTCGTACAGGTAGTGGAAGCAGTGGCGCTTGCCGGTCACCATCATGTCGTCGTCGCGGTCGGCGCGCAGTTTCACGGCGCGGCCCAGGCGCTTCGCCGCGATCGATGCGGCCGCGGCCCACAGCGCGGACTGCGATTCCTTGCCGCCGAAGCCACCGCCCATGCGGCGGCACTCGACGACGATGTTGTGCGAATGCAGGCCCAGCGCATGCGCCACGACGTGCTGCATCTCGCTCGGGTGCTGCGTGGAGCACAGCACGAGCATGCCGTCGTTTTCCTGCGGGATGGCGTACGAGATCTGGCCTTCCAGGTAGAACTGCTCCTGGCCGCCCACGTACAGCTCGCCCTTCACGCGCAGCGGGGCACGTTCGAACGCGGCCTCGGCGTCGCCGCGCGTCAGGCGCATCGGCGGCAGCACGTACGAACCGGCGGCGCGCGCGGCCTGCGGGGTCAGGATCGCGGGCAGTTCTTCGTAGTCGACCTTGGCCTTCTTCGCGGCGCGGCGGGCCAGGTCGTGGCTGTCGGCGACCACCACGAAGATCGGCTGGCCGATGTATTGCACCAGGCCGTCCGCGAGGATCGGGTCGTCGTGGATGATCGGGCCGCAGTCGTTGGTGCCGGGGATGTCCCTGGCCGTGAACACGGCGCGCACGCCACGGCTGGCAATGACGTCCGAAAAATCGATGTCGAGGATGCGGGCGTGCGCCTTGCTCGACAGGCCCAGCGCGGCGTGCAAGGTGCCGCGCACTTCGGCGATATCGTCGGTGTAGTCGGCCTGGCCGAGCACGTGCAGCCGGGCCGATTCATGGGCTTTGCCGAGGCCGACCTGCTTCCATTCGGCCTTGGTCAGAGCGGGGGATCCTGCGTCGTTCATTGTTCTCTCCTCAAGCCAGGGCGGTCGGTTTGTTGACAAAGGGGTTGACCGCGGAAGGCGGCAACGGATTGTCCTTGCGCGTTTCGAGCCAGAAGCGGCGCAGCAGGTTCTGCGCCGTCTTCATGCGATAGGCGCTCGAGGCGCGCATGTCGGACAGCGGTGCGTAGTCTTTCGCCAGTGCGTCCATCGCCTCGCGCATGGCCGCTTCGTCCCACGCGCGGCCATTCAGCACGCTTTCCGCCTGCGCGGCGCGCTTCGGCGTCGCGGCCATGCCGCCCAACGCGATGCGGGCGTCACGCACGACGCCGTCTTCCAGCGTGAAGGCAAAGGCGGCGCAGACGGCCGAGATGTCCTGGTCGAAGCGCTTGGCCAATTTGTACGTGCGGAACGCGACGTTCGGACGGGGCAGCGGCACGCGCACGGCCTGCACGAATTCGCCGTCGCGCCAGTCCTTGACCTGGTAGCCGAGATAGAAGCTTTCAAGCGGCATCGTGCGCTCGCCGTCAGGGCCGCGCAGCACCAGTTCGCTGCCGAGCGCGATCAGCCATGGCATCGAATCGCCGATCGGTGAGCCGTTGGCGACGTTCCCGCCCAGGGTGCCGGCGTTGCGGATCGGCAGCGATGCGAAGCGTTGCCACAGCTCGCCCAGTTCCGCTTCGTAGTGCTTGCAGATGGCGGCGTACGCGTCCTCGACGGAGACGCCCGCGCCGATCTCGACGAAGCCGCCGTCTTCAACCACGCTCTTCAGTTCGGCCACGTGGCCCAGGTAGATGATGTCGGTCAGTTCGCGCATCTGCTTCGTGACCCACAGGCCGACGTCGGTCGAGCCGGCGAGGATCGTCGCCTTCGGATGCGCGGCGCGCACGGCGACCAGCTCGTCCAGGGTGCGCGGAGCGTGGAAGGTCTGGCCATCGTATTCATAAGTGGCGCCGGCGTCGCGCTGCAGCGCCTGCAACTGGGCCGTCACGGCGGCGCGGTCGAAGTCCACGCGGGGCAGCGTGACCATGCGTTTCGCCGCATCGATGATGGGGCGGTAACCAGTGCAGCGGCACAGGTTGCCGGACAGGGCGTCGTCGATCTCGCAGCGGCTCGGCTCGCGGCCTTCCTGCTTCAAATACATGCCCCACAGCGACATGGCGAAGCCCGGCGTGCAGAAGCCGCATTGCGAGCCATGGCATTCGACGAGGGCCTGCTGCACGGGGTGCAGGGCGCCATCCTTCTGGGCGAGATCCTCGACGGTGAACAAGGCCTTGCCATCCAGCGTAGGCGTGAACTGGATGCAGGAATTCACGGCCCGCATCTGCAACTCGCCGTTTTCGAGCGATCCGAGCACGACGGTGCAGGCGCCGCAATCGCCCTCGGCGCAGCCTTCCTTGGTGCCGGTGCAGTGCAGGTCTTCGCGCAGGTGCTGCAGGATGGTCTGCGTCGGCGCGACATCGTTCACTTCATGGACGGCGCCGCGGTAGAAAAATCGGATCGGTGTGGACATCAGAGCCTCGGATGGAAAACGACGGTATGGGTGAAGACAGATGCAAGGTTAGCACCGGGGCCCCGGTGGCATATATCCAGATACCGATTTTGAATATCAGATATTTTGAATATGCGAGCCCGGTACGCGCCTTTGTTGCCCAGCATGCCCGTCATCCGGCCTGCACGCAACGATGATGCGTACGAACCAATGTTGCGAAACTTGCTATGCTTGAACCGTCACGAGGAGCAGTTATGGCATTGCATATCGTTCATTTCATCGGACCGATCAACGCGAACTCCGCCTGCACGGTGCGCAACCTGTGCCTGCAGGCGCTGCAGAGCGGCGCGAGCGAACTCGAGCTTCACATGTCGACGGAAGGCGGCAACATGACGGCCGGCTTCGCCCTGTACTACTTCCTGAAATCGTTGCCGCTGCCGCTGACGACGTGGAACGTGGGCAGCGTGGAATCGGTTGGCGTCGCCATCTTCCTGGCCGGCCAGCAGCGCTACGCCTGTCCCGGCACCCGCTTCCTCATCCACCCGTTGCACTGGGGCTTCGGCAACCTCGTGGCGGCCGACCATGCCCGCATCTCCGAATGGCGCGACTGCCTCGACTTCGACGCCGAACGCTATGCCGCCATCTTCGAGGCCGCCACCCACGGCGCGCCCGCCCCCCATGACATCCGCCCCTTCCTCACGGGCAGCTCCCGCATCTACACGGCCGAGCAGGCGGTCGAAGCCGGCATCGTGCACGCGGCACGGCAGGCGCGGCTGCCGGAAGCCGGCACGACGACGCACTGGTGGAATTGACCTCGCCGTTCAAAATCTGATGGCGTTTTGATGTCGGATCAGCACAACACAATGCGCCATGCATGTCCATCGACGTGGGGATTCGTGCATTATTCTTGCGGCAAAAATTGACGCACCCCTACGTGCTGCACGTCTACGTCGCGAAGTTCAATGAACAGATCCAGCAACAATTCAAGGACAGCACCGCCAGGAGCGCCTCCAGCGTGCGTCGCGTGCTGACCGTCACCATCCTCACTGCACTGATCGTGATCGCCTATGGAGCAGATCGTCGCGTTCGTGCGCAAGGTGCACGACATCATGGCGGAGATCAGCGTGGCGGGCCAGCGCCAGGCGGACGGCATAGAACAGACCGGCCGCGCCATCGACGACATGGATCAGATGACCCAGCAGAACTCGGCGCTCGTCGAGGAAGCGTCGGCCACGGCGGAGTCGCTGGCGGAGCAGCTGTCCGGTGCGCTGGCGCAGTTCAAGCTGGCGGCTGGGCAGGTGCTTGGGGTGCCGGGTGGGAAGGCGAGGTTGGCGCTGCGGGCGCTGAGCGCAGGAAGCTGGCCTCAGGACCTCACACGCACAGGATACGGATACCTCGTTATGCCGGTCATAACGAGGTGATCAACTTGGCGCCGCATTCGGTCAGGTCACCGTCGTAGGCATATGGTTTGCCTTCGTGTCGCGCGCCGGCACCGTCGGGCTTGATGGCAAAGTTTCCCTTGCACTTGGGGCAGTGCGTCATGTCATCCTGAATTGCTGCGGTCACGCCCATTATCGTGGTGCCTGAGCTGGCGCTGATGACTTGTCCACCGTGGTCGGTTTTATCGTTGAGGCGGATAACGCCGCGGCCTTGATGTTTCATGGTTTGCCCCGTTGTGTGCTCTGTAGAGGATTCCGCGTCGCGCCTCATTGGCCTGTGGCAGCGGTGTCGGTTTTACGCGGCGGCAGGTAGTACGAACCTTCGGGCGCGCCGGGTACTTTGACGCGGAACTTCAGACCCGAGAGCAGTTTGTCCCACAGCGCGACCGCTTCATCGTCGCTGAGTGACGCAGCTTTCGCCGCACCGACCATGTTGTGTGCGACCTTGGTGAACATGGCGGCGCCAAACTCGGATGGGTTGGCGACGTCTTTCGGCGTGCCGACGAAAGCCCATTCGAAATCATGAGTGCCGTCCGGGCGCCTGATCAGCGATTCTTCTCCGTGCCAGTGTTGCACATCGCGCTTTCCTTCGCGCAGGAGAGTTCTTTCCGGATAGTTGCTCCCCTGTTCCTTTTGTGCCTGGCGGATGCGCGCCAACAAGGGAAGTTCTTCCACTTTCTTTCTCGCGAACTCTTCCTTGGGATAGTCGGAATATGCGTCTTTGTTCGAGCTGATAGAAAAGGTCACGTCAGGAAAGCTTGGAAGATGGATACCGACGCCGATCATCTCCTGATCGCCATAAAAAGAGCTGGCCATGAAGCCGTGTTCGATGCAGTAACCTTCTTCGGACGGGATGTCATCTTCCGCCCGCAAGCGCAGAGTCCTTGCGCGGTTAGCCTCCTGAACTATGACTTGTTCTTCGGTTTGCCCTTTTTCCACGGCGCCTCCAAGAAGAAAAATCAAGTTACCTTTATTGACATATGTATTGAAAAAATGGAGATTTAGCTCTTTTGCCGCTTCGCTGTCATAATATCGGAACTGCCAGCTATTCTCAATTGGCCCTGGTCCGTTGTAGGTAATCTCCGCGGTCTTATCGGCACTTTTTATTTTTTCGATATCTCGATCGACGACTTCAGTTATTGTGTCCCGATTTCCTTCGAAAAGATAGATTCTGGAAGGGAAAGAGGGATCTCCCCATGTCACCTCTGCCTCCATTGGAACGGCGAGTGCATATCTTCCAAAGCACACAATCTTGGTTTGTTTGAACAGATTTTTCAATCGCTGACTTAAAGCGAAAGTTTCAGGCACGGCACTCTCCTTGTAGGTATATTTCTTCGAACAAGCGACAAGCTGCACTCCGAGCATCAGAGCGAAGCAGTAGCCGGCTGGCACAGTCCAGTTATTTGCCCGCATACTCATCTCCATTTCGCGGTCGCAGCGATCTTTACAATGGAATACAACATTGATGTAAGGACGTGCGCATTCGAGTAGCTATCCTGATGCTCATAGCCGCTGCCTTTTTCCTTGCCATGGGAAAATAACATACCGTTGATCTTGCAAGCCGAACGCTCCGCCGGCACCGTCTCGTCACCGGCTGCGTCCATTGCTTGCAATTTCAACGTCAACACCAACTTTCCCGCCTGTACCGTCAACATTCCTTTCTTGTCATCGCTCAACAATTTCCATGTGTCGCACGGTGGCAAGGTGATTGTCCTGCTATCCCAGACTTCGGGGTTCATGACCTTGAAGACCAGATTTCCATAGCTCATATGCTCATCGGATGAGCAGTAACTCGCATAGCAATGTGTCGGATGGAACGTCGCCTCAATAGCATTGAGAAATTTATTCGCGCTTATCAGGCGTTTCTGCACGTTGCCTAAGCCTCCACCGTCCTTGGTCAGGACGTTGCCAGGATTGACCCAATCCGGATTGATGAGGCGCCACCAGTTGTTCTGCGGTTGAAGATAAATGCTTCCAAGAGAGTTTTCTTCTCCGTGTGGCCAACTATGAATCGTCCTGCCGCACCCATCCAGGACCTTGAGCCAATCCTTGCCATAACCTGCAGCAGGTAACAATTCGAGCGGACCAGGCGCATTCGCAAGGATTGCTGTTGCATGCTCACCATCCTTGGCGATGATTTCGGCAAAATACTCTGCCACGATCCCTTCCTTTTCTAGGAACCCAAAACGCAAACGCCGGTAGGCCGCAGCGGCGCCCAACGTCGGCATGGCGCTGTGATACATGCCCAATACTTTTACCGTTTTGTCGTTCAACAGATTCCCGTAATCCGGATGGATGAGTGCCCGGCCCAGGATACCTCCCATGCTGTGCGTAACAATAATTACTTCATCGCATTTGAATCCACGCTGCTGGTAGGCGTGCACCAGTCCGCGTATTCGATCGGCGATCACGACAGCCGACTCGCCGTTGCTTTTCAGGAAGTTGTATCCCATCGCATGCACTGGATACCAGCAATCACAGATCTTTTTCAAGTCAGCCTCTGTAATTGCGGCTCCCGATGTGGCACCGAAGCTCTTTGGGTCGACGAAAACCGATTGCCAAATCGAAAGCACCTGCCCCTTGAAAAACATATTGTTGAGGTGCATTTCTGCTGTTTTCAACATTTCGCCATACGCTCCTGCAAAGAGCACTTCACTCCAGCCACGCCAGCGGGCAATCTGCGCCGGAGTCTGGCGCATGCGGCGTATGGGGCGGTCGGCGCTAGCCTGAGACATCGCTTGCGTAAGTCGCTGCCCCATTAGCGGAGGAATTGGCGCAAGGCTATCCGGAACATTCTGGTGGCGAATGTCGGCTTCTTTTGTTTCCTTTCCTTCCGGATCAAATCGATCCTTGCTCACAGTATAGTGATAATATTCAACTTCAGTATTCTCAGGATCGAAGTCGAGTTGGCGTTGTGCCGGTGATGCGTTTCTGAACCACCCTCCCATGCCTGTTTTTCTCGCAACCTCATACTTTCCAGATACACTCATCAAATCGTCCGGGCGCCATGCACGATTGTCTGGACGTTTCAGTTCATCTTGTCGTTTCTTGCTCATGCGCAGATTGCTGCCCAGCACTCCCGGAAGGAAAATGACGGGAATAACTTTGCCAGGTGGGACCGTGACATCATGCCGGGCTTTATCGACTGTCTCCGTCATATAAACCGTGTATTCAGCCCAGCCGCCGATGCCTTGCGTGAATTCCCCCTGATGGTTTCCGCGCTCATTGAGATTGCTGTTATCGCTCATGGCAGTTCACCTTTCCACAGAATCGTATAGCTATCCACTCCGGGACCTTTTTGCAACCCAGTACTCCCACTGGCTGCGGACTTGCCATCCATGACCGTTCCGTCGTCCCTTACCAGTTTGTAAGAAATGTTTTGCGCTGGCTTACCATCCATTTGCAAGAAATTGACCTCCTGATCGAAGTGATAACCCGCCGATTTTTCGTTGAACGCTTGCGAAACACTCTTTGAAGGAAGCGTTTCCAGATTGCCGTGAAAAAGCACAGGCGACGCGGTGAAGAATTGCGTCTGATCGCTGATCTCGAGCATGTGACTTCCACCGTGCAACCTCACCCCTTTCTTGCCCCGGATTTCGACCCAGTCCGATTCACTCAGCAACTTCAACACCTTGTTGGCGATTACCTCAACGTCATCGTCTTGAGCCTGTATAGTCACCTTGCCGGCGGCAGCAATCAGCTTCATCCCCGCCTTGTGCACAAATAGCCGGAATGTCTTGCCGATACTGGCAAACAGCCCGTCGACGCTGGCAATCGACAGGCTTTTTCCGCTCGTGATCGCGGTGTGACGATTGCTGGCAATATGGGTCGATTGCGCCGAGGTAAGCTCTATGCCGGCCGGGCTTGCGACCACCAGATGTGGCTCGGCCAATTCTGGAAACTCGCCCTTGCCGCCGCCTCGGATCCCCTGGTTCTGGGATTTGAGATCTTCGACGGCGTCTCCTTGCTGGGGTACCTGCTTCTCCTGAGCACCA
>Ga0207705_10004430_pt1 | contig 10614 bp, 9 predicted proteins | sample KBSC13metaG_FD_184314 | JGI IMG/M metagenome (GOLD analysis project Ga0207705, IMG submission 184314) | Corn rhizosphere microbial communities from Kellogg Biological Station, Michigan, USA - KBS C1-3 metaG (SPAdes) (version 2) | ecosystem: Host-associated > Plants > Roots > Rhizosphere > Soil ...
CTGATCGGGCTGCCGCTTTAGGGCGTTTTCCACGACCGTCACAAAGCGGCCAAAATGCCTGTTGGCATCACCGGCCCGCTCGTCTATCAGCCCGGCCAAGTCGCCGGCCAGGGGGCATCTTCCGGCCGTGCGGCGCATCGGATTTCCAGCTCCCACCATTCTCTATCGGGGCTGCAGGCAAGGCAGGAACATGGCGACTGACACTGGCACCGCGGATTCCGAGACGCTGGCCACCGAAGACGGCGTTCGCCGCAGGGATTTCATCAATATCGCGGCCGTGAGCGCCGCCGGCGTCGGCGGCCTCGCCACGCTGGTGCCGCTGATCAGCCAGATGGCGCCATCGAAGGACGTGCTGGCCGAAAGCACGACCGAGGTCGACCTCGCTCCGATCAAGCCCGGCCAGGGTGTTACGACGGTTTTCCGCAAGCAGCCGCTGTTCGTGCGCAACCTGACGGCGAAGGAAATCGCCGAGGCGGAAGCCGTGCCGATGTCCGAGCTGCGCGACCCGCAGACGCTCGATGAGCGGACCAAGGGCGGGCATCTCAACTGGCTGGTCACGATGGGTGTATGCACCCACCTCGGTTGCGTGCCGCTGGGTATCTCATCCGATCAGAACCGCGGCGAGTACGGCGGTTACTTCTGCCCGTGCCACGGTTCGCAATACGATACCGCGGCGCGCATCCGCAAAGGGCCGGCGCCGAAGAACCTCGAAGTGCCGGACTACACCTTCGAGACCCCCACCAAGATCCTGGTCGGCTGAGGCGAGAGAGAAAACGATGAGCTTCCCCTGGGCCCAGCATTACGAACCCAAGGTTCCGTTCATGCGCTGGCTGGACGAAAAACTGCCGCTTCCGCGCCTCGTCTACAACGCGATCGGGGGCGGTTATCCGGTGCCGCGCAATCTCAACTACGCGTGGAATTTCGGCGTTCTCGCCGGCTTCTGCCTGGTGTTGCAGATCGTCACCGGCGTGATTCTGGCGATGCATTACGCCCCCAACGCGACCGTCGCGTTCGATTCGACCGAACACATCATGCGCGACGTCAACTGGGGCTGGATGCTGCGCTACGCGCACGCCAATGGCGCCTCGGCCTTCTTCGTGGTCGTTTACCTGCACATCTTCCGCGGCTTCTTTTACGGCTCGTACAAGGCCCCGCGCGAGATGGTCTGGCTGCTTGGCGTGACCATTTTCCTGCTGATGATGGCCACCGCGTTCATGGGTTACGTGCTTCCGTGGGGGCAGATGAGCTTCTGGGGCGCGAAAGTGATCACCGGCCTGTTCGGGGCCATTCCGCTCGTCGGCCAGCCGCTGCAGGTCTGGCTGCTCGGCGGCTTTGCGCCCGACAACGCCGCCCTCAACCGCTTCTTCAGCTTGCACTTCCTGCTGCCGTTCGTAATCGCCGGGGTGATCATCCTGCACATCTGGGCGCTGCACATTCCGGGCTCGTCGAACCCGACTGGCGTCGAGGTGAAGAGCGAGAGCGATACCGTGCCGTTCCACCCGTATTATACGGCCAAGGACGGCTTCGGACTCGGCGTTTTCCTGGTCATCTACTGCGCGTTCCTGTTCTTCATGCCCAACGCGCTCGGCCATCCGGACAACTACATTCCGGCGAACCCCATCGCGACGCCGGCGGAGATCGTGCCGGAGTGGTACTTCTGGCCTTATTACGCGATCCTGCGCTCGTTCACGGTTTCGCTGCACATTCCGTTCACCAACGTCACCCTGATCGACGCCAAGTTGCTCGGCGTGCTGGCGATGTTCAGCTCGATCCTGGTGTGGTTCTTCCTTCCCTGGCTCGACCGCTCGCCGGTCCGCTCCGGGCATTACCGGCCGCTGTACCGCAAGTTCTTCTGGGTGCTCGTGGTCGACCTGCTGATTCTCGGTTATTGCGGCGGATCGCGGCCGGAAGAGCCCTACCTGATGATCAGCCAGCTCGCCGCGGCTTATTACTTCCTGCACTTCCTGGTGGTTGTGCCGATCGTCTCCTCGTTCGAACGTCCCGAGCCGCTGCCGTTCTCCATCACCGAGGCGGTGTTGGGTTCGGACAAGAAGGCCGTGCTCGGCGAAAACACGACACCGGCGACGTAAGCGAACGGATTTAGGGGAAAGACACGTATCATGGTCCGTATCATCGGCTTCCTAGTCGGCCTGTTCTTCGCGGTGATGGCGCTGTGGGCCTTCGGCACGGGCCTCGGCACCGTGGCCTCGCAAGGCTATCTCAAGGAAACGACCGCCGAGAGCGTGTTCCACCGCAAGCCCAAGCCACTGCACCTCGCAAGCGACGGTCCGTTCGGCAAGTTCGATTACCAGCAGGTTCAGCGCGGCTACCAAGTCTACAAGGAAGTCTGCAAGGCGTGCCACTCGCTGAACCACGTCGCTTTCCGCGACCTCGCTGAGCTTGGCTACGACCAGGCCGAAGTGAAGGCCGAAGCCGCGCAGTGGACCGTTCCGGGGATCGATCCCAACACCGGCGAGACCACGACGCGTCCGGGCACGCCGACCGATTACTTCCCCAAGCCTTTCGCCAATGACATCGCCGCCCGCGCGGCGAACAGCGGCGGGATTCCGCCAGACCTCTCGCTGATGGCCAAGGCGCGCGAAGGCGGGGCTGCTTACATTTACTCGATCCTCACGGGCTTCCAGCCCGTTCCGGCCGAGCTGAAGAAGAAGTTCCCCGATTTCCAGACGCCGACGGGAACTTACTTCAACCCGTATTTCGCCAACCTCAACATCAAGATGCCGCCGCCGCTGACCAGCGACGGGCAGGTGACGTTCAAGGACGGCACGCCGTCGACGGTGGACGAGATGGCCAAGGACGTCGCCGCGTTCCTGGTGTGGACCGCCGAGCCGACGCTGGCCAAGCGCCACCAGACCGGCTGGCCGGTAGTCCTTTTCCTGATCTTCGCCACCGGGCTGGCCTTCTTCGCCAAGAAGCAGGTGTGGGCGAACGCGCGGGTCCGCCACGATTGAGCGAGCGGCGCTCCCTGGCGGGAGCGCCGAACCGGTGACGCCGGCGGAGATCAAGGCCCTGGTCCGCTCGGTGCCGGATTTCCCTGCGCCAGGCATCCTGTTCCGCGACATCACCACTCTGATCGCCCACCCCGAAGGCCTGTCGGCGACGCTGGACCGCCTGGTCGAGGCGGCGCGGCCGGCGCAAGCCTCTGCCGTCGCCGGGATCGAGGCGCGCGGGTTCATCTTCGGCGCCGCAATTGCCGCGCGCCTCGGACTAGGGTTCATCCCTTTGCGCAAGCCGGGCAAGCTGCCGGTAGCCACGATCGGCGTCGATTACGCGCTCGAGTACGGTCAGGCGCGGCTCGAGCTCGATCCCACGCTGATCGTGAAAGGCGAACCGGTGCTGCTGGTGGACGACCTTCTGGCGACCGGGGGCACCGCTTGCGCGGGAGCGGAATTGCTGCGCCGGGCAGGCGCCCTGGTAGATCACGCGCTGTTCGTCATCGACCTGCCCGATCTGGGCGGCCGCGGCCGCTTGCGCGAACAAGGCGTGGGGCCTTGGTCGCTCCTCGAATTCTCTGGCCACTGAGAAGGATCGGCGCGCGACGGGCGACCCGAGCTTGGGCTTGATCTCGGCGGGCGAGCCGGGCACGCTTTCCCGGACCTGGCCGCAAGGACACCACGTGCCTCGACAGCGCTTCTTGCGGGATCTGACCAAGCTGGGCGAAGGCCGTGCGATCGAGCTCGACGCCATCCGCGGGCTGGCCATCCTGCTCGCGGTGGGCAGCCATATCAACCGCTACACGGGGAATGAAGTGGTTGACGCGGTCCTGGCGCCAGGCATCCTGTTCGGCGAGGCGGGGGTCGATATCTTTTTCGTCCTCAGCGGTTTCCTGATCGGCGGACTGATACTCCGCGAAATCGAAAATACCGGCCATTTCCGGGCCGGACGCTTCCTGGTCAGGAGGGCCTTCCGCCTCTGGCCGGTGCTGTATCTGTTTCTTCTGATGCAACTCGTGCGTCAGGCGTTTCCGGCCGGCCAGTTCCTGCCGCAAGTGCTGCTGAACGTGCAGAACTACTTTCGCACACCGCTTAGCCACCTCTGGTCGCTCGCGGTCGAAGAACAATTCTATTTCGCCGCCGCGCTGGTGCTGCCGTTCCTCGTGCGGCGAAACCTTTCCGCGCGGAGCCTTTTCCTCGGCCTCGCAGCGGTCGGGATTGTGTCGGGCGGGTTGAGGACGATCATGGTGCTCAGGGGCGCTGACCCCCTCTCGATCCAGTCCGAGACGCACTATCGCCTGGACGTGCTGATCGTCGGCATACTCCTGGCGCTGGTTAAGCTCAGGCGACCGCGATACTACCGCGGCCTCCAACGCCATCGCGGGCTTGCCGCGGCCTTCGCCGTGGCGATCTGCGGGGTGCTCGCGGCGCTTTCGTCGCACAGCGACAGAGCCAGCATAGCACTCGATTACCCGTTCCAGGCCGCACTCGGCGCGAGCCTGATTCTCGCCGCCGACGGAATCGCCCTGGGCCGGCACGCGCGCTCGGCGCTCAAGCCGCTCGCGCTGATGGGGCTCTATTCCTATTCGATGTACATCTGGCACGTTGGCATCGGGCGGCAGGTCAGGGCTTATGCCGAGGCGCAGTCAGGATCGGGCGTGCTGGCCACGCTGGCTTCGTATGCGGCGGTGATTGCATTTTCGGTGGCGATCACGCGCCTTGTCGAACGCCCGATGATCGATATCCGCGACCGTCTGTTCCCGTCATATCATTCAAAGTCGGCTCGGGAGCTGGCCGACGACGCCGCTCTGGCCGCACCCAGGGCATCGATATAGGCGCCGGCTCGGCCTTCGACACATCGAGGAGGTTGACGCCGGCGATCTTCGGGTGGCAAGCGCACGCCGTCAGCGAGCGGGTATAGCATAGTGGTAATGCTCTAGCCTTCCAAGCTAGCTAGAGGGGTTCGATTCCCCTTACCCGCTCCAGGCTTTCTCCCCGGCCAAATCACGGCTTGCGCGGCCATTTGATTCCGACAACAATGGTCGCGGAGACGGAGGGCATTGTGGCGAATTCATCTGATGACATGACCGGCGGGCCGAGCCTGGGCCGGCGCGCGTTCCTCGGCACGGCGACGCTGGGCGCGGGCGCCGCGCTCGCCGGCGTTTCGACACCAGCGATGGCCGCGGCGCCGAGCCCGCAAGTCGATTTTCCGGCCGATCCGCGCGCGTTCGGCGGGGGAAGCCCAAGCGCCAATAACCGCGCCGAGACCGATCTTTACGATTGCGAAGTCGAAGGCCACTTGCCGACCGACCTCGACGGCGTGTTCTACCGCGTCGGCCCCGATCCGCAGTATCCCAAGCCAGCCAAGTATTCCGGCGACATCCCGTTCGACGGCGAAGGTCACGTCTCGATGTTCCGCATCAAGGACGGCCACGTCGATTACCGCACCCGCTATGCGCGCACCCAGCGCTGGAAGGCGCAGCACGAGGCGCGCCGCAGCCTGTTCGGCATGTACCGCAACCCGATGACCGACGATCCGAGCGTCAAGGGCCTCAGCCGCGGCACGGCGAATACCCAGCTGTTCGTCCACCACAAGAAGCTGCTGGTGTTCAAGGAAGACAGCCCGCCGGTCTACATGGACCCCTGGACGCTCGAGACGAAGGACGATTACTATACTTTCGGCGGCAAGCTCGGCAGTCAGACGCACACCGCGCACCCGAAGATCGACCCGCTGACCGGCGAGTATGTCAGCTTCGGCTACGAGGCGACCGGCCTCGCCAGCAAGGACGTCCACGTGTTCACCGCCGACAAGAGCGGCACCGTCACCTGGGGCGTCACGGTGCAGGCGCCCTACGCGTCGATGATGCACGATTTTGCGGTCACCCAGCGGTACGTGATCCTCATGGTCACGCAAATGGCCGCGAACCTGCCGCAGATGCAGGCGGGCGGGGTTCACTTCGCTTACGATTCGACGCTGCCGGTGTACATCGGCGTGCTGCGCCGCGGCGGCGACGGCAAGGACATTCGCTGGTTCAAGGGGGCCAACCTGTTCTGCACCCACGTGATGGGCGCCTGGTCCGATGGCGAGAAGATCACGCTCGACATGGATGGCGGCGAAGGCAACCAGTTCCCGTTCTTCCCCAGCGTCCACGAGCCGTTCGACCCGGTCAAGGCGCAAGGCCGCGTCCGCCGCTTCACCATCGATCTCAGCCGCAAGAGCAACGACACCTATCAGGTCGAAACGCTCTATCCCGACGTGACCGGCGTGCTCGCACGGCAGGACGATCGCTTCCACACGTTGCCCTACCGGTGGGGCTTCCTCAACGCCGGGCGCGGCTGGGCGATCTTCGACCATGCCAGCAAGACCTCCCAGATGGTCACGGTGCCCGACTACGCGCTGTCGGAGATGACGTTCGTGCCGCGCAAGCACGACGCGCCGGAAGGCGACGGCTATCTGATCGGCATCGGCAGCTCGCAAAAGGAAGCGGGCCGTTCGGACCTGATCCTGGTCGATGTGAAGGACATCGCCGCCGGCCCGGTGGCGCGGGTGAAGATGCCGTTCAAGGTCGTCGGCCAGGTGCACGGCTTCTGGGCCGACGTCAGCCAGCTTCCCGCCGTCTGAGGCGCCGATGATCCGCAAGCTTGTCGCCGGCGCGCTGGCGCTCGCCTCCGCGCTGACGCTGACCGCTGCCGGCCAGGCGCCGTCCGCCGACTGGACGATGGTCGGCCACACCCTGGACGAGCAGCACTTCAGTCCGCTCACGCAGATCAACGACCGCAACGTCGGCCAGCTCGGCCTCGCCTGGTACGCCGACATCCAGACCGAGCGCGGGATGGAGGGCACCCCGCTGGAGATCGGCGGCGTGCTTTTCAACGTTCAGCCGTGGAACATCGTCACCGCCTACGATGCGACCAACGGCAGGGTGCTGTGGAAGTTCGATCCGCAGGTGCCAACCCGATTTGGCCGCCTGGCCTGCTGCGACATCGTTTCGCGCGGCCTGGCGGCGCGTAACGGCAAGATCTACGTCGCCACGCTCGACGGCCGGCTGATCGCCCTCGACTCGAAGACCGGCAAGCCGCTGTGGTCGGTCCTCACAGTCGACAATTCCAAGAACTACACCATCACCGGCGCGCCGCGGGTCTATGCCGGCAAGGTGCTGATCGGCAACGGCGGCGCGGAAATGGGCGTGCGCGGCTATGTCACCGCCTACGATGCCGAGACTGGCAAGCAGGCCTGGCGTTTCTACACCGTGCCCGGCGATCCGGCGAAAATGCCCGAGGGCGCCGCGTCGGACAGTGTCATGACCAGGGCCGCAAAGACCTGGACCGGCCAATGGTGGAAGGCCGGCGGTGGCGGCACGGTATGGGACAGCCTGGCCTACGATCCCGCGCTGCACCTCGTGTACATCGGCGTCGGCAACGGTGCGCCGTGGGCACAACACTGGCGTAGCCCCGGCGGCGGCGACAACCTATTCCTCGCCTCGATCGTCGCTTTGAACATCGATACCGGACACTATGTCTGGCACTATCAGACGACGCCGGGCGAGGAGTGGGACTATACCGCGACCCAGCAGATGATCCTCGCCGACCTGAAGATGGGCGGGAAGGTCCGCAAGGTCATCATGCAGGCGCCGAAGAACGGCTTCTTCTACGTCCTCGACCGCAAGACCGGCCAGCTGCTCAGCGCCAGGACGACGGTGCCGATCAACTGGGCCACCGGCGTCGACATGAAGACAGGGCGGCCGATCGAGAACCCGGCGGTGCGCTATGGCAAGGTGCCGGTCATGGTCTCGCCCGGCGCCGGCGGGGCGCACAACTTCAATCCGATGGCCTACAGCCCGATCACGCACCTGGTCTACCTGCCAGTCAGCGAAACTTACATGGGATACGCCGCGGCCGACAGCTTCGATCCGGCGCATCCCGGGCTCGGCACGAGCTTCTCCGGCTACGATGCCGAGCGCAAGAAGATCTCCGAGTACGCCGACGCGCACTCGCGCGGATGGCTCTCCGCGCGCAACCCGGTGACGCAGAAGGAAGTCTGGCGCACGCCCGACGAGCAGAAGGGCAGCGGCGGCGTGCTGGCCACCGCCGGCAATCTCGTGTTCCAGGGCAATATCGCCACCACCTTCGCCGCCTATCGCGCCGACACCGGGCAGAAGGTCTGGCAGATGCCGGTGCAGCAAGTGCCGATCGCCGCGCCGATCACTTACATGGTCGACGGCGTGCAATACATCGCGGTCAACGCCGGCTGGGGCGGCGGCCTGGCGCACGTCGAGCGCTCGAACTACACCAAGCTGTTCATCGGCAAGCCGCGGCTACTGGTGTTCAAACTCGGCGGCACGGCGAAGCTTCCGCCGATGCCGAAAGAATCGATCGAGGTTCCCGAGCTCGCGCCGCCGCCGAAGCTGACTGCCGCCGCCGACGTGGTGGCGAAAGGCGAGCAGCTTTACGGCCAGAATTGCGCGCTGTGCCACGGCGTCGCCGCGCGCGGCGGGGTTAAGGACTTGCGCCATATGTCGCCGCAGACCCACGCCGATTTCCTGAACATCGTCCTCGGCGGCAAGCGCGCCGCCAACGGCATGGCCAGCTTCGCCGACGTCCTTTCGAAGGAGCAGGCGGAGGCGATCCACCAGTACCTGATCGCGCGGGCGAATGCCGACTGGGACCACCCGGCGAATTAGGTTGACCGCCTAATCGTTTCGCGCGAAACGACCGCCGCCCGCCGGGGTTTCCCCCGGCCGAGCCGTGGGAGAGCGCCGGGTGAAAGCTCGGCCGCCGAAGGAGCAACCGCCCCGGAAACTCTCAGGCCAAAGGACCGCGGGGTCGGTAATGCGGGCACTCTGGAAAGCGCCTTCCGGCGACGGACGGCCACCGAAGGTGTAAGCGCTGCGGAAGCAGCGTCAGGCTCTCAGGTTTCCCGACAGAGGGGGCGATGGAGAACAAGGCCCGCGCCGGGCGTTGCCATCGTGCGGGGGAGTCGATGAGCGAACAGGCCGGAAGCGAAACCCTCGAAAAGCTGCCACTCGATGCCTGGCACCGCGCCCGCGGTGCGCGCATGGTCGGCTTCGCCGGCTACGAGATGCCGATCCAGTACGCCGGTCCGTTTGGGGGCATTCTCGCCGAGCACGAATGGACCCGCACCCACGCCGGCCTGTTCGACGTCAGCCACATGGGCCAGCTGATTGTTCGGGGCGAAGGCGCGGCCGAGGCGCTGGAGGCGCTGCTCCCGGCCGACGTCAAGGGGCTCAAGCCGGGCCAGATCCGTTACTCGGTGATGCTCGCGGAGGACGGCGGCATCCTCGACGACCTGCTGGTCACCAACCGCGGCGATCACTTCTACCTGGTGGTCAACGGCGCAACCAAGTGGGACGACATCGGACACTTGCGCGAGCACCTGCCCGACGACGTCACGCTCAACCATCTCGCCGAGCATGCGCTGCTGGCGCTGCAAGGGCCGGAGGCCGTCGCGGCGCTCGGCCGGCTCGGGCTGACGCCTGCGTTCGAGGGTATGCCCGCGCTGGACGAACTCGGCTTCATGCAGGCTGGCCCGTTCTTCTGGGACGGCCGTCCGCTCGGCGTCGGCCGCTCGGGTTATACCGGCGAGGATGGCTTTGAAATCTCCGTGCGGGCGGAAGACGTGGCTGCGCTGGCCGACGCCTTACGCGCCCAGCCGGAAGTCACGCCGGTCGGCCTCGGCGCGCGCGATTCGCTGCGGCTCGAGGCCGGCCTGCCGCTTTACGGGCACGATATGACGCCGGAGATAGACCCCGTCAGCGCTGGCTTGGGATTCGCCATCGGCAAGGCGCGGCGCGCGACCGGCGGCTTTCCTGGAGCCGGGCGCATCTTGAAGCTTCTCGACGATGGCGCGCCCACTCGCCGCATCGGGCTGGCGCTCGAAGGCCGCATGGCAGCGCGCGAGGGTGCAGCGGTGTTCGCCGGCGACAAACCGGTCGGCACCGTCACCTCCGGCGGCTTCTCGCCGACTCTCGGCCACCCGATCGCCATGGCCTACGTCGATGTCGCGCACGCCGCCGAGGGCACCGCGCTCGAAATCGAGGTCCGCGGCAAGCGCCTGGCCGCGCGCGTCGTGCCGATGCCGTTCGTCCCCCACCGCTATCACCGCAAAGGAGCCGCCTGATGCCGCGTTACTTCTCCGAGGATCACGAATGGATCGACGTCGACGGCGACACCGCCACGATCGGCATCACCGACTACGCGCAGGGCCAGCTGGGAGACATCGTGTTTGTCGAGGTGCCGGCCGCCGGCACGGTCCTGGCCAAGGGCAAGGAAGCGGCGGTGGTCGAGAGCGTCAAGGCGGCGAGCGACGTCTATTCGCCGGTCAGCGGGACCGTCACCGAGGGCAATCAGGCGCTCGCGGACGATCCCGCGCTGGTCAACAGTTCGCCCGAAAGCGCCGGCTGGTTCTTCAAGGTGACGATCGCCAACGCCGGCGAACTGGACGGCCTGATGGATGAAGCAGCGTACAAGGATTTCGTGGCGTCGCTTTGAGGAACCCAAGATGCGCTATCTGCCCCTGACCGACGCCGACCGCTCGGCGATGCTCGACGTCATCGGCGCCGACTCGATCGACGCGCTGTTCGCCGACGTCCCGCGCGAGCATTACCTCACGGAGCCCCTCGAAGGCCTGCCGATGCACGCC
>Ga0207705_10004431_pt1 | contig 10611 bp, 12 predicted proteins | sample KBSC13metaG_FD_184314 | JGI IMG/M metagenome (GOLD analysis project Ga0207705, IMG submission 184314) | Corn rhizosphere microbial communities from Kellogg Biological Station, Michigan, USA - KBS C1-3 metaG (SPAdes) (version 2) | ecosystem: Host-associated > Plants > Roots > Rhizosphere > Soil ...
CTGATGCGTGTTGCGGGGGACACGGCGCGGCCGGCAGCCCTCGCGCGGGACGCCGTCAAGGCGATGCCCGGCGTTGTCGTCAGCGACCTCAAGGGCTCGGTGCAGCAGATCGGCTCGAGCCTCACGTCGATCGACCTGCACGGTCTGACGCTGATCGAACTGGGTTTCTCGCTGCTGATGGTCGTCGCGGTGACCGGCTTGATGCTGGCGCTCGGCTTTGCCGACCGTCGCCGCAGCTATGCGATCATGATCGCGCTCGGCGCAACCCCGCGGCAGGTCGCGGCTTTCGTCGTCGGCGAGGCGTCAATCATCTTGGCGTTCGGCGCTATCATGGGACTGGCGCTTGGTGGCGGCGTGGCCTTCGTCCTGGTCAAGGTGTTGGAAGGCGTGTTCGACCCGCCCCCCGAATGGCTTGCCGTGCCGTGGGCCTATCTGGTGGGGCTCGTGGTCGTGGCGATTGTCGCCAACGCGGCGGCCTGTTGGAACGCCATCCGAAGCGCCCGCGTCGACCCGGGTGTCGAACTGCGCAGTGGCCAGTAGGGGCGGGCCGTCACGATCGCTGCTGCCGTGCCCGCAATTCGATGGTAGCCGCCGCCGGGCGGGCGCGTGCCGCAGCGGCGGCAGTCGCCGCAACCATGACCATGATCAGCACGCCCAGGGCGAGGCTCACCGGGCCGGTACCCCAATCGAGACCGCCCCGTGCTGGCGGAACCCCCATCCAGTCGGCGAAGGAGGCGCCGAGCGGTCGAGTAACGATGTAAGCTCCCCAGAACGCCGCGATTTCGTTTAGCCCCAACCAAAAATAGGCGAGCACCGGCAGGGCGAAAACGCCGGCGAACAGCACGCCCGAGGCGAGATAGCCAAGACCGAGGGTCGTGGCCGTCATGTCCCCCGCTGCGGTCCCGAGGGCAAAGGTGATGAGCACCGTCGCCCAGTAGAATGTCTCACGCCGCACCGTGCGCACGCTGTGGATGGAAAGCGTGCCCTCGGCGCGCTGCCAGGTGATGAGGAGCGCAGCAAGAGCCAGCGCGAACACGAGCGTCGACACCAGGTAAGGGACGCCCAGCACGATGTGGATGACATCGGCCGCCATGGTCCCGAACACGCTGACCATGACCACCGTGAGCCAGTACAGCCACGGGCGGTAGGATCTGGCCCGAAGCTGCATTAGTAGCGCCGCTGCAAGGCCGGCAGCCGCGATGCCGACGACGAGCACCGGCTCGAAGCGGCGCACGAAGAAGTCTGACGTGGTCTCTCCCATCCCGGTGGTGAGGATCTTGATGATCCAGAACGACAGGGTGACAGCAGGAACCTTGATGCCGAAATTGGCGAAGTTCGGCTCCTGGCATAGCGGATTGGACGGAGCAACGGGGCGAAGTTTCGTCACGGGGATCGGTGCTGCCTATTTGTCGATAAACAGCGTGGCCGAGCCGGCCGTGTCGGTGACCGCGGCGATCACGTCGGCAGGGACGGACCTGGCGCCCTTGAGCCGGGCCGACAAGTTGGCGTTGGTCGCGATCTGCGCATCGAGAGTCCTGACCTCGGCGCTAGTGCTGATCGCTGCCTGCATCTTGGCGTCGTGGGCCACGAAGCCCTTGAGACTCGAAACTTTGACGACATTGATCTTCGACGCGGCAGTTATCCTGCTCCAGTCGGCGGGAGCGCTGCCATCCCCCAGCATGGTGCCGATGTCGGCGTAGGTGATGGTCGTACGTGATTTCGCGGCTTCGTGACCGACGATACAGCCACCGAGCGCACCAAGCACCGTATGGTGCGCCAGATGTCCGGCAAGGGCACCGACGGCGGCGCCCTTAAGGCACCCTGCTGCATCGGCAGGAGCGACAGTGGCCAGCATCGCGACCATGACGACCAATGCAATCGCCTGTTTCATCTTGTTCGTCCTCATTTTGCTTGGGGTATAGCTTGCACTGACCGCGATGCGAAAGACACCGGCGGCTGCGCGGCGCAACGTCGCTGGTGCGCGGTCGAGGTGGGCCGATGACTATGTAACGGTGGGAGTCTCTGGCATGTGGGAGAGCGGACGTACTGGCGGTCGCCGAAGCAGACCGCGATGGAGCCCTGGTGCCGAATGTTTCGCCTGTTACCACTGCGCAAGGCTCGCTTCACTCGAGCGGTCCCGGCAGCGCTTGTTCCGCGTTGGCAATCAGGCCCTGTTCATGCCGTCGCAGGAATACAAATCCGGCTATGACACCAATCATCCCCAAGACGAGGAGGCCCAGGCTGATGGGCCCACTGATCTGCTTGAGCAGTTTAGCCGCGTAATAGGCGCTGAGGCCATAGGCGGTTGCCCAGACGATGCCGCCGCTGGCATTGAACACAAGAAATCTGGGCCAGTGCATGCGATTTGCACCAGCAAACAGAGCTGCGAGGGTCCGCAAAAGGGATATGAAGCGTCCAAAGAAGACCACTTTGCCGCCATGCCTCAAGAACAGGTAGCGGCCGAGCTTGAGCCTCGGCGCGCTGAGTCCCACGTGGCCGCCATACCGCTTGAGCAACGACAGGCCCAGGTTCCGACCGATCCAAAACCCGATCGAGTCCCCGACAATCGCCCCTGCTGCTGCAGCGATAATGACCCAAACAATGTTCAACTGGTGCGCTGCCCCCGCCCAGGCCGCGGCCGCTATAAGAATGGTCTCGCCGGGTAGGGGAATGCCGACGCTCTCGAGCCCAACCGTGCCCGCAATCGCCCAATACCCATAGGTCGCGAGGAATGCCGTTGCAGTGACGTCGGAAAAGAGCACGATTTAAGCCCCATGCGGGATGGTGAAGCCGCGATGTTGTCCATTCACCATGATGGAGGGGCGCATCACGATGCCCGTTGGATAGCTGCAGGCTCCGGTTCCGTGGCATCAGAAAGCCCCGCCGGTGCGGCGGGGCCTTTTTGTCGCGCCGATCTGCTAAGCCTTGTCGTTAACGATCAGCGTGATGGCGGTCTTGGTACTCGAGGCAGCCACCACCTGGGCCGGGGAAAAACCGGCGGCTTTCAGCTTGGCCGTCAACACCGCATTGGCAGCGATGTGCGCGTCGAGCGTCTGGACGTTGGCGTTCGCAGCCAGCGAAGAGCGCATTGTCGCACTCATTGGCTTGTAGCCCTTGAGGCTCGAGAGCTTGACAATATGGACGGTGGTCGCCGGTTTGACGGTGCTTAGATTGAGCGAGGCGCCTCCGTTTGAGGCCACCACCTCGTTGTAGGTGGATCGGCTGCTGAGTGCCATCGACGTCGACGCGCTGGCGCCGGTGTTCAGGCTATTGCCGCCCGCGGCGGCGGTGACGCCGGCGTTTACTCCGACACCGGCTGCAAAAGCTGCAACGGGGAAAACAACCAGACTGGCGGCCAGGGCGAGCGTGACGATCTTGTTCATGTGCAATTTCCTCTTCCTAGGTATCCCAAGGATACCGGAAGGGAACGGCGCACTGCTCAAGCGGTTGCAACATTTACATATCTGTAAAGAGGCCCGGGTCTAGGCCGTGGGAACTGGCGATGGACGCCACGCCTGGAGTCGAACCAAGCTGTGCGGAGTTGCAATCCGCCGTGTAGCCGCTCCGCCACGTGGCCTGAGGCCATTTCTAGCGCCCACGGCCGCGGGACGTCTATCCGGTTGTGCGCTCACGATTAACGGGCACGGGCATGGCGCGCTGTGCAACCCATTTGTACTTCGGCCCGAGCAGAATCACTCCATCCGGTGAGGTGACGGCATCCTCATTTAGGAGGCACCAGCTCTACTTAAATGCCGTCTTCTGGAATTCGGTGCGTTCGACGTTGTTGACGATGGGCGGCAAGGTGTGCAGATAGGCAACCACTGCGTCGAGGTCGCTATCCGTCATGTGCTTGAACCAAGGGAACGGCATGGGCGGGGACAGATGCTGTCCCGACGGCGCGACGCCATCGGTAAGTGCCTTCTTGATGTCGGCATCGCTCCACTTGCCGATCCCCGTCGCCGGGTCCGAGGTGATATTTGGCGTGATCACATCCATGCCGGGGGCAAGCGAAATCCTAAATCCACCAGCGCCCAAGTGATGGGCCATATCGGGCGTTCCGCGCTCGTCGGGCGTGGTGTGGCACTCAAAGCAATGCGCGATTGCAGTTGCGATATAGCGGCCGTAGGCCACCTTGTCATCGGCCACGGGAGCGGGTGCTCCTTTTGGGGCGGGCATCGCTTGCTGCGGCATATTCCACGTCGAGTCTGGCACCACATTGTGGATGGGCTTGAGGGTGCGCAGGTAGGCGACGATCGCCTTCGCGTCGTCGTCGGACATGTTGTTGTATGTGGGCACTGGCATCGGCGGGAAGATCACTTTCCCGTCCTTGCCAACACCCTGCCGGATGGCGCGCAGAACCTCTCCGTCGGTCCAAGTGCCGATACCGGTGTCCTTGTCAGGGGTGATGTTGGCCGAATAAACTGTGAACGCCGGGTCCACCAATTTGAAGCCGCCGGCAAACTCCATACCTTGGACTAAAGAGAAATCAGAGTTCCGGGGCGTATGGCAGTTTGCGCAGGCGGCTGGACCATTGACGAGGTAGGCGCCGCGCTTTACCAGCGCATCCTGGCCATCGGCAATAGCCGGCAGGACAACTAAGCAACTGGCCGCCAACAGCAAATGCGCGAGTATCTTTCGCATAATGCCTCCCCATTCAGCTTCTGTCTCCACGTTTTACTCGCGTGTTGAGCCAATTCCAAGAGTAATACGCTGATCTCAAGAAAAACGGCCGCACTAACCATGACTTCACTGGGAGCCGAAGAAAAGCCTGGCTGGGGAGGAATAGATTGTTCATGGCGAGGCCGAGTTGATGGCGCTTGCCGGCATTGGGATGCTCCTTTGCATTTGCTCGTTCGTTCTTTCTCGCCGCTGTCAATCAGATTTCTTCCGGCATAGGGCCGCAAAAAGTGCGACCCCAGGATTCACACTGAGCGCCTACATCGGTGGTGGTAACGAATATCATGGCGGCGCCAAGCCGATTCCCTACAGCAGCGTTTTCGACGTAGGTCGCAGCGGGCCCTAGAGATTGTGGAGCCAGAACACCCAAGCGAGAACTATTGTCGCGGCGGCCCAGGTGGTGACGATGATCGCCGCTGCCATCCGGCTCGTCGGCTGTCGCGGCGGCTCTTATCCTGAATTCCGTCATCAGTGGCGCGGGGATGAAGCGAACCGCCAACATGATACCGAGCGGCAGATGATGATGTCGTCGAGATAGCCGACAATGGGGATGAAATCCGGAATCAAATCGATCGGCGAAAGCCCATAGGCAGCTACGAATCCGGCGATGGCCTTAGCATACCACGGCACGCGCGGATCTCGCGCGGCTAGCCAAAGGGCGACAACATCACGCTTGATCGCCTTCGCCCAGGCCTTCGCCGCCTGCAGCCAGCCGGTTCCCCTTCCATGAGGCGCTCTGTTCTGGATCACTTCAGCCCTGTAATGCGGGATAGCCAGGGAGAACCACCCCCGACGTCTTACATCGCCACTATATCGATTGCCGTGGCAAGAACCACTGCACCGCAGCCAGAAATCATTGCATCTGCACCAGCGCCCGAAACGCGGCGCTGTCGAAAACCAGCCTCGAGCGGGCGATCCGGTCCAGACGAACCTTGTTCCATTCGCTCATATAGATGGCTGCCCACCCGAGCGGGGTCTCGATCTTGGCTTCGTAGATCGAACATATCGCGTCATCATCCTCCCATTGCCGCAGCAAGGAGTGGCCGCGGACGATGGGGCCAAGCCGCGCCGCTGCCGAGAAGTACTGCTCGCGCCCCATGACCTCGACGAACGGCCCCTTGAATTCAAAATCCTCGGTGAGGAGGGGTTTTGCCCTCTCGAAATCGCCGACATAGAAAGCGGACAGATAGTCACTTACGAGTTGGCAGTGTGACATGGGAACCTCATTTGGCTTGCATGATGCAAGCTAGCTACCACAGCAAACTTGCATTACGCAAGCCGATACCCTATCTAGCGCTGAATGCTTGGCACGAAGTACCCGAACGAAGACTGTTCAGCGGCCCGCGCCCTTGAGGTCGCGGGCGAGCGTTGGAGCTTGCTGATCTTGCGGGACGCGCTGTTTCGCGGGGCGACGCAGTTCTCGGATTTTGAACGCAACCTCGGCATCGCCTCCAATATTCTCGCCAAGCGGTTGGAAGCCTTTGTTGCCGATGGGCTGTTCGAGTATCGCAAAAGCGAACCGGGCGCGGCCGGTGGCCGCTACCTTGCCACCGAAAAGGCTCGCGATTTCAAACCGGTGATCATGGCGCTCACGGCGTGGGGTGACCGCTGGGCGGCTCCTGACGGGCCACCAGTGGTGTTTCGACATGGGGGGTGTGGAGGCAAGCTCGACATCAACCTATCCTGCTCGACATGCCAATGCATCGCCGACCTCGATGAGGTGGTTGCCATGCCGCGCACGTCGACCGACTAGTTGCTGTTCCAAACAGGTTGTTCAGGCGTAGCCAAGGAGTCGTGCCGTCGAGGCCGGCATGAGGTCTGATGAGGTTATAGGTATTCGTCCAAACAGTGCGGTGGCGCTCGGTCTAATTGCCCCTCAGACGGCAGGTTCTCAGTATAGGCGAGTCGGGGGGGGCATTATAGACAGCGAATGTCCACGAAGTCCCAGCACGCCCGGCAGCCGCAACGGGTATGCACTCACTGCGAGACGAGGATCGACGGGCCGTGGGGATGCCGCTCGTATCAGCTGCTGTCGCCGTAGCCAAACATCCCCTTTGGCTCAACCGATCCGCCCGTCGATCTTAATTGGCGTCGCTAGGAGGGGCATCCCTCCGATCACCGACCGCCAGATATATCCGCTATAGGCCGCGCCCTAGGCGGACGCAATAAGCCGAGCACGCATCATACTGCATCGTTTGGCGAAGAGTATGTGCAAGCTACTGCAAAGGTTTAAGCGATCCCTCCCGCCCTAAGCGCTGTACCGGCGACGCAGCAGAGCAAGAGCAGCATCGGCATCGACGCCTTAAAGCGGAAAGTAGCGAAGATGGCCGCCGCCGACAGCACGGCAGCGGCGATATTGAGACTGGTAGGGATCGGAAGATCGACAGCCAGACCATAGCTTCGAACTGACACCACGTCGCGGAAAAGCGCGTGAATGGCGAACCAGATCGCGAGGTTCAGGATCACGCCCACGACTGCTGCCGTGACCGTGCTGAGGGCGCCGCTCAAGGCGATATTGCCGCGTAGACGCTCGATGTACGGCGCCCCCAGGAAGATCCACAAGAAGCACGGCGCAAAGGTCACCCACGTGGCGAGCAGGCCGCCGAGTGTGGCGCCGAGCAACGGATCAAGCCCATGCTCGCCCCGGAAGGCGGCGAGGAAGCCGACAAATTGCAGCACCATGATCAACGGGCCGGGGGTGGTCTCAGCCATCCCGAGACCATCGAGCATTTCCCCTGGCCGCAACCAGTGATAGGTGCCAACGGCCTCCTGCGCGACGTAAGCCAGCACGGCATAGGCGCCTCCAAAGGTGACGAGCGCCATCTTGGAAAAGAACACAGCGATTTGACTGAAGACGTCCGTTGGACCAAAAAACAGCAGCAGCGCCACCACCGGCACCAACCAAAGGGCAAGCCAGACACTGGCGACGAGCACAGACCTTCTGAGGTTTGGTCGGGTGTGATCCGGAAGAGTTTCGCCGAGCAGGCTGTCAGCATCGCCCGCTGTGTCGGCCACAGCCATGGTGAATGCGGGGATCTTGTATGTCGTCCCCAGAAACCCAACGACGGCGGCCACGAGGATAACCAGCGGAAACGGGGTGCCAAAGAAATACATCCCGATGAAGGCGATGCCCGCCAGCGCGCGCATGGTGGTGTTCTTGAAGGCGCGTTTCCCAAGTCGCACCACGGCCTCCAGCACGATCGCCAGAACAGCGGCCTTAAGGCCGAAGAAGAACCCGTCGATTAGGCCGATATGACCAAAGAACACGTAGATCCAGCTGAGCGCCATGATGGACACGACGCCGGGCAAGATGAACAACCCGCCTGCAAGCAGGCCGCCACGTGTCCGATGCATGAGCCAACCGACATAGGTTGCCAGCTGCTGGGCCTCGGGGCCCGGCAGCAGCATGCAGTAGTTGAGGGCGTGCAGGAACCGGCTCTCGGAAATCCAGTGCTTCTCGTCGACAAGAATGCGGTGCATCACGGCGATCTGCCCTGCCGGCCCGCCAAAACTCAGCAGCGCGATCTTGAGCCACACCCGGAACGCGACCCTCAGCGTCACCTCTTCAGGCCTGGCCGCGGTGCCAGTCGATCCAGACCCCGCCACACCCGGCTCCATATCAGGATGCCGGCTTGTTCGTGGGCCAGTTATGCGTCTCGCCTGTGGCATCCCTGCACCAGCGATAGAACGCATCGTAGAGCGCGAGGCCAGCCTCTAGCTGGGCAAGATCGTCGGCATACATCCGCGACAGCCCCAGCGAAGCGGCCAGCAGCCCTGCCGCCTCCGGTGCGAGATCGAGACGCGCGGTATCCGCCGCGCGGACCACGATGGCGAGATGCAAAAGAGGTGACGTGGTCAGGCCGAACTCTTCCACCATCACATCGAACGTGCAAAGTTCGCCTCGGTGGCTCCAATGAACACCCTCGATGTCGAACGGGGTGGCGGAAAACTCCCGAGCAACGTTAAGCACCTCGGCGGGTGGCACGAACATGAACTCGGCCGCCGGATCGACGAACCTACGGATCAGCCACGGGCAGGCGATCCGATCGATCTTGGGGCGCTCGCGCGTTACCCAGCGTGTGCAGCCGGCCGCCGATGCTGTCGGCAGACTTTCGATGGGCACCATTGGGAGATCGGCCTGGTTCCATGCGGCAATTCCCCCCTCAAGGGACTCGGCAGCGATGCCAGCGACCCGGAGCAGAGCGGCGACGCCGTGGCTGGCCTCATGCCCATCGAGGCAAATAATCACCGCCGACTGGTCGCGAACATCGCGCGCCCATCGGTCAACTTCCAAGGGGGGGCGGCGCCGGGAGCCCGGAACCAGCATTGGGAGGCTGTCCATCCGCTCGTCGTTGCGCACGTCGATCAGCGCGGGACAGGCTGGCGTGCCAACGAGGCGAGCAAGTTTCTCGGCAGAGATGCTGTTGATTGACGACATGATGCGTCCTCTCGGCGAGATGCGGACGCGATGCTTCGGCTGTCGCCTCGTGGGGAGATCGCTTCCCCATAGTCGATATTTTCGTGGTTAGCCGGGCGAGTGTCAAGCACACGCCGATTGACGTTGGCTCATCTCTGGCACATCGCCAGCCTGGACAGGATCACCGGGGGTGACTTGAAAGGCCCGGCGACAGCCGGGCCTGTCGTTTTACAGTCGGCAACGTCGCTCGTCGCCGTAGTCGTCGATGTAGGTATTGGTGCTGGGGTCGTAGTCGCTGCCATACGCCCTGAAGCAGGCTCGGACATGCCGGCGCCAGCCATACCCGCCGCCGTAGCGCGGGCCAATGTCGCGCCGTGGGCCGTAATCACCGTATCCATCGTGGTAGGCATAGTAACCGGCGCCACCAGCGGCGCTGCCGACAGCCGCGCCGGCCATGAAGCCGAGCACACCACCGGCTACGGCATCACCGGCCGGGTCGGCGGCCGAGGGCGACACCAGCGCGAGTGTTGATCCTTGAGCGTTAGAATGTTGCTGACTGTATCCAGGTCGGCATGAAACGGCGACTGAACAGCCGGCCCCCGCCAGTGCGGCGGAGCCGGTCTTTTTGTCGCGCCTATCCGCTAAGCCTTGTCGTTGACGATCAGCGTGATGGCGGTCTTGGTGCTTGAGGCAGCCACCACCTGGGCCGGGGTAAAACCGGCGGCTTTCAGCTTGGCCGTCAACACCGCATTGGCAGCGACGTGCGCGTCGAGCGTCTGGACGTTGGCGTTCGCAGCCAGCGAAGAGCGCATTGTCGCACTCATTGGCTTGTAGCCCTTGAGGCTCGAGAGCTTAACGATATGGACGGTGGTCGCCGCTTTGACGGTGCTCAGATTGAGCGAGGCGCCGCCGTTTGAGGCCACCACCTCGTTATAGGTGGATCGGCTGCTGAGTGCCATCGACGTCGACGCGCTGGCGCCGGTGTTCAGGCTATTGCCGCCCGCCGCGGCGGTGACGCTGGCGTTTACTCCGACGGCCGCCGCGTAAGTGGCAACCGGGAAAGCAACTAGACCCGCCGCCAAGGCGAGCATAATGATCTTGTTCATGTGCAATTTCCTCTTCGAGGTATCCCAAGGATACCATCAGGGAAACTGCGCGCTGCTCAAGCGGTTGCAAACATCTACACATCGATCAGTGAGGACGCCCGTCAAGCGTCTTTCGGTAGGACCGAGCGAACCCTTGCGATGAAGACATGGAATTCTTGCATGTAGTTGCGAAGAAACTCGGCGGTCGCATCATTGGTAACTTCGCCGTCGTCGGTGATCAGGCCTGGCGTGAACTGGATATAGGCTTCCGGAGCGTTCATCTGCGGCGAGTTGCAGAAGCTGAGCACACTACGCAAATTCTGTTGGGCAACGGCCGTGGCGATCGCCCCCGGCGAGGTACCGATCACCGCCGACGGCTTGCGGGCGAAGGAGTTGGTGCCGTAGGGGCGGCTGGCCCAATCGATCGCGTTC
>Ga0207705_10004433_pt1 | contig 10610 bp, 9 predicted proteins | sample KBSC13metaG_FD_184314 | JGI IMG/M metagenome (GOLD analysis project Ga0207705, IMG submission 184314) | Corn rhizosphere microbial communities from Kellogg Biological Station, Michigan, USA - KBS C1-3 metaG (SPAdes) (version 2) | ecosystem: Host-associated > Plants > Roots > Rhizosphere > Soil ...
CGGCTGGAGGCGATGGGCCTCTGATCCCCGGTTGACGCGACTCGCAAACTCTCCCAATTCGTTTGCAACGCATACAATTTTGGGAGACTCGCGATGTCCGAAGACAAGCTCGCCGCGATGGAGGCGAAGCTGGAGGCGATGGAGAAGCGCCTGCAGCGCCGCGAGGACGAGCTGGACGTCCGCAAGCTGCAGTTCCTCTACGGCTACCTGATCGACAAATGCATGTACGACCAGGTGATCGAGCTGTTCACCGACGATTGCCAGGTACGCTTCTTCGGCGGCGTGTGGCACGGCAAGGAAGGCGCGCGGCGGCTGTACGTCGACCGCTTTAGGAAGCGCTTCACCCACAACAACAACGGCCCGATCGACGGCTTCCTGCTCGATCACCCGCAATTGCAAGAGATCGTCGACGTGGACGAGGACGGCGTCACCGCCCACGCTCGTGCCCGCTCGATGATGCAGGCCGGTCGGCACAAGGACTACACCGACGAGGCCGCGGGCCTCGGCGTGCGCCAGTGGTGGGAAGGCGGCATTTACGAGAACACCTACAAGAAGGGCGCCGACGGCAAGTGGCGCATCCACGTGCTGAATTACTTCCCGCACTGGCACGCCGATTTCGACAAGGGCTGGGCTTACACCGATCCCGAGTACACCCCGTTCCTCAAGACGCTGTACCCGGAAGAGCCGAGCGGCCCGGACGAGCTGATCGACGACCACTGGCTGTGGCCGGTGCACAAGCTGCTCCCTTTCCACATGAAGCACCCGATCACCGGCGAGGAAATGGTCGCCAGCCGCTGGGAAGGCGACGCCAGGCGCGATGCCGAGCGAGAGGCGAAGAAGGCGCAGGCGGCGGGGTGATCCTTCCTTGCCCTCTCCCCTTCAGGGGAGAGGGAGGAGCCGCGAAGCGGCGGGAGGGAGAGGGGGCTGTAACATGCCCCTCTCCCAACCCTCTCCCCTGAAGGGAGAGGGCTTTTTGAAGCGAGACAAGATGACCCAATACCCCTCCCTGCACATGATCATCGACGGCGAGCGCGTTTCCGGCGGCGGCCGGCGGACGTTCGACGTCGTCAACCCGGTCACTGGCGAGCCGATCGGTGCGCTGCCGCTGGCCGAGGCGGCCGACCTCGACCGCGCGCTCGAAGTGGCGGCGGAAGGCTTCAAAGTCTGGCGCAAATCGACCCCGCAGGAGCGCTCCGCCGTGCTGCAAGGTGCCGCCCGGCTGCTGCTCGAGCGCGCCGACGACCTCGCCCGCATCGCCACGATGGAGCAGGGCAAGCCGTTCGCCGAAGCGCGGCTCGAAGTGATGATGGTGGTCAACCTGTTCAACTTCTACGCCGGCGAGGTTTTCCGCCTGTACGGCCGCGAACTGGTCCGCCCCGTCGGCCTGCGCTCGACCGTGCGGCACGAGCCGGTCGGCCCGATCGCCGCTTTCGCGCCGTGGAACTTCCCCATCGGCAACCCCGGCCGCAAGCTCGGCGCGCCGATCGCCGCGGGCTGTTCGGTGATTCTCAAGTGCGCCGAGGAGACGCCCGCGAGCGCGCTCGCCATCCTCCAGGCGCTGCTCGACGCCGGGCTGCCGAAGCAGGTCGCGCAAGCGGTGTTCGGCGTGCCCGATGAGGTCAGCCGCCACTTGCTGGCGAGCCCGGTGATCCGCAAGCTCAGCTTCACCGGGAGCACCGTCGTCGGCAAGCACCTGATGAAGCTCGCGGCCGACAACATGCTGCGCACCACGATGGAACTGGGCGGCCACGGCCCGGTGCTGGTGTTCGACGACGTCGATGTCGAGCAAGTGCTCAACACCGCGGTCGCCGGTAAGTACCGCAACGCCGGCCAGGTCTGCGTCAGCCCGACCCGCTTCATCGTCCAGCAGGACGTGTTCGAGCGCTTCCGTGACGGTTTCGCCGAGCGCGCCAGGGCCCTGAAAGTCGGCGACGGCTTGCTCGAAGGCACGCAGATGGGGCCAATGGCCAACGCCCGCCGGCCCGAGGCGATGGAGCGCCTGATCGGCAACGCGCGCGACAAGGGCGCCACGCTGGGCGCCGGCGGCAACCGCATCGGCAATCAGGGCTTCTTCTTCGAGCCGACGGTGCTCAGCGAAGTGCCGCTCGAAGCCGAGATCATGAGCGAGGAGCCGTTCGGCCCGGTCGCCCTGATCAACCCCTACAAGGGCGAGGACGAGATGATCGCCGAAGCCAACCGCCTCGAATACGGCCTCGCCGGCTACGCCTGGACCAACGACGTCAAGCGCCAGCGCCGCCTGGCCGACGCGATCGAGACGGGCATGGTCGGCATCAACAGCCACATGATCGCCGCCGCCGACGCCCCGTTCGGCGGCGTGAAGTGGTCCGGCCACGGCGCCGAGGACGGCCCCGAAGGCGTCCTCGCCTGCATGGTCACCAAGACGGTGCATGAGGGATAGCGCAGCCAGCGGCGGCTACCGAAGCGAGGTGCACAATGGGTTTCGCGCAGAGACGCAGAGGAGCAGAGAACGCAGAGATGTTGCCTATCGATGAGATCAGCGGGATCGTCATCGATGAGGCGATTTCCCTGCACCGGAACCTTGGACCGGGTCTTTTCGAAACAGTGTACGAAACCGTTTTAGCAGGCCAGTTGGAAGCACGTGGATTAGAGGTCGCGCGGCAGTTCCCCGTCTCCCTGGAATACGAAGGCCACTCTTTCGACATTGCCTTCCGAATCGACCTGCTCGTCGATCAGCGGCTGGCGGTTGAAATCAAGTCGGTCGAACAATTGTCGAAGGCTCATGCCAAGCAATTGCTGACCTACCTCAGGCTTCTCGATCAGCCCGTAGGGCTGCTCCTCAATTTCTCCAGCGCAACGATGAAGGAAGGTATCCGCCGAATGGTCAACGACCACGCCGAATAGCCTCTCTGCGGCCTCTGCTCCTCTGCGCCCTCTGCGCGAAACTCTTGAAAAGGACTGCCCTATGACACACGAACTCAAGACTGGCGGCGATCGCGGGTATTTGCGCATTGCCACCGAGGAAGCCTGGGCGACCCAGGAGCAGCTCGACGCGATCATGCGGCTGGTCAAGGAAGGCCGCGCCGACAAGGGCACGGTCAGCCTGTGGGGCTTCTACGGCACGTCCCCCAGCGAACGCACGACCTTCATCCGCGACCGGCTCGTCGAAGCGGGGCCGGAGCGTATTGCCTCGATGGACGAGAGCGGCATCGACAAGGCGGTGCTGGCGATGACCAGCCCGGGTACCCAGTCGCTGTTCGATGCCGAGGAAGCCAAGCGCATCGCCCGCAACGGCAACGACAAGCTGAAGGACGCGTGCGAACGCTACCCGGACCGCTTCTACGGCATGGCCGCGATCGCGCCGATCGATCCGGAATGGTCCGCCGAAGAACTGCGCCGCGCGAAGGAAGAGCTCGGCTTCCACGGGGTGCAGGTCAACAGCCACACCCACGGCCACTATCTCGACGAGGAGCAGTTCGACCCGATCCTGCGCGCCTGCGCCGAGCTCGACCTGCCGCTCTACATTCATCCGCAGGGCCTGCCGGACTCGATGATCGGCGACATGGTCGGCGCCGGCTTAGACGGCGCGGTGTTCGGCTTCGCGGTCGAGGTCAGTTATCACGCGATGCGGCTGATGACGACCGGCGTGTTCGACCGCTATCCCAACCTGCAGTTGATGCTCGGCCACGGCTGCGAGGGGCTGCCGCACATGCTCTACCGCCTCGACTACATGCACAAGGCGGGCCTCGGGAGCGGACGCTACCCGCGCCTCAAGCCGCTCCAGCACGACTTGTTCCACTACATGCGCAACAACGTGCTGGCGACCAACAGCGGCCTGCCGTTCGGCCCGGCGATCAAGTCGATGATCGAGGTCATGGGCGAGGACCGCGTGATGTACGCGATGGACTATCCCTACCAGTTCGTCCCGGAAGAAGTGTGCTGGATGGACGACCTCGACATCCCGTTCGAGCAGAAGAAGAAGTTTTTCCAGACAAACGCGGAGCGCTGGTTCAAGCTGTGAGCAATCCTCCCCGAGCTTGCTCGGGGAGGGGGACCGCTCGCCGAAGGCGAGTGGTGGAGGGGTAAGGGGAACAAGTCACCCCCTCCGTCAGCCGCTAACGCGGCTGCCACTCCCCGAGACAAGCTCGGGGAGGATTGGGAGAGGAGAGATCATGGCCACGATCGCCGACGAGGCGCCGCCGCAATCGACCCGCGTGTCGCGCGCCGGCTGGTACACGCTGACGCTGGTTTCCGCGGCGCAAGGGCTGAGCCTGCTCGACCGCCAGATCCTCTCGATCCTCGCTCCGGCGATCAAGGGCGACCTCAAGATCGGCGATTCAGAGCTCGGCCTGCTTTACGGTACCCTGTTCTCGCTGTTCTACGCGCTGTTCTCGCTCCCACTGGGGCGGCTGGTCGACGGCTGGATCAGGACGAAGCTGCTGTGGATCTGCATTTTCGCCTGGTCGATCTTCTGCGGCCTGTCCGCTTTCGCCGGCGGCTTCACCTTGCTTGCCATCTCGCGCCTCGGCGTCGGGGTCGGCGAGGCCTCGGCCCAGCCGGCGGCGAACTCGGTGATCTTCGACACCTTCCCACGCGCCCGGCGCGGCACGGCGATGGCGGCGATGGGCATCGCCACCGCGCTCGGACTCGGCCTCTCGATGACGCTCGGCGGGGTCGTCGCCGGGTGGTGGGAGAGCCACTATCCGAGCCATCCCGGCGGCTTTTCCGGCTGGCAGTTCGCCTTCCTCGTCGCGGCGCTGCCGGGCTTGCTGCTCGCTTTCCTGATCAGCCGCCTGCGCGAGCCGAAGCGCGGCGAAATCGACGGCATCGTTTCGCCGGACGACCCACATCCGTTCAAGGCCAGCGGCGCGGTGCTCGCCTCGGTCACGCCGGGGATCAACTGGGTCTCGCTATGGAGCCGCAAGGCGCCGCCGAGGCAGTGGGCCGTCAACCTGATCGGCCTGGCGGCGATCGTCCTGTTCTGCTGGATCATGACCGGGGTCACCCAGCGGTTCTCGCCGCGCCCGCCGACCGATGTGTTCGGCCTGCGGATCGACCCACACGTGATGCAGTGGTTCGTCGTCGGCTTCGGCGCGTTCGTGATCCTCAACATGTTCCAGTCGCTGCGGCTGACAGACCGGCCGACCTACAACGTGGTGCGCTCGCCCTCGGTGATCCTGCTGATGGTCGTCGCGGGCCTGCAGACCTCGATAAACTACGGGGTGATGGGCTTCACCCCGTCGCTGCTCAACCGTGCCTTCGGGCTATCACCGGCGCAAACCGGCCTCCAGTTCGGGCTACTGGCGGCGGGCCTGGCAATGGTTGGGCCAATCATCGCCGGGCCTTTGTCCGACTGGCTCACCGCGCGTATGGGCGGCCGGGGCCGGGTGTGGCTGACGATCTTCTCGCTCGGCGTCTCGCCGCTGTTCGGCATCTGGACTTACAGCGCCACCGACCTGACCAGCTTCTACGTCCGCTTCTCGGCCTACAGCCTGATCCTCACGCTATGGTTGCCGCCGCTCTACTCGCTGCTTTATGACCTGGTGCTGCCGCGCATGCGCGGGATCACCAGTTCGATGTTCATCATCATCACGACCCTGCTCGGGCTCGGCATGGGGCCGTACTTCGTGGGCATCGTGTCCGACCGCCTGCATGGCGATCTCGGCCGCGCGATCATCTCGATCAACGTCGTCTGGCTGCCGATCCTGATCTGCCTGTTCATCGTGCTGTTCCGGGTGAACCGCGACGAGGCCAGCGTGCTCGATCGCGCGCGGGCGGGCGGGGAAGCGGTCTGAACAAACGTATTCCCCTCCCCGGCGGGGAGGGGTTAGGGGCGGGGGAGCCCGTCGGTAGACGTGCGTCGGCGCGAGCGTCGAGCACCCGCACCCCACCCTCCCCCTCAAGGGGGAGGGGGTTCAAAGACGCCATGAGGAACTGCGATGCCCACCGTCCGTGAAGCCGCTTTCGCCGTGTTCGAGCATTTCGGAGCCGACCGCCTGTTCGGCAACCCCGGCAGCACCGAGATCCCGATGCTCCGGGCGATGCCGTTCCCTTACGTCATGGGCCTGAACGAAGCGGTCGTCGTCGGCATGGCCGACGGCTACGCGCGCGCTTCGGGCAAGCCTGGCCTGGTCAACCTGCACAGCGCGGCGGGCACCGGCCATTCGCTGGGCAACCTCTTCACCGCGTTCCGCAACAACACTCCGCTGGTGGTCACCGCCGGGCAGCAGGCGCGCAGCATTCTGCCGTTCGATCCGTTCCTCTACAACGAACGCGCGGCCGAATTCCCGCGCCCGTACGTCAAGTATTCGGTCGAGCCGGCGCGGGCCGAGGACGTGCCGCTGGCGCTGATCCGCGCGTTCGTGACCGCGCTGACCCCGCCGATGGGCCCGTGCTACGTATCGATCCCGGTGGACGACTGGGACCGCCAGTGCGAGATGCCAGCGCTGCCCGATCTGACGCTGTGCACCGTGCCTTCCGCTACTGGCATCGAGCGGCTTTCGGCGATGCTCGACGTGGCGGAGCGGCCGACCCTGGTGGTGGGCACCGGCGTCGCCAATTCGCGCGGGTGGAAGGAAGCGATCCGCCTGGCCGAGAAGACCGGCTGCGCGGTGTGGGCCGCGCCTTACGCCGCGCGCGAGACTTTTCCCGAAGACCACCCGCAGTTCGCCGGCTTCCTGCCCGCCTGGCGCGATACCTTGCGCAAGCTGCTCGATCCGTACGACGCGATCCTGGTTGCCGGGGCGCCGGTGTTCACCTGGCACGTCGAAGGCAGCGGGCCGCACTTCCCGGGGCACGCGAAGCTGATGGCCCTGAGCGACGACCCGCAGCACCTCGCCGCCCTGCCCGGTGGCGGAGGCGTGCTCGGCAATGTCGCCGAAGGCCTCGCGCTCCTCGCCGAGCGGGCCAATGCGCGCGCGTACGCCGGCAAGCCGCGCACGTTCGACGATCCCGCGCCGGCGATGACCGCGAAATACGTGCTCAAGCGCGTCGCCGCGCTGCGGCCGGCCGACGCGGTGATCGTCGAGGAAGCGCCGACCGCGCGCGGTCCCGAGCACGACGTGCTGCCGATCGTGCGCGAGGGCGGGTTCTACACCTGCGCCAGCGGCGGCCTCGGCTATTCGCTGCCGGCGTCTGTCGGGGTGGCGATGGCGCAGGAGGACAAAGTCATCGCCATCCTCGGCGACGGATCGGCGATGTACACCATCCAGGGTTTGTTCTCGGCGGCGGCGGAGAAGGCCAACGTCAGCTACCTGATCCTCAACAACGCCGCTTATGCCGCGCTGACCGGCTTTTCAGCCGAGTTCGGGATGAACGAGGTGCCGGGCTGCGACTTGTCCGGCATCGAGTTCGTCAAGCTGGCCGAAGGACTCGGGGTCCAAGCGCGCCGGGTCGACAGCATCGACGAACTGGACGCGGCGCTGCAATGGAGCTTCGCCGCCAGCGGCCCGACCCTGCTCGACTTGCGCATCGAAAACGCGGTCCACACGCACTGAGGGCCCGCACCCGGATCGGGTGCGAGCCCTCAACGATTGTCCCCGGGGATGCCTTAGCGGCAGTGAACCGTGCGGCGGCCGATATGGCGGCCGAGCAGGCCACCGCCGACCGCGCCGGCGATCGGGCCGGCCGCGCCATGAGTCACCGCCGCGCCGAGCAGCGCGCCCGCGCCCGCGCCGATGATCGTACCGGTGGTGCCGCTGCCGCGGTGGCAATAGTAGCGGCCGTTGGAGCCGCGATAGACGTGGCTCGTCCGGTGATAGTGATGACGCGTCCGCGCGTCCGCCGTGACCGGGGTCGCGGCCGCAAGGACCGAGGCGGTGGCGGCGAGCGCCATGAAGCCTTGCCTAAACATAAATCAGTCTCCCTTTTTACCGTCGTCGCCACAATCGACGAGTCGGCAATTAGGTCCACAACGCCCGATGAACGAAATCGGCACCCGGGCGACCCGCCGGCGAGTCGTTCTCCAAACGCGACAAGTGGCGAAGCCCCGGCAGCCCGGCCGGCGGGCGACAATGCGCGCGACGGCTGCGCCGCGCGAAACCCGATCTTCGCGTGTCGCCACGCTAGCCGTGCGTTTTGCGCTGCGCGCGCGAGGCCGTGATCAGTTCGCGCACCTCGTTGCCTTCGTGGCAGGCGTATTCGTACATTCTGTAGGAATCGTCGCGAGTCCATTCGACCTCGGCGGTCCACGGCGCCGTGAAGACCGCGGGATCGCTGTAGGTCACGCGATAGGCGATGGTCCGCGGCCCCACCATCGTAAGACGCTCGACCGTGCGCGCCTGCCCGCTCATCGGCACCAGGCTGCCGCCTCTGCCCGTGACCGGTGAACCGGCGTGCTTGTGCACGTCGCCATCGGCGCTATCGCCGGCGACGATGTTGCGCGTCTCGATCACGAGCGTGTTGCGCTGCCAATGGCCAAGGCTTTGGCCGCCCCAGGTTCGCAGCGCAGGCGACCAGCGAGTGGCGGGCCGGAGTGGGATGATCCGCGCTCCCAGATCCTCCAGCACGATGGCCACGAAGCCGGGTGATTGGAACACGCGGATGCCATTGTTGTTCGGCCAGGGCAGGATCGCCGAGGCGAGCCCCCGTGTGACGCAACGGTCATAGCTGTCGAGGTCGGCTACCCAGTCGATCGGCTGGCCCGCTACCCAGCTGTTCCGCCCAGCCTTGAACAGCGCCGCGCCCCGCGCCGTCATCCGCGGCAGGCGGCCGTTCGCGGGGCTGACGATAAGCGAGCTACGGCGGCCGAAAGCCGCGGAGCGAAGCCATTTCGCGAGCCCTCTCGTGCCGTCGGCATCAACGCTTTGCTGGTAGCGGGCGTCGGACTTCTCCGCTTCCGCCAGCCGTGCCGCGAATTCGGCGTCGGTTAGCACCGCCCTGTCGCCCATCGCGAGCGGCCGTTCGAGCGGGATGCCAGCGTCAGCAACGCGATCGATGGTCCAGGTCGCACGAAAATCGGGATCGCCCCACGCCGTCTTCTTCGGCACGTAGGGCGCGGGGGCGCGCGGCGTGACGCCGGTGGGCCAAACGATAGCCAGCGCGGCTATTCCCGCGACTGTTCCCCGCCCCCGCATCGGCTCAGGTCACGCGCCAGACCCACAGCTTGATGCTGCTGGCATAGCGCGCGCCGGAGCAGACGAAGATCGACTTGTTGAGCCAGTCGTAAGGCCCCTCCGGCGCGATGAATTCGGGCACCGTGCGGAAATAGTATTCGGCCGGGTCGACCTCCTCGCCGCGCCTAAGCCGGTCCATGACTTCAGGCCGCCCGTGGCGCAGGCCTTTGTTGCGGATCTGGATCAGCGCGCCGTCGTCCGTCTCGATGGCGTAGATCGCATCGGCGACGGTGACACCGTCGGGGCGGGTTAACTGCCAGTCGGCCGAGTTACCCATAAGTTTACCGTTTATCCGCGGCCCCTTGACGTAGCCGCCGGCCTTGATCGGGATGATCCGCCGTGCGCCGTCCACTACCGCGCCGATCTCGCGTGGCGGCTCCAGGTCTCCGCCCGCTTCATAGACGAATTCCAGCTCGGGCTTGATCACGCGCATCTCCGGTCATTGCGGGGCAAGGCTGCGGACCCTAGCGTCTCCGGCAGGGCGAATCGAGAGGAGCAGACAATGGCGGCGGACCTTTACGCGGACTACGTGATCGTCGGCGCGGGCAGCGCGGGCTGCGTGCTGGCGGCGCGGCTGACCGAAAGCGGCGAGCACAAGGTCGTGCTGCTGGAAGCGGGCGGCGACGACCGGCCGCTGAAAGAGCCCGGCCAGTTCATGTCGAACGTGATGATCCACACCCCGATCGGCTTCGGCAAGACGCTCAACGATCCGAAGGTCAACTGGCTCTACGAGACCGAGGTCGATCCCGGCACCGGCAACCGCCCGCACAAGTGGCCCAAGGGCAAAGTGCTCGGCGGCTCCAGTTCGATAAACGGCCTGCTCTACGTCCGCGGGCAGGCGGCGGATTACGACAACTGGGCGCAGATGGGCGCGCGCGGGTGGAGCTGGGACGAGGTGCTGCCCTACTTCAAGAAAGCGCAGAACCAGGAACGTGGGCCGATCGACACCCACGGCGTCGGCGGCCCGCTCAACGTCGCCGACTTCCCGGAGAAGCATCCCGTCTCGGCCGCGCTGATCGAAGCCTGCCAGGAGGCCGGCATCCCTTACCGCGAAGACCTCAACAACGGCGACCAGGAAGGCTGCACCTGGTTCCAGCTGACCGCCAAGAACGGCAAGCGCCACTCGGCCGCGGTCGCTTACCTGCACCCGGCGATGAAGCGCCCCAACCTGCTCGTCGAACTGCGCGCGATGACCACCCGCGTGCTGTTCGAGGGCAAGAAGGCCGTCGGCGTGGAGTTCAAGCAGAACGGCGAGACCCGCAAGGTCATGGCCAGCCGCGAAGTGATCCTCGCCGCCGGCTCGGTCGAATCCCCCAAGCTGCTGGAGATCAGCGGCGTGGGCCAGGGCGCGCTGCTGCAAGAGCTCGGCGTGCCGGTGATCCACGAGAGCAAGCTGGTCGGCGAGAACATGCAGGACCACGTGATGATCGGCTGCCAGGCGCGCCTGAAGGAAGACTGGCACTCGATCAACTACCGGGCCACCGGCTTCAACCTGATCAAGGAGATCGCCAGGTACGG
>Ga0207705_10004435_pt1 | contig 10608 bp, 9 predicted proteins | sample KBSC13metaG_FD_184314 | JGI IMG/M metagenome (GOLD analysis project Ga0207705, IMG submission 184314) | Corn rhizosphere microbial communities from Kellogg Biological Station, Michigan, USA - KBS C1-3 metaG (SPAdes) (version 2) | ecosystem: Host-associated > Plants > Roots > Rhizosphere > Soil ...
TCCGGGACGCCATCGAGGCCGATGGTCCGGTCGAATACCCGACCCGGATCGATCCGCCCTTCGAGCACGTCGGGCAGCAATTCGTCGATGTAGCCGCGAGTCGGCGCCGGGCCTCCGGCGACAATCACGTTGCGGTAGAACATCTGCTGAGCGCCGTTGATGACTTCATAATGCGGCACGCCGACCCGGCCGACGGCTCCGCCGGGACGAACGATCCCCATCGACGTATCCATAGCCTGCCCCGTCCCGACACACTCCAGGACCGACTGGACGCCGAACCCGCCGGTAAGCTGCCGCACCCGCTCGATGCCCTCCTCGCCACGTTCGCTGACCACGTCGGTCGCACCGAATTCCCTTGCCAGCGCGATCCGATCCTCATGCCGACCCATGATGACGATCTGTTCGGCGCCGAGGCGCTTGGCGGCAATGACTCCACATATTCCGACCGCTCCGTCTCCTACGACTGCGACGGTCCCGCCGGGTCTCACGCGTGCGGTGACCGCCGCGTGGTGACCGGTTCCCATCACATCGGACAGGGTCAGGAGCGACGGCATGAGCGCGTCGTCCTCGCCGATATTCAGTGGATAGAGCGTGCCGTCCGCATAAGGGATGCGCATCGCCTCGGCCTGCGCTCCATCGAGCGATCCATTGCCGAAGAAGTTCACGTGCACGCAGGCAGTCTGCAGGCCCTCTTCGCAGAACATGCAGCTGCCGTCCGAGTTCGCGAACGGCATGATGACCACCTCGCCGCGCTTGATCGTCCGAACGTCACTGCCAACGTCCTCCACGACTCCGATCGCCTCATGGCCCATCCTTTGGCGTTCGACGTTGGGACCGTCGTTGTAAGGCCAAAGGTCGCTGCCGCAGATGCAGGCGCGGGTTACGCGAATGATCGCATCAGTCTGGTCCTGAATGACGGGATCGGGGACGTTGTCGATCTGGACGTCGTGCGCCTTGGGCATGATCGTTGCGCGCATTGGGAAATCCTTCTGCTTATTGAGGCTCGACAGGAACGACGCTGTCGCTGAGACGACCCTAGGAACGCGGCGTCGGTGCCTACGTGCCTAATCCGTGGCTCGCGTCACGCACGAACGTCATCGTTGGCCGACGGCCAGCCCTCGAACATCGATCCGCGTCGGTTGACCGCAAGGAGCCGCTTCATCTCCCGTCCGCACGCGTCGAGGTCGTCCTTCAGCATTTCGATCGCTCGGTCGATCTCATCGTCCTCCAGGCAGTCGCTTGTCAGCTGTTGGGACCGAGCCATCACCTTTGCGCCGTGGATGCCGTGCTCGACGTGGAATTTGTTGAGGATGCCGGTCATGTCCGCCTCCTGCTTGGCTTGCCTGAGAATGCACGATGATGCGCCGCGTTTCCATCCGCTCGTCGAAAACCTTCGCAGTCTGCCAATCGACATTCATCTTGCATTCACGCTACAAATGTAGCATTCTACAAATGTAGCGCGACGAATCGCTCGCGCTTGAAAGGGATTTGAATGCTCAGCAAGATTCCGCCGCGCGAACGCCAGATCGTCGACATTCTCTACGAACGCGGCCCCCTCCTCGTATCAGACATTTGCGAGGCCCTGCCCGATCCGCTCAGCGGCTCGGCGGTCCGTGCGATGCTGAAGCGACTTGAGGACAAGGGCTATGTCACACGCAGCGAATCCGACCGTGGCTTTCTCTACAGCCCGGCGGTCGCGGACAGCGTCGCGAAGAAATCGGCGCTGAGCGAAATCGTCCGAGTGTTCTTCAACGGTTCTCCGGCCAGCGCTGCCAGCGCACTGCTCGGCATGTCCGACCGGCTAAAGGATGACGAGCTGAGCGAGCTCGAACAAATGATCGCCCGCGCACGGAAAGCCAAAGGGGGCCAGTAATGCAGGTTCTGATCGCGATCGCGCTGAAGTCCCTTCTGATTGCCGGGCTGACGTTGGGGCTGCTTGCCCTGATGAAGCACAGGTCGGCAGCGGAGCGTTCGTGGGTGGCGCACATCGGCCTGCTCGCGCTTGTGATCATGGCGCTCTCCCCTCTCGTGCTTCCCAGCTGGAACGTCGAAGCTCCTGCCCTGCTCGGCAGGACTCCGACCGTGGAAGCGGCGGTCTCGGATTCCCCTCCGGTAACGACCGTCGCTTCCGTTCCGCTTCCGGCGAAGCCCCTGCCCGACATCAAGGTGCCAGTGCGCCCGTCGCTGAGCGCAACCGCCGCGGCGATGGCGCTCTACGCGGTTCCGGCAGCGATCCTCCTCTTCATCACGGCGCTCGCCTTGGCTCGCCTCATCGCGCTCCGCGCCCGCGCCGATGTGCTCGTCGACGGCCACTGGCTGAGCGCCCTCGCCCGCGCGCAGCGGCGCATGGGTTTTAAGCACGGAACCGCCCTACTCACCAGCAACGAGCTCTCGTCGCCGATCAGCTGGGGTCTGATGCGTCCGGTCATCCTGCTGAACGATCGAGCGGTCGAAGCCTCGGATGAAGCCGAGGCGATCATCGCGCATGAGCTGGCGCACGTGGCCCGGATGGACTGGGTGAAGCTGCTGCTCGCCCGCATCGCCACTGCAATGTTCTGGTTCAATCCGTTCGTATGGCTGCTCGCCCGTGAAGCGCACCAGCTGCGCGAAGAGGCTGCCGACGATGCGGTGCTCGCCGCGGACATCGTAGACACCGACTACGCGCAGCTGCTCGTCGGCGTGGCGCGCCACGAATGCCCTGGCCTGCTGCTCGGAGCCCATGGCGTTGCCCCCTCGAAGACTTCCCTCGCCCGTCGCGTTGCGCGAGTCCTCGACGTGAAATCGGTTCGAGGTCCGGTGGCTGGCTCATTCGCGCTCGGCGTGTTCACGGGAGCCGTCTTGATCGCTGCCCCACTTGCGGCGCTCACGCTTACTCCGGGGATTAGCTCGAAGAAGAGCTTGCCGGTTGCTGGAGCGGCCGACGTCAGAAAGCCCAATTATGCCGCGACGGAGCCGCCCTCGGATCTTCCGCACATCATCGCCAGCGGGGTGACCGCATCGGTTGCGACGGTCGCCGCGGCAGTCGCTCCGGTCAAGGCAGAAGCACCGCGAACCGCGCGTGAGCAGTCCGTGGCCGCGGCCCTTGCCGCCGCCGACCAGACTCGAGAGCAGGCACTGGCCGACGCCACCAGGGCAACGAAGCAGGCGCGCCAGGCAGTCAACGTCACGGTCATGAGCAACGGGCACATCGACCAGGTCATCGCTATGAAGGCCGCGGGCGTCGACGCAAACTATGTCTATGCCCTGAGGACCGCCCAGCCTCGGTTGCGGAACATGGATGCGGCCAACTTCGCGGGTATGAAGGCGGTTGGGGTCACTCCTGAATATGCCCGCGATCTGGCCGCGGCCGGCCTTCGCAATCTCGATGCGGACGCCCTCACGGAGGCGAAAGCGGTCGGCCTCACTCCCAGCTACGTGCGCGCTTTGGCAGCCGCGGGCGTCCCGCTGAGCCTCGACGATTACGTCCAGCTTTATACGGTCGGGGTGCCCGTCCACTATATCACCGACATCCGTAAGTCGGGTTATTCCGTCGCGGATCCCGACAAGATCATCCAATTGTGGGCAGTCGGCGTGCGCCCTGTAGACCTAAGGGTTGCCAGGCCTCCTCACGTGCCTCGACCTCCCGTGCCCCCGCCGAACGTCGAAGTCCCGGACGACCCCGACGAAGGCTGATCGCCTGACCTGAACTGACCGACTGACAGACTGAATTTCGAACGCCCGGCCCGTGGCGAACGGGTGAGCTTTGCCTGAAATCTACGAAGGAGACCGAACATGAACCGCGCTTTTGCACTGATCGGCGCCCTGTTGCTTGCATCGATCACAGTTTCGTCGGCCTGCATGGCAGGTGCCAACGGCGAGTTGAGTTTCTTCCTGGACGGCAATCGCGACAATGAAGGGAAGATCAACGCCCGGTTCGATAATGAGCGGGGCGCTCACGATAGGACCGACTGGACTGGCGGCTTCCTGCCGTCCGACATGATTGGTCTCGATATTGCGGGGTTTCGTGGCTCCGGCACGCGACCGCTTCGCTTCGCCCTAGTGCGCGACCCGGGAAGGCTCGACTGCAGCGGAAACGGCGGTTCGGGCTACGCGAGGGGCACTTGTCGCTTCACTCCCGATCCGTCCTTCGTCCAGTTCATGGCGGATCATGGCATGGCGAGGCCGACCGAAGGACAAGGGCTTGGACTGATGGCGCTCAACGTGAAGCGCGAACTCATCGACGCAGTCGCGTCGGCCGGTTACCCCGCTCCGAAGATCGACGATTTGACCTCACTCGCTGCCCTCGGAGTGGATGGCGGCTACATCAGGGGCATGGCCCGCGCGGGCTATCGGCCGCGTTCCCTTCAAACGCTGGTCGAGCTGAAGGCGATGAGCATCACGCCGGATTGGATCGCCGGCTTCGTTCGGGCCGGATACGGCAACTTGCCGTCGAACGACCTCATCCAGCTCAAGGCGCTCAGCATCACGCCAGACTTCATTTCCGGCTTCGACCGCATCGGATATCGCAACATCCCTGTCGAAACCCTGGTGCAGCTGAAAGCGCTCGGCATCACTCCTGATTTCGCCCGCTCGGCCGTCGGTCAAAGCGCGCCTTTGCCACCGGTCCAGAAGCTGGTCGACCTGAAGCTGTTCGGACCCACGGGGCGGCCCTGACCGACTGACAGGGTCGCAAGTCGCCACTGATTCCGCCGTTTGTGACCGCCTGGCAGCCTCCAATCGAAACGTTGGCCGATTGATCGAAGCTCAATCGCGGCCCCCGGTCACTCGCGCTTAGCCCGCCTCAAAACAGAGGGGAACTCGATGCGTACTGCGCTGTGGATCGCCACGGCTGGTCTGATTGCCGCCATCGCGCCGGCTGCCGCGGACGCGCAGCAGGCTCCCGCCCCGGGCGCCCCAAGTGGTCCGCCAGCAAGCGATAGCCGGACCACGGTCTACCAGGCCGACTATTTCAAGCAGTTTGCGCCCCGTAACGCGCTGGACATCGCGCAGCGCGTCCCCGGATTCTCGCTCGATCTCGGAAGCACTCAGAGCGCGACGGGCAGCGTCGACGTCCGCGGCTTTGCGGGAACCGCCGGCAACGTCGTGCTCAACGGTGCCCGCCCCAGCACCAAGGCGGAGACCCTCGACCAGATCCTCCAGCGGATCCCGGCGCAGCAGGTCGTCCGGGTGGAAGTCAGTCCTGGCGACCTGTTCGGCGCGGATTATGCGGGCAAGAGCCAGGTGCTCAACGTCATCCTGTCCAAGGCATCGGGGTTCGACGGCACCGTCACCGCCAGCGGCGTTCGCCGATACACCGGCTACATCCAACCGAATCTCTCCGGATCCGCCGTGCTCCGCCGCGGTCCGTCGACCTTCAACCTGTCCGGGGGCACAGCCCGCAACAAGCAGTTTGAGGAAGGCACCGACACCCTCGACGACGCGGTGACCGGCGAGCCCATCGAGTTCCGGCGAAAGCATAACGTCTACGAAAACCGCGATCCGTTCCTCGCCGGCGCCTATGCGCTCGAGTTCGGCCCGACCGACGTCTTCAGAGTGAACGCCCGCTGGCAGCCCAGCACCTTTAGGCTCTACCAGCGCAACCGCGTCTTCCCCGCGGGGGGTTCGCCGCACGACGACAACCTGCATCAGAATTACAGCGATCCCGTGCTGGAATTGGGTGGCGACGTCACCCAGCCGCTTGCCGGTGGCGCCATAAAGTTCGTCGCACTCGCGACGCGCCGCAAGCGCGACGACACGGACCTTTACGTACAGCGCAACGGCCTCGTCGATCAGGGCGGAGTGGTCGACGGCGGCTCCGAACAGACGATCAAGGCGGAGCGGAACGAGACTCTCGGGCGGATCAGCTGGACTCGAGCGGACCTCCTCGGCTTCTCCTTCGAGGTTGGTGGAGAAGCGGCGCTCAACACGCTCGACGATCACACGACGTTCTTCGAGATCGATTCGACCGGCGCGAAAATCCCGGTACCGCTTCCGATCGCCGACGCGACGGTGAAGGAAAAGCGGGGCGAGGTTTACGTGAACGGGGGCCGCAACCTGTCCCCCGCGCTGCGCATCGATGGCGGATTCAATTTCGAATTCTCGCACCTCACCGTCACCGGCGACGCGAGCGAGGATCGCAGGCTCAAGTTCCTGAAGCCCAACCTGACGATCGATTGGAAACCCGGCAAAGGCTGGCACACGCAATTGTCCGTGCGCCGGACCGTGGCGCAGCTCGATTTCTACGACTTCATCAGCAATGCGGACCTGTCCGCCCAGCGCGTCAACGGAGGCAATGCCGCCCTGGAGCCGCAGCGGACCTGGGAATTCCGGGCGACCGTCGAACATCCCATCCTCGGCGACGGACTCTTCAAGCTCGACCTTGGCCACGACCAGGTCAGCCTGCTGCAGGACCGCATCCTGATCTGTGACCCGGTGGACGTGGACGAGTGCTTCGATGCGCCCGGAAATATCGGTACCGGCAAGCGCGACTTCGCCCAGTTGACGCTCGACATGCCCCTGTCCCGCTTGTGGAAGGGTCTTCGAATCAAGGGAGGCGCAACGCTTCAGCGGACCCGCGTCGAGGATCCGATCAGCCACGATCAACGCAAGTGGAGCGGATTCTACCCGGCCTGGCAGTGGAATCTGGACGTGCGCCGTGACACCAAATCCTGGTCCTACGGCTTCTCGGTCAGCGACAACCAGCGCTTCACCTTCTACCGCACGGACGAGTTCGACACCAACTTCAACGGGGGACCTTACTGGACGGCCTTCATCGAATATCGGCCCGGACCCAACACGGCGATCACGTTGGACGTCGACAATCTGTTCGAAACGAGCGGCAACCGCGCGCGCTTGCGCTTCTTTCCCAACCGCGCCGAACCGGAGCTGATCATCGATGAGTTCCGTGAACGCAATCGTCACCGGAGCATCGGCTTCACCCTGAAGCAGAGCTTTGGCGGAACGGGCAGCGCCGGGGTGGCGAAGTCGCAGTAAGAGGTTTAAGGAGCCCGCAACTTCTGACATCGCGGGGAAATAAGTTGGCGACTTCACGCATCGCGGACGTGGCTGGGCATCACGAGCCTCAACTGCTGCCATTCGATTGGGCGGATCCGTTCGATCTCAATCATCAGCTGAGTGACGAGGAACGGCTCGTTCGCGACACGGCCGAAGGCTACGCTCAGGAAAAGCTGCAGCCGCGGGTGACCTCGGCCTATCTCGATGAGCGCTTCGATCGCGAGATCATGAGCGAGATGGGCGAGCTCGGCCTCCTGGGCGCAACAATTCCCCACGAATATGGCGGCGCCGGCCTCGGCTACGTCAGCTACGGCCTCATCGCGCGAGCCGTAGAGCGCGTCGACAGCGGCTACCGCTCGGCGATGTCGGTCCAGTCGAGCCTCGTGATGTATCCGATCCATGCCTACGGATCGGAAGAGCAGCGGAGGAAATACCTTCCCAAGCTGGCGATCGGCGAATGGGTCGGGTGCTTCGGCCTCACCGAGCCGGATTCGGGCTCCGACCCGGCGAGCATGCGCACGCGGGCAGAGAAGACGGCGAACGGCTATCGCCTGACCGGCACCAAGATGTGGATCACCAATTCGCCCATCGCCGACGTGTTCGTCGTTTGGGCGAAATCGCAGGCTCATGGCGACAAGATCCGCGGCTTCGTGCTTGAGAAGGGCATGGCCGGGCTGTCGGCTCCGAAGATCAAGGAGAAGCTGTCACTGCGCGCGTCCATTACCGGCGAGATCGTCATGGACGGCGTGGAAGTGGGCGAAGATGCGATTCTTCCGAATGTTGAAGGCCTAAAGGGCCCCTTCGGCTGCCTGAATCGCGCGCGCTACGGCATCGCGTGGGGGTCGATGGGTGCGGCGGAAGCCTGTTATGCCGCCGCCCGTCAGTACACACTGGACCGCAAGCAGTTCGGCAAGCCGCTCGCCTCCAACCAACTCGTCCAACTCAAGCTCGCCAACATGGCGACCGAGATCACGCTGGGCCTTCAGGCGGCGCTACGCGTCGGCCGCCGGCTCGAAGCACACGAACTGATCCCCGAAACGATCAGCCTTATCAAGCGCAACAATTGCGGCAAGGCGCTGGACATTGCGCGCATCGCTCGAGACATGCATGGCGGCAACGGCATCTCGGCCGAGTTCCATGTGATGCGCCACGCCGCAAACCTCGAGACCGTGAACACCTATGAAGGCACGCACGACGTCCACGCGCTGATCATGGGCCGCGCCATCACGGGCCTCAGCGCCTTCTAGGTCGTCGCCTCGGCCGGACGCAGCCAGAAGGTTTGCGGCTTGTCGCGATAAAGCCCGTCAGCTTGCTTTACGAAGCCGAGCTTTTGCGCGAGCTTCATCGAAGGATCGTTGCCGGGCGAGATCAACGCCCAGATCGACTTTGGGCCGAACTGCCCGTCGAACCAGGCGAGAATGGCCTCACAGGCTTCGCTCGCGTAGCCGCGCCCATGAGCGGCCGGCGCCAGAATCCAGCCCATTTCCGGATCACCGGCGATCGAGGGTTCGCAGTCGCGCAGGAAGTCGAAAAAGCCGATGTGGCCGATGGTCGCGCCGTCGTCGCGCCGCTCGACCGCCCACATGCCGATGCCGATGAGCGGCCACGTCCCTACGCCGGTGAGAAGGCGACGCCAGGTATCCTCCGTACCGCTGGGACCGCCGACATGCTGGCTCGCCTCCGGATCGGAGAAGAAGCCGAAGAAATAGTCGAGGTCCGCGAGGGTGAAGCCCCTCACGATCAATCGTTCAGTCTCGATGGTCGGGGCCGCCGTAAAGCGGCGCTCCGCGTCGTGAAACGGAAGCAGGACTGAGTCCGCTTATTTCTTGCCGAGAGAGAGACCGCCGAAGCGCTTATTAAAGCGCGCGACCTGACCACCTTCCTGCACCAGACGGGTGTTTCCGCCGGTCCAGGCGGGATGCACCTTGGGATCGATGTCGAGGTGGAGCGTGTCGCCTTCCTTGCCCCAGGTCGAACGAACCTGAAACTTGGAACCGTCGGTCATCTCGACGTTGATCATGTGGTAATCGGGGTGGATACCGGATTTCATCTTTGTTTTCCTTGGGTTAGCAGCTGGTTTCCGACCAGCAGCCGAGGACAAGAGCGCGCGACTTATAATGCGAGCCCCAAAAGTGCAACCTCAGGCGGGCTGGACCTGCCCCGCGCGCACGCTTGGCAACAGGAGCTCGGCGACACGGAACCCGCCGAACAGTAAGGTCGCGTAGAACAGGTCTCCCGCAATCGTGTTCTGGAAGAACGGGATGGCGGCGACATAGCAGGCCGAGAGCCCGGCGAATGTGTGCGGATACATGCCGCTCGACGCCCAGGTACCGAAATTGCTGACCACGAAGAACAGCACCGAGCTTGCGATTGCCGCTCCGCCGACGCGAAGGACGCTAACCCGCGTAAGGGTCAGCCATCCGACCACCACAATCAGCGCGACTGCTACGTAGGTGATCCAGAAGCCGGAATAGAACCCCAGCACGACATCGCTTAGCACCATTGCTCCCAAGGGCGCGGCGAATGCCATTCCGCGCCGGCCGAGATACGCACCACTGAACAGCGCCATCGCACCGATTGGCGTGAAATTCGGCGGATGCGGCACGAGCCGCAGGGTTGCGGCGAGCAGGATTGCGAAAAGGAGCGCGACGATGCGGCTGTTGTTGGCGTTCATGCGGCCTCATTAATCGGCTCCTTCGCAATTTGACACCCCGGCCTGGCGCCTTCTAGCAGGGCCGTCGACCAGGGTGCCGCCCACGAAGTTCGCTTCGGCGGGGGCGGTTCAAAGGGAAGTCGGTGCAAATCCGGCGCTGTGCCCGCAACTGTGAACGCCGGCGGACAGGCTGGCGGAAGTCAGGAACCTGCCCCGGTCCGTCGTCCGTTTCCCCGGCCGGGACCAGCTGTGGGGGCGTGGGCCGCCGCGCATTCGCGAGGCGGATCCCTCTGTGACGACTTTGTTCGTCAACAGGAGGATCGAATGCCCGCATACCCCGTCAACATCGACCAAATCGTCATTACCGCCTCGCGCACACCCGAAAGCGAGGCTCAGACCCCGGCCAGCGTAACGATCATCGACCAGCAGCGGATCGAGCGGCTTGGGGAACCATTGTTGCCGCCTTTTCTACGGCTCACTCCCTCCGTTGCCGTCTCCGCATCAGGGCCTGCCGGATCTTTCACGGAAGTCCGAATCCGGGGAGCGGAGGTCAATCACACCTTGCTTTTCATTGACGGGATCCGGGTGAATGACCCGGCGACTGGCGACTTTCCGCGATTCGAACTTCTGAACGCAGACATTGCCTCTCGCATCGAGGTCGTCCGCGGGCCGCAATCGGCACTGTGGGGATCCGAAGCGATCGGCGGGGTCATTGCGATCAATGGTCTCGACGATACCCCGAACGCGAATGCCAGTGCGGAGGGCGGCTCGTTCGGCTTTGCCCGAGCTTCTGCATCCGGCTCATTGGTCTCGGCGAGAGCGTCGGTTGCCGGAGCGATCGGGTTCCAGCGTGCTACGGGGATCGACAGCTTCAGCGGTCACGGGGACAAGGACGGATACCGCAATCTGTCCGGGCGGCTGCGGGGGACGTGGCACCCTGCGACGAACGTCGAACTGGGCGC
>Ga0207705_10004436_pt1 | contig 10607 bp, 5 predicted proteins | sample KBSC13metaG_FD_184314 | JGI IMG/M metagenome (GOLD analysis project Ga0207705, IMG submission 184314) | Corn rhizosphere microbial communities from Kellogg Biological Station, Michigan, USA - KBS C1-3 metaG (SPAdes) (version 2) | ecosystem: Host-associated > Plants > Roots > Rhizosphere > Soil ...
TCCGATCGAGACTCCCGAAGGACCGAACATCGGTCTCATCAACTCTCTCGCGAGCTTCAGTCGGGTCAACAAGTATGGCTTCATCGAAACTCCGTACCGCAAGGTGATCGACGGCAAGGTGACCGATGAGGTCGTGTACCTATCGGCGATGGAGGAAGCCAAGCACACCATCGCGCAGGCCAATGCCGAACTCGACAAGAACAGCGGCTTCGTCGAGGAAATCGTTTCGGCGCGTCGCAACGGCGACTTCCTGATCGCCCCGCGCGATCAGATCACGCTGATGGACGTCAGCCCCAAGCAGCTGGTATCGGTGGCCGCCTCGCTCATTCCGTTTCTCGAGAATGACGACGCCAACCGCGCGCTGATGGGCTCGAACATGCAGCGCCAGGCGGTGCCGCTGATCAAGGCGGAAGCGCCGCTGGTCGGCACCGGCATGGAAGAGACCGTCGCGCGCGATTCGGGCGCGGCGATCGCCGCCCGCCGCTCGGGCGTGGTCGACCAGGTCGACGCCGCGCGCATCGTCGTGCGCGTCACCGGCGACTTGAAGCCCGGCGAATCCGGCGTCGACATCTACACGCTGATGAAGTTCCAGCGCTCGAACCAGAACACCTGCATCAACCAGCGCCCGCTGGTGAAGGTCGGTGACCAGGTCGAAGCCGGCGAGATCATCGCGGACGGGCCGTCGACCGAATATGGCGAGCTCGCGCTCGGCCGCAACGTGCTCGTCGCGTTCATGCCGTGGAACGGCTACAACTACGAGGACTCGATCCTGATCTCCGAGCGGATCGTGAAGGACGATGTCTTCACCTCGATCCACATCGAAGAATTCGAGGTGATGGCCCGCGACACCAAGCTCGGCCCCGAGGACATCACGCGCGACATCCCGAACGTCGGCGAGGAAGCGCTGCGCAACCTCGACGAGGCGGGCATCGTCTACATTGGTGCCGAGGTCGAGCCGGGGGACATCCTGGTCGGCAAGATCACGCCGAAGGGCGAAAGCCCGATGACTCCGGAAGAGAAGCTCCTCCGGGCGATCTTCGGCGAGAAAGCGTCGGATGTCCGCGACACCTCGCTGCGTCTGCCGCCGGGCGTTTCCGGCACGGTTGTCGAAGTGCGCGTGTTCAACCGCCACGGCATCGACATCGACGACCGCACCCGCGCCATCCAGACCGAAGAGAAGGAGCGCCTCAAGAAGGACGCCGACGACGAGAAGGCGATCCTCAATCGCGCGACCTTCGCCCGCCTGAAGGAAATGCTGAACGGCCAGGTCGCGACAGCGGCGCCGAAGACGATCAAGAAGGGCTCGACTCTCGACGAGGCGACCCTCGAGACCGCCGACCGGCACGACTGGTGGAAGATCGCCGTCAAGGACGACCAGCGCCAGGCCGACATCGAGGCGCTGAAGGCGCAGTATGACGAGGCCTTGGGCACCATCAACCGGCGCTTCGAGGACCGCGTCGAGAAGCTCGAGCGCGGCGACGAGCTGCCGCCGGGCGTCTTGAAGATGGTCAAAGTGTTCGTCGCGGTGAAGCGCAAGCTTCAGCCGGGCGACAAAATGGCCGGCCGCCACGGCAACAAGGGCGTCATCAGCCGTATCCTGCCAATCGAGGACATGCCGTTCCTCGAAGACGGGACGCAGGTCGACATCGTCCTCAACCCGCTCGGCGTGCCGAGCCGGATGAACGTCGGGCAGATCTTCGAGACTCACCTCGGCTGGGCCTCGCGCGGCCTCGGCCGGCAAATCCAGGAGATGCTCGAAGGCATCCACGAGCGCGGCAAGGACGTTGCGGGCAAGGACGCGAAGGCGATCCGCGCCAAGCTTAAGGACGTCTATGGCGACAATTATGCCAAGGACATCGACGGACGTGACGACAACCAGGTGATGGAGCTCGCTTCGAACCTCGCCGGCGGCATCCCGATGGGCACCCCGGTGTTCGACGGCGCCCGCGAGAGCGATGTCAGCGCGATGCTCGAGAAGGCGGGGCTCAACACGTCGGGCCAGGTAACCCTGTTCGACGGCCGCACCGGCAATCCGTTCGATCGCAAGGTGACGGTGGGCTACATCTACATGCTGAAGCTCCACCACCTCGTGGACGACAAGATCCACGCGCGCTCGATCGGGCCATACAGCCTCGTCACCCAGCAGCCGCTGGGCGGCAAGGCGCAGTTCGGCGGCCAGCGCTTTGGCGAAATGGAGGTGTGGGCGCTGCAGGCTTACGGCGCGGCTTACACCCTCCAGGAAATGCTGACGGTGAAGTCCGACGACGTTATCGGCCGCACCAAGGTCTATGAGGCGATTGTCAAGGGCGACGACACGTTCGAGGCCGGCATTCCGGAGAGCTTCAACGTGCTCGTCAAGGAAATGCGCAGCCTCGGCCTCAACGTCGAGCTCGACAGCATCGAGGACCCCGACGCCGAGCCGCCAGCGCTGGCAGCTGAGTAGTGAAACCTAGCCCCTCCCCCTGTGCGGGGGAGGGGTTGGGGAGAGGGGCCGCGATGTCGCCCCACTCCCCTCTCCCTCCCACCGCTGACGCGGTGGGTCCCTCCCTCTCCCGCAAAGGGGAGAGGGGCTGAAGGAAGAGAAGACGAAAATGAACGAACTGAGCAACTTCGCGAACCCGATCGCCAAGCCCGAAACCTTCGACGAGATCCGCATCGGCATCGCGTCGCCCGACAAGATCCGCAGCTGGTCGTTTGGCGAAATCAAGAAGCCCGAGACGATCAACTACCGCACGTTCAAGCCCGAGCGTGATGGCCTGTTCTGCGCGCGCATCTTCGGCCCGATCAAGGACTACGAGTGCCTGTGCGGCAAGTACAAGCGCATGAAGTACAAGGGCATCGTCTGCGAGAAGTGCGGCGTCGAGGTGACCGTTTCCAAGGTCCGGCGCGAGCGCATGGGCCATATCGAACTCGCCGCGCCGGTCGCCCACATCTGGTTCCTGAAGTCGCTGCCGAGCCGCATCGGCCTGCTGCTCGACATGCAGCTGAAGCAGCTTGAGCGGATACTCTACTTCGAAAGCTACGTGGTCATCGAGCCGGGTCTCACCGCGCTCGAAAAGTACCAGCTGCTGACCGAGGACGAACTGCTCGCCGCCCAGGACGAATATGGCGAGGACGCCTTCTCCGCCGGGATCGGCGCCGAGGCCGTCAAGCAGATGCTGATCGACCTCGACCTCGAGGGCGAGAAGGAAGCGCTCCTAAAGGAGCTCGCCGAAACCAAGTCCGAGCTCAAGCCGAAGAAGATCATCAAGCGGCTGAAGGTCGTCGAGAGCTTCCTCGAGTCCGGCAACCGGCCCGAGTGGATGATCCTCGACGTCATTCCAGTGATCCCGCCCGAGCTTCGCCCGCTGGTACCGCTCGACGGCGGCCGCTTCGCGACGTCCGATCTCAACGATCTCTATCGCCGCGTGATCAACCGCAACAACCGCCTGAAGCGGCTGATGGAGCTGCGCGCGCCGGACATCATCGTCCGCAACGAAAAGCGCATGCTCCAGGAAGCGGTCGACGCTCTGTTCGACAACGGCCGTCGCGGCCGCACCATCACCGGCGCCAACAAGCGTCCGCTGAAGTCCTTGTCCGATATGCTAAAGGGCAAGCAGGGCCGCTTCCGCCAGAACCTGCTCGGCAAGCGCGTCGACTATTCGGGCCGTTCCGTCATCGTCACCGGTCCGGAATTGAAGCTCCACCAGTGCGGCCTGCCCAAGAAGATGGCCTTGGAGCTGTTCAAGCCGTTCATCTACTCGCGCCTCGACGCCAAGGGTCTCAGCATGACGCTGAAGCAGGCGAAGAAGTGGGTCGAGAAAGAGCGCAAGGAAGTCTGGGACATCCTCGACGAGGTGATCCGGGAGCATCCGGTGCTGCTCAATCGCGCCCCGACGCTCCACCGCCTCGGTATTCAGGCGTTCGAGCCGGTGCTGATCGAGGGCAAGGCGATCCAGCTCCACCCGCTCGTCTGCGCGGCGTTCAACGCCGACTTCGACGGCGACCAGATGGCCGTGCACGTGCCCCTCAGCCTCGAGGCGCAGCTCGAGGCGCGCGTCCTGATGATGAGCACCAACAACATCCTTTCGCCCGCCAACGGCAAGCCGATCATCGTGCCGTCGCAGGACATGGTGCTCGGACTTTACTATCTCAGCCTCGAGAAGGAGGATGAGCCGGGCCAGGGCATGCTCTTGAGCGACATGGCCGAGGTCCACCAGGCGCTCGCCGCCGGCGCGGTCACGCTGCACAGCAAGATCGTCAGCCGCGTCCCGCAGACGGACGAGCAGGGCAACACCTACATGAAGCGGTTCGAGACCACCCCGGGCCGCATGCTGCTCGGCGAGACTCTGCCGAAGAGCCACAAGGTACCGTTCGAGACCGTCAACCGGGTTCTCACCAAGAAGGAGATCGGCGACGTCATCGACATCGTCTATCGCCACACTGGCCAGAAGGAGACCGTGCTGTTCGCCGACGCGATCATGCAATTGGGCTTCCGCCACGCGTTCGCGGCCGGGATTTCGTTCGGCAAGGACGACATGGTCATCCCGCAGGCGAAGGAGAAGCTGGTCGAGGAGACCCGCACGCTCGTCAAGGATTACGAGCAGCAGTACCAGGATGGCCTGATCACCCAGCAGGAAAAGTACAACAAGGTGATCGACGCCTGGTCGCGTTGCGGTGACCAGGTCGCGAGCGCGATGATGAAGGAGATTTCGGCAACGCCGAAGCGTCCGGACGGGCGCCAGGCCGACCTGAACTCGATTTACATGATGGCCCATTCGGGCGCTCGTGGCTCGCAGGCACAGATCAAGCAGCTTGCCGGCATGCGCGGCCTGATGGCCAAGCCGTCGGGCGAGATCATCGAAACGCCGATTATCTCGAACTTCAAGGAAGGCCTGACGGTTCTCGAGTATTTCAACTCGACCCACGGCGCCCGCAAGGGCCTCGCCGATACGGCGCTCAAGACGGCGAACTCAGGGTACCTGACCCGCCGCCTGGTCGACGTGAGCCAAGACGCGGTGATCATCGAGGAGGATTGCGGGACCGACCGGGCGCTTGAGATGCGCGCGATCGTCCAGGGCGGCGCGGTGATCGCATCGCTCGCCGACCGCGTGCTTGGCCGCACCACGGCCGAGGACGTCGTCGATCCGAAGTCCGGCGAGGTCGTGATCGCTGAAGGCGAGCTGCTCGATGAGGCGATGGTTGCGCGGATCGAGGAGATTGGCCTTCAGGGCGTGAAGATCCGCTCGCCGCTGGTCTGCGCATCGACCCAGGGCGTGTGCGCCAAATGCTATGGCCGTGACCTCGCGCGCGGGACGCCGGTCAACATCGGCGAAGCGGTCGGCGTCATCGCCGCCCAGTCAATCGGCGAGCCGGGCACCCAGCTGACGATGCGGACCTTCCACATCGGTGGCGCGGCGCAGCTCAACGAACAGTCGAACCTCGAGGCGCCGGTCGACGGCACGATTGAGCTTCGCGACATGCCGACAATCATGGACCCGCGCGGGCGGCACGTGTCGCTGTCGCGTTCGGGCGAAATCGCGATCCTCGACATGGACGGCCGCGAGCTGTCGACGCACCGGGTCCCGTACGGCGCCCACCTGCTGTGCGAGACCGGGCACATCGTCACCCGCGGCGACCGGATCGCCGAGTGGGATCCATCGTTCAGCCCGGTGATCACCGAGAAGGCCGGTATTGTGAAATACCAGGACCTGATCGAGAATCGGACCATGACCGAGCAGGTCGACGAATCGACCGGGATCGCGCAGCGCGTGGTCACCGACGACGCTGCCAAATCGAAGAAAGAGTCGCTCCATCCGCGCCTGACCCTCACCGGCAAGGACGCGGCGGAAGCGGGCGTCTATCGCCTCGCGGCCGGAGCGATCATCGCGGTCGATGACGGGCAGCAGGTCGAGGGCGGCGAAGTGCTGGCGCGCATGCCGCGGGAAGCCGCGCGTACGCGTGACATCACCGGCGGTCTGCCGCGCGTCGCCGAGCTGTTCGAAGCGCGCAAGCCTAAGGAGAACGCGATCATTGCCAAGGTCTCCGGCAAGGTCACCTTCATGCGCGACTACAAGGCCAAGCGGAAGATCGCGATCGTCCCGGACGACGGGTCCGAGCCGGTCGAGTATCTGGTGCCGAAGTCGAAGATCATCGACGTGCAGGAAGGCGATTACGTGAAGCGCGGCGACAATCTCGTCGGCGGTTCACCCGACCCGCATGATATCTTGGAAGTCCTCGGCGTCGTCGCACTCGCCGAGTATCTCGTGAGTGAGATCCAGGAAGTCTATCGACTTCAGGGCGTCAAGATCAACGACAAGCACATCGAGGTGATCGTTCGCCAGATGCTGCAGAAGGTCGAGATCACCGACGGCGGCGATACCACGCTGCTCGCCGGCGAGCAGGTCGACCGCCAGGAGATGGACGAGACCAACGCCAGACTCAGCAAGGGCCAGAAGCCCGCGGAAGGCAAGCCGGTGCTGCTCGGCATCACCAAGGCCTCGCTGCAGACCCGCAGCTTCATCTCGGCAGCCTCGTTCCAGGAAACGACTCGCGTGCTGACCGAGGCGTCGGTGCAGGGCAAGGTCGATACGCTGGAAGGCCTCAAGGAGAACGTCATCGTTGGCCGGCTGATCCCGGCGGGCACAGGCGCGGGCATGAACCGCCTCCGGGTGGCGGCTTCATCGCGCGACACGGCTCTGCGGGCAGCGCAGCGCCGCATGGCCGAAGCGCTGATCGCGCCGGAATCGGCCGAGGAGCTTCGCGCCGCCGAGCTCGCGCGCACGCCGCGCGACGACACGGCGGGGGTCGGCGACGATCCGCTCGCAGAGGTCGTCCCGAGCGGCCACGGCCTCGATGCCGACGCGGGGGATTACCTTCAGGACTGACGTGAACACCTCCCCTCCCTTTCAAGGGAGGGGCTCAACAAAAGCCCCGTCGGATTGCTCCGGCGGGGCTTTAATTTTGCAGCAATCAGCGCGGCACGCGCTTACTTGCAGTAGCCCGTGTTGATGGTGTTCTGCGTGCAGTTGGCGAGCGAATTCACATCCGCCGCAGCGCCGCGCACGGTGTTGCAGCCGGCGATAGAGACAGCCGCAACCGCCAAGACCACCGCAACGACCTTCTGAACCATTGTCACTTCTCCGTTGAATCAGCGAAGCGACACTGAATCACCGAAACGGCAGTTTGTCCACTTAAGCTTAGTGGCAGTTCTGCCCATTCATCGTATTCTCGGTGCAGTTCGCGACCGAGTTGACGTCGCGCGCCGCCCCGCGGACCGTATTACACGCGGCGAGCGCGAGCGCGGTGCCGATCAGCACCACAGTCGTGACTTTCTGGAACATGGCTTGTCCTCTCCTGTCTGACGGCGACAACTAACGCGTGCAATAGCGAAACGGCTCCATTGCGCTTCGTCAGCGGCTCCGCGCCAAGCCGGCCGCACCCTGTCCCACGACGACCGGCTCATTCACCGGATCCTTGAAGGGCGGCATTCGCCCGGCGACCCGGTTGCGGTCGAAGAACTCGTGCTTCAGCGCCGCGGCCACGTGCAGGACGATGAGAGCGCACAGCAGCAGCGCGGCGGCGGAATGGAGGTCGCCGGCAGTCTCGCCAATCTCTTTCGAAACCCCGGGAATCTTCGGAAGCACGATGCCGCCGACAAAGCTGATCGTCGAACCTGGCATCATCCCGGAAGCAGCGACGAGCCCGACGAGGGGCATGGCGATCAGCAGCAGGTAGAACAGCCGATGGTTCCAGGTGCCGGCGATGCGTTCCCAACGCGGCAGCTGCGGTGGATAGGGCGGCGGCGGATTGCGCAGCCGATAGGTCAATCGCGCCAAGGTCACGAGGAGGATGATCGCCCCGATCGTGCGGTGCCAAGTGAACAGCTGCGCGCGGTCGTGTCCCTGGGCCATGTCGGCGAAGCTGAAGCCGAGCCAGAGCTGGAACAGGACCAGCACGACCGTCACCCAATGGAAGGCGACCGCGACATTGGAATAACGCAGCAGTGCCTGCTGTGGCCGTGCTTCGATGGTTTTTGCCATGTTTCGTCTCCGGCTCTTTGTCCGGACAACGACACAATCGTTCAAAAGGCCTCAAGCCGGCGCGCGAACGCGCGGGCTACCGCGTGAACTTCTCGCCCTTGTCGGCCTTCTCCAGCAGCAGCTTGGAGAAGCTGAATTCGGGCTTCATCCGTGCTTCCTGCCGCTTCAGCCCGTCGACGATCATCGACAGGCCGACCGTGTCCGCCCAGAACATCGGCCCGCCGCGGTACACCGGCCAGCCGTAGCCATAGACCCACACGACATCGATGTCCGAGGCGCGCTGGGCGATCCCTTCCTCGAGGATCTTCGCGCCTTCATTGACCATCGTGTAGAGCGTGCGCTCGATGATCTCCTCTTCGGTGATGACTCGGCGCTCGACACCCTGCTTCTTCGCGAAATCTTCGATGATCTGCTGGACCACGGGCGACGGGCTCGGCCGCCTCTTCTCGTCATAATCGTAAAAGCCCGCGCCCTTCTTCTGGCCCCAGCGGTCAATCGCGCAAAGCGCGTCGCGGATGTTCTCGATGCGATTGGGGTCGCGGTGCCAGCCGATGTCAACGCCGGCGAGGTCGGCCATCTGGAACGGCCCCATCGGCATCCCGAACTCGACATGGACCCGGTCAATCTGCTCGGGCGTCGCGCCTTCGAGCAGCAGCTTGGTCGCCTCAATCTGCCGCGGCATCAGCATGCGGTTACCGATGAAGCCGTGGCACACGCCGGCGACCACGGGAACCTTGCGGATCTTCTTGCCAATCTGCATCGCCGTCAGCAGCACGTCGGGCGCGGTCTTGTCGCCCCGCACGACCTCGAGCAGCTTCATGACGTTCGCCGGTGAGAAGAAGTGCATGCCGACGACGTCGCCCGGGCGCGAGATACTCGCCGCGATCTCGTTGATGTTGAGATAGGACGTATTGGAAGCGAGGATCGCGCCCGGCTTGGCGATCCGATCGAGCTTTCCGAACACTTCCTTTTTGACGTCCATATTCTCGTAGACGGCCTCGATGATGAGGTCGCAATCGGCGAGCGCCTGGAAATCGAGCGTCGGTGAGAGAAGCCTCATTGCCTTCTCGACCTGCTCCGCGGTCAGTTTGCCTTTGGCGGCGCTCGCCTCGTAATTCTTGCGCATCAGGCCGGTGCCGCGCTCGAGCGCCTCTGATCCCATTTCGACGATCGTCACCGGGATGCCCGCGCTGAGGAAATTCATCGAGATGCCGCCGCCCATCGTGCCGGCGCCAATTACGCCGACCTTGCGCACCGGCCGGGGCTCGGTGTTCTCGGGAAGGCCCTCGATCTTGTTGGCCTTGCGCTCGGCGAAGAAGAAATATTGCTGCGCGCGCGCCTGCGTGCCGCTCATCAACTCCATGAACAATTTGCGCTCTTCGATCACGCCTTCCGCATAGGGCTTCTCGCACGCGACCTGGACGGCGCGAATGCATGCTTCGGGGGCGTCGAAGCCGCGGAACTTGCGCGCGTTCGCCTTGCGGAACTCGTCGAACACGGCGGGGCTGCACTCCTCATCGAGGCGGTCCTGCCGTTCCGAGCTCTTGGGCAGCGGACGGATGCCGCGGACCTCCTCGGCATAGGCGACCGCGTGCTGGATCAGCTCGCCATCGACGAGCCGGTCGATGAGGCCGCAGTCGAACCCATCCTGGGCGCCGATCGGATTGCCGGTCGCGCACATCTCGAGCGCCTTCTTGATGCCGGCGATGCGGGGCAGGCGCTGCGTGCCGCCAGCGCCCGGCAGCAGGCCGAGCTTGACCTCGGGCGTGCCGAGCTTCGCCGACGGCACGGCGATGCGATAGTGGCAGCCGAGCGCAACCTCGAGCCCGCCGCCCAGCGCCGTGCCATGGATCGCAGCAACAACCGGCTTCGAACAATTCTCGATCGTATCGACGACGCTCGGCAGCCACGGCATCACCGGCGGCTTGCCGAACTCGGTGATGTCCGCGCCCGCGAAGAAGGTCTGGCCCTCGCAGGCGATGACTACCGCGTGGACGCCGGAATCGGCCTCGGCCTCGGCGATCGCGTCCACCAGCCCCTGCCGTACCGCCGCGCCGAGTGCGTTCACCGGCGGGTTGTTGGACAGGATGATCAGCACGTCGCCGTGCTTACGGGTCGAAATCGGGCTGGTCGTCGGCTTGTCCATCACGTCTTCCATCGCGGGTCTCCTGCCCCTGCGGCTAGGCTGCGTTCGAATTGCTGACAAGAGTGTAAGGCTCGACAAGCCGACATGCGCGGCGGATAGACAGCGCATGAGTGACGATCTCGATAGATTCCGGTCCGAAGTCCGCACGTGGCTCGAAGCCAATTGCCCGGCCGAGATGCGCCAGCCGATCCGCTCGGAGGCGGACATCTGCTGGGGCGGGCGAAACTGGACGTTCCAGTCGGACGCGCAGCGGGGCTGGCTCGAAGCCATGGCGGCGCGCGGCTGGACTGTGCCTGATTGGTCAAAGGCCTATGGCGGCGGCGGCCTGACGGCGGCCGAATCGCGCGTGCTCAAGGAAGAGATGCAGCGGATCGGCGCGCGGCCGCCGCTGACCAGCTTCGGCATCTCGATGCTGGGGCCGGCCTTGCTCAAGTTCGGCA
>Ga0207705_10004437_pt1 | contig 10607 bp, 9 predicted proteins | sample KBSC13metaG_FD_184314 | JGI IMG/M metagenome (GOLD analysis project Ga0207705, IMG submission 184314) | Corn rhizosphere microbial communities from Kellogg Biological Station, Michigan, USA - KBS C1-3 metaG (SPAdes) (version 2) | ecosystem: Host-associated > Plants > Roots > Rhizosphere > Soil ...
CCCGCCACGTCCGCTACCGCGCGCGCAGCAGGCTCTCGGCGGTCAGCTCGTCCGTGAGCAAGCCGTTGATCAGGCGCCGATTGAGCGCGGCCCGGATGCCGGGCAATTTCTTCTCGCCCTTGGCTAATGCCACGACGAGTGCGGTTTCGCGCGACGGTAGGGAGGCGCTCACCACGCGGTCATTGGTCAGCCCGTCGACCAGCCGCCCGTCGGCGTCGTAGGCCCAGCCGACGATCTCGGCGACAGCGCCTGCCTTCTGCAACGCCTTGAGCTCGCCCTCGGTGATGAACCCGTCGAGATAGAGCGGCGCATCCACGCCGAGATCCCCGATGCCGACGAAGGTAACGTCGGCGCGGGCCGCCAGCGCGATGGTTTCGCGGATCATCGGCTGCTGGCGCAGCAGGTCGCGCTCGGCGGCCGAGGAGGCGATCACCGGCAGCGGCATCGGATAGCTGCGGGCCTTCACCATGCCGGCGATGTCGAAGATGACGTTGTAGTAGGCGGCCGAACCGTCCGGGGCGATCGAGCCGGTGAGCGAGACGATCTTGTGCTGCGGGCACTCCATCGGGGTGAGTTGGTCGATCGCCGCCTTGAGCGTCCGCCCGGTGCCGATGGCCATGACGATCGGGTCGCTGGCGCGCAGCCGCCGCTCGATCTCGGCCGCTGCCGCCTCGGCGATGCCGGTGGTGGTCGAGCGCGATTGCGGGTCGGACGGCACCACCTCGACCAGGTCGAGCGCATAGCGAGACTTCAACGCCGCCGCCAACTCCATGCAGCGGGCGATGGGGTGATCGAGGCGCACCTTGATCAACCCCTCGGAGACCGACAGCGACACCAGGCGTTGCGCCGTCTGCCGCGACACACCGAGCTTCTGGGCGATTTCTTCCTGATTGTTGCCGGCAACGTAATACAGCCAGCCGGCGCGCGCCGCATCGTCCAGCCGTCGGTTGGCGGGGTCTTGCCGCGCGCTCATCGCCGAGACGTCATGGCAGGAGTATTCGCGGCCGGAGGGTGCATGGCGCCTTGTCGTGTCCCGGCGCTGGGGCGCGCCGGACACTGTTTTAGGGTGTTTGCGCCCGCGGGCGCAAGCTCAGCGCATGAGCATTTGCTTGCGCCCGGTCAGAGCCGCCCCGCAGCCCGCTTCTCAATTCGAATGGGCAATCTGGGCGAGGCGGCTGTCGAGCAGGTCGCCGCTGTCCGACAGGATGGGATAGGCAACGGTCGCGAGGAGCGAGTTGATCATCTTCAGCGCCCGCACCGTCTCGAGGTGGATGTCGCTCGATTCGATGCTTTCGGACGCGCCCGCCTGCAGGCGCTTCAGGTGGTGGGCATAGCTCAGCCGCTCCGCGGTGCGCATGTGGTCTTTTTCCTCGAGCAACTGGCGTGCCGATTCGCGGTCCTTGGAAACCAGCACGTTGAGCGCGAGCTGCATGTTGGCCATCACCCGCTGATGCAGGTCGCAGAGCTCCTGCCAGCCCTCGTGCGAGAAGGTGAGGTTCTTGTCGCGCCGGACTTCGGCGAGGTGAATCAGGTTCTTGGCGATGGTGTCGCCGACATATTCGAGGTTGATGGCAAACCCCGACAATTCCTCGCCGCGCTGCGCATCCTCGACGTCCACCTCGGCATAGGAAATTCGGGCGAGGTAGAGCTTGATCGCCGAATGGGTCTGGTCGACCTCCCGCTCGATTCGGCGCAACTGGCGGATCTTCTCGCGGTCGCCGGTCTCGTAGAGCTCCATGATGGGAGCCAGCATCACCTCGACCAGTTCCGCCATGCGCAGCAATTCGCGGGTCGCGCTGGCGAGCGCCAGGCCGGGTACGCCAATGACGCTCTGGTCGAGGGCGCTCACCGGCATCGGCCGCTGTTCCGGCTCGGCGGGGGCGGCGATGTAGCGGACCACCAGCTTTTCCATTTCGGCGCAGAACGGCAGGGCAACCAGCAGATTGATGAAGTTCAGCAGGAAATGCAGGTTTGCCACCTGTCGCGCCGGACTGCCGAGCAGGTCGAGCGGCAGCGGCACGAAACGCACCAGGAGCGCCACGACGACGGCGCCCGAGCCGCGCAGCAGGAAATGGCCGACAGCGATACGCTTGGCCTCGACGAAGCTCGACCGGGTGAGCCCGACCGGGATCAGCGCCCCGCCGAGATTGGCGCCCAGCATCAGCATGACGCCGAGTTCGGCCGGGATCAGCCCCTGCGCCGCCAGCGTGACGATCAGCAGCACCGAGGCAACGCTCGAATGCACCAGCCAGGTGAACGCCGCTCCGATGATGAAGGCGGTGACGAAATCGCCGCGCAGATAGGCGACCACGGCCGGTAGTTCGGGACTGTCGCGCAGCGGCAGGGTCGCCTCGCCAATCATGCCGAGCGAAACGAAGATCAGCGCGATGCCGATGAGGATGCGCCCGAGCTGCTTCAGTTGGCGGGATTGGCCACGGAAAAACAGTGCTCCGCCGGCGATCAGCAGCAGCGGCACGAGCCAGGTGAGGTTGATGGTCAAAATCTGCACCACCAGCGCCGAGCCGACATCGGCGCCAAGCAGCATGGCAATGCCGGTAGCGATGGTCAGCACGCCTGAGCCGGCAAAGCCGGCGGCCAGCACCGCGACCGCAGTAGAGCTTTGCAGTACCGCCGCAACCACCCCGCCAATGCCGGCGGCGCGCAGCCAGCCCCCCTTGTTGTCCTTGAGGGCACGCCGTAACGCCGGCTCGTACGACCGCTCGACCCCGGTGCGCACCATGCGCACTGCCCAGAGGAGCAGGATGACGGCACCGGCGAGGTGCAACAGCACTAGGTAAAAATTCATGCAGCTCGGGCCTTTGGCGTTGCTTCCCAGTCTTATTATGACAGATTTGTGACAGAATTGCAGTCCGCACCTGTTCGCGGCGAAATGCAATTGCTATTTTTCGGCCTGAAACACGGCACGAAAAGGTGAAACGTCGGTCGTGCGGAAAGGTTGCAGACGCGGTAGGCGTCGGCCGGTTCAGAGTTCGAAATCGAACACCAGGATCCCCGTGATACCGCCCTCGGCGGCGGCCACTAGGCGCGCGCCGATCAGTTGGTGGTCGGGGTCGACCAGATAGGCGTCGCGGGTGGCGGCGGTGTCAAAATCGATGCTCAGGCCATCGTCAAACCCCTGGCCCAGGCCCTCGGGGCTGACATTGGGCCCGGCCACGAGCTTGCCCATGCCGGGCAGTTTTGCCCGCAGCCCGGTGAGGTCATGATAGATCGCGGCCCGCTCGCCGGCGCCAAAGCCCGGCTTGAACCGGATGAAAACGCAGTGCCTGATCATGATGGGCCTTCCTGTGCTAAACCGTCGGTAGGGCAGTGCTGGATACCCAATACTGGACGCCCACTTACACGCCGCGGCGGGTCGAGCCTGCGCGCGACAGCGTCGGGAGGCAAGGCGAATGGCATTTTCGCGTGATCGATTCTGGGCCCTGCTGAAGGCGGCGCCGCGGGATCCGCTGCAGGTGATCTCCACCAGCCATCAGCAGCACGACGGCTATGCCGTCGAAGCCCTGCGGTTCGAACTGGAGGGCGGCGAGCCAATGCGGGGGTTCGTGGCCCGGCCAACGACCCCCGGCCCGCATCCGGCCCTGCTCTACATGCACTCGCATGGCGGCAAATATCACATCGGCGCCGATGAGATGCTGCTGGGGCACGACTATATCGGGCCGCTCGGGCCGGTGTTCGCGCGGGCCGGCTTCGTGACGCTGATGGTCGAGATGCCCTTGTTCGGCACGCGGGCCAATGTCAGCGAGAGCGCCCTGAGCAAGGCGCTGCTCTGGCGCGGCCGGACCTTGATGGGGCAGATGCTGTCCGAACTCACCGGCGCGCTCGGCTACCTGGCGGCACGGTCGGACGTCGATGCGGCGCGGATCGGCGCCTTCGGCATCTCGATGGGCTGCACGCATGGCTTCATGCTGGCCGCGCTTGACGATCGCATCAAGGCGCTCACCCACCTTTGCTGCTACGCCGACTACGACGTGATGATCGACCTCGGCCTGCACGACATGCACGGCCACTACCTCACCATTCCAGGCCTGTTGGCGGAAACTTCGGTGGGGGAGATCTGCGGTGCCATCGCACCGCGGTCGCAATTGATCTGCATTGGCGCCGACGATCCGCTCACGGCGCCCGCCGCGGTAGCGAGGGCCCGCGGCGAGACGGAAGCCGCCTATCGCGCCGCCGGGCATGCCGAGGCGCTCGAGATCTTCATCGAGCCCGGCGTCAAGCACCAGGAAACCACCGCGATGCGACAGAAATTCATGGCGTTTTTCCAGCGGGAACTGTAGGCGGCGCAAATCGATGTCTGGTCGCGTGATCGAACCGGAAAGGCCTGATGACTCTTCCTGATCACGCTCTACGAACCGGCCGGCGGCGGGCCGCTCGACTCGCGCAGCACCAGTTCGACCGGCCATAATTCGTGGATGGTGTCGATCGGCTTGCCGGCGAGCAGTTGCTGGATCAACTCGCCGATGCGGAAACCGGCGGCCCGGATCGAGGAGCGCGTCGTCGACATCGACGGCACCATGTTGTCGGCGTTGAGGTAGGGAAACACGTCGTCGTGGGCGATCATCGACACGTCCTTGCCGAGCACCAGCCCGGCGGTACGGATGGCGCGGAAGACGCCGAGCGCCGTCATCATCGAACCGGCAAGGATGGCGGTGGGCGGTGGCGTTTGGTCGAGAAACTTCTGGGCATGCCGGAAGCCGACTTCGTCGGTAAAGCGGCCGGAGGCGATGAGGTGCGGGTCGGGCGTGATGCCGCGCTCCAGCAGCGCCTCGCGATACCCCTTTTCGCGGTGGATGGCGAAAGTCTGCTCGGCCGGACCGTTGACCATGCCGATGCGGCGATGCCCGAGATCGAGCAGATGGCTGGTCGCGCGCCGAAACGCCCCTTCATTGTCGATATCGAGCCAGGCGTGCGGCACCGTCACCTCGGTGCGGCCGTGCAGGATGAACGGCATCCCGAGGTCGGTCAGCAGTTTGAGGCGCGCATCGTCGGGGGTGGGAGCCGAAAGAATCACCGCGTCGACGCGCTTGCTGGCGGCCAGCCGGCGATGCACCGGCACCTCGTCCTCGGCGTCGATCGGCGCGACCAGAATGTCCACCTCGTCCTGGGCCAACCGCTCGCCGATGCCGGAGAGAAATTCGCTGACATGCGGCCCGAAATGCAGGTTCCGCTCGAGCGGCAATGCCACGCCGATGGCGCCGACCCGGCCGGTGGCGAGGCGAATGGCGCTGGCATTGGGCCGATAGCCCAGCCGTCCTGCCGCCTCGTTGACGCGCCGACGCGTCGCCTCGCTGACCTCCGGATAGCCGTTGAGTGCCCGGCTGACGGTGGTCTGCGAAAGCCCGAGCTCGTTGGCGAGTTCCTTCAGGCGCATCGGTTATCCAAATTGGGGCCGCAATCCAAAGCGATATCAAATCCGGGCCGCAAGCGCCGGACATTACCGCAAATTCACCCGTCGCCAAGACCCGAATTTGACTTACGTGCCTCAGCCCGCGGCGGAACCGATTATCGCTCGCAAACCTAGTGCATTGATATCACGCCCGTTATCCGTGTGCCTGGACGCCGGACGGGGCTCGGCGCCAACAGTTAGGCTATTGACTCCTTCCGAAGGCTTTGGATAGTTGTTGTCCAAAGCGCTTTGGAGAACGGCGTCAAAAGCCGCTTCCAGACCGTTTTTGCAGGGAGGTTGATCGACGGGGGTGAAGTGCGCCGGTTCCGGCGCCTTTCCTTTGTTGCCTCCCGTTCCATAACCGTCCTTTCGGGAGGCAATTCATGAAATTAAATCTGGTGATGGCAGGGCTGCTTACTGGCGCAGCACTGCTGGCGTCGGGGCCGTTGCTGGCCACGAGCGCAGCGGCCGTGGAGCTGCACTTCGTGTCCGGCTCGACCGGCGACGACCTGCAATTCTATGCCAAGGAATTCAAGAAGTTCGAGGCGCAGACCGGTGACAAGGTCACCATCGTGCCGATGCCCTCGTCCACGACCGACCAGTTTGCCCAGTACAAGCTGTGGCTGGCGGCCGGCAATACCGACATCGACGTCTACCAGACCGACGTGATCTGGGCCCCCCAGCTTGCCGACCAGTTCCTCGACCTGTCGGCGGCGGCCAAGGCAGCCGGCCTGACGGACGCGAATTTCCCGTCCATCATCGACAGCCAGACCGTCGGCGGCAAGCTCGTTGCGATTCCGGCCTTCACCGATGCCGGCGTGCTCTATTACCGCAAGGACCTCCTGGACAAGTATAAGCTGCCCGTGCCCAAGACCTGGCCCGAGCTGGCCACGACCGCCAAGACCATCATGGACGGCGAGCGCGCCGCCGGCAACAAGGACATGTGGGGCTTCGTGTTCCAGGGCAATGCCTATGAAGGGCTGACCTGCGATGCGCTCGAATGGATCAAGTCCTATGGCGGCGGCCAGATCGTCGAGCCCGATGGCTCGATCTCGGTCAACAACCCCAAGGCGGTCGCGGCGATCGACGAGGCCAAGAGCTGGATCAACACGATCTCTCCCCCGGGCGTCCTCGCCTACCAGGAAGAGGAATCGCGCGGTGTCTGGCAGACCGGCAATGCCGTGTTCATGCGCAACTGGCCCTATGCCTATTCGCTCGGCAACAGCGCCGATTCCAAGGTCAAGGGGCTGTTCGGCGTGAGCGCCCTGCCGGCCGGGCCGGATGCCGGCGATACCCCGGCGGCGACGCTCGGCGGCTGGAACATCGCGGTCTCCAAATACTCCAAGAACCCCGACGAAGCGACCAAGCTGGCCGTCTTCATCGGCTCCAAGGAGTTCCAGAAGGACCGTGCGATCGAGCGTTCGGCGCTGCCGACCATCCAGGCGCTCTATGACGATCCGGATGTGGCCAAGGCCCAGCCGATCGTGCCGTTCATGAAGGACGCCTTCCTCAACGCCGTCGCCCGTCCGTCGCGCGGCGCCGGCATCAAGTACAACGAAGTCTCCTCGGACCTCTGGTCCGCCGTGCACGACACGCTGTCGGGCAACGGCTCGGCCGCCGACAATCTCGAGGCACTCGAGGCCAAGCTGACCGAGCTCAAGGGCTCAGGCTGGTAAGCGGCTCGCAAACCGCGCGAACGGCCCTGCTCGTGGCCGTTCGCGTCTTCTGGACTTTGCCGGCCGCAATGCCGATGGCGATTTGGGAGAGGGGCAGATGACGACGGAAAGCACGGCGCCAGTGGTCGGAACACTGGTGGTGCCGCACAAGCCCATCCGCTCCGAACTGTTCGTGTCCCGGGCCCGCGCGGCCATGGTGTTCCTGCTGCCGATGATCATTGCCCTGATTATCGTGGCTGGCTGGCCGCTCTATCGCACCATCTATTTCTCCTTCACCAATGCCTCGCTGAGCCATCTCGACGCGGCGCAATTCATCGGCTTCAAGAACTATTTCAACTGGATCACGCTGAAGAGCGGCAAGACCATCTATTCCGGCGTGCTCGCTGATCCGGCCTGGTGGAACGCGGTGTGGAACACCGTGCGCTTCGCTTTCGTCTCGGTGCTGCTCGAGACCATCCTCGGCACCATCGTGGCCCTGGTGCTCAACGCCGACTTCGTCGGCCGCGGCCTGGTGCGCGCCGCCATCCTGGTGCCCTGGGCGATCCCGACCATCGTCTCCGCCAAGATGTGGGGCTGGATGCTGAACGACCAGTTCGGCATGATCAACGACCTGTTCCTCAAGCTGCACCTCATCGACCACAAGATCGCCTGGATCGCCAACCCCGATACCGCCATGATCGCGGTGCTGGTGGTCGACATCTGGAAGACGACGCCGTTCATGGCGCTCCTGATCCTGGCCGGCCTGCAGATGATCCCGAAGGACATCTACGAGGCGACGGCGATCGATGGCGTGCATCCGATCAAGGTGTTCTTCCGGGTCACCCTGCCGCTGGTGAGGCCCGCCCTGATGGTGGCGGTGATCTTCCGGCTGCTCGATGCGATGCGCATCTTCGACCTGATCTACGTGCTGACGCCCAATTCCAGCCAGACCAAGACCATGTCGGTGATCGCGCGCGAGAACCTGATCGATTTCGACAAGTTCGCCTATGGCTCGGCGGAATCGACGCTGCTCTTCCTGCTGATCGCCATCATGACCGTGCTTTATATCTGGCTCGGTCGCGTCAACCTGTCCGGGGGAGACCGCTGATGGCCTGGGCTTATACCAAGAAGACCGCGTTCTACCTGCTGGTCATCGTCATCGTCGTCGAGTCGGTGTTTCCGTTCTATTACGCGATCCTGACCAGCTTCAAATCCGGCACTTCGCTGTTCGAGGTCAATTACTGGCCGACGATGATCTCGTGGGACAATTACGCCGCCGTCTTCCAGAACGGCAGCTTCCCGCAGAACATCTGGAATTCGGTGGTTATCTCGACGCTGACGGTGGCGCTGGCGCTGCTGTTCGCGGTGACCGCCGCCTATGCGCTGAGCCGGGTGCGCTTCCGCGGCCGCGGGCTGCTGCTGCTCACCATCCTGTCCGTTTCGATGTTCCCGCAGATCGCGGTGCTGGCGGGCCTGTTCGAGGTGATCCGCACCTTCGGCCTGTTCAACACCATCTGGGGCCTGATCTTCTCCTATACGATCTTCACGCTGCCGTTCACCGTATGGGTGCTGACCACCTTCATGCGCGACCTGCCGCTGGAGATCGAGGAAGCCGCCATCGTCGACGGCGCCACGCCCTGGGTGATCATCACCCGCGTGTTCATGCCGCTGATGTGGCCGGCCCTGGTGACCACCGGCCTCTTGGCGTTCATCGCGGCGTGGAACGAGTTCCTGTTCGCGCTGACCTTCACCTCATCGAACTCCACCCGCACCGTGCCGGTCGCCATCGCCCTGCTGTCGGGCGCCAGCCAGTTCGAGATCCCGTGGGGCACCATCATGGCGGCCTCGGTTATCGTCACGGTACCGCTGATCGTGCTGGTGCTGATCTTCCAGAAGAAAATCGTGTCCGGCCTCACCGCAGGCGGCGTCAAAGGATAGGCACAAATGGCTGAGGTCGAACTCAAGGACATCCGCAAATCGTTCGGCGCCGTCGATGTCATCAAGGGCGTGAGCCTCGACATCAAGTCGGGGGAGTTCATGGTGTTCGTCGGCCCGTCGGGCTGCGGCAAGTCCACGCTGCTGCGCCTTATCGCCGGACTCGAGGACATCACTTCGGGCACGCTCGAATTCGACCATCAGGTCGTGAATGGCCTCAGCCCGTCGAAGCGCGGCATCGCCATGGTGTTCCAGAGCTACGCGCTCTACCCGCACATGAACGTCTTCGACAACATGGCGTTCGGCATGCAGCTCGCCAAGTCCAGCAAGGATCAGATCAAAAAGCGCGTCGAGGCGGCGGCTGAACTGCTGCAGATCACGCCCTATCTCGACCGCCTGCCGAAGCAGCTTTCAGGCGGGCAGCGGCAGCGCGTGGCCATCGGCCGCGCTATCGTACGCGACCCGAAAGTGTTCCTGTTCGACGAGCCGCTATCCAACCTCGATGCGGCGCTGCGTGTCGCCACCCGCCTTGAGATCGCCAAGCTCCACCATTCGATGAACAACGTCACCATGGTCTACGTGACGCACGACCAGGTGGAGGCGATGACGCTCGCCGATCGCATCTGTGTGCTGCGCGACGGCCTCATCGAGCAGGTCGGCACACCGCTCGAGCTCTATGAGCATCCCCAATCGCTGTTCGTCGCCGGCTTCATCGGCTCGCCCAAGATGAACCTGCTCAACGGTGCCTTCGCGGACAAATTCCGCGCCACGACCATCGGCATCCGCTCCGAACACATCGAGATCAAGGACAAGGACGGGGTCTGGTCGGGCCCGGTCCTGCACGCCGAAATGCTCGGCTCCGACAGCTACATCTATGTCGATGTGGGTTCCGAGGAGCCGATGATCGTCCGCCAGAACGGCACCACCAACCGCCAGCTCGGCGACGTCGTGCAACTCGCCCCCATCGGCGACGCCGTGCACCGCTTCGACGCCAACGGCCAGCCCATGGCCCACTGAGGGGGAGGCATTCGCCTCCACTGATCTGGTAGTGGAGCGAGTGTGCCCGCTGCCCATGGTTCGAGGGTCGCTTCGCTCCCGCCTCACCACGAGGTGGGAGTTTTGTTTTGAGTAGCAACGACCTCATCCTGAGGCGCGAGCGTAGCGAGCCTCGAAGGACCCCGCGGTTATCGCCGGATGGCCTTGCCGTCGGCACCGAAGAGATGCAGACGATCGGGGCTGAACTTCAGGCCCACCCGCTGCCCGACGGCCATATCCGCGACATTGCCGACGATGCGCACCGTGAGAATGCCGACATTGTCGACGGTGACATAGGCAAACGTATCGGAGCCGAGGCGCTCGACCACGTCGATGGTGCCGACGATGTTGCCTTCGGCTTCGGACACCAGCGCGATTTCTTCCGGCCGCATGCCGACCTGCACGACGTCGGCGGGCGGCGCAGCGAGCGGAATTCGGCCCTTGGTGCCGGTCACCGCGAGCCCGTCGCCGGAGGGCGTCGCCGGCAGCACGTTCATCTTGGGCGAGCCGATGAACTGGGCCACGAACAGGTTGGCCGGGTGCTCGTAGAGCTCCATCGGGCTGCCGACCTGCTG
>Ga0207705_10004438_pt1 | contig 10606 bp, 6 predicted proteins | sample KBSC13metaG_FD_184314 | JGI IMG/M metagenome (GOLD analysis project Ga0207705, IMG submission 184314) | Corn rhizosphere microbial communities from Kellogg Biological Station, Michigan, USA - KBS C1-3 metaG (SPAdes) (version 2) | ecosystem: Host-associated > Plants > Roots > Rhizosphere > Soil ...
GAGCGCGAACATGTTTGTCGCGACCGCCTCGCGCGGCTCGATCCCCGCCTGGAACATTGCAGGCACCGCGATCAGTGAATTGCTGCCGGTCACAACGCCCACGACGCTCGTCAAAAAGAAAACGACCACGAGCAAGATCAATGTGGTCTGCGGCATCAGCTCGAGTCCCTCCCGCGTCGAAGCCCCAGTCCCCGCTCGATATTCCTTAGAGCGGCACATAGCCTCACGGCCTCACGCGGGTTGGTGGGCTCACCGCGAATGATCTCCTCGCATTTAAGGAGCGTTTCCCGGACCGCCGCGGGATCCAATGCGCCTCGCTCCGCGATCTTTTTTGAAAGAGCGTCGCTCGTGGCCGCTTTCACATCGATACCGAATAGCCGCGCCGCTCGCCGCCTAAAATCGGAGTAGATGTTCTCGATCGCCAGGTCCCATGCCCGGGTCCGGCGTTGCAGTTCGGCCATCGCAGAGACGTACTCGAGCTTGCTCAACCTGTCCATCTCAGACTCGGGTACAGCTCGAGCGAATCGCCTGCTTTGCGAGTAGAAGACCAGGCCAACCAGAACGACAGCCTGGAAGAATATAGCCACGACCGGCGTACCCTCAAAGAACTGGAAGAACCTATTCGAGTCGCTGCTGTAGCCCTGATGGTACTCGTCGAAGGCTATCAGACCGCCGCCGGCGTCGACGAGGTTTGTCGCAAGCCGTGCGTTATCAGCCAGCGAGATCCCGCCATTCGATACCATGTACGGATCTGAGACGAGAACGATGCTGCCGCTGCCGTAGGGCAGTTCGACGACCAGATTTGCGGCACCCTTCGCGTAATAGATAACCGGAGCGTTCAGATCACGCACCGGCCCTGGTGAAGGCGGTTTGGCGAATGGGGGCGGACCGGCATTGGCTCCCATCGCGTCAACAACTTTCCTGGCGTTACCCGGGACGTAAGAGAGCCTGATATTATCCGCGAATTTCGAGGGCTGAATCGCGTTTACTTGCTCCGTGAAAAGCCCCGGCTGGACCGGATGCACGGCATCGACGCCGGCGGTCATTTGCCGCTGATCCGACGGGTCGACCGAGAAAAGCTCCAAATTACCAGCTGATGTTAGTGACGCCTGCCAATCGGTGCTCGTAACCGCGAGCCCCTCCGGAGCTTGGCGATAGATGAGAACGAGCCGTCCGCCACCAGCTACCCAGCGAAGAATAGCCTCGGTGTCCTTGTCGGTGATATCGCGGCGGGCGTATCCCACCATGACCAAAACAGAAGGCGAAACCTTGCCGGTACTCAGCGCCGACATCGGCTCCTGCCACCGAACGACGTTTCTCCCGCTCTCAGCAAGCAGCGAGTACCACGCTTGGGTTCCCGTCGCTCCCGGGTTGAAGCTGGAGCGGTTGGCATACCCTTCTGTATCCGGCTGCCTCGGCTTTTGCCTGTAGGACGCCGCATTCAGGCCGACCAGCAGAGCGACGACCACGGCAAACAGAAGGAGCATCAGGAGGCGCTGCTTCATCTAACTTTTCCTCGCGGCTCCTCTACGGTCCTCAGGTATCCCTCGCGAAACGCCTCCCACTCCTCAACAGACGCCGTCCGTAGGCCGTACCAGTTGCGTTCGTAATTCTCTGTAAGGGTGCTTAGATGGTCGTGTAGTGTCGGCGTGCGGCGGACGTCCCGCAGGTAGTCGCGATTGGTCTTAGACCGCGCAAGCCGCACAAGCCGCATATCGCCAAGCTCGCACAGCACAGCTATATACCCTTTACGGATCGCCCCGCGGATATCGCCCTCCCTCGCAAGCCGCTCGGCCTCGTCAAATATGTCAGAGGCGGATTCATCCGCAGAGACGATCTCACCGAGTATCACGCGGTCTTGCCGACCGCCCGTGCCGCCTCTCTTAAACCTCGATGAGAGTAACGGAAAAAACCGCCAAACCAGGAATGCTATTAGAGCCAGCGCAACGGCAAAGACGAGTATTTGCAGGACCAGGCGGAACGACCCAAGGCCGAGGCTCGCTCCCGGAGTAAGCTTGGGGGATGGGAAGATACTGTCGATCCATTTTAGAAGCCGTTTCCACCCGCGCTGAAAGAGACTCTCTTCTTCCTCGTGGACGGGCTGATACTCCGCTCTCCGCAAGATCTCAGCCAGTTTTTGTTTGTCCGCATCTTTAGTAGTCTCGGCTCTCTTGGCTTGCTGGAGGTCGGCGATCACGCTTGCGGATGCGAGCAGGCGTTCCTCTGAACTCTGTAAAATGGCCTTTCGTTTCTCAGTATCCCCTTCTGACAGGAAGGCGCTCATCTCATCAGCAAGCCAGGCGTTGTCCGTCTCAAGGCTGCCGCCCTCCCATTCCACCTTCTCTGTTTTTGGAATGTCGGTGAGTACCCTCTCAACAACATTGGCGTTCTTGGGAGCGACGGTCGAGTCGAGTTGGTGCAGTCGTTCGGCACCGGCTGTCAGCCGTGCACGATAGTCATCCAGACTTGCAGCGGCCGCGGCTGTTGCGAGGGCCAGGAGGATGAGAAAGACCTTGGCGGATTGAAGATTCACTTCAATCCGAGTGTAGTGAAAGATCCACGCGGAGGCGAGTCCTGCCGCACCGCGAGGGCAGGCTGGAGTGGGTTTGAATAATTCTGAGGCAGCACAGGAATGTCGCCGAGCCGAGCTGCGGCCATAAGCTCAATGTCGTAAGCCTCGGTGCGCACACGCTCGTCGACGTAAAGCAGGCACAAGCCGATCATCCAAACCGGGGTCAGGAGTATCAGACTCAGTTCCCATATGAGCTTGTATGAGATTTCGTACCATGCCGGCAGCACCTGTGATCCAAAGCTCATCAACTCAACGCCATTCGCGGACGCATACCAGGCCAGGGGAACATAGAGCAGAGCCAATGCTGAGTACGCCGCAAGGATGGTAAAGGCGAATAGTGCTCCCAATCTCCTCACGCTCCGGCCCGCGAGTGACATGCTGCGGCCGATCGCCGAAAAAACTCCCTGCCCCTCCACAAGCATCACCTGCGGCACATACGCGACACGCGACGCTGCCAAGAGGAAGACCCATCCCCCGCCAAACACGGCAGCAAGCCCCCACACGATGGATACGATGACGGCGAGCACGGGTATAGGCGATAACGTCGATGCGATCAGGGCGATGCCGATGAAGACGGCGATCAACACGATGTAGAAGATGGCGATCCCAAGCAGCCCGACCAGAACAGTGATCAGGGCTGAGGCACCAACCAGTCCCCACAACCGGCCCAGTGTATTGCGATAGGTCTCTCTGAACGTGATGGCCTCGCCGAAAAGCAGGTGCCGTACGAAATTGCGCGATGCACCTCCCATCACCGACAGCATGCAGACCGTCTCCGCAAACCATATCGACGCATTGCCGAGCCCGACGAACAATACGTAAAAGAAATACTCAGCCGAGGCAGGCCCCGGCGACACCGAGAAAAGGGACCTCGCCACAAGCGTCCACCCGACAGAGATCAGCGTCCCCACCACGACCGGCGGCGCCGCGATCAACACCAGCGTCCAAAAGTTGGCCCTGTAAAACCGAACCGCCCTATCGATCAGGTCCCCGGCTCCGAGTGCTGTGCCGCCGATCACGTAAGTCTTTATTGCTTTATGTCGAAGGTGAAAAAATCAGGACTAAGTTGCTGGTTTGGATTGAACACGCTCACATGAATAGACCACGTTGTCACAGTCGTCATAGTATTTCCCGCAAAACTCACCTTGTAGGAGTGCGGCAGCGTGTAACCCTGATCTTCACGGAAGTCATCAAATTCCTCTGTCAGATCAAGGCGGGAGCTCTGCTGATTATTCTGTTGGCCCATCACTACGTTGCCCGCAGAGACCTCACGTTTGTATTCCGTACGAACGTGATAGTACTTCTCGGCGTCAAAAAAGAGCCTTACGGAAAAATCATCGGAGCCGTAACCCTTGATGGCTGCGTCGATAATGTAGTCGTCCCGCCCATTGATCTTGCGCTTGCCCGACGCTCTGAATGCGACATCTTTGGTGCTAAGGAGACCGGCGATCCAGCGGAGGGACATGCTGCCGCAAAAAAGATCGCTTGTGAGTACCTTGTTATGCTCATGGAGAAACGCCCCGAGCAGCGACCTCTGATTCCCCGCCATCGTGAACGGCAGTGCCACCTTAGTGCCAAACGCCCCGATCTTTTCGTACGGATAATCCTGGGAATTCAAGCTCATCAAGAAATATAGGTCATCAGCGTCCGAAACGACGACGGCCTTACCCAGTCCTTTCAGATCCGGGTTCCTCGACTCGAACAGACTCGGACCGCCAAGGAGCATCGTCTTCAGTTCCTTCCGCTTCGCCTCGGGAGCTATCGAGTTTAGATGACGAGTGATTATCTGGTCCGCCGACGGGTCATCGGCGAGTACGGCTGAGAAGAACACAAAGAGCAATACGAGAGTTGCGCTCAGCATTGTCCACTTGGTCATATGCATAGATCTGTTTGGTTGCGGGCACCGCAAAATATATATCGATTCAGCGAGGGAAACAATCCCTTACAAGGAAAAGGGGCGTTGCCGGATCTGGCAACGCCCCGAGTGTGAGCTCACGCCCAGCTTACCAGTTGACACGGATCATCAGATCGATGATTCGTCCACCCGGATCGTTGGTCGTAGAGACGTCCTGATACGCAGAGCCGCTGGCGAGTTGTCCGAAACTGGACGTGCAGCACCCGGAAGTTACGACGTCGGAATTCCAACCGCCGACGCGGAAGTTCGGATGGTTCAGCACATCGAGCGCCGTAACCCTAAACTCTATGTTCCGTTTCTCCTTGAAGTTGATGCGCTTTGATAGGCTGGCATCAAACTTGAAGAAGCTCGGGCCATAGATCACGAGATTCGTGAACCCGCACTGGCCGGTGTAGTACTGTTGGCAATCACCGTAGCCCGCCGGAGCAATGAATCTACCCGTGGGAGCCCCCAGCGTTCCGTACCCGTTCGAGGATAAGGGGTCGATGGAGAACGCACGGATGGAGTTCTGGATGATGTCATCCGGCAGCCAGTATACCGCCGTGGACCCTTTCCGCACCTTCACCGACTTTTGGAGGTCCTTGACCGTCATGCCGACGAGTTGAACATTGCCGACCTGGATCGGCGAACCGCTCTGCCACCTGATCACGGGGGCGAATGTCCAACCACCCAGGATCTTGTCGGCAACGTTGCTACTTGAGAAGAACTCGCGTCCTCTACCGAATGGCAGGTCGTACGTGGTGTCCAGCTTGAACGCGTGGCGGATGTCGAAAACGGCCGCCGCTTTGTTCAGGTCATATCCACCGGGCCGATTGGTCAGATCCGAGAAGTTGTCGCTGTTCGACTGGAACTCATCTGACTGCGCCTTCGCCCATGTGTAGCTCGCATTCACGCGCAACCCATGGCTAAGACGGCGCCTGACTTCGATCGTACCGCCGTCATACCAACTGCGTGCACTGTTGTCGACGATGAAAGCTCCGCCGGTTGCGGTCGCAGGATTCAAGAAGAAGAAGTTCGAAGGCAGGCCAGCCGCTAGAGCATTCGCCCGTCGCGATGCGGCACCTTCCAAATTGCTGCCGAAAGTACGCGGCGCGGCATTGAACCTGCTGAGATTCGTAGCGAAGGCCGTGTTCCGGAAAAGCGAATTTGAGTAATTGGCAGCAAGCTGTGCTGCTGCAGAGGTGGTAACCGTGCCCGACGATCCTAGACCCCCCGGCGTCAGAGTAACGCTGTGTCCACCGATAGCTCCGCTGATGTAAGCGAGAGAGATCGGAAGCGGGTTCGTGCCCGCACCCGTATAAGCAAAGTTATACCGGCAGTTAGCGACATAGGTTGCTGTGATCGCAGGGTTAGTGTCCTGAAGGCCCGGCTGACACTTGTCATTAAGTATGTTGTACTCCAAGTTCTGACGAGCCAGCTTGTACTCACTGAGTACGCCATTCTCTAGAACGTTCAGCTCGTTCAGATTGTGCTGACGCCAGAGATCCCGGCCCCTGTTCCCCACATACCGGAACTCAACAACCGTGTCCTTGTCGAGCTCGCGCTGATAACCGAACGAGTACGACGTAACGTTCCCGGTCTTGAGATTCGGGTCGAAGGAGTTTGCGCTGTTTGCCGTGGTGAGCGTAAGCGGGTAAGCGGGCGACGAGAGGAATGTCGGAGCCGTGAGATTAGGGTTGCCTGGATCTCTGAGATTGGTGCCGACGGTTAAATTTCCGAGGCTCTCCGAGCGAGATGCACTGAGATTACCACCCGGGTTGGCACCGATGATGCTGCCGATAAGGGCGGTGCCTTCACGAACAAAAGCAACCGAGTATCCACCACGAAACACACTCTTTCCGTTGCCCCCGAAGATGGTGCCGAGCAGTCCGTTATTACCCCAGTTAGGGCTGTACACAACGCCTACCGAAGGGGCAAAGTTTTTGTTGTCCCCATTGTAGGCTTTATCACCAGGGTTCATGCCGACGACCGTCGGAGTCGCAACTCCGGTGAGGGTACCCGGCCTGTATAGGTTCCCTACGCCCGATATACCATATAGGTCTGCATAGCTGTTGATGCGGGCATAATTGGCCGTATCCACAGTGTAGGCCCCCTGCGGCTGCCAGCGGAGCCCGTAGCTCACTGTAAGATTTGGCCGCAGCTTCCAACTATCCTGCGCAAACAGGCCGTACGTATCCTGGTGAGCACGTCGCAGCTGGGTACCGTCAAGGCGATACTTCCCGTCCTCTTCAAGGTAAGCGGTTGCCGAGTATGAGGCGACGTGACCGATCAGCATCGCATAGAGGTTACGTGCCTCCGTCAGCGTCGATGAAGAAGCACCCGGGAGAGTGCCAGTCTGTGTCGTACCACTCCAGACAAAGGTGTTCTGGATCGCTGTCTCGGTCGATGTTGAGCCATATCCGAAACCGACCGTCGGAACGATACGGTTTGTAGCGAGATCGTATAGGCTGATCCGCTTATACTGCCCGCCGAAGTTGATCGTGTGGCTCCCTCTTATCCACGTCATCGAATCCGTCCAGTCATTTGTTGGCGAATCGCGGGCTGAGTAAGAATTACGCGAATACGGCGTCGTAAGACTGGTACTCGGGGTGCTTATATCCAGCAGAAATCCGCTTGAATACGCGAAATCCGAACTAGAGATTCCGGGGCTGAACTGTGACCGTCCTGCCGAACGGGCAAAGCGAAATTCGTTCACCAGATTGTGGCTGAACGATGACCGCAACGCGGCAGTATACGATTTACGGAGTGATACTTGGGCGTAATACGGGAAGCCCGGAAAGCGTTCGTCTTGACTGTTCAAAAAGTCCTTGGTCCCGCCGAAATCTTGCCTGTTCATCACGAACTCGAGGCTGTGCTTCTTCGTGAGATTAAAGTCGAGGCGAGTCGCTAGGAACTTGCGGTTATCGATGCCGCTCGGAGAGAAGTTATATGTCTGCCGTGTGAGCACTGTGGCTCCGACGGGATTCGTGATAGTACCACTCTGGCCTACAGCGGCCCGGATCTTGGCGAGCATCGCTGCGATCGTGGGATCCGCCGTCGTCGCACGCGCCGCGATCGGCGTCGTCGCGTTCGCGGCGGCCGCAATGTTGAACAGGTTCATCGAGCACTGCATCGTTGTGCCCGTGACGGCAACACAGCCGGCCGGAACCCCAGCGGTTGGCGTCGTGCCGATGTAGTCGAAGATTCCCTGCTGAGCATTCGGCGTAAGGATCGTGCGGGTACGCGACTGTGTGTTCGGCAGTTTGTACTTCTCCCAGTTGATGAAGAAGAAACGCTTGTCCTTGCCTGAGCTGAACGGCTTGACACCCTCGCCAAATCCGAGGAACGGGATCGGGCCGCTGCCGTTGAAACCATACTGGTTGAGACGAAGGATCTGGCGGGCCAGACCGTCGCGGTTGTTGTACCAGTAGTTGGAATTCAGGCTCTCATGACGACGCTGCCAGAAGCCGCCGACGTGGTAGTCGTTCGTTCCGCGCTTTGTCACGAACTTGATCGCGACAGCACCGTCGCCACCAGCGTCGGCACCGGTTGCTGCCTGCGTGACAGTAACTTCCTCAATGGCGTCCACGCGGGGCCTGACATAGGTAAAGAAACCATCACTGGAGCGAAGGGAGTTATCCTGCACATCGACGCCGTCGATAGAAATGCTGAGTGCACCCTTCGGCAGACCATCTACCGATGAACGGCGTGGGGCTCCGACGGTGTTCGTACCCGGCATTAAGGTAACTAGATCGAGAGCGTCGCGTGAGGCGATCGGCGTGTTTATGATCTGACGGCCAGTTATTGTGCTGCCAACCGTCGCGGTCTCTGTCTGCAGAACTTCACCTCCGCTCTGAACGGTGACCACCTCGCCAACATTGCCGAGCTCTAGCTTTGCATCGACAGTTGCGGGCGTGGCGACGTCCACCTTCACGTTCTTAACCGATATGGTTTTGAAATTCGGAGCTGAGATCGTAACGGTGTAGAGACCGTTCTCAACAGCGGGGATGCGGTACACACCGTCCTCGTTGGTGACGCCTGTAAACTGTTGTCCGGCCTCACCCTTGACGGTGACCGACGCCCCCGGCACAAGTGCACCGTTAGGGTCGGTGACCGTACCAGAGATCGATCCCCTGGTTTGTGCCATCACGCCCGCCGATACCGCTATCAGCATCAGCAAGGCGCTAAGACACTTGGAGAGATTATTCATTGTTGTCCTCCTCAAGACTTGTTGGTTTGCCACTTAGAAAATAAGTGCTAAACAGCGCGGTCCGGCCCTCGCTCGGCAACCACACCTCTGCCCACCTTGAATTAAGACCCTCGTGTTTATTAAAAATGCGGGAACTACCGATAACAGGCAACCATTATGCCGCCCCGGCGGAGTCTGAGGAGGGTCCTGTAAGTTGTTCTGATTAAATAGGCTTATGTGGCACGTAAGAAAAACTCCTACGTACACTGGAGAGCTTTCGATATTCCTGTTGATGGAGCTTTCTTCAAGATTTTGGATTTACGGCAGGGAGGGGTTGCAAATACCTCATTAGCACAAAACCAGGCCTCATCGCACCAAGGGGTCGGCATGCCGAGCTTTCCTTCAGCAAAAATTTGTAGTACAACCGTGGGATGAAAAATCTTCCACTTCTGCTCGCACTTCTCACGTTCTCAGCGTTTCAACTTGTGGCTCAGACATCCAAGATATCTGTCGACGATCTCTTGGCGAAACATCGTGCATCTATCGGCACGGCCGAGGCAATTGCGGCCGCACAGTCGAGGGTGATGCAAGGCACAGGATCGATCGAGTCGAAACTTGGAGCCGGGTTCCGGTTGGACGGCCAGGCGCAACTCGCGTCCACGCCAAAGATGGTACTGCTCGGAATGGCCTTCCCGAACCCCACGTATCCTTACGAGAAGGTCGCCTTCGATGGGACGGATGCATCCTTCGGACTGCCCTCGGGCAAGACGACGGCACTGGGAGTCTATCTGAAAGCACAGAATTCCGTCTTAAAGGATGGACTTTTCGCCGGAGCATTATCTTCGTCCTGGGCGCTATTGGAGTCAAACCTTGCACCCAAGACGAAGCTCGAGCTAGCGGGTACTGGAAAGATCGAGGGCGTCGATTGCTATAAGGTCAGATACTCGTCGTCACGAACCGGGGTTATGAAGGTCATGCTCTATTTCGACAAAGCGACGTTTCGCCATGTAAGGACGGAGTATCACTATGAGATCGAGCCGCGTATCGGTACGAGCCCAACCGACGTGACCACGGGATCGCGGGTAGAGCGCTACGATATGACAGAAGATTTTTCAGACTTCAAGCAAGTCGACAAGCTTACCCTGCCGACCAGCTACAAGATCACGATAAGCACCGAGGGGCAGATCTATTCGTCGTCTGGGGCGAATATCCGCACTTGGTCGATGAAGATCAACAACTTCTACTTCGATCAGAAGCTGACTGCTGACATGTTCAAGGTCTCGTAGATCACCTGCATTCCCGGCAACTAAAAAAGGCCTCCTTGCGGAGGCCTTCACCCTTTTCAGGCAAGTGTGCCGGAGACTAGAAGTCCCAGCGAAGTGCGAACTGGATCTCGCGAGGCGAGCTCGCGGAACCGGTGAGGCCGCCGAAGGTTGTTCCGGCAGGCAGCGTAGCGCCGCTTGCGAGAGACTGCCTGGTCACCGACGGAAGGCCGAAGTAGTTCGAGTTGAGGACGTTGAAGGCATCAGCTCGGAAAGTGATCCGCTGAGTCTCGGACCACGGAGTTCTCCACTTTTTGGACAAGCCCATGTCGAGGTTCCAGTACGACGGCCCACGAAGCAAGTTGCGCTGGCCGAACTCGCCGTTGAGCGGGTCACGGAGTGCAGCGTTTGCAGCGTTGGGATCGGCGAAGTACTGGATGACAGATCCGTCGTTGTGGATCCCCTGTTGGAAGGCAGCGAGATTCGTAATGACAGCCGGGCTTGCCAGCTCAAAGCCGATCGGGAACGCTGATGCAGCCGGAGAGGGGCTGAACGGCAGACCGGAGCGGCCCTGCACGATACCTGACAGGGACCATCCGCCGATCACGGCATCGACCCATCTGTTAGCTCCGCCGCCGAGCCAGTGACCTTTGCCGATCGGAAGCTCGTAGATGAAGTCAGCGTTGAAA
>Ga0207705_10004439_pt1 | contig 10604 bp, 12 predicted proteins | sample KBSC13metaG_FD_184314 | JGI IMG/M metagenome (GOLD analysis project Ga0207705, IMG submission 184314) | Corn rhizosphere microbial communities from Kellogg Biological Station, Michigan, USA - KBS C1-3 metaG (SPAdes) (version 2) | ecosystem: Host-associated > Plants > Roots > Rhizosphere > Soil ...
GAAGATTACGTTGGGGAACGCGTCGAGTCCGTCTGTTGGCGTACATAGCGGATTGCCCGAAGATGTGCGGGTCGCGTTTTGCGAAACATCAAGGCATGCGTCCGGCCTCGCCGGGGTATCCGGATGGACTCAAGCAGTCCGCCGGACTTCACCGGCATGGGGCGTATCACAGGGAACCGTACTCGCTTCCGGATAGCGCACGTTCTAGCAAATGAGCCCAATGGCAGCAAAGAGCCGCATCTCGTCCGTGGCGAAGCTCGTCCCGCGAACAGGTTGCATCGGGCGAATCCGCGAATGACCTGGTAGCAGAATTCGGCCTTGTCGCGTTCCAGCGCCACCATTTTGTCACCAGGATAAAAACCCGCTACAGGAAGCTGGTTTCGTTGACTTTCTGGGATGTTATGGGATGCGGGTGGATTGCTATGTGGTGGGCCGTGATGGGATCGAACCATCGACCAATGGATTAAAAGTCCACTGCTCTACCGCTGAGCTAACGGCCCCCGCTCTTATTGAATATCGCATCGCGCGAAGCGCGATTATTACTCCCCCTCGCCCGCTTGCGGGAGAGGGTTGGGGCCGCGTCGCCAAACCGCTCAACGCAACGAACCGCCCCACCGATCACTTCCCTCTCCCGCGCGGGAGAGGCGGCCGCAGGCCGAGCGCGTAGCGCCGGGGTGAGGGCCGCATTGCGATATTCCACAACGAAACCCTGTCCCCATCGTTCCCGTTTTCGGGAAGCAATCCGCGCATTCTAACGTGTCATGCCGCCGGAACGTAGTGCGTCGGATCGGCCACGCCCGCCTCCGCGAATCCGCGCGCGCGCAGCACGCAGGCATCGCAATGGCCACAGGCACGGCCCGCGTCGTCCGCGCGGTAGCACGACACCGTTTGCGAGAAATCCACGCCCATGCGCACGCCCGCGCGCACGATGTCGGCCTTGCTCATGTCGCTGAGCGGCGCGTGCACGCGCAGCGCGTGACCTTCCGCGCCGGCCTTGGTCGCCAGATTCGCCAGTCGTTCGAAGGCCTCGATGAAGGCGGGACGGCAATCGGGATAGCCGGAGTAATCAACCGCATTGACGCCGCAGAACAGATCATTCGCGCCCAGCGTCTCGGCCCAGCCCAGCGCAATCGCCAGCATGATGGTATTGCGCGCGGGCACGTAGGTGACGGGAATGTCGTTCTCGCCATGCGCATCGACATGCTCGGGCACCGCGATATCCGCGGTGAGTGCCGAGCCGCCGATGCTGCGCAGGTCCACCGCGACGGTCTTGTGCTCCACGGCGCCCAGCATGGTTGCAACGCGCCCGGAGGCGGCCAATTCGGAGGCGTGCCGCTGCCCGTAGGCGACGGACAACGCGTAGCACGAGAATCCCTGCGCGCGCGCCATCGCCAACGTGACCGCGGAATCCATGCCGCCGGAAACCAGCACGACCGCCCTGGGCGTGAAATCGGCCACCGTCACGGCCCGCGCGTCACTTCGCGCCGGCGGACGGTGGGATGTCCTGCAATCGTTCCTGCGCGCGTTTGGCCAGCGGCGTGCCCGGGTGCGCCTTGATCACCGCCTGCAACGTCGCGCGTGCCGCCGCGTTGTCCTTCATTCCGATCTGGCAATCGGCGACCCGAAGCTGTGCTTCCGGCGCCTTGGGGCTGTCGGGATATTTCTGCACCAGCGTCTGGAACGCCGCCAGTGCAACCTTGTAATTCTGGGTGACGTAATACGAACCGCCCAGCCAATACCAGGCGTTGGAGACCAGCGGGCTGTCCGGATGCTTGTCGATGAACGCGCGGAAGCCGCGCGCCGAATCGACGTAATTGCCGGCCTGCAAGGATTTGAACGCCGCGGCGTAATCCGCCTGCGCAGCGGCCGTGTCGGCCGAGGACGCGGGTTTGGCCGATGCCGCGGGCACCGCCTTGTCTGGCGCAGGTTTGGCCGATGCAACGGGCACGGATGAAGCCGCTGCAGGTGCCGAGGCGGCCGGCGCGCTTTGCGCGTGTTCCAGCTTGCCGACGCGCGAATCGAGGTCGACGTACTGGTCCTTGCTGGTCTGTTGGAAATCGTGCAACTGGTGCTGCAGGACTTCGATCTGACCCTGCATCTGCTGCATCTGGTCCCGCATGGCCTGGACCTGGTTGAGCAGCGTGAGGCTGTTGGACGGTGGTGGCGGGGCCGAAGCGGCGTCGCCCACGTCCTGCGCCCATGCAGTGGGTGCAAAGGCCCCTGCAACGATCATGGCCGCCGAAGCGGCCATGATCAGTGAGGCCTTGCGCGGCACGTAGCCGCGCCTATCCGCGAACCGTGGCACCACGATCACTCTGCGGTGTACACGATGTTGTCGCGGCGGTTCTGGTGCCAGCAGCTTTCGTTGTGCTCGCGGCACACCGGACGCTCTTCACCGTAGCTGACGACCTTGATCTGGCTGGCCGAAGCACCCGCGGCTTCCAGCGCGGACGCAAGCGCATTGCCACGACGCTCGCCGAGGCCAAGGTTGTACTCGCGGGTGCCGCGTTCGTCGGTATTGCCTTCGATCGTCATGCGCGCCATCGGGCGATCACGCAGGTACTTGGCATGACAGGCGACGATATTCTGGAACTGCGACTGGATCTCGCTCTTGTCGAAGTCGAAGTAGATCACGCGGGTGCGCAGGCAGGCGTTGGTCTGCAGGTCGGCCGGGGTGAACGCACCTTCGGTGGTGGCCGGGGCGGTGGGCGTGGTCGCCTCCGGGGGTGGAGCGGGTTTGACTTCCTGTTTCTTTGCGCAGGCCGCAGCGGCCAGGCAGAACAATGCAACTACGGAGACGCGAACGGTTGCGTTCATGGCGAATCCATCCTTTCTTGGACGAGTGAGTGAGGGGTTGGGGTGCAACATGTGGAATTGAAACAGTTTGTCGATCAAAATGGCGTCAAGGGTTGCGGTAGGGTCCCCAGGCCGGTTCCCGGACGTCGCCGTCACTCAACACAAGCCGCTGGCGCACCCGTCCATCGGCCGACACGGAGTACAGGACGCCGCGCGGGCCTTCGGTGGCTGCGTAGAGGAGCATGCTGGCGTTGGGTGCCCAGCTTGGAGAGTCGTCCAGATTGCCCGGCGAAACGAAGATCTCCTGACCGCCCATGGAACGATCCATTACTGCAATACGATACACGTTTCCGTTGCCCTGCACCATGGCCAGCTTCTTGCCGTCGTAATCCACGCCCACGTCGGCGTTGTATTGGCCCTGGAAAGTGATGCGTTGCGGCGAGCCGCCGCCGGCCGGGATTTCGTACAGTTGCGGCTTGCCCGAGCGGTCGGAAGTGAAGATGATGTTTTGCGCGTCCGGCGTCCACGACGGCTCGGTGTCGATCGCGAGATTGTGCGTCAGGCGCGTCAACGCGCCGCTGCCGAGATCCATCACGTAGATTTCCGAATTGCCCTGGAACGACAGGCTCACCGCCAGTTTCTTGCCGTCCGGCGAGAAGCGCGGCGCGCCGTTGATGCCGGGGCGTGACGACACCAGGCGACGTGCGCCGGTGGCGATGTTCTGGATGTAGATAGCGGAATTGCCGCCCTCGAACGACACATACGCCAGTTCCTTGCCATCCGGCGACCACGTAGGCGACAACAGCGCTTCGTGCGAGCGCACCACGGTCTGCGGGTTGTAGCCGTCGGAATCGGCGACCACCAGCGCGTACTGCGCGTTGTCACCAAGGCCGACCATGGTCACGTACGCGATCCGCGTATCGAACGCGCCGCGCACACCGATGATCTTCTGGTAGATCTGGTCGGCGATTTCGTGCCCCGCGCGGCGCAGGTCGCTGCCCTGGCGTGCAACGGTGTTCTGCAGCAGCATCTGCTGCTTGGCGACGTCCCAAAGCTGGTAATCGACTTTCAGCACGCCGCCCTCGTACGACGCGGTGCCCACGACGATGTACTGCTGCTTCAACTGCTGCCACGTCGCGAACTTGATCTGCGCGCCGGTAGTGGGCGACTGCACGATCTCGCTGGTCGGCAGCGTGCGGAATTTGCCGCAACGATTCAGATCCATGCTTACGATCTGCGCGACATCCACCGGTGACGCCGGCCCGGAACCCTGTTGGCCCAGAGGCACCACGGTGATCGGAATCGCCGACGGGACACCATTGACGATCTGGACGGTCAGTCCCTGCGCGCCGGCCTGGGTCGCGAACAACGCCGCGAGCGAGGCAAGCACCAGGGCAAGCAGGGTTTTGGGCATTCGCATGGTTCGAGCATCCTTCATTGCGACGAATTCACGGTGAAGTTGAAGATGATGTCACGCTGGAACTCTTTTTCGAACCCCTTGTAGGGCAGCGGCGACGAACTCAGCACGGCATGCTCCACCGATGCCTTGGCGACATCGTTGAACGGACAACTTGGCAATACTCTGGCAGAAATCACCTGACCGCCCGGTATCTGCTTGATTTCCACCGGGCAGACCACGTCGACCGGAATGTTGTCGGGCCTGAGCCAGTTCTGCGTAATCGCATTCTGCAGTGCAGCGATATAGGCGTCATTGGAGGTACCTGCCTGCCCCGTCATGGCCTGCTTCGCCAACGGCACGTTCTGCGCATTCTGGCTTTCGCTGGCCTTGCGCAGGTCGGAAAGCTGCTGCGCCTTCTGCGTTTCCATGTTGACCTTGCGCTGCTGCGCTTCGCTCTGCGCCCTGACCTTGGCCAGTTCCTTCAGGATGCGCTCGGCCTCCTTCTGTCTGGTCAACTCGGCCATGCGCTGCTTCTGTTCTTCTTCTTGCGCCTTTTTCTCTTGCTCGGCCTTCTGCTCGGCAACCTGCGCGATCTTTTCCTGGTCCTTCAATTTCGGTTGCGGCACCGGCGTCGGCAGCACGCGTACCGGAGCAGGTGGCGGCGGCCTGGGTTTCGGTTCGGCCTTCTGTTCCTGCCTGGGTGAAGCCTTTTGCGCGTGCTTCGCCGCAGGTGGCGGCGGCGCACCGACCGGCCCGACCAGCGTCGCCTCGATCACCGGTCCCTGCAACTGCAGCATGCGATTGCAGGTCACCGGGCGCAACGCGTCGGGCAAGTGCAGCGCGTCGGCGATGCCTTCCCAGCGCGTGCAGTTGAGCATCGCCAGCGCGAGGAACGCGACGATGCCGAGATGCAGCAACGCGGAATAGACGACCGCGCGCGGGGTGGCTTCAGCGTTTTCCATTGCTCGCCGGAACCACGGTGGTCTCGGGCTGGCTCATCAAACCGACCTTGGCGACGCCCGCCTGTTGCAGCAAACCCAACACCTGGTTGACGCGCCCGTAATCGACGCGTTTGTCACCACCCAGCATCACCGAAACCTTCGGGTCCTGTTTGACGAACGCGGACACTTCACTCACCAGCTTCTCGTCGTCGACCTGCTCGCGCGCACTCTTGCCGAGGGTCAGGAACACGTTGCCCTGCTGGTCCACGGTCACCAGCACCGGCTGCTTTTCGTCCTGCAACGCCTTGGCGGCGGATTGCGGCAACTGGATGTCGGCACCGAGGTTCAACATCGGCGCGGTGACCATGAAGATGATCAACAGCACCAGCATCACGTCGATGTACGGGACGATGTTGATTTCCGCCATCCTGCGGCGGCGCTTGCTGCGATGTTGCAATGCCATGGCTCACCCTCCCCGTCAGCGTACGCGTGCTTCCGCGCGGCCGGGCGCGGGCGCCGCAGGCTGGTCGTCGGCATGCATCTGTCGCTGCAGCACCGACGAGAATTCTTCCTGGAAGGTTTCGTAGCGCAGCGTCAGGCGATCCAGGCGCGTCGAATAACGGTTGTACGCCCAGACCGCGGGGATCGCCGCGACCAGGCCCATCGCCGTGGCCACCAGCGCCTCGGAAATGCCCGGCGCCACGGTGGCGATGGTCGCCTGCTTCATCGTGCCCAGTCCCTGGAACGCGATCATGATGCCCCACACCGTTCCGAACAGTCCGACATAGGTGCTGATCGAGCCCACGTTGGCGAGGTACTCGAGGTTGCGCTCCAGCTTTTCCATTTCGCGCGTGCCGGCCACGCGCATCGCGCGTTCGGACGATTCCAGCACCGCACGCCGGTCCTCGCCGCTGCGCTGGCGCTGGCGCACGAATTCGCGAAAGCCCGACTCGAACACCGCCGCCAGGCCACCCGCCTCACCTGCGCGGTTGCTGACTTCGCGGAACAACGCGGCAAGGTCCACGCCCGACCAGAAGCGTTCCTCGAAATCGTCGGCGTCGCGGGTCGTGGCGTCCAGCAGCATCTTCTTGCGGAAAATGATCACCCACGAGGTGAACGAAAAGACGACCAGGATGGCCAGCACGAGTATGACCGGCCAGCTGGCGTGGATGACCAGATCGAGGATGTTGATGGAACCGTTCATGCTTGTCTGTTTCCTTCAATCAAAACGGCAATGTCTTGCGGAATCCGGCACGGCATGAAGCTGCTGGCGTCGATGCAGGCCACCCGTACCGTGGCGCGTGCAAGCGTGACGCCATCCGCGACGCGCGTGATGACCTGCGCGAAATCGATGCTGGCCGCACGCAGGCGCTCGACGCGAACCGTCGAATCCAGCTCATCATCCAGCCTGGCCGGTTTGTCATAGGCGATGCTCAATTCGCGCACCACGAACACGATCCCGTGCGACTGACGCAAGGCGTCCTGCCCGATCGCTGCCGCGCGCATCCATTCGCTGCGCGCGCGCTCCAGAAACCTGAGATAGCCGGCGTGATAGACCACGCCACCGGCATCGGTATCTTCCCAATAAACCCTTGTCCGCCACCTGAACGCCCGTTGAGCGTGATCGGTCACGTCGACCATCTATGACTCCTGTCGTTCGAACAGGTTCATTTCGCCGTGCGGCGGCTTCAGGCCGAAATGCCGCCACGCCTTGGCGGTGGCGATGCGCCCGCGCGCGGTGCGCGCCAGCAATCCTTGCTGGATCAGGTACGGCTCCAGCACGTCCTCGATGGTGTCGCGATCCTCGGCCAACGCCGCGGCCAGCGATTCCACGCCCACCGGACCACCGTCGAATTGTTCCAGGACCAGACGCAACAACCGGCGATCGAGTTCGTCGTAGCCGCCGGCGTCCACCTGCAGCATTTCCAGCGCCGCCGATGCCGCATCGCGCGTGATGCGCCCGTGCGCGCGAACCTCGGCGTAATCGCGCACGCGTCGCAGCAGCCGATTGGCGATGCGCGGCGTGCCGCGTGCACGACACGCGATTTCCGCAGCGCCGTCTTCGTCGCAGGCGATGTCGAGGATCCGCGCCGAGCGCGCAACGATCGATGCAAGCTCGCCGGGCGTGTAGAACTCCAGCCGGTGCACGATGCCGAAGCGGTCGCGCAACGGTGATGTCAGCATCCCTGCGCGGGTGGTGGCGCCGACCAGCGTGAAGCGTGGCAGGTCCAATTTGATTGAGCGCGCGGCAGGCCCCTCGCCGAGCATGATGTCGATCTGGAAATCTTCCAGCGCCGGATACAAAACCTCTTCCACCACCGGCGAGAGGCGATGGATTTCGTCGATGAAAAGCACGTCGTGCGGCTGCAGGTTGGTAAGCAGCGCCGCCAGGTCGCCCGCGCGCTCCAGCACCGGGCCTGAAGTGCTGCGCAGGTTGACGCCAAGCTCGTTCGCGATCACATGTGAAATGGTGGTCTTGCCCAACCCCGGCGGACCGAACACCAGTACGTGGTCCAGCGCGTCGCCCCGCTTGCGCGCGGCCTCGATCGACAGCGACAGTTGCTCGCGCATCGCCGCCTGGCCGACATACTCCGCCAGCGTGCGCGGCCGCACGCTCGCTTCGACGGCTTGCTCGATGGGGCTTTCGGCGGCGTCGACGACGCGGGATTCTTCCATGCGTCAATTATGACAGACGCCCGGCACTGCGACCCTTTGGCGTGCTGGTGCATCCTTGCAGTGTGGACACGCCGACGAACTTCCAGCAAACCGTCGATCCGGACCTGATCGCCCGCCTGCAGCGCGGCGAACTGGCCGCGTTCGAGCTGATCTACCGGCGCTTCGAACGCGCGGCATGGACATTGGCGCTGCGCCTGACCGGCCGCGCCGATGTCGCCCAGGAAGTACTGCAGGATTCGATGTTGAAGGCCTTCGAGCGCGCCCGCCAGTACCGCGGCGACGCCCCGTTCGCAGCGTGGTTGCGCAAGCTGGTGGTGAACGAGGCCCTGATGCAGTTGCGCCACGACCGCCTGCACGTCATCGAAGTGTTCGACGACACACTGGCGGTCGACGAATCACCGGCGCCATGGATGCACGCCGATGCCGCCACGCTGGAGCGCGCCCTGCACCGCCTGCCCGACGCGGCGCGCGCGGTGCTGTGGCTGTACCACGTCGAAGGCTATACCCACGTGGAAATCGCCGAGCAGTTCGGACGCTCGGTGAGTTTTTCCAAATCACAGCTCGCGCGCGCCACCAAGCGAATGCGCGAATTGCTGCAACCGCAACTGCAAGTGGAGGTTACGCCATGCACGATCGGCTCGACCACGACTTCATGAACGACGAATCCCGGCAATACGACCCGAACGAAGCGGCCCTCGGTGTGGCGCTGCGCGCGCTGCCTGCCAGCGCGCCCGCAAGGGATGCGTGGCCCGAATTGGCCTCGCGCATCCGGCGACGGAACGTCGCACGCAAGGCCGTCTGGTTCACGCTACCCGCGGCGTTCGCCGCTGGCATGGCGCTCACGCTTGCGTGGCCGCACCTCCACCGGCCTGCCGTCTCGCCCGCGTTCACCCCCGTCGCGACGCAGGCTTCCGGCCATGCCGCCACGCCACCGGCGAACAACATCGACGCCTTGCAGGCGAGTTCGCAGCAATGGCAGGCGTGGGTGCAGAAGCTCGACCGCAATGGCGCGCCGCTGGACGGCCGGCAACTGACCCAAGCCGTGGCGTTCCAGGACCGCATTGGTCTGGTGGACCTGCAACTTTCCGCCGCGCGCAATCCCTCGACCACGGCCGATCTCTGGCAGCAGCGCATCACGCTGTTGCAGCAACTCGGCCTGCTGCACCTGCAACCGTACCTCGTCGCGACGCAGCGTCCTGCAAGCAACGACCACCTCATTTCCATGTGACCGGAGAACCGCCATGCAACGAACACTCGCCTTCTGCCTTTTGCTGCCGCTTGCGGGCGCGGCATTCGCCGCGCCGCCCGCGGCGCCCGACTCCGCGCAAACCGCCACGAGCGACGCCGCCGACCAGCAACGGATGTCTCGACTGCAAACGCGCATGAACGATCTGGCCCGCCAGATGGCCGCGCTGTCCACGAAGCTCGGCGACGAGGCCAACGCCAGCGCGCTGCACTATCTCGCGGACAGCAAGCGCGGCATGTTCGGTATGGCGGTCATGAGCACGGACAAGGGTTTGCGGGTGGACGCCGTGACGCCCGGCGGTCCCGCCGAACGCGCCGGCATCAAGGCCGGCGACACGATCACGCGCATCGATGGCAAGCCGGTCGGCGCGCATGGCGAGAGCGCACTCTGGCACGCGCAAGCGGGCAAACCCATCGCGCTGGCCGTGGACCGCGGCGGCAAGCTGCACGAACTGCGCGTCACCCCCGAACGCCTGCAAGCGTCGGACTGGCAGGCCATCGCGCGCCAGGCGCAACTGGCCGCGGACCAGGCCACCGCGCAGGTGCGTTCGCCCGAATTCCAGCGCAAGATCCAGCAAAGCATCGAAGATGCCATGAAGGGCGCCGAGGCCGCGCGTGCCGGCGCGGACATGGCGCGCGCGCAGGCCGAGACCGCACGCGAAGGCGCGGTGGCGGCACGCGAGGCAGCCGGGCGGGCGCGCGAGCGCGCGTGGATCGCGCTTCGCTCGACGCCGTGGTTCGGCCTGAACCTCGCGCCGCTGGATCCCGATCTCGGCAGTTATTTCGGCACCGACCGCGGCGCGCTGGTGCTGTCGCGCGACGACAAGCAGTTTCCGGAACTGCAACCCGGTGACGTGATCACTGCGGTCGGCGGTCAATCCGTCGCACGGCCCGAGGACGCCACGCGCGCCCTGCGCGATGCCTCGAAAGACAAATCGGTCGCGGTGGCGCTGCGCCGCCACGGCAAGCCGGTCACGCTGACGATGAAGGTGCCGACGGATTGGGACGTCCTGCCGCCACCCCCACCGCCGCCACCTGCCGTGCCGCCGGTTCCACCCACGCCATCGTCCGTCACGCCGCCGACACCGCCGCCACCACCGCCCAGCCACGCGTGACGATCATGCGCCGACCCGATCGGGTCGGCGCTTCCGGTTTGACGACATCCGCGCCAGCGATCCGCGCTGAAGGTCCGCGCACGGCTTCAGCGCTTTTTCGCGCGCGTGCGGGCGGCCTTGCGAGCCGCGGCCGAGCGGGCTTTTGCGCCTTTGGTGCGCGCCGCTTTTTTCGCCGCAGCGGAGCGCTGGCTGGCCGTGCGTTTGCTTGCCGCCTCGCGGGCGTGTTTCGAAAGCGCCTTCTTCGATGCGGCGGAATGACCTTCGCGCTTCAGGGCTTTGCTGCTGGCGCGCGCGCGTTTGCGTGAGGTCTTGCGCGGGGTTTTCGATGCGGCCCTCTTCTTTGTCGCCTTTCCGCCACGCTTCGCCGCCTTGCTCGCGGACTTGCGCGACCCCGCGCCTTTTTTCGCCGGAACCTTGACCCCGGCACGCCGG
>Ga0207705_10004440_pt1 | contig 10602 bp, 13 predicted proteins | sample KBSC13metaG_FD_184314 | JGI IMG/M metagenome (GOLD analysis project Ga0207705, IMG submission 184314) | Corn rhizosphere microbial communities from Kellogg Biological Station, Michigan, USA - KBS C1-3 metaG (SPAdes) (version 2) | ecosystem: Host-associated > Plants > Roots > Rhizosphere > Soil ...
CGCCAGTTGACCACGGCGGCGGGACTGCTGGCGGGCACCCGCGCCGGCTGGCTGAAGCCCGGCGCGCCCCTGGACTTCTTCGATCTGAAGCGGGTGGTGCTCGAGTTGCTGGCGCGGCTGGGCGTGCGCGCCCCGCGCTTCACGGCCTTCGCCGGGGGGGCGGCGCCTGCCCCCTCCTACCTGCACCCCGGCGTGGCGGCGGCGATCGACGCGGCTCGCGCCGACGGGACGGCCTTCCCGCTGGGCGTGGCGGGCGAGTTGCACCCGGTGGTCGCCCGGCGCCTCGGCATCGAGGTGCCGGCGTTTTACTTCGAGCTGCACATCGACGGCGTCGACGCGCTGGGTATTGAGGTTCGCGCCGCCGCGCCGCCGCGCTTCCCTGCCGTGACCCGCGACGTGTCGTTCTGGATCGACGCCGCCGTCAGCGCCGATCAGCAGCGGGCGGCGATGCGTGGCTCGGCCGAGCCGATGCTGCGCGAGATCGCCGTGCTCGAGGACTTCCGGGACGCGCGCTTCGTGCCTGCCGGCAAGAAGGGCATGCTCTGGACGCTGACCTATCGCGCCGATGAGAAGACGTTGACGGACGCCGAGGTCGACGCCGCCCACGCGCGGGTGGTGGCGGCGCTGTCGGCGGCGCTGTCGATCCAGATTCGCTGACGCGGGCATCGGCGGGCGGGCCGTCGCGCGCGGGAATCGTTTCCCAGTTGTTGCCCCTGCGGCGGGCGTGGCGGCTCTAACCTCGCGGCGCGAGATGACGCTGCAACGCCTGCTGGAAGAATCGACGCTGCCTGCCCGGGGACGGGCCGGCGGACCGTCGGGCGCCGCCCTGTCGATGCTCGCCGCCGCGCTGCTGCTGTTCGGCTGCGGGGGCGGTGGTCACGGCACGATGATGGCCCACCAGCCCGACGGCGGCGGCGGGGCGGGAAGTCCGGGCGGTGGCGGTACGGGAGGGGGGCGCCTCGACGGCGGCGCGGACGCGACCGCCAGCGACGGGGCCGTGACCGATGCGCTGGGCGACGGTGCGGGCAACGACGCCCCCATCAGGATCAACGTGACCGTGGATCGCTGTCCCAGCGTGCTGGCAGCGGCCAGCCCGTCCATGACCACGCTGGACAGGACGGTCGCGGTCGACGCGACCGCCGACGATCCCGACGGGGACCCGTTGACCTATCTGTGGTCCGCGCCGTCGGGCGCGTTCGCGACGCCGACGGCCCCCTCGACGACCTACCGCTGCGCGAAGGCCGGTGAGGTCATGCTGACCGTCACCGTGTCCGACCGCAGGTGCGAGGGGCAGGCGGCCGTCCCGTTCACGTGCCTGGCGACCCCTTGAGGCGGACCGACCGGACCACGGCGCGAGGAACGGGAAGCCCATGAGCACGAGGACCTTCCTGCTGGCGGGGCTGACCTTCGCGCTCGTGTCGCCAGCCTGCTCGCTGCTGCTGGATGACGACGCCACCCAGTGCCACGCCAACGGCGACTGCGCCCGCTTCCCCGGTACGCTGTGCGATCAGGGGCAGGGCATCTGTGTGACCGGCTTCCTTGCCGGCGCGGGCGGGCGGTCGGCGGGGGGAAGCGGCGGCGCCGCGAACGTCGGAAACGGGGGCGCCCCGGCGCTGCCGGCCGCGGGGGGACAGGGTGGCCTCGCGGCGGGCGCGGGCGGCGCCCCGGCCCCGTCGTCGGCGGGGTGCCCGGATCTCGACGGCAACGGCGTTCGGGACTGTCTGGAGTCGCTGGTCCCCAACGCCGACTTCGCCGCGGGCCTGGCCGGGTGGACCGCCGAGCCAGGGATCACGCAGTCCTTCTCGTCCAGCGACGGGAAGGGTGACCCGCGCTCGGGCGCGCTGGCGATCACGAACCCCGATCGGTCCCCGATGACCCCTGGACTGACGATGGCCGGGTCGGCGCTGTGCTTGCCGGACACGTCCGCGGCGGCGTACGACGTGTACCTGGAGGTCGCCGTCGGGCCGGCCTCGGACGGGGTCGTGCAAGGCGGGATCACCTTCGCGTTCCATGACAGCGCGGACTGCTCGGGCGCGCCCAGCGGAATGGCGCCGGCGACGTTGCTCGATCAGACGTTGACGGGATGGCGGCTGGTCCAGGAGATCATCCGTCCGGGCCAGGGGACGCGCTCGCTGCTGGTCCGCCTGGTCGTGGTCAAGCCGTTCGACGAGGCGAGCGCCGGGGCTTCGTTCGACAACAGCCTGATCCGGGCGCGCTGACGGCGGCCGCCCGGTGTCCCGCTCACCAGCGGGTCTGCGACGCGGCGGCCGCGGAAGGAGCCACGTCGGAGGGGGACGGCCGGGTCAGGGTCAGGTACAGGGCGATGGCCGACAGCACCACCGCGCCTGCCAGCAAGCCGTCGCTCGCCAGCGCGTAGCGCTGCTCGCGCGCGCGCAGGTCCTGCAACTCGCTCGCTCGCGCAGGATAGGTCGCCGCCCGGTCGTGAAGGGACTGCGACGAGGACCAGGCCAGCGCGCCCGTGGCCGCCGCGCCTCCCGCGGCGACCGCCGCCAGGGCCCACGTGACCCACGGCGTGCCTGAGGCCCTCCTGTCACGCGCGACCGGGGTGGCGGCGACCGGGCCGGGCGCGGTCGATGTCGTGGGCAGGCGCGGCGCAAGGATGACGGGCGGTGGGGCGGGGGATGGGGGCCTCGGCGCTTCGATCACCGGCAGCGGCGCCTGCGCCTCCGACGCCCGCGTGGGTGCCGGCGCGACCGCCGAGCCCACCGGCCCGAAGGCCACCGACAGGATCTCGCCCGCGGAGAGATCGACGATGCGGGTCTGCCGTTCGCCCGACCGGGCGGCGATCTCGATGCGGCGTCTGCCCGCGTTCGCGGCGATCGGCGCGGAGAGAGGCGACGTTCCCACGTCGGCGTCATCGACGGTGACCCGCAGCGCGGGCTCCTTGGTCTCGATTGACAGGAAGCCCACCCAGGCGCGCAGCGCGGAGAGGTCGCGCGCCACCTCCTTGCGTCGGGCATCGGGGAGCTGGTTGCCCCCCTCCGTCAGATAGCGCGTCAGGTATCCGAACGCGGCGGCGTGGTCGCCGCACTGGTAGGCGACCTGACCCAGGTTGAACAGCACCCGGTAGCTGGGCACCAGCGCGTAGGCGCGCCTCAGCTCGCCCAGCGCGCCGGCCGGGTCCCCGTCGGCATACAGCTGCACCCCGCGACGAAAATGCAGCTGCGCCTCGTCGACCGGCACCCCGTCTGCGGCCGACAGCACCAGCGGCAGCGGCGCGTCCGCGTCCAGTTGCCCCTTGCGTGGGGCCGCGGGGCCATCGGCGTGCGCGCGACCGGCGGTGCTGACCAGCGCGGCGACGACCAGGACGCGCCGCGCCCGCGCCATCCCTCGGCTCATCGTCCTCCGAAGGGATCCTCGACGTCGATGGGCCGCAGCAGCCGCGCCGAGATTGTCCTGGCGGTGCCCGGTGACCTGCCGGCCACGGGCGCGGTGACACCGACCGCGGGCCTGGCGACGGTGGATGCGCGGGACGGCACGCCCCCGTCGCGAGCGTCCGCGAGCGGCATCACCGCATCGTCGGCGCCCAGCAGGGCCGCGTCGGCGCGCCCCGGTTCCGTCGACGCCCCCGCTCTCGCCAGCCGCCTGTCCTGCCGGGGTCGGTGAACCGGGCGAGCCGCGGCCGCGGCGCTCCTGTGGTCGTCGCGATCGCTGGCGGCGCCCCCGTCATCCCCGGGGCTGAAGGGGGGCTGGTCCCGCTCGCCGCCGGTGGATGGCGAGCCGTCGGTCCGGTCCGCCCGGGGCCTCGTCCGAGGGCGCTCGGCGAGCGCGACCACGGTCGCGCCCGGCGGGAGGGCACCGCTCGGCCGTGGTGAGGGCCCGCGCGCCGGCCCCGTCTGCGTCGCGGGGATCGGGCCGTCCGGGGTGCTCTGCGCGTGCGGCGCCATGACTGTCCGGAGGGCCCGGACCATCGGCTTCCCGCCAAACGCGGCGGCGCCGATCAGGAACGTCAGCGCCGCGCCGGACAGCATCCAGCCGGCGGTCTTCACCACCCCGTGCAGGGGGTGAGCGGGCGCGACGCTCGTCGGGGGCTGCGCCGGGGGCGAGGCCAGGGTGATGGTGATGGGCCTCCAGTGCTCCGGGATGTCCGGCGTGGTGTCGCCGTCGTTCCACAGGGCCGCGGGGTGCAGCGGCATGGGGATGGTCGCCCCCAGCGGGTCGAGGGACGCCTGCGGCAACGCGCCCGGTCCATCGCCTCCCGCCGCGGGGAGGCGCTCTTCGTCGGCAATGCCCTCGGCCCCAACGTGAGCTCCATCGCACACAAGGGGCCGATCGCTGGTCACCTGGAAGCCGGCTGGAGGCAGGGTGTCCTGGATCAGGTCGAACAGGGTCTTCCGGCTGACCTGGGTGCGAAGATGCCAGCGCGGCGGGGCCGGCAAGGGCTGGGGACTGGGGGGCGGGATGGGGGTCCCGGTCGCTGATCTGACGTGCATCGCGCGTCCTTCCTAACAGGGCCCACCGGTCGCCCGTTGCAACCGATTCGTGACGATCCTGCGCCTGCCCGACCACCTGCGACCGGGACCCCGCGCCGGCCCGCGCCTTTGACCGCAGTCGGGGCGCGGGGTTATATGATCGCCTCATGACCAAGGCGGACATCGTGGAGAACGTCTACGAAAAGGTGGGGGGCTTCTCGAAGAAGGAGGCGGCCGAGTTCGTGGAGGTGGTGTTCGACACGATCAAGACGACGCTGGAGCGGGGCGAGAAGATCAAGATCTCGGGCTTCGGGAACTTCGTGGTGCGGGACAAGAACTCGCGCGCGGGACGGAACCCGCAGACCGGCCAGGAGATCACCATCAGCGCCCGCCGGGTCCTGACCTTCAAGCCCAGCCAGGTGCTGAAGAACGCGCTCAACGGCTGATCGCGTGCCGTCGCGCCGCCGCAGTCTGGAGCCCGCCGACCCGGGCACCATCCCGGACAAGCCGTATTTCAAGATCGGCGAGGTGGCGCGCCTGTGCGCGGTGAAGCCTTACGTGCTGCGCTACTGGGAGACCGAGTTCCGGTCGCTGCGGCTGCAGAAGACGACCTCGAAGCAGCGTCTGTACAAGCGAAAAGACGTCGAACTCTTGCTGAAGATCCGTCATCTGTTGTACGACGAGCGCTTCACGATCGAAGGGGCCCGGGCGCGCCTGCGCGAGCTTGGCCACGACGAAGGGACCGCGCCGCCGGTGCCGCCACCCGCCGTCGACGTCGAGATGCTGAAAAAGTTGAAGCAGGGCTTGGTGGAATTGGCGCACATGGTAGAAGACTGACGTTTTTGGGCGGGGGACACACTCGGGGCGTGGCGCAGCCTGGTTAGCGCACCTGTCTGGGGGACAGGGGGTCGCTGGTTCAAATCCAGTCGCCCCGACGAGTAGGCGGAGAGGGCCGAATGGCTCTCTCCGCCGTGTTTTTTGGGCATGAAACCGCTGATTCTGGTGACCAACGACGACGGCGTGACGGCGCCGGGGATCCGCGCGCTGGCCGAGGCCCTGCGCCAGGTCGGTGAGGTGATCGTCTGCGCGCCGGATCGCGAGCGCAGCGCCACCTCTCACGCGCTGACCCTCGACCGCCCGCTGCGCGTCGACCAGCTCGAGCCAGGCGTGTTCGCCATCGACGGCACGCCCGCCGACTGCTCGTACCTGGGGCTGTTGCACCTGGTGCCGCGCACGCCCGCGCTGTGCGTCTCGGGCATCAACCACGGCTACAACCTGGGCTCGGACATCTTCTACTCGGGGACCGTGGCCGGCGCCGTCGAGGCGGCCCTGCGGGGTGTGCCAGCGATCGCCATCTCGCTGGAGCGACACGCCCCGGCCGACTTCGCGGCGGCGGCCGCCTTTGCGCGCGCGCTGGCGGCCGAGGTGCTCGCGCGCGGCGCGGGGGCCATCCCCGAGGGGGCGCTGCTGAACGTGAACCTGCCCCGCGGGCCGGTCACGGACTTCCAGACCACGTTCCTGGGCCGCCGCGTTTACCGCGACCAGGTGGACGTACGGCAAGATCTGCGCGGGCGCTCGTACTACTGGATCGGCGGTCCGGAGGAGAACGCCACCGACGTGCCGGGCTCGGATTGCAATGCGGTCAAGGCAGGGCTGGCGTCGATCACGCCGCTGGGCCTCGACCTGACCCACGGCACGATGTTGAAGGAGCTGGCCGGCTGGAACGTGGGAAGTTTCGTGCGCGCCGCCGTCGAACACGGTAAATAAGCCGCTGCGTCCGTCGCCGGAGGTCCGGGACCCGCTGGCGGTCCTCGACTGGTCCTCGACTGGAGCTCGACGCAGTCCGGGAGGTGGTTCGATGGCCGTGACGACCGACGAGGATTCGCGGATGGCCGCTCGCCGCAGCGAGATGGTGGAGGAGCAGCTGGTTCGCCGCGGAATCGAGGATCAACGCATCCTGGCCGCGATGCGGGCGCTGCCGCGCCACTGCTTCGTCGAGCCGTCGTTGCGTCACCTCGCCTACGAGGACCGGCCGTTGCCGATCGGCAGTGAGCAGACCATCTCGCAGCCGTTCATGGTGGCGCGGGCCACCGAGCTGGCCGCGCCGCGGCCCACCGATCGGGCGCTGGAGGTGGGGACAGGGTGCGGCTATCAGCTGGCGCTGCTGGCGCAGCTGTGCGCCGAGGCGTGGGGGATCGAGCTGGTGCCGACGCTGGCCGAGCGGGCGCGGGCCGCGCTGGCGGCCCTGGGGCTGACGAACGCCACCGTCGCGTCCTTCGACGGCAGCGGCGGCTGGCCGGAGCACGCGCCCTACGACGTGATCATCGTTTCGGCCGCGGCGCCCCGGATCCCGTCGCTGCTGGTGGGGCAACTGGCCGACGGGGGCCGGCTGGTGGTGCCGGTGGGCGGGCCCGAGGAGCAGCAGCTGGCGCGCGTGATCCGCACCGGCGACTCGTACGAGACGACCTTCGACACGCGCTGCCGCTACGTGAACCTGCTGGGCCGTTACGGGTTCGGAAGCACCCCGCCGCTGGCCTGAGGTCCGACCGAGGACGCACAGGCAGGCCACGTCGCGCGCGCGCCCCGTGCCGGAATGCGACGTTCGGCGGGCAGCGTATAAGATGGCCCGGTGACGTCGGGGCTCGCCCCAGCTTCGGACAACGGCGCGACAGAGCATCCCGGCTCGGCCGACGGTGGGAGGCGGCCGGGCGCAGCCCGCGCGCTGCGCGCCCTGGCGCTGGCCCTGGCCCTGCTGGCGGCGGCCTGTCGGCCGTCGGCGAAGGCGGTCCGTCCCGAGCCGCTCGGCCAGTGGTACGTGGTGCAGCAAGGCGAGACGCTGGGGGAGATCGCGCGGCGGGCGGGCGTGCCCGAGGAAGATCTGCTGGAGGTGAACGGCCTCAAGAGCGCCGGCGACGTCGTGCCCGGCAAGATGATCTTCGTGTTGAACGGGCCTGGCACTCACCCCGACGCGGGACCGGCGGTCGCCTCGCCCTCCGTCGGACCGGGGGCGGGGTCGCCGGCGTCCGAGCCGGCCCGCAAGCCAGCCTCGCGGTTTCGCTGGCCCGTCGATGCGCCCCGCGTGACGTCGCTGTTCGGGTCGCGCTGGGGCCGCCCGCACGAGGGGATCGACCTGCAGGCCGCCATCGGCACGCCGGTCTACGCCGCCGACGAGGGCGAGGTGGTGTATGCCGGCAACACCGTGCGCGGTTATGGAAACATGGTCGTGCTGAAGCACGCCGACGGCCTGATGACGGTCTACGCGCACAACTCGGTGTTACTGGTGAAGGTGGGACAGCGCGTGTCATCGGGCCAGCGCATCGCCCTGTCGGGCCAGAGCGGCCACGCCACGGGTCCCCACGTACACTTCGAGGTGCGGCGGGACCAGGTCCCCCGTGATCCGCTACAGTTCCTGCCAGGAAGGTCTGCCAAGCCATGAGTGACGTCACCGGACGCGATGATTCCAAGACACCCCTGCCGGCGGATGCCCGCCTTCACGCCCTGCGCGCGCGGGTCCGCGACATCGAGGACTTTCCCAAGCCGGGCATCCTGTTCCGTGATCTGACGCCGCTCATGGGGCACGGGCCGTCGATGCGGATGTGCGTCGATCTTCTCGGCGAGCGCGTGGCCCGGCACAAGCCCGACGTGATCGTGGCGGTCGAGTCGCGCGGCTTCATCTTCGGGGCCCCGGTGGCGGCGGCGCTGGGTGTCGCCTTCGCGCCGGTGCGCAAGCCCGGCAAGCTGCCCTGGCGCACCAACCGGCAGACCTACGATCTCGAGTACGGGACCGACTCGCTGGAGATGCACGCCGACGCGGTCAAGGCCGGCGGCCGCGTCGTCATCGTCGACGATCTGCTGGCCACCGGCGGCACCGCCAGGGCCACCGCCGACCTGGTGCGCGAGCAGGAGGGGAAGATCGTCGCGTTCGTCTTCGTCGTCGAGCTGGTCGCGCTGTCCGGGCGGGGCCGCCTGGAAGAGCTGGCCCCGGTCGACGCCCTGATGCGTCTGTGATCGTGGCGGCGCGCGGTCGCTACGCGCCCAGCCCCACGGGGCGCCTGCACCTGGGCAACGCGCGCACCGCGCTGCTGGCCTGGCTGTCTTGCCGGCTGCGGGGTGGGGCGTTCGTGATGCGGATCGAGGACCTGGACGCCGCGCGCGTGTTGCCCGGCGGCGAGGCGGCCCTGCTGGAAGATCTGCGCTGGCTGGGCCTGGACTGGGACGAGGGGCCCGACGTCGGGGGCCCCTTCGCCCCGTACCGGCAGAGCGAGCGGCAGGGTCGGTACGACGAGGCGATCGCGCGCTTGCTGGCCGGCGGGCGCGCGTTTCCCTGCGCCTGTTCACGGGCCGAGGTGGCCCGGGCGGCCAGCGCCCCGCACGGGGCGGACGACGAGGGGCGGCGCTACCCCGGGACGTGCCGCCGCCTGCCGCCCGACGAGGTGGTGGCCCGCGCCCGGGCGGCGGGCCGCCAGGCGACGATCCGTTTCGCGGGCGACGGTGCCCGCATCGCGTTCGACGACGGCGTGCACGGCCCCGTGGACCCGCTGGCAGCGGCGGGCCTCGATGACTTCGTGCTGCGCAAGGCCGACGGCGTGGCCGCGTATCAGCTGGCGGTGGTGGTGGACGACGGGGCGATGGCCATCGACGAGGTCGTGCGCGGCGATGACCTGCTGTCGTCGACCCCGCGGCAGATCGCGCTCTATCGCGCGCTGGGCTTGCCGGTGCCGGCGTTCGCCCACGTGCCGTTGTTGCTGGACGGCCAGACCGGACAGCGTCTGGCGAAGCGCACGCGACCGCCGTCACTCGGCTCCCTGCGCGACGACGGTCGGACCCCCTCGCAGGTCGTCGGCCGCCTGGCCGCCTCGGCGGGGCTGCTGGCCGTCGGACACGAAGCGGTCAGCGCGTCGGACCTGCTGGCCCGTCTCTCCGGACGGGACCTGTGGTCGATGCTGCGCCGCGAACCTAGCGCCTGGGTGCCCTGATGCCGCCTCTCAAGGCGCCTTCACCAGCAGGCCCTGGCGCGTGAAGATCAGGAACGTCACCGGCCCGTCGTTGACCAGCGCGACCTGCATGTCGGCCCCGAACCGGCCCGTCTGCACCGGCAGACCCAGGGCGCGCAGCCCGGTGGCCACGCGCTGGTACAGCAGGTCCGCGCGCGCCGGTTCCTCGGCGGGCTCGAAGCTGGGGCGGTTCCCCTTCGCCAGCGAGGCCGCCAGCGTGAACTGACTGACGACCAGGCAGGCCCCGCCGGCCTCGCCCAGCGTCAGATCCATCGGGGTACGGCCGGGAAAGAGGCGCAGCGCCGCCAGCTTTCGCACGGTCGTCTCGACGTCTGCCTCGGCGTCGCCCTTCTCGACGCCCACCAGCGCCAGCACGCCGCGGTCGATCTTTGCCACCACGTCGCCGTCCACCCGGACCTCGGCGCGGGCCACGCGCTGGACGACCGTCTTCACGTGGGCTCCTGCCCGGACGGCGGGGCGGGGTCCTTCGCCAGATGCCCGGCGGCGAGCGGCCACAGCGCCGTCCGCGCTGCCTCCAGCTCGGGCAGCAGGCCGGGAAGATCGTCGAACAACCTGGTCCGCGCGTGCGCCAGACGGGCGAGCAACGAAGGGGGAGCGTCGACAGGGACCTCCTCCTCGTCCAGGAGCGCGGGCTCCCGGCCCGGCAAGATCAGCACGTCCACGATCAGATCCAGCCACACCAGCGTGTCGCCGTCGAGGCGGGTGTCGCTGGCGAGGTTCGCGTACACGCCGATGCCGGCCCCGTCGGCGGGGCGCAGCCAGTGATAGACGTTGTACGGCCGGCCTTCCCAGAAATGGCCGAACGTCACCGTGCCTGCCGGCAGGGCCACGCCATGGACCTGCATCGCGCGCGGCGCGACGAACAGCACCACCACGCGGTCCGCGGCACGCGCCAGCACGCGACAGTCGAATCGCTTCTCCGACCCGTCGAGCATCCGCTTCACCTCCAGCAAGCGGGGAAGGGGGGCGAGCGAACCGGGCGATGACGTCACGCCGCGAGCTTACAACTCCTGCGAACTTGCCCTGCGACTTGCCCTGCGACTTGCCCTGCGACTTGCCCTGCGAACTTGCCCCGCGAACGTGCGACGGTCCGTGGTATGCGACGGGCGTGCGTCGACCTCGTCTGGCAGCCGGTCCCGGTCCCATGACCCTGG
>Ga0207705_10004443_pt1 | contig 10601 bp, 6 predicted proteins | sample KBSC13metaG_FD_184314 | JGI IMG/M metagenome (GOLD analysis project Ga0207705, IMG submission 184314) | Corn rhizosphere microbial communities from Kellogg Biological Station, Michigan, USA - KBS C1-3 metaG (SPAdes) (version 2) | ecosystem: Host-associated > Plants > Roots > Rhizosphere > Soil ...
GCGGTCTTGCCGGTGCCGGGTTCGCCGATCAGGACCGGGTTGTTCTTGGTCCGCCGGGCGAGAATCTGGATCGTGCGGCGGATTTCCTCGTCGCGGCCGATGACCGGGTCGAGCTTGCCGTCGCGCGCCGCCTGGGTCAGGTCGCGGGCGTATTTCTTCATCGCGTCGTAGGCGTTTTCGGCGCTCGCGGTGTCGGCGCTGCGGCCGCCGCGCAAGTCGGCGATCGCGGTGTTGAGCGCCTCGGGCGTGATGTTGGCCGCCTTGAGCGCCTGGCCCGCGGCGGTGGTCTTGGCCAGCGCGAGGGCGAGCAGCAGCTTTTCGACGCTGACGTAGCTGTCACCGGTCTTCTCGGCCACTTGCTCGGCCTGGTCGAGCACCCGCACGGCGTCGTTGTCGAGACCGGGGGTCTGCTGCGCGCCCGAGCCGGAGACGGCCGGGATCTTGCCCAGCGCCTTGTCGACTTCCTCCACAGCGAGGCGCGCGTTGCCGCCGGCGCGCTGGATCAGGCCGCTGGCCATGCCTTCCTTGTCCTCGAGCAGCGCCTTGAGCAAATGCTCGGGGGTGATCCGCTGGTGGTTCATGCGGATGGCGACGGTCTGCGCCGATTGCAGGAAGCCTTTCGCGCGGTCGGTGAACTTGTCGAGATTCATGGCCTTGCCCTGTTCCTTTTCCCGCATCCAGATAGTGTTGCAGTTATGTCACACAAGAGGCTCGCGCTAGAATTTTCGCCCTTCTCCGCCGCGCTCGACCAGGTCGCCGCGCACCACCGCCTCGGCCAGGGTGAACGGCTCCCTGTGGCGCAGCATGTAGAGAGCCGCGACCACCGCCGCCAGTATTCCCGCCACAACGCCGATGCCGATCGACCAGCGCGGGCCCCACTGGTCCGCCACCCAGCCGGCGATCGGGGCGCCCAATGGCGTACCGCCGAGGGCGATGCCCATGCGGATGGCCATGACCCGGCCCCTGAGCGGCGGCGGGGTGGTCAGCTGCATCAGCGCGTTGCTCGAATTGAGGAACGTCAGCAGGGCCACGCCGACAACCGCCAGCGCGATGCCGAACAGCCAGTAATTCGGCGCGACCATCGCGAACGCGCAGCCGACCGCAAACACCGCGCAGCCGCCGAGCAGGTGGACGAAATACGGCCGCGAGCGCCCCGCGGCGAGGAGCGCGCCGCTGACCGTGCCGACCGCCATCAGCGAGCTCAGCACGCCGTAACCGTGGGCGCCGGTATGGAACACCGTCACCGCCATCGCCGAAGTCCAGATCGCAAAGTTCATCCCGAACGTGCCGACGAGGAACAGCATCACGCAGATCGCCCGCAAGTCCGGCCTGCTCCAGACGTAAGTGAACCCCTCGGCGAAGTCGCCGCGCTTGCGCGCCGCGCGGGCGTGCGGGTGCATCTCGTCGCCGCGCAGCAGCAGCAGCGACGCGAGCACGGCGACGAAGCTGAGGCCGTTGACCAGGAACGCCCAGCCCAGGCCGACGCCGGCGATCAGGAACCCCGCCGCCGCCGGGCCGACCAGGCGCGCGCTGTTGAAGCTGGTGGAGTTGAGCGCCACCGCGTTGGGCAAATGGTCCTCGTCCACCAGTTGCCCGACGAACGCCTGGCGCACCGGCGCGTCGAACGCCGCGGCGCAGCCGAAGGTGAAGGCGAACACGTACACTTCCCACAGCTGGATCACGCCGGCGACCGTCAGCACCCCCAGCAGCGTCGCCAGAACCCCCATGGCGCCCTGGGTCGCCAGCAGCAGCTTGCGCTGGTCGAACCGGTCGGCGACCAGGCCGGTCCACGGCAGCAGCAGCAGTTGCGGGGCGAACTGCAGCGCGGTGGTGACGCCGACGGCACTGGCGCTGTGCGGCGTCAGCACCGTCAGTACCAGCCAGTCCTGCGCGATGCGCTGCATCCAGCTGCCGATGTTGGAAACCAGCGATCCGCCGGCCCACAGGCGGTAGTTATGGAATTGCAGGGAGCGGAAGGCGTCCGACAGCCACCCCCTCACCGTGCCCCCCTCCCGCCGTGGGTTTCGGTGAGCGAGCTTGGGGCAAGGCGACTCATCGCCCGGCGGGTAACAGCGACAGCGCCGGGTGAATAGTCTGCTTCCCGCCAGCGTTTCCCCCTCCCCGGCGGGGAAGGGTTAGGGGTGGGGGAGCGCCGCGACAGCGGCGCGTCGACTCTGGCGTTGAGCACCTCCCCCAACCCTCCCCCTCCAAGGGGGGAGGGCTTTTGGGCTAGGTGAAATTCGCGGCTCATGCGATGCCTCCCGCTATCAAGGGCACCGGGACACCATAGCCTATGGAAATTCCGACCGAGGGACCGCCACCGCTCGTCGCCGAGCTTGACCTTTCGCCCTCCCAACGCCGCCGCGCGGTCGCCGCCGCGACGCTCGGCAACGGTCTCGAATTCTACGATTTCATCACCTTCACTTTCTTCGCGATCCAGATCGGCAACGCGTTCTTCCCCTCACACGACCGCTTCATCAGCCTGATGGCCTCGCTGGCGACGTTCGGCGCGGGCTTCGCCACTCGGCCGCTGGGCGCGCATGTGCTCGGCGGTTTCGCCGACCGCCGCGGGCGCAAGCCGGCGATGCTGCTGAGCATGAGCCTGATGGGCCTCGGCATCACCTTGCTGGCGGTGACCCCAGGCTACGCCACGATCGGCGTCGCGGCGCCGATCATCGCCGTGTGCGCGCGCCTGATTCAGGGTTTCGCGCTCGGCGGAGAGGTCGGCTCGGCGACGGTTTACATGATGGAGAGCGCCAAGACCAAAAGCCGGGCGCTGACGATGGGCTGGCAGGGGGCGAGCCAGAACGTCGCCGCCACGATCGGCTCGCTGGTCGGCCTGATCCTGGCTTCGCTGATCAGCGAAGCGGACCTGTCCGCCTACGGCTGGCGCATCGCCATGCTGATCGGGGTGACGATCGTGCCGGTGGCGCTATGGGTGCGCCATACGCTTCCCGAGACGCTGCACGGCCCGGAGACGACACCGGTCGAGAATGTCGGCTTCCGCGGCTACATGCGCCCGGTCCTGCTCGGGTTCGTGATCATCGCCGCGGGGACCATTTCGACCTACATCTTCAACTACATGGCGACTTACGGGCAGAACACGCTGCACCTGTCGGCCACCGTGTCGATGGCGGCGGAATTCGGCGGCAACGGCATCGCCGTCGCGGCGATCCTGCTCGGCGGCTGGCTGAGCGATCTTTACGGCCGCCGGATCGTCATGATCCTGCCTCAACTCGCCTCGTGCATCCTGATCGTGCCGTGCTTCGTCTGGCTCACGACCGAGCGCGACGCGCTGAGCTTCATCGGCGCCAACCTGATCCTGCAAATTGCGACGACGCTTCCCTATGGAGCCGCCTACGCCGCGATCACCGAGGGTATTCCAAAGGAAACGCGCGCGCGTGCCTTCGCCCTGGTGTACTCCATCCCCGTCGCGGCGTTCGGCGGGACGACGCAGCTCGTGGTCACCTGGCTGCTGCACGTGACCGGCGCGCCGATGGCGATCGCCTGGTACCTGACCGCGGTGACTGCCCTGGGCCTGCTTGCGATGATCGCCATGCGCGAAAGCGCGCCGGTCAAGCTGGCGAAGGCCGCCTGTCAGACCGCATAAGCCGTTGATCGAAAGCCTGACGTTTCGCGCGCGCGCGTGCTAGGCAGCGACCTCGCTCCACCTGCCCGGGACTGCCATGTACCGCCTGTTCGCCACCACCACCCTTTCACTCGCCCTGATCGCCGCGCCGGCTTTGGCGCAACAGGCTGCCGCCCCGCCCGAGCCGAAAGTCGCGCCGCTGCCGCAGCTCGTCGATCAGGTCCAGATCCCGTACCAGATCTTCACCCTGCCCAACGGGCTGACGACAATCGTCCACACCGACCGCAAGGCGCCGATCGTCGGCGTCACGGTGTACTACCGGGTCGGCTCGAAGAACGAACCGCGCGGACGCACCGGGTTCGCGCACTTGTTCGAGCACCTGATGTTCGGCGGCAGCCAGAACGTGACCAACTTCGACATCCCGCTCGAAGCGGCCGGCTCGACTTCCACCAACGGTTCCACCTGGTACGATCGCACCAACTACGTCGAGACGGTGCCGACCGGCGCGCTCGACCTCGCGCTGTTCGAGGAAAGCGACCGCATGGGCTACCTGCTCGGCGCAGTGAACCAGGACAAGCTCGACAAGCAGCGTGGCGTGGTCGAAAACGAGAAGCGGCAGGACGATAACCAGCCTTACGGCCTCGTCGAATACCACGTGAACGACGCGCTGTTTCCGGTCGGCCACCCCTATCGGCACACCACTATCGGCTCGATGGCCGATATCGACGCGGCGACGATCACCGACGTGCGCAAATGGTTCACCGACCACTACGGGCCCGACAACGTGGTCCTGGCGCTGACCGGCGACATCGACCTCGCCACCGCAAAGAAAAAAGTGACCAAGTGGTTCGGTGACATCCCCGCCGGCCCCAAAGTGCGGCCCGTCGCCGCCGGGCCGGTGACGCTCAAGGCCCCGGTGCGCGAGACGATCACCGACCAGGTGCCGGTGACCCGGATCATGCGCGCCTGGAGCGGCCCGGCGCTGACCTCGCGGGACGCGGTGCCGCTCGAAGCCGGGCTCTACGTCCTCGGCGGCCTCGCCAGCTCGCGGCTGGATAACGCGCTGGTGCGCGGCAAGGAGCTGGCTGTGTCGGTCACCGCCGGCATCGAGCAGCACGAGCAGATCGGCTTCATCGAGGCGCAGATGGACGTGAAACCGGGCGTCGACCCGGCCGTGGCCGAAAAGCAGTTCGACGCGGTGATCGCCGATCTCGTCCGCAACGGCCCGACGAAAGACGAACTGCTGCGGGCGGCGACCGACATCGTCTCGGCGAATATCGGCGCGTTGGAGCTGGTCGGCGGGTTCTCCGGCAAAGGCGCCCAGCTGGCCGAAGGCGAACTCTACGCCCACGATCCGGCGCACTACAAGAAGGAGCTGCACGAACTCGCCACCGTCACCCCGGCGCAAGTCAAGGCGGCGCTGCAAAAGTGGCTCGGCCGCCCGTCTTACACCCTGACGATCAAGCCGGGCGAGCGGACCGAGAACGGCGCGCTGCTCGGCGGCTGGGGAGACGAGGGCAAAGTGCCGCCGCCGCCGAAGGACCCGAAAACGCCGGTGCCGGACCTGAAGATGCCGCACCGCGCCGCGCCGCCGGTCGCCGCGGTCAAGGACCTGGCGTTCCCCGCCATCGAGCACGCGCGGCTGTCGAACGGCATCGATGTCGAGCTCGCCCGCCGCACGGCGATCCCGAAGGTGAGCCTGGGCTTGACGTTCGACGCCGGCAACGCCGCCGACAATCCCGCGCGCGCGGGCGTGCAGTCGCTGATGCTCGCGGCGCTCGACGAAGGCACCACCAGCCGCAGCGCCGAACGGATCGCCGAGGAGCAGGAGCGACTCGGCGCCAGTATCTCGGCTTCGACGACGACCGATTCCAGCCAGGTCACGATGAGTGCGCTCACCGCCAACCTGCTGCCCTCGCTCGAGCTGCTGGCCGATGTCGTGCGCCATCCTGCCTTCGCGCCGGCCGACGTCGCCCGGGTCAAGAACCAGCGGCTGGCGGATATCTCCCAGGAACAGGCCGATCCGGAGGCGCTCGCCGAGCGCGCGATTCGCCCGCTGATCTACGGGACGCAGCACCCCTATGGCTCGGTCGGCGGCACCGGCAAGGCGAGCGTCGTCCAGGCGCTGACCCCGGCCGACTTGCGCGCCGAGCACGACAAGTGGTTGCGTCCCGACCTCGCGCACATCGTCGTCGTCGGCGACGTGACGATGGCGGACCTGCTGCCCAAGCTCCAGGCTGCGTTCGGCGACTGGAAGGCCCCGGTCACGCCCGCGCCAACCAAGGCCATCGACGCTCCGGTCGCGCCGACCAAGCCGCGCCTGGTGGTGATCGACCGGCCGAACTCGCCGCAGTCGGTGCTGCTGTTCGGCCGCGTTCTGTCGCTGAACGGCGCGGGCACCGGCGAGGAAGCGCTGGACCTCGCCAACGAGGTGATCGGCAACGACTTCCTCTCGCGCCTCAACAGCGACTTGCGCGAGGAGAAAGGCTGGACATACGGCATCTCCAGCTCGCTGTTCCAGGTCCGCGGGCCGCGCGGATTCATCGTCCTGAGCCCCGTGCAATCGGACAAGACGGCGGATTCGATCAAGCTGATCGAGCAGGACATGAAGGCCTTCCCGGCGCAAAAGCCGGTCGATCCGGTCGAGCTGCAGCGGGTGACCGAAGGCAATATCCGCAACCTGCCCAACCGCTTCGAGACCAACGGCCAGGTGCTCGGCGCGCTGCTCACCAACCAGCGGCTGAAGCGCCCCGACAACTATCAGGCAACGCTGCCGGCGGTGTACCGCGCGATCGACGCCAAGGCGATCGACGCGGCCGCCGCGCGCTATCTCCAGCCCGAAGGCATGGTCATCGTGGTGGTCGGCGACCGCAAGGTGATCGATCCCCAACTCAAGACGCTGGGGATGCCGATCGAGTACGAGAAGGCGGAGGACCTTTAGAGCCTCCACACCGAAACCGCTGCGATGCGGTTGCGCGAGGACTTGGGAAATCATGCTGGAACCGCTGGGACCGGACTTGTGGGTTGCCGATGGGGGGATCGTCTCGTTCAACGGATTCGATTATCCGACGCGGATGGCCGTGGTCCGGCTGGCCGACGGCGGTCTGTGGCTATGGTCCCCGGTCGAGCTGACCGCGGACCTGGCGGACGAGATCGGCGCGCTCGGCCCGGTGCGCTACGTCGTCAGCCCCAACAGGCTGCATTATCTCTTCCTGAGCCAATGGCAGGCCGCCTTCGCCGGGGCGGAGGTGTGGGGCACGGCCGGGACCATCGCCAGGACCAAAGACGTCAGCTTCGCCGGAACGCTGGGGGACGAGCCGCCGCCCGCCTGGGCGGGGCAGATCGATCAGTTTCGCTTCACCAACTCGCCGGTCGTGGAAGAGGTGCTGTTCTTCCACCGCGCTTCGCGCACCGCGATCATCGCCGACTTGTCGCAGACCTTCAGCGAAGCGTTCCTGAAGGACCACTGGCCGTGGTGGATGCGGCCGGTCGCCCGCTGGTCGAAAATGATCGAGGGCTGGGGCTATCCGCCGATCGATTACCGCATCAGCTTCCGCCACCGCGCCAGCGCGCGCCCGAAAGTGCGCGCCTTGATCGCCGAGCATCCCGAGCGTGTGATCGTGGCCCACGGCGAACTGGTCCGCGCGGATGGCGAGGCGTTCCTTCGGCGCGCGTTCTCGTGGCTGCTGGACTGACCCGCTTCGCTCAGAACCGCCCACGCAAGGCCTGGTAAGCCGCCGCCGCGACGGTGTTGGCGAGGTTTAGCGAGCGGATCTTGTCCGAGCGCATCGGCAGGTGGAATTGCCGCCCGGGATAGCGCCCCCAGATGTCGGGCGGAATGCCGCGAGTCTCCTGGCCGAACACCAGGATCGCGTCGTCGGGATACTCGGGCTCGTAGAACGACGCCGAGCCATGTTCTTCGAACAGGAAAAGCTGGTCGGCCCTCGGGCGCCGATCGCCGGCAAACGCACTCCAGTTCGCATATTCGGCCAGCCGGACGTGCGGCCAGTAATCGAGTCCGGAACGCTTCACGCGTGCATCGGTGATGTGAAAGCCGAGCGGGTGGATCAGCACCAGCTCAGCGTCGAGTGCGACGCACGTGCGCCCCACCGCGCCGGTGTTGCCGGGAATCTCGGGCTGCACGAGGACGATGCTCAGCGGCACCGCGCGCTCAGCCGAGCTTCGCCTTCAGCAGCTCGTTGACCACTTGCGGGTTGGCCTTGCCCTGCATCGCTTTCATCGTCTGGCCGACGAAGAAGCCGAACAGCGCCTGCTTGCCGCCGCGGTATTCGGCGACCTTGTCGGCGTTGGTGGCGAGGACCTTGTCGACCGCCGCTTCGATCGCGCCGCTGTCGCTTTCCTGCTTCAAGCCCTCCCGCTCGACGATCGCGCCCGCGCTTTCGCCGGTTTCGAGCATCCTCGCGAGGACATCCTTGGCGATGGTGTTCGAGATCGTGCCCTTGCCGATCAGCGCCAGCAACTCGGCGGCAGCCTTGTAGCTGATGGGCGAATCCTCCAGCGAATGCCCGGCCTTGTTGAGCGCGCCGAAGAATTCGCTGATCAGCCAGTTGGCGGCCTGCTTGGCCACTTCGGCGGGCGGCTTGGCTTGCGCGGTCGCGGTTTCGAGCAGCAGCGCTTCGAACCAGCGCGCGGTCTCCACCTCGGCGGTGAGGACGGCGGCGTTGTAGGCGCTGAGCCCGAGGTCATCGCTATAGCGCCGGCGCTTGGCGTCGGGCAGCTCGGGCAGGCTGTCGCGGCATTCGCTGAGGAATTCGTCGTCGAGTTCGAGCGGCAGCAGATCGGGATCGGGGAAGTAGCGGTAATCGTGCGCGTCTTCCTTGCTGCGCATCGAACGGGTGGTACCGGTGCCTGGATCGAACAGGCGGGTTTCCTGGACGATCTTCCCGCCATCCTCCAGCACTTCGACCTGACGCCGGGCCTCGTGCTCGATCGTCGCCATCACGAAGCGGACCGAGTTGACGTTCTTGGTCTCGGTGCGGGTGCCGAATTCCTCACCGGGCTTCCTCACGCTGACGTTGACGTCGGCGCGCATCGAGCCTTCTTCCATGTTGCCGTCGCACGAGCCGACATAGCGCAGGATCGAGCGCAGCTTGCGGACATAAGCCCCGGCCTCGGCCGGCGAGCGCATGTCCGGCCGGCTGACGATCTCCATCAGCGCCACGCCGGAGCGGTTGAGGTCGACGTAGCTCATCGTCGGGTGCTGGTCGTGCATCAGCTTGCCGGCGTCCTGCTCGACATGGATGCGCTCGATGCCGATGGTCTTGTCCTCGGCGATCCCGGCCTTCTCGTCGGCCTCGATGGTCAGCGACCCCTCGCCGACCAGCGGGTGGTAGAGCTGGCTGATCTGGTAGCCCTGCGGCAAGTCGGCGTAGAAGTAGTTCTTGCGGTCGAACCGGCTCCACTTGTTGATCCGCGCCTCGATCGCCATCCCGGTGCGCACCGCCTGGCGAATGCACTCGCGGTTGGGCACCGGCAGCATCCCCGGCATCGCCGCGTCGACCAGGCTGACCTGGCTGTTGGGCTCGGCGCCGAACTCGGTGCTGGCGCCGCTGAACAGCTTGGCCTTGCTGGTCACCTGCGCGTGAACCTCGAGGCCGATGACGACCTCCCATTCGCCAGTGGCGCCGTGGATGCGGTAACTACTTTCAGACATAAACCATCACCGTTCGTGTCGAGCGAAGTCGAGACACGCTGCGTCGCGCCATCCGTCTCTCGACTTCGCTCGAGACGAACGGGGACAAGGAATTCACCACCACTTCTCCGGCGCCGCCTCAAACCCCGCCCGCTGCTCGATCGCCAGCCCGGCGTCGAGCACGCCCTGTTCGTCGAAGGGCTTGCCGATGATCTGCAGGCCCAGCGGCAGGCCTTCGGAGTTGAGCCCCGCCGGCACGCTCATCGCCGGAATGCCGGCCATGCTCGCGGGGACCGAGAACACGTCGTTGAGATACATCGCCAGCGGATCGTCGACCTTGTCGCCGAGCGGAAACGAGGCGGTCGGCGTGGTCGGCGCGAGGATCGTGTCGCACTTTGCCCAGGCCTCGTCGAAATCGCGCTGGATCAGCGTGCGGACCTTCATCGCCTGGGTGTAGTACGCGTCGTAGAAACCCGCGCTGAGCACGTAAGTGCCGATCAGGATGCGGCGCTTGACCTCGTCGCCGAAGCCGGCGGCGCGGGTGGCGGCGTACATTTCCTGCAAGTTCGCGTGATCGGGCAGTTCGCGCAGGCCGTAGCGCACACCGTCGTAGCGGGCGAGGTTGCTGGAGGCTTCGGCCGGGGCAACGATGTAGTAGGCCGGCAGCGCGTATTTCGTGTGCGGCAAGCTGATGTCGACCACCTCGGCGCCGGCATCCTTGAGCCAGGCGACGCCCTGGTCCCAGCTCGCGGCGATTTCGGCGTCCATCCCGTCCATGCGGTATTCGCGCGGGATGCCGACTTTCTTGCCCCGCAAGTCCGCGTTCAACGCGCCGGCCCAGTCGGGCACCGGCAAGTCGAGGCTCGTCGAATCCTTGGGGTCGAACCCGGCCATCGCGCCGAGCATGATCGCGCAATCCTCGACACTTCGCGCCATCGGCCCCGCCTGGTCGAGCGAACTGGCGAAAGCGACGATGCCCCAGCGGCTGCAGCGGCCGTAAGTCGGCTTGATCCCGCTGATGCCGGTGAACGCGGCCGGCTGGCGGATCGAGCCGCCGGTGTCCGTGCCGGTCGCCGCCGGGCACAGCCGCGCGGAGACTGCCGTCGAGCTTCCGCCCGAGCTGCCGCCGGGCGCGAGCGGCGCGTTGCCGCCGTCTTTCCGGCGCCACGGGCTGATGACATTGCCGAAATACGAGGTCTCGTTGGACGAGCCCATCGCGAACTGGTCCATGTTGAGCTTGCCGAGCATGCCCGCGCCCGCATCCCACAACTTCTGCGAAACGGTGCTTTCGTACTCGGGGATGAAATGCTCGAGGATGTGGCTCGCCGCGGTGGTCTGCACGCCGCGCGTGGCGAACAG
>Ga0207705_10004446_pt1 | contig 10597 bp, 6 predicted proteins | sample KBSC13metaG_FD_184314 | JGI IMG/M metagenome (GOLD analysis project Ga0207705, IMG submission 184314) | Corn rhizosphere microbial communities from Kellogg Biological Station, Michigan, USA - KBS C1-3 metaG (SPAdes) (version 2) | ecosystem: Host-associated > Plants > Roots > Rhizosphere > Soil ...
CACCTTGGCGACCGGATCGGCCTCAACCACGGCGACCTGGCACTCCGCAACCTCATCGTCGGCGCGGACGGCCAAGTCACGCTGATCGACTGGGGGTGTTGTTCGGCCAACGTAGTCCCCCATTCCGACTTCGCTTCCCTACTGACCTGGTACTCGCCCAAATCCGATGTACTCGCCGCCTTCTTCGACGGCTACGGCCTGACCTCCGGCGAGGTCGACAGCCTGATGCCTATTCTCCAGCAATTCCAGGTGATCCAAACATTCGACACATTCCGCTGGTCGCTGGAACACTGCGTCGCAGAAGTCGACCGGTACGCCGAACGCGCCGCGAGCGTCCTTCGTGAAGCTCGCGGCGCAATCGCCTAGTCGACCAGCACTTCGTCACTGGCCGATTTGGCCGGCGGCGACGGTGGTGGGGTGTAGCTATCGCCGTTACGGTCGAAGCGCCTCGCGATCCACTGCGACAGGTTATCGAACAACAGGTACGTGCACGGCACGACCAGCAGCGACAACACGGTCGACACGATGACGCCGCCGACAACCGTGATGCCGAGCGGTTGACGGAACCCCGCGCCCCGGCCGAGGGCCAGCGCGATGGGGAATGTCGATCCCAGAACCGCGAACGATGTCATCAGAATTGGGCGCAATCGGGTGGGGGCCGCTTCCAGAATCGCGTCCTCGCGCATGTAGCCCCGTTCGCGTAGCGTGTCGGTGTAGTCCACCATCAGGATCGCGTTCTTGGTCGCGATGCCGTTGAGCATGACGATCCCGATGGCGGCGATGATCGACAACGGCTGCTGAGTGATATACAGCGAGAGCAGCGCGCCGACAAGGGCCTGCGGCATGGTCAGCATGATCGACAGCGGGTAGAGCACGTTGTCGAAGAGCGATGCCATCAGCATGTAGGAGAGCAGCACGCCGAGCGCGATGGCCGAGAGAATATAGGGTGTCTCCTGCATCATCGACTGCGCCTGGCCTCCCCACTGGTAGGCCACCGGGCCGAGCTGGCCGCTGTTGAACATCTTCTGGAGTGTCGGGTCGATGTCGCGCCGAATGTTGCCAATTTGCGTGCCGGGGACCAGGAAGCCGGTGATGGCGACCTCCCGCAGACGGTTGAGGCGGTCGACGCGCGTCGGGCCGGCCGCCTGTGTGATATTCGCGACATCGCTGAGCATGATCGGTTGACCGCCCGAGTAGCCGACCGGAGTCTGCCCAATGGTGTAGATACTGTTGCGGTCGGCGCCGGCGAACTGCACGCGGATGTCGTACTGGTTGCCGGTGGTGGGTTCGCGATATTGGGCGTCGATATTGCCGTGATAAGCGTAGCTCACAGCTTGAGAGACCTGGCTCAGGCTCAGGCCGTAGTTCGCGGCGCGCACGCGGTCGAGGCGGATCTCGATCTCGGGCTGGCTTGGCTTGAACGACGTATCTGTGTTGTAGACTCCCGTCGTCTTGTCGAGCAGCGCCTGGACCTGTTGACCGGCGTTGATGATCTGGTTGAAGTCGTTGCCGGTGACGTCGATTTCGAGCGGTGCGCCTCCGCCGCCAAATCCGGTCACCGGGGCGGCCTGGATACGGGCGCCGGCAATGCCTTTCAGCAACTTGCGGATCTTGAGGGAAACGTCGCTGTCCGATTCGTAACGCAGGTGGTCGTGATGCCAGAACTCGACCCTGTCGAGTGGGGCCGCTCTGTCATAAAGCGAGGCCTGGATGACGGCGTAGTTCGTGCCCTGATTGCCGTTGGACGAGCCGCCCGCGGCTGAGACTCCCGTTTCCGTGAGCAGGTACTTGATGTCCGGCTTGATAGCCTTGCTGCTGTTAATTCGTCGCTCGATCTCGTCGGTGATTGTCTTGGTATACGCGAGCGATGCACCGGGAGGGGCCGTCACGGAGATCGACACCAGACTCTGGTCCTGCTGCGGAGCAAACGTGAAGCCGAGGCGCGGCGCGAGGAAGACGAGAGCGACGATCAACGCGACATTACCGACAATGACGACGAACCACGGCCGCTTGACGCACGCGCGAAGCACACGTCGATAGCCGCGCTCGAAGCCCGCGTATTGCCGATCGAACGCCGCAAAGAACCCACGCTTACCCTGACCGGTGCTCTCCAGTTCCTCGCCCTTTTTAAACCAGCGGGAAGCCAGCATCGGCGTGAGAGTGAAAGATACCGCCAGCGAGCAGAGAACGGAAATGACAACCGTCACGCCGAAGCTCTGGAAGAACTGTCCCACAATCCCGCCCATCATCGCGATGGGCACGAACACCACGAGGTCGACCATTGTCAGTGTGACGGCCGCCGTGCCTATCTCCATTCGCCCCATCAGCGCAGCCTCACGGGGTTCCTGGCCCATATGCAAATGACGCACGATGTTCTCGATGACGACGATGCTGTCGTCGATGAGGATGCCGATCGCGAGCGACAGGCCCATCAGCGACATCGTGTTCAACGTCATACCGAACGCGGCGAGAGGCATGAACGTCGCCATGACGCACGTTGGTATGGCGATGGCGACGATGGCGGTCGCGCGGAAGTTGTGCAGAAAGATATAGACCAGCAGCATCGCCAGGAACGCCCCGAGGAAGAGGGACACGAGGACATCGTTGACGTTATTGTGGACGTCGATGGATTGGTCACGCGCGACAATGAACTGGATGTCGGATGGCAGAAACTTCTTGACCTCCTTGAGCTCCTCCTTGACACCCGCCACCGCGTTGAGCGTGTTGCCGTCGCTCGTCTTCTGTACGGAGATAGCAACCGCATCCTGCCCATTCAGCGTGCTCTCCTGAATACGCTCGGCGCTGGTGTCCTCGACATCGGCGATGTCGCCCAGAGTGAGGACCAGGTTGTTCCCCGCAGTCGACGAGGCTGAGGTGGTCGACGACGTCGATGTGCTGGTCGATGTCGTCGTCGACGCGCTGGAACCGCCGGCCGGGAAGGTCAGCGAGAGGCCCTTGAGCTCGTCGACGGTGGCGAACTCGCCGAGGAACCGGATATCGGCGTACTGCTGACCGGCCTGGATGTAGCCCACGGACACGTTTGAGTTGGCGGCGGTAATCGCGGAGGCCACCTGACCGATGGTGATGCCGTAGGCGTTCAGTCGGTCGCGGTCGATGTTGACCTGAATCTCGCGCTGTTCGCCGCCGGTGACGTTGACCGCGGCTACGTCCGGGGCCTGTTCGAGGCGTGAGGTAACGACGTTGTCGGCGAGGTCGCGAAGCTGGCGTGGGCTCTCGTTCTTCGCCTCCATGACCAGGCGAATGACCGATTGCTGCGACGTGTCCTGCTTCCTGACGGTGGGCGCATCGGCAGCGGTCGGCAGGCGCTTGCGGACGGCGTCGACTTTCTGGGTGACGTCGTTGGTGGCCACGTTGACGTCGGTGCCCAGGTAAAACTGGCAGGTGATCGACGAGACGCCCTGCTGCGATGTCGAGTTGACTTGCTTGAGACCGGAGACCCCGGCGATCGAGTCTTCGATCGGCTTGGTAATCAGCGTCTCCATCTCCTCCGGGTTGGTGCCGGCGTAAGTCGTCTGAATGGTGACGGTGGGGAAGTTGACCGGCGGGTTCTGTTCCACCGGCAGCTTCGAGTAGCCGATCATGCCCATCACTATCAACGCGAGAACCGCCATGATAACCGCCACCGGGTGCTTGATGGCGAGCTTAGTAACGCCCATGTATTTCTCCTAACGCGCGAGCGTTACTGTACCGGCGCCGGCTGCTGCCCACGTCGATGCCCGCCGGCGGTACGCGCGCCGGCCGGGGCGCCGTTCTGGTTCTCGACGATGACCTTCGATCCGTTTTTGAGCGTCTGTTGACCTATGACGACGATCTGCTCGCCGCCCCGCAATCCACCGGTGATGGCAGCGCTTTGCATGTTGGCGAGACCAACCGTGACCGGGCGAAGCTGGACACTGTTGTCTGGTTGGAGTACGGCCACCTGCATCGGCGGCATAGCCGTGCCACCCGATATCAATTCGTTGCTGCTGGTGTTCGCGGCGAATCCGGACGGGTCGCTCACGGGAATCAAGGCGAAGTTGGGGACGATCGGAACGTTGCGGAGCGTCTGCGTGGTGGCGTCGCCGCGGGCGAACATGCCGGGCCTTAGGTCACTCCCGGGATTGTCGACAACGACTCGGATAGTGAACAGCCGATTCGTCGCGTTGGCCGCCGGATAGACCGCGGCGACACGGCCGCTGAAGACCTTGCCGGCCAATGCGTCGACCTTCACCGAAACCGGCGCGCCGGGTTTAATCTGGCTGACGTCGGTGTCCGAGATAGTCGGCTGGAAGTAGACGGTGCGAACGTCGACGATACGGACGAGCGCGGTGCCGGCAGAGGCCACCTGACCCGGCTGCGTCATCCTGGCGGCGATAATGCCGTCGATAGGCGAGTTCACCATGCCGTAGGAAACCTGCTGCTGGTCGAAGATCATCTTCTGATTCGCCTGGGACACGAGGGCCTCGGCGGTCTGAATGTCTGCCTTTCGCACGAGGACCGTGCGCTCGTTGGCGATCTGGTTCTTGAGGTTCGCCTGAGCCTCGCGCACCTGCTCCTTAGCGGCGCTGATGTCCTCGTTCTGGTAGCCCGAGAGTTCTAGCGAGTAGGCCTGCTCTTGAAGCTTCTGCTGCTGCAAGTCGACGTTGTACGTGGTTTGAGCAGTGTCGAGGACGTTCTTGGCGATAGCGCCCTCGGCATAGAGTGTCTTGTCCTCGTTCAACGTCGTCAACGCGTTCGCCGTCGTCGCTTTTGCCGACAGCAACTGGCTTTTGGCTTCGAGGATCTGCTGCGGCCGGTTGCCGCGCACGAGTTTGAGGTAATTCTGATTAGCCGCGGCCACGGCCGCCTGGGCGTTCAGAACATTCTGCTTGGCCTGCGTCACCTGGATCTGATAGTTCTGCTGCGCCTGGGCCACCTGAGCCTGCGCCGAAAGGATCTGTGCCTGATCCTGGCGGACGTTCGCCTCGAGGTCCGTGGTGTCGAGCTGGACGATAACCTGACCGGCATGGACGGTCTCGCCTTCGAGCGGACCCGCACTGAGCACCCGGCCGCTGATCTTGCTCGACAGCTGGACGTCCTGCAGGGCGCTGATGTTGCCGGTGAGGCCGATTGTCTTCGACAGGTTGCCGAGACCGACGGTCTGCACCTGAACGGGTGTTGCCGCGCCAGGTCCGCCAGGCATCATGCCCCCGCCACGTCGACCCCCGCCTCGACCCGAGGAAGACTGCGCCGCGTTGGCGGAGTTGTTTCGATTATGGAGAGTGATTGCGCCGACGATCATTACCGCCAGCGCCACGAAAATGACGATAAGTTTCCGACGTGCGGGCATCATGCGCCGATCCGTCGCCGCCCCTGGTTGAGGCGCGGGTGAACTTCCTTGATTTTCCATTTGCCCTGCTCATCCGTGCGAGGGTAGGGAGCGTGACGTCATCCTCGCACGGCGTTCTTTAATGCGTTGGACCGCTCGCGGCAGAATTGGAAACAGGTTGCTTCCTTGAACGAGTAGGTCATTGGATATACTACCCAGTCCAATGCATCAGTTAAGCGTATGCGAATGGAGGAATATTGATGAGCGGAAGTCACCTACTGAGAAACGTATTGCCAACAGGCCAATCGGTGGCCGATCTTGTCACCGGCCCTTCGCCCATTCCGATGGGAGAAGGGTGGCGAAGCCGGGATGAGGGGCTCAGGAAGCGATGACGAAGGAGTTACCGTCGGGGTCTTTGAAGACGAGGAACGTACCCCACGACTGCTCGTCGGGGGGACCGGCGAAGTCGACGCCGCGGCTGCGGAGGTCGTGGTAAGTGTTGTAGATATTGTCGCAGGAGAAGATGATGTTGGAGAAAGTGCCGACCTTGTCACCAGGCCCAGACTCGGCTAGAGCGATGCCAGTGCCGCCGTCAGGCGTCACGAGCTCGATCCACCGGCTGCCGTCGTCATGGCGATCGTCGACGAGGACCTTCAGGCCGATCTTGTCGCGGTAAAACTCCAGCGAGCGCTGCGGGTTCAAGACCGTGATGGTGACGAGTTTTACTTTTCTGATCATAACACGGAGGAGAAATTCTAACATCGATGAACAGGATAAACAGGATCAAGATTCCATCCGAAATCCTGTACATCCTCTTTATCGATGTTAATAAATTTCCTTGGCTTCACTTATCGTCGATTCATACGCGTGTCGAGCCAGACGGCCAGGGCCAGAACCGCGCCACGGGCGATGTACTTGACCTCCGGCGTGACGGCCATCAGGGTCATGCCGTTTAGCAGGCTAGCCATGATGAGCGACCCGAAGAGAACGCCGGGGACGGTGCCACGGCCGCCCGAGAGACTCGCGCCGCCGATGACGCAGGCGGCGATGGCGTCGAGTTCCAGAAGTTCGCCCGTGGTGGTTGTCGACGCGCCGGCGTAGGCCGTCTGCATGAACCCGCCGACCGCCACGATCAGGCCCATGATGCCGAACGCGCCGATGATGACGCGCTGCACCGGGACGCCGCTGACGAATGCCGCCTCAGCATTGCCGCCGATTGCGTAGAGGTAGCGGCCGAAGGGCGTGTGCTTGGTGATGCCCCAGACCAGAAACGCGGCCACGCCGAGAATGATCGCCGAAAGCGGGATGCCCTGGTACTGGTTGCAGATCAGGGTGAACAGGAAGATGATCTGGCCGCTGATGAAGAGCTTGGAGAAGACGACCTCGGTTTCGTCGACGCTCAGGTTATAGGCCTGTCGACTCTTGCGCGCTGAAATCGTTGCATAGCTGACCGCGGCGATGACGGCGGCCGCGAGCACCCAGCTAGCGGTCGGCGGAAGGTACCAGGTGGTCAACAGAGAGTAGAGATTGTCATGCCCGCCGGTGGTCACCGGGATCGTGGCGTCTTTGATAACGCTCCAATGGAGGCCGCGGAATATCATCATGCCGGCGAGAGTCACGATGAAGGCGGGGATGCGCTGCGAGACGATGAGCTTGCCCATGGCCAGCCAGACGATGACCGCGAGAACCAGCGAAGCACCCATCGCGGCCCCGGCCGGCCAATTGTGCTGGAAAACGAGCACCGCGGCGACACCGCCGAAGAGACCCGCGCCGCTACCGATAGACAGGTCGATCTGGCCGCAGACGATGATCAGCAGCATCCCGAGCGAGAGGATCGCCGTGATCGAGAGCTCGACCGCCAGGTTCGACAGGTTGCGAGGGCTGAGGAACGCCGGCGACGCAAACCCGAAGTACGTCCAGATCAGCAGAAGGGCGATGACCATCGAGAAGTCTCGAATGGACACGGCCTTCGCGGCGGCGGGTGTCGACTTTGGCTCGCCGGATATGTTGGTGTTAAGTGTTGTTGCCATAAGTTCTTAATCTTTGACTTAGCCCGGGACGGGCGTTTGGGCGAAGCCGGCCCAGCCATGACGTTTATCGTCGTGGTCCTAACGGTGCAATCGACCTGTTGGTCATGTTCCCCCAGGATTGGGGGTTAGGGGGCCGGAACCCCTGGTGTTCGCGACCGTGATGTCCTACGGCTTTGGCGGTCGCTTCGAGTCGGGAATGCCCTGGTAGACGTCGTCGTAGGAACGGAAGCCATCTTTGACGACGGTGTCGTTCAGGTTGCTTTTGTCGACCACGGTGACCGCGTACAATGTGGACGGAACGTTCACCTTGCCGTTTGGAGTGATGTCCTTGGCGACGACCGGTTTGCCCTTGGAGATATCGACCGCGGCCTCAGCCGCTCCCGTCGCCTCTAAGTTCAAGGGCTTGTAGATGGTGCTGGTCTGCGTACCGGCGACGATACGTTGGCAGGCGGCAAGCTCCGCGTCCTGCCCGGTGACCACCACCTTGCCGGCGAGGCCCGCTTCGCTGAGTGCCTGAATCGCGCCGCCCGCGGTGCCGTCGTTGCTGGCGAGGATGCCGTCGAACTTGTCGCCATTGGTGATCGACGCGTTGATGATCTTCTTCGCGTTCTCCGGCTTCCAATCCTCGGCCCAGTCGGCGTGAACCACCTGGATGTCGCCGCTTTTGATATACGGATTGAGGACATTGTCGAAGCCCTGCTTCATCAGCTTCGCGTTGTTGTCCGTCTGCGCGCCGTAGATGATGTCGATCTTGCCCTTGCCGGGTGTAGGCAAGTGGTCGACGAGGTACTTCGCGTCGACCTCGCCGATCCGCACGGCGTCGAAAGCCACGTACATGTCGAGGTCGCAGTTGCGGACAAGACGGTCGTAGGCGATGACGGGGACGTTCGCCTGATGGGCCATGTCGACAGCACGGGCCATCGCAAGGCCGTCGTGCGGGACGATGACCAGGACTTTGACGCCGGCGGTCAGGAGGGACTGGACGTCCTTGATCTGCTGGTTGTCGTCGCTGTTGGCCGATTCGACCTTGACGTCGGCGCCCAGGTCGCCGCACTTTTTGACGAAGAGGTCTCGGTCGCCCTGCCAGCGCTGCTCTTTGAGGGTGTCCATCGAGAAGCCGATGAGGGGACGAGCGACCGTGGACGTCGACGCTGACCCGGCGCTTGACCCGTGCCCAATAGCGAGACCGATGGCGATGCTAATGCCCAGGGAGACGATCATTAATACGTTGCGGATGTTCATGAGGATTGTTGGGGTATGCGCTTACATTGATCCATGGGTGATCAGCGTCATACGTTGGTGGGTAGTTCCACACGCGCATCCGTAATCCTCCTGAGATTACGTCAATGCACCTGTGTAGTTGTTGGCGTGAAGATGCTATTCTAATTTGGCAAGGTGGTCCCGTAAGGCTCATCCTCACATAATTCACTATTCAACATTCACAATTCTCGCCAGATATATGGATATTTTCGAAACGCACTGGTTTGGATATCACGTCGCCCCGATTGCGCGTAAATTCGCCGCATCGACCCCATTGTCGGACGTCGGGTACCTGCGCGACAAGGAAGCGCGGGTGCAAATGACGTTTAGCTCCTTTAACTATTCGTTCATTTTGCGCGGGACCGGCACCTATCTCTATCGAGGTCAAATGCTGCCGGTGCAAGCTCCCTGCGTGATCACGCAGTGGCCGGGCGAACCGATGGACTACGGTCCGGATAGCACATGGGAGGAGTTGTATCTGATGTACAACGCCGAGCATCTGCCACGTCTACGCACGGGCGGTCTCATTCCGGAAGATCCGATGTGGCCGATTCAGGACCCCGCTCGGTTGCAAAGTCACTTGAGCGGGCTTTTGAGGACATTGAATTTGCCGTACTTCGATCCCTATATCGACAGAATCGACGGCCTCTGCGAAATGCTTGTCCTGGAGAGTTTGCTTGGGGGAACGCGCACAATTGACAATCCGCCGGCCAGGGCGATACGCGACATCGAGACGTACGTCAACACGCATCTCTATTCCGATATCGACTTTGCCGTCGCAGCGGAGTCACATGCCATGAACCCCGCCGCCTTTCGTCGCGCGTGGATGCGCGAGATCGGCGTACCTCCCGCTCGCTACCTGATGCATCAACGGATCAAAGAGGCGTGCCGGCTGCTCGTGGAAACGTCACGTTCCGTCGGGGAGATCGCGGGCCTTCTGCGTTTCGAAGACCCGCTCTACTTTTCCCGCAAGTTTCGCGCGGTGACCGGATTGACCGCGACGGAATATCGTCGACGGAATCAATCCAGCCTCTCTCCGGCTCAACTGGTCGACAGGTTGTCGACTACGAAATGAACGACGGTACCGCCACGGTCTCAACACCGTCCGGCGTCGCCAGTGGCTCCGTCGCTGCTTGAAGGGTCAAAGAAGCCTTCAGCGGAGTGTGCGTGGACGACGTCCCGATCTCGACAGTCGCCACCCCCGGCTGGCAGACGAACCGCTTCGCGCTTTCGCTCCAGTACCAGAACGGCTGGGCGGAGTGGGGGACGTCGAATGTCACCGTCTTCTGCTCGCCCGGCTTCAAGAACACCCGCTGGAATCCGGCAAGCTGTCGACGCGGCCTCTTGACCGTCGACGCCGGCGGGACGATGTACAACTGCACCACCTCAGCCCCGGCATGCTTGCCCGTATTGGCAACCTGTACCGAGTACCGTGCCGTCTTGTTCTGCCAGAGCGCCTTTCTTTCAGCGATCAGATTGTCGACACGGAAGCTTGTATAACTCAGACCGTAGCCGAACGGATAGAGCGGATCGCCCTCGAAGTACTGGTACGTGCGGCCCTTGGTAAGGTCGTAGTCGTGCATATCCGGCAACTGGTCGAGCGACCGGTACCACGTGCAGGTCAACTTGCCGCCGGGATTGTAGTCGCCGAACAGAACCTCGGCAATCGCCGTCCCTTGAGCCTGGCCCGCGCAGATCGCACAGAGGATGGCCGGGAGATTCGACTGCTCCCAGATGACATTGACACTGTTGTTTGTCGACAGCACCAGCACCACGTTCGGATTGACGGCATACACCGCCTTGATCAACTCCGGTTGTGCCCCCGTCAGACCGATGGTGTCGCGATCGTGACCTTCCGAGTTGACGCTGCCGTCGACACCGCAGACCATCACGACGACATCGGCGCCGCGCGCCATATCGACCGCCTCCGCAAATGCGGCGTCGTCACGGTTGCCGGTCACGCCGCAGCCGGAGCTGTAAGCGATATAGCGGTCCATAT
>Ga0207705_10004447_pt1 | contig 10594 bp, 14 predicted proteins | sample KBSC13metaG_FD_184314 | JGI IMG/M metagenome (GOLD analysis project Ga0207705, IMG submission 184314) | Corn rhizosphere microbial communities from Kellogg Biological Station, Michigan, USA - KBS C1-3 metaG (SPAdes) (version 2) | ecosystem: Host-associated > Plants > Roots > Rhizosphere > Soil ...
GGTGTTCTTACCGAACGGACTACATCGGCCGCGAGTGCAGAATCATCCAGTTCATTCCGAAGCGGTCACGCGCCTGGCCGAATCGCGACGCGAAGAAAGTCTCCTGCAATGGCATCAGAGCCTGTCCACCGTCAGACAGAGCGGCGAAGATCCGCTCGGCTTCCGCATCGCTTTCCACGTTCAGGGTCAGATAAGCGCTGCGCATCGGTTCGGCCTTCGGAATATCCGCGCCCATCAGCTCCGTGCCGCCCAGCGTGATGGTGGCGTGGAGCACCATGTCCTTCCATTCCGGCTTCACCTGGCTCTGGTCTGGCGCCTGGCCGTGTGTCATCACCATACCGATCTTTCCACCCAGATGCGTTTCGTAGTAGCGGAACGCCTCGGCGCACTTACCGGCGAAATTTACATAAGTATTCAGTCGCATTATTTTTTCTCCTCTGTGGCGAAATCTTCCTCTGTATAGAGCGGGCGAATCTCGATATCCGACATCTCCGGCATCGGATTCGGGCAGCGCTTCACCCATTCGATGGCCTCGTCGAGCGACTTCACTTCCCAGAGCCAGTAACCCGCTACCAGTTCCGGCGTGTTTTCAAACGGCCCGCGGCGGAGAGTCCGGTCTTTCCCGGAGAACGTCACCCGCGCCCCCTGCGAAGTGGGTTTGAGCCCACCGCCATCCTTCATTACGCCGGCCGCGATCAGCTCCTGATTGAACTTGCCCATGTCCTCGATCAGTTGCGCTGTCGGCATGACGCCCGCTTCCGACGCTTTCGTCGCCTTCACAAAAACCATCACTCTCATGTTGTTTGTCCTTTATGAATGGAATAAAACTTTTTGGAGCCGCGGATTCCGCATCGCCAGAGACGCCCACACAATGAGGCCGAACACGATGGGAAAAACAATGTTGAACAGCGGCGCGTTGATGCGAACCCCGCTCGCGACGGCCCCACCCAGATAGGCGGTCATCAGAATCGCCCCGAAGATTGCGGTCCGGGGTATCGCGTAGAGCACAGTCGAAATCAGCAGTGCGAGGCCGATTCCCACGATGGCCGATTCCGGAAAGCCGAGTTCGACCGTGACTTCGACCACAAAAGGCGGTTTGAAGAGTTTCATCCCGCCGTCCAGCGCCATGAAAAGAATGGCCAGCGTGCTCAGTACGCGCCCCGACCAGAGGCGTGGCTTCGAAATGCCCGTCTCCAGAACGTTTGAAAGGCTGATGTGGGAAATTGCCGTCGCGGTCATTGTTCCGTTCTCCTTACGCACCTTTGACCGAACACGGAGCCGGAAATCATCGGCCTTCGAAGAATTTTTTATTGGGACAGCGTGAGCGGAAAGCCGAACCGCCGAAACAGGGCCGGCGCGTCGAGAAACGAAGTCACCCCGGAAATCTGATTCCCGGAAAGATCGAGCACGATCAGCGCCCAGGGCTCATAGCCACCTGCCGCGCTTCTCCGGTAGTGCGCAAAAGCCGGAGACCCGCAGGCTGACGTCGGGATCAGCCGCGATCCCCGGCACGCGCAACCCGGCCCAAGCATCCACGTTCGAATGTTGTCGTGCCCCTGCAGCCAGAGCGAATACGGCGGCATGCAAATGGTCGCATCCTGACGCATGAGATTTGTCAGGCGGTCAATGTCATAGCTCTCGAATGCGGACATGTACCGCGACACCAGATCCTGCTGCGTGGCGGTCAGCTCGGGCGATTCTCCACTATCCCGCTTCTCAAGCGCAGCCCTCGCGCGTTGCAGCGCGCTGTTGACGGAAGCGACTGACACATCGAGCACGGAAGCCGCTTCATTGGCGGAAAATCCCAGCACTTCCGTCAGCAGCAGCGCCGCCCGTTGTTTCGGCGCGAGATGCTGCAGCGCCGCCATAAAAGCGAGGCGAATACTTTGCCGCAGCATGAGTTGCTCGGCGGGGTCAGCCTCGGAGGGCATGATCCGCGCATCCAGCATGGGCTCGATCCAGAAGCTGTTCGGTTGTTGCGCCAGATACTCGATCGAAGGCGCGCCGGGCGCGCCCTCTTCGACCGGAATCGCGCGCCGCCCACGGTCTTTCAGTTCGTCCAGGCAGACATTGGTCGCAATGCGATAGAGCCATGTCCGGACGGACGACCGGCCGTCGAACTGCTCCCATGCTTTCCACGCCCGCAGCATCGTCTCCTGCACGGCGTCGTCGGCGTCGAATACGGATCCGAGCATGCGATAGCAGTGGCCCGTCAGCGCTGGGCGGTGATCTTCCAGACTGGCGACATCGGCTGTCATGTGTGGAAAACTCAATTGTAGCGAGGTCAGGCGCCGGGAATGGATCCGAATATGAATCCGCTGATCTGGGCGGCGATCGAGCAAAAGCGCCTCCTGCGCTTCTTCTACAAGAACCGCGCGCGGATCGTGGAACCGCACGATTACGGGATTCACAAAGGTCTGGTCAAGCTGTTCGGTTTTCAGGTGGGCGGATCGAGCAGCGCCCCGCTGCCCAACTGGCGATGGGCAGAGCAACATCTGATCTCGGATCTCGAAATCCTCGACCGGACTTTTCCGGGCGGCCGTCCCACCAAATCGGGCAAACACCAAAAATGGGACAAGCTGTTCATCCGGGTCAAACCGCCGGATGAAGACCAGAAGTAGCGCTCGCGGAACATTCCACGAAATCCGGTGTCTGCATCAGCATGACCGTGAACGCTGCAAACGGAACACAGGCCGTCATCAACGTGACGCCGATGATCGATATTCTGCTGGTCCTGCTGATCGTCTTCATGGCGATTGCGCCGGTGCGCCAGACAGGACTTGATGCCGCACTCCCGCAAAATGCGTCGAGCCAATCGCCGGCGCCGGAAAATCCGGTGGTCCTCGAAATCTCGCGCGACGGCGCCTGTCATCTCAACTCGCAGGCGATTGCTTCGTCATCGCTGGCGCAACGTTTGTCCGGCATATTTGAACGACGCGCCGATCGTGTGCTGTTCGTCAAAGCCAGCGATGATCTCGACTATGCGGTGGTCACGTCCGCCATCGACGCGGCGCATGGCGCAGGCATCGATCGCGTTGCGCTGATGCCGCGCACGTTCTAACTCGCATTGAGCGCGCTGATCGTTACGTAATATCCGTCCGGATCGCGGAGCGCGAATTCCATTGTTTCCGTGTTCGGATTCAGGTGTGGCTCCTCTTCGAACTCGCCCGGGAGAGCGCGCGCCCTTTGAAGCGCTGCGTCGAAATCATCGACTCTGAAGAACAACAGCAGCCCGTTGCCAGGCGTGGCGCGCGCCGGGCTTGTCAATGAGGGATGTTCGTGCGCGCCCCATCGGTGCACGCAGAGCAGGACGGTCCCATCGGTATCGAGGATTTGTCCAAAGTAGTCGTGCGCGGGAAAACCAGGCGATTGACCCAGCAGCGTCTGGTACCACTGGAAGCTGCGCGGGACGTCGTCCACTCCGATGATCGTCCAGAGGCGCTTCATCAGCCACGCCGCGCTGCTTCGATAGTGGCGATGTCGATTTTCTTCATCGTCATCATCGCTGCGAACGCACGCCTGGCCTCAGCGCCGCCAGCCGCCATCGCGTCGGTCAGCGCGCGCGGCGTGATCTGCCAGGAGATGCCCCAGCGGTCTCTGCACCAGCCGCATGCGCTCTCCTCGCCGCCGTTCCCCACGATCGCGTTCCAGTAGCGATCCGTTTCTTCCTGCGTGTCGGTGGCGATCTGAAAGGAAAATGCCTCGCTGTGCCGGAATGTCGGTCCGCCGTTGATGCCGAGGCACGGAATGCCCAGAACTGTGAACTCCACCGTCAGCTCATCTCCCTGCTTGCCGCCTGGAAAGTCTCCGGGGGCGCGGTGAACCGCAGTGACCTGGCTATCGGGGAATGTGGCGGCGTAAAAGCGCGCCGCGTCGTGGGCGTCCTTGTTGAACCAGAGACAGATTGTGTTTTTGGGCTTCATGTCGCGTGCTCCGGGGAATGCGCAATGTGTGCGGATCCCGGCTGAACGGATTATATGACCCCAAATGCGGCGGCCCCTCCAGGTGGGTGTTTGACGCCCACCTGTTGTTGCACCCCGGCCTATTCCGGGTCAGAAGTTGTATCCCACTACCAGTCGAAGCGTTGGCGAAGGATCTGAATATACCGTTGTCTTGAGTTCCATGAACATACCGCTTCGGTTTTGCAGTCCTCCGATGAGATTAAGGCCCACATCGCTGTGGAACTCACCAAAATCAATCCTCTTCCCACTCACGCCGTTCCGTTCGAAATTCTGGTGAAGGAAGTTGAAGCCGGGGCCAGCTCCAAAATAGGGCGCCCACCGCGGGTTGCGGGAGGACGAGCTCGGAAGTCGGTAGATGACCTCAGGATTCAGGGCGAACAAAGCTGTTACCTCGCCCCACGCAAATTCAACATTCGGTCTGAAGTAGACGTTCTTGTTAAAAAACGGGCCGATCTGGCTCTGCACACCGATCAGAATCAACTCAGGGTCCATAGCGATACCCGCGCGTACGCCCAGCCGGAATCGGCGGGTTTCTCGTTCGATATCGCGCTCGAGACTACGAACGGCCGGTGGAATTACGGGGGAGGATGCGTTGGCTGTAGTACCACTCGAAGGCTGCTGCGTAACAACGACCTCACTTGCGTAGCGTACGTCCTCGTCTTGCGAAGAAGTGATACGCACCTGAGAACCGATCGGGATTGTTGCGGGCTTCTTTGTCGTTCGGTCAAGAACGTAGAGCTGATACTGGCCATCCGCGGTCCTGATCGTCAGTGTGTTTCGAGACGTGGAAACAACGCTGCCGGTTGAAGTCCCTCCTTCCTGCGCGTTTGCGGGCCGCGCGGTGAAGAGGAGTACAGCAAGCGAACTGACTATGAAAAACCGAAGAAGCTGCGAAATAGGGCGACTGTTCATTGATAATCTCCAGGCTGGCGCAAAAGTTTCGAGAAAACGCCGAGCGCTATGAAGTGCGCAGCATGAGAGAAGCCAGAGTGATCCTTAGGCCAGCAGTGTTCTGGTTGGAAGCGCGGATGAATCCGCAGTGCTGCACCGCAGTTCATGCGACGTCCTGATGAATTTACTAGTAGGTGATCTTGAACAACACGCGAAGACACCTGGGAATGTGGTGACTACCAGAGGGCGAGTTCGCGGACTCCTCGCAGATAGGTTCAGGCCCGTGAGTCGTGCTTCGCATCAGGAAACAAATCCCAGGAACTTCCGCAGACTTCGGAAATTTGTTTGGGTGAGTGAATAGCTCCGTCGCCTCCGAGTTGCCCAGTCAGCTTTCTCTTTGCTTCGGGGACATACGATACCCAGTCGAGAACTGCGTTCGTCGCAGTTGTTCGCCCTGACACCTCGGTCTGTCGAGGTTCGCGAAGTGTGGTTTTTATTGGGAAGTGGTGCGCCCGGAAAGATTCGAACTTCCGACCTTCTGGTTCGTAGCCAGACGCTCTATCCAACTGAGCTACGGGCGCATGTCTGGAGACAACACCGGCGCGTCATAAGAGAGCCCGGCAGAACTCCAGTTTACTACAACCCCCTCCTTCGCTTATCCGAAGTATCGCGCTGTCGTCAGAAAACCAGCCCCGAAAGAAAACGACTTCGCCCGCCTGGCTTCCTGTAGTCTCTGCTTATTTGATCCTGCAGTACCAGTACGAACCTTCAAAGAATAGTACCTCGCGATTCTTGTCAGCATTCCATCCCCGACATAAAATCAGAGAAATATCGGAGGGCCTATGTACAGGATCCACGCAGTGCTTCTTTCCACGCTTCTGGCGGCAGGTTCCGCCAGCGCGACCACCATTTTCTTTACGGACTTCAACTCGGGGGCTCCATCCCAAATCACAGGCGACAACGGAGTCGTTAACTCGACCTCGGTTGGCGGCAGTGTCGCTGTTGACGGTTCGCAACTCTGGCAGAACTATTCCGTGGGCAATCCGAATACGCCCACAACCCTTACGTTGACCGGCCTTGCTGCCAACCAAAGCATCGATCTCGATTTCACCTTCCTCGCCATTAATACCTGGGACGGCAACACATACGCGCCCGGCGTTTACGCGCCCGATCTTTTGAATGTGAATCTGAACTCCAACCAGATTTTTCAGGGTGCGTTCCGGAATTTCGGCACGGAGTCCACTCCCGAGTACCCCGGCTGTACTGGCCCGATCAACTGCACCTCGGTGTACAATCCCGCGCCGCCTGCGGGCACGACAGTTACCCTTGTGCAGCCCGGCAGTACCTCAATCTATGACATTTCCATTACCGGTCTGACCGCCAATGGCTCCGGCCAGGCGATCTTCACCTTCTTCGCGTCGGGCGCTGGCTGGCAGGGTGGCGGCGATGAATCGATCGGTCTCGATAATATCCGCGTCTCCTCGGCGGCTGCCGCAGCGACTCCGGAACCCTCGACGTGGGCCCTGATCGGCGGCGCGCTTCTCTGCCTGCCGCTGATTCGGCGACGCGTGTTCAGCCGCTAAGCCATCGAATCCACTCTCGAAATGCAAAACGCCCGTCTGGTGACAGCCGGGCGTTTTGCTTTTCTCAGCTATCTTGCTATCGCCGCGGGATCGAATCCCGCCCACGAATGCTGGACGCCAGCTTCCAGCGCAGGTTGTTGAGCATGATCGAAAACGGACTCTGCCGGCTCACGTCCGGCACTACATCCACAATCAGCATGCCCGCGATGTGATCGCCATTGATCTTCGGGTTGCAGTGCCGGATCTCGCCGAAAATCATCATCGATTCGGTTTCCACGCAAACCCGCGCGCCGGGATTCAGCGGAAAGCCCAGCCGCAATCCCATCCCGAACGCCGACGTATCCACGATCGTGCACGTCCGCAGCTTCGCGCGGCCGTTCTCCACCACGCCGATGGCCGCTTCCTGCCCGCCCGGAATGCGCTCGTCCAGCCGCCGCTTCCGCGAAGACAGAGCGATCGAGAGCATCCATTCGTTCTCGGCCGGATGACACTCCGCGACCACGCCGGGCAGCGTCAACTGGTTCAAATTCACCATCACGCCCGAGGATTCCGGAATCTGCCGCTCTGCGCGGATGAACAGCGTCCCCGCCTCCACACCCACCAATTCGCACGGAAGGTCGGGTACATCAACCCCGGAAATACGCACCGGCACCCGCCTCGCCGGTGATTTGGCGAGTTCCTGCTTCGCCTGCGCTACTGCCGGTAACCCGGTGATTCCTGTCGATTGCATATCTGAGAAACTTATCGAACAGGAAATTTCAAAATTTGAGGATATTTTTACCAGAAAAGCGTCAGGGGAAGGGCCAAACCCGCTCGATGGTCTTGCTAAGCATCCAGCGGCGGTCGTCGTCGTTCAGGAACTTCATGTCGTCCCGGACGACTTTCAACGCCTCATCGTAGGTGGCGTGGCTGTTTTCGATGATTGGCCAGTCGGTGGCCCACATCAGCCGCTGCGGACCGAACGCTTCATGCAGCCGCTTGACGTGCTCCTGAGCATCCAGCCAGGGATAGGGCTGCTTCGAAAGCGACCATGTGTGCGATATCTTCACGAAAACATTGGGATACCGCTTGAGCGCGATCAGTTTTTCCAGCTCCTGCGGCTGGTCGACCGGGCAATCCGCCATGTGATCAATGACAACTGTAATATCGGGCAGCTTTTCCAGTTGCGCCGCCACGCCGGGCATGCGGGCGATGGGCGCCAGCACGGTCATCGGGACTTTCAGGTCTGAGCACCGCTTCCAGAGCGGTGGCATCAGCGGACCATTAAACCAGTCGCCGGACGCGTTGGCGGACGGGCTGATTCGGACCCCACGGAATCCATCGGCCGTGTGCTGAGACAGATGATCGGGCGCGGCGGGATCGAGCGGGTCAACGCGGCAGACGGCCTGGAACGTCCCCGGATAACGCTTCAGCACGGACAACACATAGCGGTTGTCATACCGGTAGTGGATCACCTGGATGAGGACCGTTTTGGAAACGCCGTTGGCTTTCATGAGGTCGAGCAGCGTTTCAGGCGCGGCGTCCCGGGCAGGGACGTTCGCACCCTGGGCAAACGGAAACGCGGGATCGTGTTTCCAGACATGTACGTGCGGGTCGATGATGCGGTAATCGGCGGCGTGCGAAGTTTCGGGCATGAGGGTTTCAAGAGCAGCCGCCCCGAGCAGGGCGCGGCGGGAGATCTTTGTTGTCATTTCAGACATAAATCGGATCGAGCGTCTTCACCACGTATTCGCCGGAGCGTTCATAACTCGCGCGCGGGCCCTTGCGGGCGATATCGAGATCCACAATCAACCAGCCTTTGAATCCAATCGATTTGAGGACGCGGTGGCAGCCCGGGAAGTCGATCTCGCCATCGCCCAGATCGAAAATGCTCTCACGGCTGAAGACGCCGGGCTTGTCTGCCGGCGAACGTTTGGCGTCCTTATAGTCAGCGAGGATCAGGCGGCTCTTGTGTTTTTCGAGCGTCTTCACCACGTCACAGCCGCCCAGATGGAGGTGCGCGGTATCGGGCGAGAAGCCGAAGAGCTTAGGGTCCGTCATCGCCATGCAGCGGTCCACTTCTTCCGGCGTCTGGACGATCTGGCCCACGTGGTTGTGCAGACCGGCGTGAAAGCCCATATTGTTCGCCGCAGCCCCGATTTCATTGAAGCATTCGCACATCGTCTCAAAGGCTTTCGGCGCTTCGGCGTTGCGGCGGTTGGGCGAGAACACCACCAGATGATTGGCGCCAAACTCCTTCAGGAAATTCATGGCGGCCTTCGCATCCGCGAGAATCTTCGCCCGCTGCGCGGGATCGTGCGAAGGCGGGCTGAACGAAATGGTGACGATGTGGCAGCCGCGCTTCTGCGCTTCCTGCTGCATCTGCGCGGCCGTGATGTTGTAAGTCTGCAGGATTTGCGGGAACTGCGTCAGCCGCAGCCCGATAAAGCCGGTGTCTTTCATGACGTCGAGAATGTCGGTGAAAGAAGCGCGCGGCGTGAAGTAGTTCCAGAGGTTCGAGCCAAGCCCCCACTTCACGTTTTTATTGGCGGGCAGGCGCGTGGCCGCGCGGGAAAGCGTGGCTGCGAGCGCGGTCAGGGTTGCGCCCACTGCGGTTCGCCTGGTCATGGTGGCGTGTGGCATGTCAGTGATGCTATCAGATTCAGTGGCCATCGGGTTGCTCGCGCGACACTGAAGAGATGAGCTTTCTCGATAATCTCGAAAACAACCTGAAGGCCCTCGAGTCCACTGAGTCCGACGGCCTGGAAGACCAGAAGCGGCGCGAGGCTAACAAGCGGGATGCGATCGCGGCTGCGCCGTGGGCTGAGAAGCTGAAGAGCTCACCCTGGGTGGCGAAGTTCATGCGCGATCTGACGCGCGCGGGCTTTTCGCGTCGCACGAAGATCAACTTCGCGTGGATCGACCGTATTCTGCGGGCCGAAGCGCTCGATGAGCGCCTCGAGATTGTCCCGACCCCGAAAGGCATTGAGGCCGTCTGGGCGGACCGGCGACTCCCGGTGGATCTTGCCGGTGAACCCGACAAACTCATCCAGGAATGGCTGAGAGTGGTCGACCGTAAGCGGCAGGAGCGGGACGCTCTGCCGGCGCCCAATTTCGAAGAAGAATAAACGAACCCAATTTCCAGCTAAACGCTAGCTGGCGAAGATCTTATCCATGCCCTCGACGAGCGTTTTCAGACCTTCCGGCGTGTCGCCGCCGGGCTGTTCGGCAATGCCCCAACCGGTGTAGCCGACCTGATCGAGCGCGGCCATCACGGTCGGCCAGTCATTGTCGCCCTCGAGATAGGGGACTTTGAAGCCGGCGGAGCGGCCCTGCTTATCTGCGATTTTGCGGCTGTATTCCTTGATGTGGAGTTTGACAATCCGCTTGTTCAGGATCCTGATCCACTGCTCGGGGTAACCGAAGGTGACCACGTTGCCGATATCGAAGTGCCAGCCGATAGACGGGCTCTCGAACTCATCGATATAGCGCGCGGCTTCGAGTGGACTGAGCAGGAACTGATTCCAGACGTTCTCGATCGCGATCTTCACGCCGAGATCTTTCGCGACGGGGAGAGCCTTGCGAATGTACTCCTGTGAGCGCTTATAGGCATCGTCGTAGGCCACCGTTTTATTCACCACGGCCGGTACGAACAGCACCGAACTGGCTCCGTAGGCTTTGGCATCTTTGAGGGCCTGAATCAGCCCGTCGAGCCCGGCCTGGCGAACGGCGGGATCGGGATCGCTGAGCGGCTTTTTCCAGTGGGTGGAGCAGCAGCAGCTGGCGGGTTTGAGGCCGGTGGCGTGGAACGCTTCCAACACCTCCTGCTGATTCATGTGGCTCATGGGCTCAATGCCCTCGAACCCCGCGGCTTTGACCGCCTGGAATTTCTCCATAACGGTCCCTTTGATGCCGACCGTCTCGTACATGATCGCTTTGTGCAGATCGCGCGTTTTCGCGGAGGCGACGCGCGTGAGAACGGGGGCAGCCACCGCGGCCGCGCCCGCTGCCGTGAGAAAACTTCTTCTGTTCACGGCGTCCATCATATCCCGATATGATGGACGCGAAATGCTTTCACGCCGTACGTTCCTTTCCGCCGCGGCTGCCGCTACCGCTGTCCCGGTCTTCGCCGCCTCAAAACCCGCGCCGTTCGGAGCCCTGCCTTCCGAACGCCAGCTT
>Ga0207705_10004450_pt1 | contig 10590 bp, 6 predicted proteins | sample KBSC13metaG_FD_184314 | JGI IMG/M metagenome (GOLD analysis project Ga0207705, IMG submission 184314) | Corn rhizosphere microbial communities from Kellogg Biological Station, Michigan, USA - KBS C1-3 metaG (SPAdes) (version 2) | ecosystem: Host-associated > Plants > Roots > Rhizosphere > Soil ...
ATATTCGGCGAGGAGGTCGTGAACCTGCTTGTAGCGCGATACCGCCGTCCGGATGAACGTCTGCATCAGGAAGAAGCGTTCCATCGGCGCGCGGCTATTGGCCCAGCCGACGACAGCGGCCGCGAAGCGCGCCGTGCGGCGGTCTTGTTCGGTTTCGAACATCCGGTCGATCAGCTCCGGCCGCTCGCAGAGAAAGGTAGCGAGCTTGCGCGGCCAGATGCCGTTGCGATCTTCTTTCCACAGCAGGTATTTCGAGCCGTCATCATCGACGAAAATGTGGCCGTCGATGACTCCGCCGGTGAGCAGGGGATGGCCGAGATCGACCCACGGCCCTTCGGGCGATTTTGCCTTCGCGACGCCGATGCTGAGCACGAACCTTTTGTCGCGGGCGGTGTAGACCAGCCAATATTCGTCGCCGACACGGGCGATCTCAGGCGCCCAGAAGTCCCCTTGGCGGACTCCGTGGGCGACCCACTCCGGAGCCTCGCCGTCAGCGAAGGCGAAGCCGACGTGGCGCCACTGTTCGAGATCGTCGGAATGGAGCAGCGGGAAGCAGTCGACCGCGTCGTTGGACGTCGCTGCCAGATAATAGCCGTTGTCCGTGCGGATCACCGCCGGGTCGCCGTAGCCGGAGAGGATCTTCGGGTTGAGATTCTCGGTCAGAAGCGGCTGCCACGGCGGATCCTCGGCGTCCGAAGCGAGCGCGACCGGCGATTCCGGCGGGCGGGTGCCAAAGTCCGCCGCAAGCTCGGCCTGGAACTTGGCGAAGTCCGCCTGGTCGCGGCCAGCGAGCGTGTAGACTTTCGTCTTGCCGCCGATGCGGACGGCGATCGTCAGCCCCTCGCCGCTGTCGGCAAGTTCAACCTCGAACGGCCCAGTCTCGCGCTTAGGCGCTTTTCGTCGCCGGAGGTTCTCTCGCAGCGCCGCCGCAAGTCTTTGTTCCCGCTTGCTTTTGTCCAACTCGTTCAGCAATCTCAATTGTTCGATTCAGCCGTTGCTCAATCGCCGGCCCAAGTCGGGTTGACAGTCCGACCGCCGAATGGCCATAGGCGCCCGTCTTCCGACAGAATGCTGCCGTAGCTCAGTGGTAGAGCGCATCCTTGGTAAGGCTGAGGTCGTGAGTTCAATCCTCACCGGCAGCACCATTCTTTCGGCCTTGCGTCAAATCGGAGCGCAGGCCTGTTCGAGCCACGCGCGGTCGGAGCCGGTCAGGTTCGGCCCGATCTTCTCGAGCACCTGCCGGTGATAGGTGTTGAGCCACGCAAGTTCCTTAGGGCTCAGCATATCCTTGACGATCAGGCGGCGGTCGATCGGAGCGAAGGTCAATGTCTCGAACCCGAGCATTTCCTTTTCCTCGCCGTCGATGTGGACGTCGACGACCAGAACGAGGTTCTCGATGCGGATTCCGTACTCGCCGGTTTTGTAATAGCCGGGTTCGTTGGAGATGATCATCCCCGCTTGAAGGGGCTCGTCGCCGCCTGACTGCGAGCTGGTGACGGGAGCGATCCGCTGCGGGCCTTCGTGGACCGCGAGGAAGCTGCCGACTCCGTGGCCGGTGCCGTGTGCGTAATCGAGGCCGGCGTCCCAGAGCGGGCGGCGCGCGAAGCTGTCGAGCTGGGTGCCGCGCGTTCCCTTCGGGAACACGGCGGTCGCGACAGCGATGTGGCCCTTCAGCACCCGCGTGAACCGGTCGCGCATCTCGTCGGTCGGCTCGCCGATGGGAACCGTGCGGGTGATGTCGGTGGTTCCGTCGACATACTGGCCGCCGGAGTCGATCAAATAGAGCGTCCCGGTTTCGAGCTTGCGGTTGGTCTTCTCGCTCGACTTGTAGTGGACGATCGCGCCGTTCGGCCCCGCGCCCGAAATCGAATCGAAGCTGAGGTCGCGAAGCTCCGGATTCTCCCGGCGAAGGCCTTCCAGTTTGTCCGACGCGCCGAGCTCGTCGACCTCGCCCTTCGGAGCTTCCTCGTCGATCCAGTGAAGGAAGCGGGCGATCACAGCGCCGTCGCGGGTCTGCGCCGCCTGCTGGCCGGCAATTTCGACCTTGTTCTTGAGCGCCTTGGGCAGGACCACCGGATCGCGCAGCGGCAGGATCTTCGCCCCCGCCTTGTCGAGCGCGTCGAAGATCGCCGACACCGCGCGTTCCGGATCGACCGCGACGGTCTTGTCCTTGAACCCGGACAGCGCGCCTTCGAAGGCGTAGCGGTCGTGGAGTCGGACTCCGTTGCCGAGATGCTGGCGGACGTCCGGCCCGACCTTCTCGTCGGCGACGAAGAGGTCGGCGGTGCCGTCCTTGTTGACGATGGCATAGGCCAAAGCGACCGGCGTGTGGGTGACGTCCTGCCCGCGCACGTTGAACGCCCAGGCGATGGAATCGAGCGCCGAGAGAACCGCCGCGTCGGCGTCATGCTTTTCCAGCCATTCGGCGATGTCGGTGCGCTTTTCCGCGGCGCCCTTGCCCGCGTAATTGTCGGGCTGAACGACCAGCTTGGCCTTCGAAGCCTCGGGGCGGTCGATCCAGATCTTGTCGATCGGGTTCTCGCCGACCGGAACCAGCTCGGCGCCGCGGCTGGCGAGCGCCTCTTTCGCTTTCTTCACCCAGTCGCGGGTGTGAAGCCACGGGTCGTAGCCGATCCGAGCACCCTTGGGCGCATGGTCCTTGAGCCAGTCGGCAACGCTGGTTTCGGGCACCGACTGGTAGCTCCAGTCGTCGGCGCTGACCTGTTGCCGCACCTGGAGGGTGTAGCGTCCATCGACGAAGATCGCCGCTTGCTCGGGAAGCACCACGGCCGAGCCGGCCGAGCCCTTGAAGCCGGTCAGCCATTGCAGGCGCTGCGCATAGCTCCCGACATATTCGCTCATATGCTCGTCCGTGAGCGGGACCACGAAGCCGTCGAGCTTCTCGGACTTCAGTTGTTCGCGGAGCGCCGCGAGACGATCTGCATAGCTGGACATGCGCGCTACCTAAGCCCGCCGAGGTGCGGCAACAAGCTGAACGCACTTAACGTCGCTAAAGTCACACGGTTCGGCAGCTTTTTGTGCGACTTTAGGAGGCCGAATGTTCCCAAAGTTCGCAGTGTCACGGGCGCGGGGCGACGCGCGGAATTGATTCACGTCGAGGCGCGGAGGCACGGGGAGTGGTCGATCCATGCGCGGGCTTCAATCACACCAGAGGCCTGTAGGACAGGGAAAAGCGGGGCGGTTAAATCCGCGCATAGTCGGGGCGGTTAACTACCGTATTTCCTTGAGCTTTTTTGATTGACGTCGACTCGCGTCGGAGTCACCATCCGCCGTGCGATGGGGCGTTTCGTCCGCGCGGGACGAGCTTGGAAGGGGGCATCTTCCATGCGTCAGCTTCACGTGCACTCGGCGGCCTTCGTCGCCGTTCTCCTCGCTTCGACCGCCCATGCGCAATCCGCCGCTCCGATGGCGCGCGCGATCAAGGTGGCTCCGGCCACAGCCCAGAAACTCGCGCTGATCGTCCCCAACGCCGAGCAAGCGGCCGATGTGGCACAGATCAGGGCTGCGGCGGCCGCCCCGGCGCTTTCCGACACGGTCCTGCTTCAAAGCGCGAATCCGGCGGCATCAATCCAGCAGCTGCAAGTCGAACGCCAGCTGTCCGCGTCGGAGATCGGCTCGGCCCGGGCGCTGAAACTCGGAAGTTCGACCATCGACCTTTCGGCGATGCTCCAGAACCGCGACGCGCTTCCGAATGTCGCCACGCGGCTTCAGGCGATGCCTGGGGCGGTGTCGGTCAAATCGTCCGACATCACCGCCTATGTCGTTCCGCAGGGGCTCGTCGTCCGAAGCTTCCTCAATTACCAGATCAAGGCAGGGACCTGCAGCGACGCCAGCCGCCGAAGCCAGATCGAGCAGGCCGGAATCGGCTGCGCTCGCAAGCTGTCCGACAGCGAGCGGGTCGCCGGCTATTCCGATCCGTCTTCCGCCCGCTATGTCCAAGATCCCGCCAAGCGCGCCGAGGCCATCGCCAAGGCGCGGCAGGACTGGGCGGCGCAGGACGCCGACACGGCGACCCAGATCGCCAATTTCCGTGCGATTCTCGCCAACCCGGCGGAGCGAGCGAAAATCGAGGCGGCGATCGGCGCGCAGGAAACAGCGCGCATCGAGCAGCTTGGCGACGACGCCCTTGCTGGCGAGTTGGTCAATTCCGCCGAGACGAAGATCGAAGACGTGATGTTCATCCCCAAGGCGGACATTCTTGACCAGGCCGTCCAGGGCGTCACCGAGACTAGCGGCGGAACAACCGCGTCATCCGGCGGGCGTCTTCAGGACATGGCCGCCAGGCTGGGCGGACGGCTGTCCGTTCTCCAGCCGGTGACTCTGACTCCAACTCCCAACCAGCCGATAGACCCGGTCTTCCTCACCGGGTTCACGCTCGGCCGCCAATATGAGTGGAGCAAGCGGATCGAAAAGACGATCAACTGGTGCTGGGTGGGCTGCTCCGTCACCTATTACGCGGGCGCCCAGGCCGGGTTCAGCTATGGCTTCGGGCTTCGCTTCCCAATCGTCGTCGACGGCAAATATTCGTACTCGAACGATTCGGGTGGGGAGCACGCTTACCTGACCGCGACGATGACTCCGGTCGACGGGACGCCCGCGCAATATGCGGCTTCGGGCCTTGCTTCGAGCCAGATTTTCAACGGACAGGAATTCGTCGCCGAACTGCAGGCGAACGCGGGCTATGAGTACAAGCTGCCGCTACTCGGCGAGGGGAGCCACAGTCTCACTGCCGGCTACGACCTCGCCGACAAGCTCCCCGCCCCCTACACGCACGGGCAGTTCCGGCCGCCGGCGCCGGGCACCAACGCGGGCGAAATCCCATTTGTGCTGAACGACATCGACCTGCTTGCGGGCTACGGTAACTGGGGCGCGGCCGGAATCCAGGTCCATCCGGCGGTCAAGGTCGGGCTTCATTCCGACGCTTTGAAGCTGATCCTCCACGACAAGGTCGCGAACAGCGACCAGCAAATCGTCAACGGGCAGAGGATGCCGCTGGCGATCGACGCGGCGGCACACACGAGCGCCTTCTCGATCGGCTCGCCGGTGTACAATCTGGGCTTCATCGTCACTCCGGGAGTCGACGCCCACGCGTTCATCGATGTCGGCGTGTGGTCGGACGAGTGGGACTTCCCGGCCTGGTTCCCGCAGGTCGCGATCACGCTTCCACCGGGCGGGGTCGACTTCTCCTGCCATTCGGGGACGGTGTGCCGCCGCGATTATCTCTACACGGCGGCGGCGAGCAGCGATCCGGCCATCGACACCGGCGGCCTGACGGTGAAGGGCGACGACGGCCCCACTACCACCAGGCCGACCCTGCCGGTGCGAATCCGCGACCTTCGCCAGAACGTCCTGACGCGCCCGAAGGTGAAGCCGCAGCCGACCCCGGAGACGGCGCAGCAGCCGCAAACGCCGCAATAGGGCGGAGCCTTACCCCTTCCGGTTGCCGGTGGGGGCGCTAAGAGCGGTCGAATGAGCACATCGACCGAGCTTCCGCCGCCGCCCCGCGCCGAGCAGCGCCCGCACAGTTTCGAATTTCACGGCCAAACGGTCGAGGACCCCTACGCGTGGATTCGCGACCAGGGGTATCCGAACGTCACCGACGAGAACGTGCTGTCGTACCTGAAGGCGGAGAACGCCTATTTCGAAAGCTGGAAGGAGCCGCTCGAGGGGCTTCTCGACGAGCTGTTCGAGGAGATGAAGGGGCGGATCAAGGAGGACGATAGCTCGGTCCCGATCCGCGATGGCGACTGGCTTATTTGGACCAAGTTCGAGGCGGGCGCACAGTACAAGCAATGGTATCGCAAGCCGGTCGCGGGCGGCGCTGACGAGTTGATCTTCGACGAACCGGCCGAAGCCGAGGGCAAGGATTATTTCCGGCTGGGCGCGATGGATATCAGCCCTGACGGGAAACTCATGGCGACGATGGTCGATGCCAACGGGTCGGAACGATTCGTGCTGAAGATCCGCAATATCGCGTCGGGCGAGGATATCGAGACGATCACCGAAGTCGGCATCGGAGCGCCGGTCTGGACAAGCGACAGCAAAGGCGTGGTCTTCACCGAAGTGAACGACAATTGGCGGAGCTATCGCGCGCGCTATCACCGGCTCGGCACTCCGGTGAGCGAGGACAAGACCCTTTACGAGGAGACCGAGGACCTCGGCTTCTCGGTCGGCGTGGACGATTCGCAGGACCGCAGCCTGATCTTCATCGCCACCGGCGACAATACGACCACCGAGGTCCGGTTCGTGCCCTCGTCCGACCCGCTCGCCGAGCCGGTGCTGATCGCTCCGCGCAAGGAGGGGCGCGAATATTCGCCCGACGCGGCGCACGGGAAATTGTGGATCGTCACCAACGACGATCATGTGAACTTCCGGCTGGCCGAGGCGGACGTCGGCAGCCCGAGCGAGTGGAAGACGGTGATCGCCGGCTCGGACCACGTCTATCTGATGGGCGCGGCGAGCTATCGCGACCATATCGTCATGCACCAGCGGGTGGACGGGCTCGACCAGCTGATCCTTCGCACCTACGCGGGCGAGGAGACGCGGATTCCGTTCGCTGAGGCGAGCTACAGCGCCGGTTTCGCCGGCAATCCCGAGTTCGCGCCGGAGGCGTACCGAATCGGCTATTCGTCGATGGTCACGCCGGGAACGGTCTACGATTACCATCCAGCTAGCGGCGAGCTGGAGGTGCTGAAGGTCCAGGAAATCCCGTCGGGCTACGACGCGTCTCAGTACGCGACCGAGCGGCTGATGGTGCCTGCCCGCGATGGCAAGCAGGTGCCGGTGTCGGTCGTATACAAGAAGGGTTTCGAGAAGGATGGCGACGGGAAGCTGTTCCTCTACGCCTACGGCGCCTACGGCCACGCGATCCCGCCGGGCTTCTCGACCGCGCGAATTAGCTTGCTCGACCGCGGCTGGGCTTTTGCGATCGCGCACATCCGCGGCGGCGACGACCTCGGCTACAACTGGTACCTCGACGGCAAGCTGACCAAGCGCACCAACGCCTTCACCGATTTTGTCGATAGCGCGAAGGGCCTGATCGACGCGCAATTCACGAAGGCCGGGCGGATCGCCATCAACGGCGGTTCGGCGGGCGGCGAACTGATGGGCGTCGTCGCCAACACCGACCCGCAGCTTTGGGGCGCGGTCGTCGCCGACGTGCCGTTCGTCGACGTGCTCAACACGATGCTCGACGATAGCCTGCCGCTCACCCCCGGCGAGTGGCCGGAATGGGGCAACCCGCTGAAGGACAAGGCGGCGTTCGAGCTGATCCGAAGCTACTCGCCGTACGACAATGTGAAGCGGCAGGCGTACCCGCCGATGCTGATTACCGGCGGTCTGAATGACCCGCGCGTGACCTATTGGGAGCCGGCGAAATGGGCGGCGAAGCTCCGCGAATGCAAGACCGACGACAACCTCCTGCTCCTGAAGATCAACATGGGCGCGGGCCACGGCGGAAAGTCGGGCAGGTGGGAGCATCTGCACGAGGTCGCGGAGACCTACGGCTTCGTCCTGACTCAAGTGGAATAGAGGGAGGCAGTAGCGCCTTTGATTGAGCGGCGTTAAGCACGCTCACGATGACACGCGCGATCCTCAACGATTATTTCCGCTCGTCCGCCGCCTACCGGGTCCGGATCGCTCTCAACCTCAAGGGCGTCGAGTACGAGAGCCGGCAGATCGACCTTCGCGAGGGCGAGCAGAAGAGCTCTTCGTACAAGGCGCTAAACCCGCAAGGGTTCGTGCCGATGCTGGAGATCGACGATCACCGGCTGACCCAGAGCCTGGCGATCTGCGATTATCTCGACTCGCGGTTTCCCGATCCACCGTTCCTTCCCGCCGACACGAACGACCGCGCGCACGTGCTTGCGATGGCTCTGACGATTGCCTGCGACATCCACCCGCTCAACAATTTGCGGGTGCTCAAATATCTGTCGGGCCCGTTGAAGCAGGACGAGGCGAAGCGCGACAAATGGTACGCGCACTGGATCACCGAGGGGTTCGACGCGCTGGAGGCGCTGGCGAAGAGCCGGTCGGGCGGGTTCCTGTTCGGCAATCTGCCGACTCTCGCCGATATCTGCCTGGTGCCGCAGATGTACAATGCGCGGCGGTTCGACGTGCCGCTGGACGATTATCCGACGCTCGTTCGGGCCGATGCCAGCGCGAACGCGATCTCCGCTTTCGCCGACGCGCATCCCGATCGAGTGGAGCCGGCAAAATGAACCGCGTCGACAGCATGAACCGCGGAATCACAGAGGCGAAGGCGCTGGAATCGGTCGACATCCCGTCGCTCAAGGGCAAGGTCAGCGACGAGGAATGGGCGATCCGCGTCGATCTTGCCGCCGCTTACCGGATGGTCGCTTATTACGGCTGGGACGACCTGATCTTCACCCATCTGTCGGCGCGGATCCCGGGGCCGGAGCATCATTTCCTGCTCAACCCCTACCAGCTGATGTTCGAGGAAGTGACCGCCTCGTCGCTGGTCAAGGTCGACGTCCACGGCAATCCGGTCGAGCCGACTCCGTTCATCACGAATCCTGCTGGCTTCACCATCCATTCGGCAATCCACATGGCGCGCGAGGACGCGCAGGCGGTGATGCATTTGCACACGCCCGCCGGGCAGGCTGTCGCGGCCCATTCTGAAGGGCTGCTGCCGCTGACGCAGACGGCGATGCTGGTCCGCCAGGACGTCGCCTTCCATGATTACGAAGGCGTCGCCGTCGATCTCGGCGAGCGCGAGCGGCTGGTCGCAAACCTCGGAACGAAGGGCGCGATGCTCCTCCGCAATCACGGCACGCTCGCGGTCGGCAAGACCGTCGGCGAATGCTTCGTGAAGCTCTATTTCCTCGAGCGCGCGTGCCAGGCGCAGGTGATGGCGCTGTCCGCCGGCGACAACCTTAACAATCCGCCGCAGGGCGCTCCCGAAGTCACCGCCGAGCAAGGCGCGACGGGCCTCACCGTCGCGGCCAACCTGCTCGCCTGGCCCGCGCTCAAGCGCAAGGCCTACCGCCTCGACCCGAGCTTCGCGAGCTAGGCTTCCGCGCGCTCGAACAGCTTGCGGTCGTATTGCGAGCGCGACGAGATGGAGATCCGGTTCCACGCGTTGATCACCGTCGCTGCGAGGGTGAGATAGGCGATCTCCTCCTCGATGAAATGCTGTTTCAGCTTCTCGAACGATTCGGCAGGTGCGTGGCTGTCGGCGATCAGCGTGATATCCTCCACCCATTCGAGCGCCGCGCGCTCCTTGTCGGTGAAAGCTGATGATTCCTCCCACGCGTCGAGGAGGACCAGCCGTTCGATGCTATCGCCGTCGCGCAGCGCCTCGTCGGTGTGCATGGCGATGCAGAAGGCGCAGCCGTTGATCTGCGACGCGCGCAGCTTGATGAGGTGGTAAAGTTTGCGGTCGATCTTCGCCGCGACCGCGCCCTCCAGCGCCCGAAGGTGACCGAAAGCATCCGGCGCCAGCTTCGCGATATCCATCCGCTGCGGTTCGACCATCATGAGTCTCCTTCGAGTCCGTCTTGAATCCCGTTTGGATATATGGTCGCTGGCGGTCAATTCGGAGGGGCTGAAATGACACGAGCGGCGTCGGTCACCGATTATCGGGCTCTCGCCAAGGCGCGGCTGCCGCATTTCCTGTTCGAATATCTCGACGGCGGGTCATACGCGGAGGCGACGCTTCGGCGGAACGTGGCCGATCTCGAAGCCATCGCGCTTCGCCAGCGCGTGCTCCGCGACGTTTCGCAGATCGACCTGTCGACCGAGCTGTTCGGCCACAAATGGGCGATGCCGGTCGGCCTCGGGCCCGTCGGGCTGGCGGGGCTGTACGCGCGGCGCGGCGAGGTTCAGGCCGCGCGCGCCGCGGCGGCCGCGAACGTTCCGATGGCGCTTTCGACGGTGAGCGGCTGCTCGCTCCGAGAAGTCGCGGCGTCCGGGCATGTGCCCTGGTACCAGCTCTATTTCGTCAAGGATCGCGGCTTCGTCGCGGACATGGTCGACCGGGCGAGGGAGGCGCGCTGCGAGGCGCTGATCCTGACCGTCGATCTCGCGGTCCCGGGCTCGCGCTATCGTGATTACCGCGCGGCGGGAGGCGGACCGCGGAGAATGGCGCAGCTGCTGTCCCGGCCGGACTGGCTGTGGGACGTCGGCGTCCGCGGCCGGCCGATCAGCCTCGGCAATCTGGAGCCGATTGTCGGCCGGAAGGCGCCGCTCAGCGACTTCCAGGCGTGGATTCATGCCAACTTCGACCCGTCGGTGAGCTGGAAAGACGTCGAGTGGCTTCGCAAGCGCTGGGACGGGCCGCTGATCATCAAGGGTATTCTCGATCCCGACGACGCGCGGCAGGCGGCCGACGCGGGAGCTGACGCGATCGTCGTTTCCAACCACGGCGGGCGCCAGCTCGACGGAGTGGTTTCGAGCGCTCGCGCCCTGCCACGAGTCGCGGAGGTCGTCGGGGGCAAGATTCCGGTGCTTGCGGACGGCGGAGTTCGCTCGGGGCTGGACGTCGTTCGGATGCTCGCGCTCGGCGCCGACTTCGTTCTTCTCGGGCGGGCGTGGGCCTACGCGCTCGCG
>Ga0207705_10004453_pt1 | contig 10585 bp, 8 predicted proteins | sample KBSC13metaG_FD_184314 | JGI IMG/M metagenome (GOLD analysis project Ga0207705, IMG submission 184314) | Corn rhizosphere microbial communities from Kellogg Biological Station, Michigan, USA - KBS C1-3 metaG (SPAdes) (version 2) | ecosystem: Host-associated > Plants > Roots > Rhizosphere > Soil ...
GCGCTTTCGAGCTATCAAAAGGCGCTGAGCCGCCGGGACGACCTGCGTGCTGCGCAGAAGGAGGCCGCAACGGCAGAGCGAATAACGCAGGCGCGGCAACGAGAAGGCGATATCAGTTCACTGGAGTTGCTCGACGCGGAGCGCACGGCTGCTGAAACACAAGCCGCTCTCGCAGAGGCCGACGCGAATGTTTCCAGGTCCCAAATCGATCTTTTCCGTGCACTCGGCGGAACGTGGGTTTCGGACGTGCGAAATAGACCGACAACCTGAGATTCATGAGCCGACCGTCTGCGCCGGAGTAGCGGGGGCAATCTCGGCTTTGCAAAACATCTTAAATGTCTGCAATTCACTGGATTACCTGCGAAACTCTATCGACAACCCTGAAACGGCCTTTAGCATCATGATGCGGTGAGATGCTCGCCTTACCGTGGGTTTTCCAGAGTTTCGGGGGAATTACGAATGTCAGATACGCAGCCAACCGGTGCAGTGACGACACTTGCCTCAGGCACCTTTGCAGACGCGATCTTCGCCCCGAACGGCGCGCAATTGTACACGATCTCGGGCAACACCGTCTCTGTCATCGATCTCGCGACCGGCGCGACGGTGGCAAGTTACACTGTCGGCACGACGCTTGGAGGGCTGACCGTTTCTGCGGACGGTCTCACTCTTGCAGCCGTGGAAGAGGCACCGGGGACGGGACTGGGCACATTATACACGATCGACCTCAGCAACGGATCGGTAGCAACCCTCCATCCGGCCGGCACGACAACGCTCTACGACGCCGCGTTCCTTGCGGACGGCACGGTCGTCGTGTCGCAGCAATTGGCGGCGCCGCTGATGGTCGTCGACCTGTCCGATGGCAGCACGCATTCCGTAAGCCCGACAGTCCAGGCAAATTCAACGATCACGGTATCCGCCGATCGCACGTATGTTCTTGCCGAGGATCACAATCCGATCGCGTCCATGCAGACCTACGATTTGACGACCGGCGGCGGTTTCAGCGCCCAAGGCGTGTTGGACCCTTATGCCGGCGCAGCCCTGCCGGGGCCGACCAGCGGCCTCGGCGCGGTGTCGCCCAACGGCAGCCTCATCCTCCAGGCCTCGACTTTGCGTGGCTACCAAACCGATGGGCCGTCCCTGTTCTCCCTGGCCGAGTCCTACGGTTACCTTTACGGAATCGCCGGACTGACGTTCAGCGGGGACGGCAGCAAGCTGTTCATGCTGCTCGACAACGGCCATGTCATCCAGTTCGACACTGCTACCTGGGACGTGTCGGCCTCCTACGACACCGGAATCACGACGGCGCTTCCGCTGAATCCGCAATCGGGGGCGACGACGGGCTACAACGACATCCTCCAGGCGAGCAGCGATGGCACGCACTTGTCGATCATCGGCGCGAACGGGATCGATATCGTCGACCTCAGCCTGGCCGTGTCGGAAGCGGGGCCCGGCGCCGACGATCTGTCGGGCGCGAACCAATATGGCTTCGGCGGCGACGACGTACTGCACGGATCGGGAGCATCGTTCATGGCGGGCGGTGCCGGCGACGACACCTACAACGTCACCGGCAGCAACGATTACATCTGGGAGCTGGCAAACCAAGGCCAGGATACGGTTCATTCGTCGGTGAACTACGGCCTCGGCTCCAACCTCGAAAATCTCGTTCTCGACGGGACAGCGGACATCAGCGGCGGCGGCAACGAACTGTCGAACCAGATCACGGGCAATGCGGGATCGAATCATCTCGGTGGCGGCGCTGGCGACGACGCCATCACCGGGATGGGCGGTAACGACGTCATTTCGGGCGGGACCGGGAACGATACGCTGACCGGCGGGATCGGCAACGACGAGATTCATGGTGACGATGGTGACGATGTGATCGAGGGCGGCGGCGGCGTCGACCTGCTCGACGGCGGCGCGGGCAACGACGTCCTCACCTTCGGTGCCAACACGGACCCTTTCGGCGGACACGACATCGGTTGGGGCGGCAGCGGATCCGACACGATCCTCGGCAGCAACGGCGACGATCGTCTCTATTCGGATCAGCGCGAGGATCCGAACCTCGGCTACTCGCCGTTCAGCATCGACTTTCCCGTTTATTATCACGCGCCAAGGCTCGATCACGGAACCGAGATCGACACGATCACGGCCGGCGACGGCGACGACTTCGTGTCCGTCGGTTACGGCGATTCCGCTGACGGCGGCGGACAAGGCGAACAGGGCGACACCCTATTCCTGAGCCTCGCTGCCTCGCCGACGGGCGTCATAGTCGATTTCCGCAATGCGACGCTGTCAATCGGCGGAGGGACGATCACCGGCTTCGAGAATGTGAATTACGTCGAGGGCAGCCAGTTCAACGACGTCCTCACCTTCAGCGCCGACCCGTTCCCGGTAGCCGGGTTCACTGGCCCTTCGGGCGGCGGAATCGAGATTTCCGCCATGGGCGGAAACGACCGGGTGACTGCGGGCTATTATACGCAGAACATCTGGGGCGGCGACGGCAACGATGTCCTGGACGGCCGCGCATCGCAATATCTCCAGTACATCGACGGTGGCACCGGCAACGACACGATCTATTCCAGCCACAACGGCGCCATCCTTTCCGGCGGCGACGGGACCGACACCGTCAACGGCGGCGCGGGATTAGACCTTATTTCCGGCGGCAACGGCGACGATACGCTAAACGGCGGCGGCGACAACGATACGATCCACGGCGACGCCGGCAACGACACGATCAACGGCGGCACCGGCGCGGACGCCATGTTCGGCGACGCCGGCGACGATCATTACATCGTCGACAATGTCGGCGACACGGTGACCGAGAGTGCCGGTCTCGGTAGCGGCATCGACACGGTCCAGAGCAGCATCAGCTACACACTCGGCGCCAATGTCGAAAACCTGGAGTTGACCGGGACGGCCGCAATCGACGGCACTGGCAATGCGCTCGACAACGTCATCACCGGCAATGACCAGAACAACCAGCTCGATGGCGGGGACGGCAACGACGTCATTCACGGCATTGGCGGGCGCGATGTGATCTTCGGCGGGAACGGCGATGACGAGCTTTACGCCGGCAACGATAGCACCGGAATGGAAGGAGGCGCCGGAAACGACACGCTCGTCGGTGGGGCGGGATCGGACGGTCTGGACGGCGGAACCGGCGACGATATCATCGATGGCGGCGCAGGCGACTTGGACATGGCCGTCTTCGCCTCGTCACCCAATGGCGTCCATGTGTCGCTCGCGATCTCTGGCCCGCAGGAGACCGGCGAGGGCATGGACACGCTGATCAGCATCGAGGCCCTATATGGTAGCTTGCACGACGACGTGCTGACCGGAAGCAGCAGTAACGACTATCTCGACGGAAGCGACGGCAACGACCTGATCGACGGCGGCGCCGGGACGGACCGGATGTATGGCGGTAATGGCGACGATACGTTCGTCGTAGACAATGTCGGCGATACGGTGTCGGACTACGGCGACGGTGTCGACACGGTTCTTTCTTCCGCGTCGTTCAGTCTGATGCCGAACGACAGCGCATACGGCTTTGATAACGGAACCCGCATCGAGAACCTGACCCTGACGGGAACGACCGCCATCGCGGCCAGCGGCAACAATCTCGACAATATGCTGATCGGCAATGTGGCCAACAATCAGCTCTTCGGCCTCGATGGGAACGACACGCTCGACGGGCGCGCAGGCGTCGATCGGCTCGCCGGCGGGACCGGGGATGACGCCTATTACGTCGATAACTACGGCGACAAGATCATCGAGAATGCGGGCGAAGGCACCGACAGCGTGTTTGCAACAGCGAACTACAAGCTTTCCGCCAACGTCGAGGGCCTGACGCTGCAGGGCAGCGCGACAATCTGGGGTTATGGCAACGAACTCGACAATACGCTGACGGGCAACGACGTCGCGAACAAGCTGTATGGTTTGGACGGAAATGACGTCATCGACGGCAAGGGCGGCAACGACCTGATGTTCGGCGGCGTCGGCAACGATACCTATTTCGTGGACAGTTATGGCGACCGCGTGATCGAGAATGCCGGCGAAGGAACGGACGCGGTGTTCTCCACGGCGAATTACAAGCTTGGCGCGAATATCGAGAAGCTCACGCTTCGAGGAGCCGCCGACATCTGGGGCTATGGCAACGACATTGCCAACGTCCTCACCGGCAACGACGGGGCCAACAAGCTGTACGGCCTAGGCGGCAACGACACGCTCAACGGACGCGGCGGCAACGACTGGCTGGAAGGCGGAGTTGGTCAGGATCACCTGACAGGCGGCGCGGGCGCGGACAGCTTCGTCTTCCGCAATGGCGACTTCGGCGGAGCGACGGTTGCGACTGCTGACGAGATCACCGACTTCACGCACGGCGAGGACCACATTCGGCTGAACTATGTCGACGCCAACTCGACAGTGACCGGCGACCAGGCGTTTGCGTTCATGGGGATAAGTGCCTTCGACGGCCATGCCGGCGAGCTTCGCTACGAGCAGATCAGCGGCAATACCTATGTCGAGGGGGACACCAATGGTGACGGCGTTGCCGACTTCATGATCCGCGTCGATGGGCTGCACACACTGACGAGCGGCGACTTCGCGCTGTAGGTCGGCGAAACGCTCGCTCAGGCCGCATGGCGCTTTGCCAACCAATCTGCCGCTAGTCGCCGAATGTCTGCGTGAGACGCGTTGCAGACATTCTGAAAGCGCGGAAGGTCGGCTTATGAATGTTGTCCCGGCTGAACTGCTCCTGTCCGCTCAGCGAGCCCTACTCGGCGCAATCTTTCCAGAGTTGCGTCTGATCAAGGTAAAGCGTGCGGGTTCGACGATCTTCTTCACGGCTGTCGCTGACCGGCCTCTCAGCGAAGCGGCTATGGAGGCGCTTTCTATTGCAGCCACGGAGATCATTGCAGACTTCCCCGATTGCAGCCGCATCTCCGAGCAGTTTTTTGTCACTGAAGCTGAACTGCCGAAGGAAGACGTTTTGCAAGAAGGTTGGGTGTATCAACGCGCCGAAGAGTAAGTGTCCGCTTTCCATCCATTGCAGACATTGGCGCTAATGCTTCTGTGGTTCCGACAGAGCAGCACCAAGCCATATGTCCACGATGACGGAAATACCGAGCGGCGCGTCCAACGCGGTGAAAATGGCTAGCGCATCGGGTTCAACTCGAATGCCGCCGGTCCCGTTATTCGAGCGATAGCCGCAGAACACATCCACTCGTGCGTCCAACGCCAGAAGGTAATCTGTGCTTGGCTGGACGACGCGCCATAAGTCGCGAAGGTGCTCGGTCATCTCCCTTTCTCTCGGCAGTGACGACGCCAAGTGCCAGGCGTCATCATCGAAGGGCGCCGAACTGGGCCTCCGACGTTCACCTCGCCGGTGCATATGCGTGGGGAGCACTCCGAGCGTTTGAGTGATTTCTTCCATTAGCAAATCGATGCCGTGTATGCGGAGGATGGCGCTGTGCAGGAAATAGTCCGGTTGGTCGTCCAAGGCTCGCGGCATCGCGCGAAACTAGCGGCCAACATGCGCGTGGCAAGCAACGTGCTAGTATCCGCTTTCGACCCATTCCTGCCATTAGCGACTAGGTTGCAGACATTCGCGCCGTCCGCCAAGCTCTGCCAATGACGTTCAGGTTCATCGTTGCTGTCGTCGGTGTTTGCCTCGCCGGCACACCGGCCATTGCGTGTGACAACGGTCCGTTCCCTATCCAATTCGTCAGAGGCACTGCCACGCTTTCGCACGGGGCCGCCGCGGAGTTGGATAACTCACGAGGCTTGCTCGACGTCTATTTGAGGGACCCCGCGTTCGCGAAAAGAGTGCGATTAAAGATTAGCATCTTTGCGCGCACGGCTTCGGGGCAAGCACTATCGCCACAGCTTCAGCGGAAGCGTGCGCAAGTTATTCGGAGCCGCTTGGTCGCAAACGGTATCCCATCGAGCCGCCAAGTCTTTGTGGCGATGCTGAGTGGCAGGTCGAACCGAATGGGGAACGCACCTGCGTCGATCGAACTTGTCCAAGGCTGTCGCTGAGGTGCACGCTGACGGCACCTTTCGACCCATTCCTGCCACTAGCATTTAAAAGGTGCCTCAGCGCCTTGGGCAAAAACTTGCGGCAGGCGTGAAACGTATGAGCTTGAGGCTCTCGTTTCGCCACAGATAGTAGCTCATTCCCGCTCTTGTTTTCTCGTTAGCTGATCCGACCACAATCAAAAGGTGGCTTCCTAGCTTATAGTTCAGCGAATCCACGTCGGCACTTCCGGTGTCCATCAAGAGTGCCGTTGCGCTGTGTAATATGCGCGGAAAAAAGACGCGCCCCGTCTTCGCATCGATGATTGCTATACACGCGGTTGCCGACCCACAGCCGATCCTTGCGATAGTGTAATGCCCCGCAAAGTTTGGTCCGAGCTTTGCTTCCTCTCGAAGAACCGTTCGGTAGAAATGCGCGTCACCCGCCCGAACGTCTGGCGTAGCCGGTTTGATCTTCTTGGCCGACAGGTTTGCAGGATAACGGTCGAACAACTCAGCCCCAAGCAGCTTTGTAAATGGCGCGAAACAGGGCGCGTTGGTGGGTTGTGCTCCCGCCCCTGATGCGAACGCCACTGCCAGACATGGCAATGCCCAAAATGCGTATCTAAGCACGGGCGTTACCTCTTCGCCGTTCCGAGTGCCCAATGTTAAGCGCACCTAATGTCCGCTTTCCACCCATCCCCGCCACTAGCGGGCTAGCGGGCTAGCGTCTGTTTTGACGCATTGCAGACACTACAAACAGATGCGAACAATGGTCCGACGGAGGGGGAGACCCTGCTGATGAATTACCTCGCGGTTGCGGCAATGCTCAGTTTCCTCGCGGCGCCGGTTTGGGCAGATCCGCCCGTGGGCAATGACGACTATCCGCCCGAGGCGCTAAGCAGGCACGAGCGAGGCATTGTCTTGGTTGATCTGAATGTCGGAACAGCCGGGCGGGTGACGCACTGCAGGGTGCTCGTCAGTCCCAACTCGGACGTTCTCGCGCATGCCACATGCGAGCTTTTTGTAACACGGGCTCGTTTCAGCCCCGCCCAAGACCGGCATGGCAATCCCAAAGAGACCCATGTCCGAGGCATGATAAACTGGGTTATACCCGGCTGCCCCGCTCCGCCTCAGGAAAGCCCGTATTTCGATGATCCCGTCGCGGCCTCAGGAACGATCACAAGTCTGCAGCACTGCTAGCACAACGTAGCTTCCTCGGCCGTTCCAGCCGTCAGCCAGCTAGTGGCGGCTTTCCACCCATTCCTGCCGCTAGCGAGCCAGTGTCCGCTTTCGACCCATTGCGGACATTAGAGACGCACCGCTAACCTGCCCGCATGTGTCACTTCGTCACGCTTATCGCGCCAACGGAAAATGCTGACGCGGTCCGGGCCGTGATGGAACGACACGGTCGCGCCGCAAACTCAATAGACAGTCTATCAATCCGGAAGGTCCGGCACGATGGCGAGCGTCAATACCTTACGACTAGCGGTCATTGTGACTGCGGCACGGTCCTAGCTCCCAGGCACAACACGCCGGAGGCGTTCGAGGATAAGCTCGCCAAGGAAGCGGCCAAAATGAAGCGCAAGGGATGGTCGGCGGCCAAAATCGCCCGAGCTATTGAGGACCGACGCAAAGCCGATTCACGTCCCGATGGCGGTGGGTCGGATAGCCTCGAACTTTGGAATGCGGTCCTCCACGACCTCGGCAAAGGACTGAAGCTTTCGTATGCGGGCTTGCTCGTCAGGTTCTACTCGGGGGCAGTTGCAACCGAAGCGTTCAGTGCGTCGCGCCGACGAGTTTCAGAGTCCGACCAATGGCAGGATTCGCTCAGCTCGATGCAGCATAACGAGGTGACGATTTTCCCTCTGACATAATGTTTGCTTTCCACCCGTTGCAGACATCCGGAGTGTTTGCTTTCGACCCATTGCGGACACCAACTGGGACACTAAACCGGCCGTTATGGAAGGGGTCCGGCAACTCATCTGCCAAGTGCGGGATCATTATCTCCAGCAGTTTCGCGGCTTTATAGAAATTCAGCAGCGAGAGTGGCCGAGCGGCCAAGCTGAGGTGAAGCTCGAAGTGCCGGAGCCAAGTGAATTGTTCCGGCGGCTCTATTGCACCGATTTTGTAGCCAAAGCCGATGATGAGCTTGTCCTGCGAGAAATGTTTCCGAACAGGATTTTGGAGTTCAGCCCTGCTTCCTTCGAGCTTGGCCGAGTCCCCGTGCTTATGGAACGGCTCGTCTGGGACGACGTTCGGCTGCATCACGACGCGGATACTCTTGGCGATGCTGAGTTGGGCCGATGGTTCGACTATTGGTTCGACCTCGATGACGCTCGGCTGGACCCAGCATCGGACATTGCAGGCGTAATCCACTCACTCTCCATCCACGTTGGAGAACTAACCGTGGACTTCGGGACTGCTGACGCTGAGGCGTTGTGGGACGTCTTGGACCGAGTAGCGGCGGCCGGGGCGACTAACATCCGAGTTACGGCAGGCCGAGAAGCCGTCAGCAGCTAATGGCAGCTTTCGGCTCATTCCTGCCGTTGGCCAAGTGGCGGCAATCGACCCTAACCTGCCACTAGCCGTCGGTGGTCATCACCGTCGACAACGGGACCTCTCTTTTGCCTCTGTGGTCGCGCCAGCGGTAGTTGCTCTGGTATTCCCGCCTTTGCTTCGTGACCTCGTAGAGGACGATTCCTGAACTGGTCCCGAGGTTGAGACTTTCGATCATGCCAAACATCGGAATGCAGATGCACATGTCGCTGCGCTCAACTGCTCGATCGCTAATGCCTATCGCCTCGCTGCCGAACCAAACCGCCAGCTTATGGTGAACAGTGAAGTCGCCTTCATGGAGGAAGATACTCGTCTTTCCCTTCACGTGCGGAGACGTGACGATGGATGTGAAGTTCTTGCTTTCGAGGTAATCGAAGCACTCGTCGGTGCTGTCGAAGCGCTTCACGAAAGTCCACTTGACGGCAGAAACGGACGTCTTCGAAACCGACTTTTGATCGCGCAGCTCTTGCCAATTATCCGGGAGTGAACGCCGAGGATCGACAACATAGACTTTCTCGACGCCCAAGGCGTTCGCATTCCGAATGACCGTCCCGATGTTCTTCACGTCCGTCGGACATTCGATCACCGCTATCAGGTTCTTGCATCGAAACTGCTTGATGGCGTCCGCACGCTGGCGAACGGACGGCTTGGATTTATTGCTCTCAGCGTCTTCCATCGGCCATTACTAGCACGCTGCGCTACGCACGCGAGCCGCCGCAGCAAAGCACCCTTCTCACGCCTTTACTGCGGCCTCCGCTTTCCACCCATTGCAGACATTAGGCTCGCTCCGGACGTTCACTCATTGCAAGAGTGGGTTCGGCCGGCTCAGATGTCGGGATGATCCACGTTCCGACAGCACCGGCAGCGCACTTCGTTGGCGACTTTACCGCTTGGATCAGTGCGGCTCTATCTGCCTATTGGCAGAGCAGGCGCTGGCCGGAGCAGACGGTACGCCTCTCCCAAACGACACGGCCAAGCTATTTCGTCGCGCTGGCTTTGGGAGCGCTGATCGGCGCCTGGCTGTTCGGATCCACCAATTCGTTGCGCGCATTTCTGGCGCCGTCCCATAGCATCGCAGGCGCTCTCGCTGGAGGCATCGTCGCGGTGGAGTTGTGGAAAGCGCTAAATGGCATTCGCGTTTCGACCGGCGCACCCTTGGTCCTTCCAATCTGTATCGGAATCAGCGTTGGAAGATTGGGCTGCTTTTTCGCAGGTCTGCCCGACTATACCTATGGCATCCCGAGCTCACTGCCATGGGCGGTGGATTTGGGTGACGGTGTCGGACGCCAGCCGGTCCAGCTTTACGAATCCTTGTCGATGGCCGCGTTCACGATCGTTTACGTCCGGGCGCGGCTAAAGGGCGCGCGCTGGGCTTGCGAGCACGCTTTCCACGCCATGATTATCTTCTATGCTTGTCAGCGATTTGTGTGGGAATTTCTGAAGCCGTACCCGACGGTGATTGGACCGCTGAACGTCTTCCATTTCCTCATGGTGGGGCTCATCGCGTATGGATTATTCTGGTGGCGACGAAGCCGTCCAAGCCAACCCCGCGCTGCCTGAACATCCGCAGCGCAAGGCTGCTCACTATCTCTTCCACGGCCACACGCAGAGTCTTTGCGAAACCTGTCTCGAGGTCGTTCCGGCCAAGATCATCATCGAGGACGAGTGCGTCTTTTATCTGAAGCGCTGCCGGGCGCACGGTGTGCAGAAAACACTCATCAGCGACGATCTTGATTACTGGCGCCAGCAGAAGCTCTGGATCAAACCGGGCGATCGGCCGCTAAAGACTCAGACAAGGACGGAGGCAGGCTGCCCGTTCGATTGCGGGCTGTGCCCGGATCACGAACAGCATAGCTGCCTCGCGATCATCGAGATCAACCAGGCTTGCAATCTCGCCTGCCCGGTTTGCTTTGCCAATGCCACCGACATCCACGGCAGCCATCGTCCGCTGGCTGAAATCGAACGTATGCTGGACGTTCTGGTCGCGAGCGAGGGCGAACCCGATCTGGTTCAA
>Ga0207705_10004458_pt1 | contig 10575 bp, 10 predicted proteins | sample KBSC13metaG_FD_184314 | JGI IMG/M metagenome (GOLD analysis project Ga0207705, IMG submission 184314) | Corn rhizosphere microbial communities from Kellogg Biological Station, Michigan, USA - KBS C1-3 metaG (SPAdes) (version 2) | ecosystem: Host-associated > Plants > Roots > Rhizosphere > Soil ...
CCGGGCGTGGTGTCGGGGACGCTGCTCACCTTCATCCCGGCGACCGGCGATTACGTGAACGCGAGCCCGCAGTTCCTGGGAAGCACGCAGACCACGATGATCGGCAACGTGATCTCGGACACCTACTTCAACCTGTCGGATTACCCCTCGTCGGCGGCGCTCTCGATCGTCTTGATGGTGCTGATCCTCATTCCGGTCGGCATCTACCTGTCGCTGACCAAGACCGAGGACCTGCTGTGAGCGGGCTCGCCGAGGGCGCCGTGCTCGGTCGGCTCGAAGAGGCTCCGCGTCCGCTGAAACGCCCGAAGGCGCGCCGGGGCAACTGGGGCGTCGCGTTCTACTCGATCGTCATCCTGGTCCTGCTGCTGATCCCGATCGGCTATACGATCGTGTTCTCGTTCAACATCCCGGCGCGCACCAACGTCAGCTGGCGCGGGTTCTCGCTCGACAACTGGTCGACCCTGCTGTCCGACCCGCGCGTCGTCGCGGCGTTCGGCAGCAGCATCCTGGTGGGCGTCGTCGCGACCCTGGTCGCGGCAGCGCTGGGCACGGCGATCGCGATCGCGCTGGTCCGGTTCCGGTTCCGGTTCCGCACCGGGCTCACCTTGCTGCTGTTCCTCCCGATGGCCACGCCCGAGGTGGTGCTCGGCTCCGGCCTCGGATCGCAATTCCTCAACATCGGGGTCGACAAGGGCATCGCGACCACGATCATCGCCCACATCATGTTCTGCATCAGTTTCGTGGTGATCACCGTGCGCGCACGAGTGGCCAGCCTCGACCCCGCGATCGAAGAGGCGGGCCGTGATCTCTACGCCACGCCCGGACAGGTGTGGTGGCGGATCACCTTCCCGCTTCTGCTGCCCGGAATCGTGGCCGCCGCGCTGCTGTCGTTCGCGCTCAGCTTCGACGACTTCATCATCACCGCCTTCGTCTCCGGCAACTTCGAGACCTTCCCGAAGTACATCTACACCGCGGCCGTTCGAGCCATCCCGGCTCAGGCGAACGTCTTCGCGTCGATCATCTTCCTGCTCGCCATCGTGGTGGTGCTGGCCAGCCAGTTCAGCGCGGCTGCGCGGCGGCGCAAGCTGGCGCGCGAGGGCTGAGGGCACCGTGTACGAGGAGCGGGCCCGCCTCGCGTCGCTCTGGAGCGACGAGGTCGCCCGGTATCGCGCCGCACGGCCCGAGTCGGAACGCGCCTGGCGCGAGGCGAGCGAGCACATGCCGGGCGGCGTCCCCATGCTCTGGATGGAGAAGTGGCCAGGACCGTGGCCGGTGTTCGTCGAGAGCGCGGCGGGAGCCCACTTCCGCTGCGTCGACGGCATCGACCACGTCGACCTGTGCCTGGGCGACACCGGGGCCATGGTGGGACACGCGCCCGAGGCATCCGTCGCCGCGATCAGCGCCCAGCTCGCCCGGGGAGCGACCCACATGCTGCCGACCCGTGATGCGGCGGTCGCCTCTGCGCTGCTCGCCGATCGCTTCGGACTGCCCAGCTGGCAGTTCACGCTCTCGGCCACCGACGCCAACCGGCACGTGCTGCGCTATGCGCGCCAGGCGACCGGCCGTCCCAAGGTCCTGGTGATCGACCACTGCTATCACGGCACGGTCGACGAGGCGTACGCCGAACTGGATCCCGAGGGTCGGGTGGTCGCGCGGCGCGGCAACATCGGCGCTCCGGTCCCGCTCGACCAGACCACGGTCGTCGTGCCGTTCAACGACGTTGCGGCCATGGATGCGGCGCTCGCGACCGGCGACGTCGCCGCGGTCTTGATCGAACCGGCCCTCACCAACATCGGCATCGTGCTGCCGGATCCGGGGTGGCACGCCGCTGTGCGCGCCGCGTGCGACCGCACCGGCACCCTGCTCGTGATCGACGAGACGCATACCCTCTGCGCCGGCCCTGGCGGCATGACCGCGCGTGATGGGCTCGAGCCCGACGTGGTGGTGGTCGGCAAGACGATCGGCGGCGGCATCCCGGCGGCCGCCTGGGGGATGAAGCCCGACCTCACTGCCCGCGTGCGCGACAGCCTGAACTGGGACGGCGAGGGCCGCGAAGATATCGACGTCGGGGGAGTGGGCGGCACCCTGGCCGGCAACGCCGTGTCGATGGCCGGGATCCGGGCCACCCTCTCCGAGGTCCTCACCCCCGAGGTGTACCCGGCGATGATCGCGCGCGCCGCGGAGTGGACGGCCGGCGTGCAAGCGGCCATCGACGAGTTCGGGGCGCCCTGGCAGGTGACTCAGCTCGGGGCACGGGCCGAATACAGCTTCCGTGCAACCGCCCCCCGCGACGGAGCGGAAGCCGCGGCCGCCGACGACTTCGAGCTGCAGCAGTTCCTGCATCTGCACGCCCTGAACCGCGGCATTCTGATGACGCCGTTCCACAACATGGCGCTGATGTCACCGGCGACCAGCCGCGACGACGTCGAGCGCCATACCGTCGCGTTCCGCGAGGCCGTCGCCGCGCTGTTCGGCTGAGTCGGGCCGTTCGCCGGCGATCGCCGCGGGACCTACGACTCTCGCGCCCGAGCCATCCGACGCTCAGGATGACGTGACTGCCCGATCAATGAGGAGGGGCTGCGCATGGATCAGGAACATGTCGGCACAATGGCCGACACACTGTACCCCGGTAGGCGGATTTTGTCCCCCGAGGAGGGGCTCGTTTCCCGCATCGACCGGGCGGATGATCGTCGCCAAGGGGGTGATGCGCCATGGATCAGGGCATCATGACACTGATTACCGCGGGGCTCGTTCTTGCCGGGATCGTCTTCTTCATCTGGGTGCTCTACACCGTCATCTGGCGAGCCGTGCGACGCGGAATGCAGGAGTACGACGCCGCGCAGTGGGATCCGGAGGACGCACCGGTGGACGCGCCGGCACCTGCCCACCAGCCGCGGCACCTGGAGGTTCGCCTGCGGCACCGCGTGCCGTCGGACGACGTGGTGCCCGATTACCCGCCCGAGGAGTGGTTCTAGCCGCTACAGGGCGGCGAACGCCGCGTCGAGCACGCCGACCGCATCGGCGAGCTGAGCGTCGGTGATGGCCAGACTCGGCAGGAAGCGCAGCACGTTGCCGTAGGTGCCCGCGGTGAGCACCAGCACGCCCTGCTGAGCCGCGAAGGCCGCCACCTTGCCGGGCACGTCGGCGAGCGGCGCTCCGGTCGTCGGGTCATTCAGCTCCACCGCGAGCATGGCCCCGATGCCGCGCACCTCGGCGATGATCGGATACTTCTTCTGCAGGGCGAGCAGGGCGGGCTTGAGGGTGCGCTCGATGCGGGACGCCTCGGCCAGCAGGCCGTCCTGCTCGATGCGGTCGAACACCGCGATCGCGGCCGCACAGGCCACCGGGTTGCCGCCGAAGGTGCCGCCCAGGCCGCCCGGTTGGCTGGCATCCATGATCTCGGCGCGTCCGGTGACGCCCGCGAGCGGCAGGCCGCCCGCGATGCCCTTGGCGCTCAGCACCAGATCGGGCACCAGTCCGAAATGCTCGCTGGCGAAGTAGGCGCCGGTGCGCGCCATCCCGCTCTGGATCTCGTCGGCGATGAACACGATCCCATTGGCCGTGCACCACTGCTGCAGCGCGGGCAGGTACCCGTCGGCGGGCACCACGAAGCCGCCCTCGCCCTGGATCGGCTCCACCACGAGGCAAGCCAGGTCGGATGCCCCCACCGTCTTCTCGAGGTACGCGATCGTGCGCGCGGCGGCATCCGGTCCCGAGAGGCCGTCGTGCATCGGGTACGAGTTCGGAGCGCGGTAGACGTCACCCGCGAACGGCCCGAAGCCCAGCGAGTACGGCATGGCCTTGAAGTTCATCGCCATCGTGAGGTTGGTGCGCCCGTGGTACGCGTGCTCGAGCACCGCGACGCCGCCGCGGCCGGTGTATTTGCGCGCGATCTTGACGCCGTTCTCGACCGCCTCGGCGCCCGAGTTGACCAGCACGGTCTTCTTGGCGAAGTCGCCGGGGGTGTGCTCGGCGAGCAGTTCGGCGACGCGCACGTACTCCTCGTACGGAGTGATGGTGAACAGCGTGTGCACGACCTCGCTCAGCTGCTGCTGCGCGGCGGCGACCACGTGATCGTCGGTGTGGCCGATGGTCGTCACGCCGATGCCCGCGCCCAGGTCGAGGAAGGCGTTGTCGTCGACGTCGACCAGGATCGCGCCGTGCGCCCGCGCGATGAACACCGGCAGCGCGCTCGAGACGCCGGCGCTCACCGCGGCCGTCCGGCGCGCCTGCAAGGCGATCGACTTCGGGCCCGGGATGGCGGTGACGACCCGGCGCTCGGTGGGGACGGTTGCTAGCGTGTCGGGCAGGACGTCGGTCATGCTGCCGATTCTAGCCTGGCCGTCGCGAGCGCACGATGTGCGGAATCATGCGTCTCGGGCCTCCAGATGAAAGGATTCCGATGAACGCCGATCATTCCTTCACGGTATCCGTCGAATGGCAGGGCAATCGCGGAACCGGCACCAGCGGCTACAAGGACTTCTCGCGCGCGGTCGAGCTGCGCTCGGAGGGCAAGCACGCCATCCTCGCCTCGGCCGCCCGGGCGTTCCACGGCGACGCCGATCGGTGGAACCCCGAAGAACAGCTGGTGGCGGCCCTGTCGCAGTGCCACCTGCTCAGCTACTTGCACGTCGCGACCCGGGCGGGCGTGGTGGTTGAGAGCTACACGGATGCTGCGACCGGCACCCTGCAGACCAACCCCGACGGCAGCGGCGCCATCGTCGAGGTCGTGCTGCAGCCGGTGGTGACGCTCTCGGCAGGAGACCCGGCCACCGCCTTGGCGCTGCACGCCGACGCGAACCGGCTGTGCTTCATCGCGAACTCGGTCAACTTCCCGGTGCGGCACGAGCCGCAGATCCTGCTGCTCGACGACGACCGCAGCTAGCGCGCCGAGTTCCGCCCGCAGCGAATCCTGTGGAGGGACGGGTGACCCCGTCCGAGGCCCGGACTAGGTTGTCAGCATGTTGCTGAGGCACGTCATCGGCGCCGCGCTGCGCCGCATCCGCCTGGACGATGGTCGAACGCTGCGGGAGGTGGCCTCGAGCGCGAACATCTCGATGCCGTACCTCTCCGAAATCGAACGCGGCCGCAAAGAGCCGTCGAGCGAGATTCTGGCGGGCATCTGCGCCGCGCTCGGGCTGACGCTGGTCGACCTGCTGAACGAGGTCACCGGCGAGGCCATGGTGCTCGACCTGACGGCGCCGGCGCCGGTGACGGCGATCGGCTCGGCGCACGGCTCGGTGCGCAGCGGCTCGGTGCACAGCGGCGATGTGCACAGCGGCGAGGGATACAGCGGCGAGGTCGCCCTGGCGGCCGCAGCATGAGCACGACACGCTCCGGCCTCTCCAGCAGGATTCTGGGCGCGGGTCTGCTGACGGCCGAGACCTCGCGCGAGGGCGATCGCGCCACCACCCTCGAGCTGTTCTTCGACCTGGTGTACGCCTTCGCCTTCACCCAGGTCACGGCGCTGATGGTGCACCACCAGACGGCAGGCGGAGTTCTGCAGGGCCTCGTCGTCCTGTTGTTGCTCTGGGGTCCATGGGCCTCGTTCGCCTGGCTCGCCAACCAGGCTCGAGGTGATCGCGGAATCGTGCGGATCGGCATGATCGCCGCCACCGTGATCATGTTCTTCGCCTCGCTCGCAGTGCCCGCCGCCTACCGTGCGGCCGATGGCCCGGTGCTCGGCACGCTCCTGTTCGCCGTGTCGTTCTTCCTGGTTCAGGTGGTGCACATGGTCGCCTACCTGATCGCGTCCGGATCCGACACGGCGCTGCGCCGCCAGATCCTGGTCACCGAGTCGAGCGCCTTGCTGCCCGCGGCCGCCCTGCTGGTCATCGGTGGCCTGGTCGGCTCGCCGTTCCAGGTCTGGATCTGGCTGGTCGCCCTGGTGTTCCAGTGGGTGGTGATCTACGTCACGTCGAGCGGGGGTGACTGGCGCATCAACTCCCTCGCCCACTTCGCCGAGCGGCACGCACTCGTGGTGCTGCTGGCGCTGGGCGAATCGGTCGTCGCCATCGGCTCCGGGGTGGCACGGCTGCCTCTCGGCGCGTCAGTGCTGGTCGGTTCGGGATTCGGGATCGGGATCGGCCTCGTGCTCTGGTGGGTGTACTTCCATCAGCTGTCTGCTCATGTGGAGCACGCGGTCGGTCGGCGTTCCGGCGTCGAACGCACTCAACTGTCGACCGAGGTCTACACCTACCTGCACATGTCCCTGATCGCGGGCATCGTCATCGCGGCCCTCGGCGTCGAAACCACGATGCGTCATGTCTCGGGATTCGCTGCGCCGGGCCTGTTCGCGGCGATCGCGCTGGCGAGCGGCGTCGCCCTGTACCTCGCGGGGACGGGATTCATCTGGCTGCGGGTGTCGAAGCAGTGGTCGCTTCCGCGCTTCGGCACCGGAGTGCTGCTGCTCGCGCTGATCCCCGTGCTGGCGATCATCCCGGCGTTGGTCGCGCTCGGCGTCGTCCTCCTGATCGTGATCGCGCTTGCGGTCGCCGAGGCGCTCCTCGGTCAGCGGGCGAAGCTCGGCGGCACCAAGCAGGCATCGCCCGGCTCGGCCCCGGCGACGTCGACCTCCGCAGGGTGAGCGGGCGCCCCGCGTCCGACGAGGACAGGCGCGTCAGCAATTTCGAACTGCTGTTCGATCTCGTCTTCGTCTTCGCGTTCACGCAGGTCACCGGGGTCATCCTGCGCGGGCACGAGATCGACGCCGCGGCAGCCCTGCCGGTGCTCGAGGCGGTCACGATCCTCGGACTGCTCTGGGGCGTCTGGACCTCGTACGGCTGGTTCGCCAACCAGGCGCGCGCCGACCGCGGCCTGCTGCGACTCGGCCTCGCCCTGGCGATGGTCCTGATCTTCGTGGCGGCCCTGGCCGTGCCCGGCGCGTTCCACGCGCGCGGAGCGGACCCGCGGTCGGCGATGATCTTCGTCGCGTGCTTCGCGGCCGTCCGCGTGCTGCACGGATTCCTGATCTTCCGCGCCGCGGAGGGCGACACCGGACTGCGCAGGCAGATCCTGGTCACCGACGTCAGCTCCCTTCCGCCCACCATCGCCGTCCTGGTGGTGGGTGCGCTGCTCGGCGGCTCCGCTCAGGTGTGGATCTGGTTCGGCGCGGCCGTGCTGGATGCGACGATCGTCGCGGTGTCATCCATCGGCGGCTCGTGGCGCATCCACTCGCCGTCCCACTGGGCCGAGCGCTTCAACCTGGTGGTGATGCTCGCTCTGGGGGAGTCGGTGGTCTCGATCGGCGTCGGGGTGGCATCCCGGCCCCTGGTCTGGCAGGTCGTCGTCGGAGCGGTGCTGTCGATCGTCGGCGCGATCACGCTGTGGTGGCTGTACTTCCACCGCGTGTCGGGCGACGCCGAGCGGGCGCTCGCCGCCCGAACCGGCATCGAACGGGTGGATGCCGCGACGGTCGGCTACACCTATCTGCACTGGCCGATCGTCACCGGCATCATCCTCACCGCCGCCGGGATCGACCTGACGATGCAGGCCGTGGCGACGGCCGCTCCGCTCGGCTGGTTCGGCGCCGCCGCGCTCGCCGGGGGAGTCTCGCTCTACCAGGCGGCGACCGCGTTCTTCTCCTGGCGCCTCACCGGTGCCTGGTTGGTCCCGCGTCTCGCGGTGGCCACTGCACTACTGCCCGGGGTCGTTCTCGCGGCCGTGCTGCCGGCCATGGCGTCGCTCGCGATCGCCGTCGTGCTGGGCATCGCGCTCAACGTGGTCGAGGCTCGCGATCGCCCGACGTCAGAGACGCGGGTTGCGCGGGGCGTGGCTCTTCCAGAAGCGGAAGAACGGGCGTGACCCGATCACCATGCTGGTGACCACATAGGCCAGCAGCACCAGGCCGCCGGTGACGACGGCAGCGATGATCGACGCTGTCGTCGTCATGACGACCGCCGCAGCCAGCAGTCCGACCAGCGCCCCGTTCACCGCGATGATGAACACCATCGTGCTTCCCAGGATCTGGCTGCCGTTCCGGCGCCGGCCGAGGAAGTAATAGGTGGTGAAGGCGCCGGCCTGATCGTCGTGCGTCGAGGTCATGAACGAGTCCTCGACTCCGGGTGCGAGCGCGGCGTAGGCGGCGCGCAGCCGGTTCATCGCGATGACATACCCCAGGTCTTCCATCGACACGTTGATCACCCGGATCTGGGTGAGGAATCCGACGATCGCGGTGAAGGCCAGGATCACGATGGCGAACATCGGGAACACCGTGCCGAACCGGGTCGCCTGACCGACCAGCGCCAGACTCACCAGGGTCGCCGAGACCAGGGTGAGGAAGATGCCGATCCGAGCCAGCACCTCGTTCTGGGTCGTGGTCCGCGAGGCGAGCAAGCTCCAGTGCTCGGTGGCCAGGATCTGGGCGCGCAGGCTGGCCGTGCTGCCATCGATCGGCTGCGGGGGTGTCGGAGACTTCGGCATGGCCGACATTGTCCCCGATCACGGGATGCGGCAGAAGGCCCCGCCGGGAGTCAGAGCGAGCTGAGGGCCTCTTCGATCACGCCGGCCGCGTCGTCGATCAGGGCCTCGCTGATCGCGACGCTGGGCATGATGCGCAGCACCGAATCCCAGCTGCCCGCGTCGAGCGCGATCACGCCGTTCGTGGTGACGTGCTTCAGCACGGCGGTCAGCGCCTCGGGATTCGGATCCTTGGTTCCGGGATGCACCAGCTCGACGCCGAACATGGCGCCCTTGCCGCGCACCTCGCCGACGACGGGGTACTTCGCGGCCCAGTCACCGATCCGCGCGAGCAGAGCACGCTCGACCCGCTGCGCCTCACCGAGCAGGTTCTCGCGCTCGATCAGCTCGAACACCGCGAGGGCGGCTGCGGTGCTGACCGGGTTGCCTCCGAAGGTGCCGCCGATGCCGCCGGGCTGCACGGCATCCATGATCTCGGCCCTGCCGGTGACGGCGGCCAGCGGCATGCCGCCCGCGATGCCCTTGGCGCTGGTGATCAGGTCGGGCACGACGCCGTGGTGCTCGATCGAGAACCAGGTGCCGGTGCGGCCGATGCCCGCCTGGATCTCGTCGGCGACGAACACGATGCCGTTCTCGTCGCAGAACGCCTTGATCGCGGCGAAATACCCGGGCGCCGGGATGATGATCCCGCCGTCGCCCTGGATCGGCTCGGCAAAGAACGCGGCCACCTCGGTGGCGCCGATGTGCGTGACGATGTAGTCGATGGTCTTCGCGGCCGCTTCCTCGCCGCTCAGCCCGTCGCGGAACGGGTAACTGATCGGCACCGAGTACAGCTCGCCGGGGAACGGCCCCATGCCGGCGCGTTCCGGCCACGGGCGGTAGGTCATCGCCATGGTCAGGTTGGTGCGGCCGTGGAAGGCGTGGTCGAGGCTGACGATGGCACGCCGACCGGTGTACTTGCGCGCGATCTTCACCGCGTTCTCGACGGCCTCGGCGCCCGAGTTGACCAGGATCGAGTGCTTCTCGAAGTCGCCGGGGGTGAGCTCGGCGAGCTTCTCGGCGACCCGTACGTAGTTCTCGTAGGGCGTCACGGTGAAGAGGGTGTGGGTCAGTTTGGCGACCTGCGCGCTCACGGCGGCCGCGACATCCGGATGCGCGTGGCCGATCGTCGTGACGCCGATGCCGCACCCCAGGTCGATCAGCTGGTTGCCGTCGACGTCGACCAGGATCGCGCCCGAACCGTGATCCATGTAGATGTTCGCCAGGGTGCCCGCCCCGCGCGAGACGCTCTTCACGCGGCGTTTCTGGAGCGCCACCGACTTCGGACCGGGCAGTTCGGTGACGAGCTTGCGCTCCTGCGGCACGCTGAAGGTCATGCTGCCAGCCTAGGCGGCTGCGTCTGGGGTCCTGATGCGCGCTGCCGGAGCGCACCGCTGTTCAGCGCGGCGCGCAGCCGTCACCAAGGTGCGGTGGGGGAGGATGGAGCACGTGCCCACCGCCCTGCCCCGCCGCATCCTGCTCGCGTCCGCCGTCGCCGTTGCCGGGCTGGCGCTCGCCCTGACCGGGTGCACCGCGCCCTCCGGCGGAGCACAGCCGTCGGCCTCGTCGACGCCGACGTCGATCCCCACTCTGAGCGCGGCGTGCGTCAGCAGCGGCTCGGCGTCCGACTCCGTGAAGGTGAGCGGCGACTTCGACGCCGCGCCCAACGTGTCGTTCGACGCCCCGCTGAAGGTCTCATCAACGCAGCGCACCGTGGTGATCGACGGCAAGGGGGCCAAGGCGGCGCTCGGCAGCATCGTGAACGTCAGCTTCACGCTCTACAACGGCACGACCGGCAAGACGCTCACCTCGACCGGATACGGCACCGGGCGCACCAGCCCGGTCACGGTGGATTCCAGCATCATCACCGGACTGGCCAAGACACTGAACTGCGCTCAGGCGGGCACGCGAGTGGTCGGTGTCGTCCCGGCGTCCGAGGCGTTCGGCACGGCGGGCTCGTCGCAGCTCGGCATCCCGGGCAATCAGGTCATCGTCTTCGTGGCCGACGTCGTCAGCCTGGTGCCGACCAAGGCCGAGGGGGATGCGGTGGCGCCCCCGGCTGGACTCCCCACGGTGACCGTCGCGGCAGACGGCAAGCCCACGCTCACGGTCCCGAAC
>Ga0207705_10004462_pt1 | contig 10571 bp, 8 predicted proteins | sample KBSC13metaG_FD_184314 | JGI IMG/M metagenome (GOLD analysis project Ga0207705, IMG submission 184314) | Corn rhizosphere microbial communities from Kellogg Biological Station, Michigan, USA - KBS C1-3 metaG (SPAdes) (version 2) | ecosystem: Host-associated > Plants > Roots > Rhizosphere > Soil ...
CGCGCTCCTTCGCGAATGCGCGCGGCCACCCCGGATCGTAAGGCGCAATTTCGACCGGCATATCCGGACGCCTCATCTCGAAGCGCCGCTCGCCGCTCGCCACGAGCCCGCAATCGCGCCAGCCCGCCTTGCGATAGAACCCCTCGGCGCGGGTGCCGGGCGCGGTCGTGAGCCACAGGCTCGCGTGCCCTTGCGCGAGCATCCACCCGACCATCTCGTCGTGGAGGCGCCGTCCGTAGCCGCGCGCTTCATGCGCCGGATCGACGAAGAGCGCCCAGATGTTGCCGTTCGTGGCATCGCCGATCGCGAACGCAGCGACGGCGCCCTGCACCGTGACGACCCAGCCGCGCCCGCGACGCTCGAGATGCTCGACCACTTCGTCGTCGCCGATCACGCGCGAGGTGAGCCGGTTCTCGCGCACGGCGTGCCGTACCCGCTGGATTTCCGCCACGTCCTCGCGCCGCGCGACGCGCAGCTCCCCCTGCACTGTCGCCTGCCGGACTATGGCGCCGGCTCCGCGGGATCGAAGTCCAGCTCGACGCGCGCGCCCATGGGGTCGTGGCAGAAGAGCTGCCAGATGCCGGTGCCGACCTGGCGGCTCACGGAATGGCGCACACCCTCGGCCTCGAGTTTTCGCACCGTCGCGCGCAGGTCGGTCGCGGTGAAGGCAATGTGGTCGATGACGCCCACGCGCTCCGCCGAAAGCTCGCGCTTCGACACGTGCAGGATGGGACGCCCGCCGGCGTAGAGCCACAGCCCGTCGAACGCGAAGGGCGGGCGCTCGCCGCGCACGAGGCCGAGCACGTCGCAATAGAAGCGCCGCGTCGCCCCGACGTCGTCGGTGAGGACGTTGAAGTGGTTCATTCCCTCGATCGGCACGAGGGCATTCTAACGCCGGCTCAATGGCGCACGGCGTGCACGGCTTCCAGCCACGCGACGGCCTCTTCCTCGCCCGTGCAGACGTGCGCGCGCAGGCCTTCCTCGGCCGCGACGATGACGCCCGTGCGCTCCGGCGAGATGTGCTCCGCGCGCGCGACCACGACGATGGCCACCTCGCGATTCACGGCCCGCGCCCAGCGCCGCACGAGCCAGCGCCGGAACGCCGCGCCCGGCGACTCGAAGCCCTCCATGCGCGTGATGTTCACGACGACCTCGAGATAACCGTGCTCGTGGAAGTACCCGAGCGCCGTCGTGATCATGTCGGCCAGCTCGCCCGCGGACGCCTGGCCCTCGGGGCGGTAGAACGCGCGATCCTGCGCGAAGTGGAGGTTGGACGGCCGATGCATGCGGGGATGGTACCGTCCGCGCGGCGATCTGTTCCGCGCGCGGCACCTTGGTGCCATGACGCCGCGGCCGGAGTCCGGCATAGCATTCCTGTGGCCCGAACCCCAGGAGATTCCATGAAAGCGCGCGTCGCCCTCGCCGTATTCCTTGCCGCCCAGGCCCTTGCGGGCGCGGCCTTCGCCGATACGCTCGGGCGCATCAAGTCCGGTGGCGCGATCAACATCGCCTATTCGCCCGACTCCATCCCCTTCTCCTTCACGGACCGGGCGGGGCCCGCGGGCTACACGATCGAGATCTGCAAGCGCGTCGTGGCCCAAATCGGCCGCGCCGTCGGCAAGCCCGGCCTCAAGGTGAACTGGATCGCCGCGCAGACGCCCGAGCGGCTGAAGCTGGTGGCGAGCGGCAAGGCCGATCTCGAGTGCGGCAACACCACGCAGACGCTCGCGCGCATGGCGAACGTCGACTTCTCCGCGCTCACCTTCCTCGAGATGGGCGGCATGCTGAGCCGCGCCGGCACGAAGCTGGACAACGTGGGCGACCTGGGCGGACGCAAGATCGTCGTGCTGAAAGGCACCACCACCGAGGCCGCGCTGCGCGAGGCCCTGCAGAAGAAGCTGGTGAATGCCGAGATCGTGACGGTGAGCGACGCGACCGAGGGGATCACGATGCTGCAGGCAGGGGGCGCCGATGCGTATGCGGGCGACCGCATCAAGCTGCTCGGCCTCGTGAGCCAGGCCAAGGATCCGACCCAGTTCGCATTCGTGGCGGGCGACCTGTCATACGAGCCTTATGCGCTGGCGCTCCCGCGCAACGACTCCGCCTTCCGCCTCGAGGTGAACCGCGCGCTCTCGCAGATCTACCGCAGCGGCGAGATCGTCGAGATCTACGCGCAGTGGCTCGGCGCGCTCGGCCGCCCGCCGGAGCTCGTCACGGCGATGTACATCCTGAGCGCGATCCCGGAATGAAGATCGCGCCCCCGGCCTTCGCCGGGTGACGCTCAGGCCGTCTCGGCTTCGGGGGCGCGCACCGCCTGCGGCCCCAGGCGCGCGACGTACCAGCTGATCGCCTTCTCGAGGCCTTCGCGCGCGCGGTAGATCGGCTTGTACCCGATGCGCGATTCGATCTTCGAGATGTCGGCCTTGGAGAAGCGCACGTCGCCCGCGCGGAAGTCGCGATACGTCGGCGCCGGTTTCGCGAAGCCCTCGACGTGCTTGCCGATCATCTCGGCCAGCAGGTCGAAGAGCTCGTTCAGCGTCGTCGAGTCGCCCACCGCGACGTTGTAGACCTGCCCCACCGCTTCCGGATTGGCCGTCGTGCCCGAGAGCAGGTTGGCCTGGATCACGTTCTCGATGTAGCAGAAGTCGCGCGCGGTCTCGCCATCGCCGTTGATGAAGACGGTCTCGTCGCGCAGCATCGAGGCGACCCACTTCGGGATCACCGCGGCGTACGCGCCGTCCGGATCCTGGCGCGGGCCGAACACGTTGAAGTAGCGCAGGCCGATGGTCTCCAGGCCATAGCAGCGGCCGAACACGTCGGCATAGAGCTCGTTCATGTGCTTGCCCGCGCCATACGGCGAGAGCGGACGGCCGATCTGGTCCTCGACCTTGGGCAGCCCCGGCCAGTCGCCATAAGCCGCGGAAGACGCCGCGTAGACGAAGCGCTTCACCTTCGCGTCGCGCGCGGCGACCAGCATGTTGAGGAAGCCCGTGACGTTGGTGTCGTGGCTCGTGATCGGGTCGTCGATCGAGCGCGGCACGCTGCCGAGCGCCGCCTGGTGCAGCACCACGTCGACGCCTTCGCACGCCCGCCGGCAATCCTCGAGCGAGCGGATGTCGCCGCGGAGGAAGCGGAAGTTGGACCACGCGCGGCCGCCGACCGCTTCCTGCACCAGGTCGAGGTTGTGCTGGAAGCCCGTGGCGAAGTTGTCGAGGCCGACGACCTTCTGGTTCAACTTGAGCAAGGCCTCGATCAGGTTCGAGCCGATGAAGCCGGCGCAACCCGTGACGAGCCAGGTGCGGGGCGACTTCGCGATTTGGGGGTACTGCGCTCCCAGGTTGTCCATTCCAATTTCTCCGTTATTTGATCGGTGCCGGCTCGGGTTCCGTGTGGCGGATCGAGGCGATGAAGCTCATGAGGTGCTTGCGTTGCCCCGTGATGAGGAGGGCGACGGGATAGGACAGCGCCATGATGGCACCGCCCAGGGCCAATGTCTCGATGGGGCGCAATCCCCCCCAGCTCAAGGCGGTTCCGGCCGCGGCGGAGGCGAGCGCTGCCGCGGCGAGGAGCCCCGCGAGCGTGCTCCAATCCTGCAGCCGCGCGACGGGGACCCCGGTCAGCTTCGAGATGCGCGTGAGCGAGATCGCGCGCTCGACGTAGACCGCGAGGACCGTTCCCATGGCAGCGCCGGGCAGCCCGAAATGCAGCGCGCCGAAGTAGCTCGTCGGCAACGCGACCGCGAGGGCCACCGCCATCACTTTCGCGCAATACGTGCCCTGCTTCAGCACGAAGAGGATGCTGGTGAGCTCGACCACGTAGGCGAGGAGCCCGATGGTATAGACGCGCAGCACCGGGACGGCTTCGAGGTATTGGGGCGTGTAGATGAGCGAGATCAGCGGGCGCGCGAAGACGAAGCCGAAAAGCAGCATCGGGAAGACGAGGAGCCCCACCATCGCGTTCGCGCGGCTGTTGAGCGCCAGCATCGAGCCGAAATTGCCCTCGGCCTCGTGCCGGCTCATGCTCGGCAGGAAGACGTGGTTCACGGACTGGCGGAAGATCTGGATCACGGGCGCCAGCACGCCGGAGACGGAGAAGGCGGCGAACTGCGGCACCGTGAAGAGGGCCGCCACGATCCACTGGTCGCCCTGCGAGCGGAAGCCGTGCAAGGCGCCCGACGCGGCGAAAGGCGCCGCCTGGTGCATCTGCTCCTTGTAGGCGCCGCGCTCGGCCCAGGGGCCGGCGATGCCGTAGTGGCGCACGATGTACCACACGAGGAGCGCCGCCTTGCACGCGGCGAAGGCGACCAGCACGTAGAGCACGTCGCGCAGCTCGTGCGTGAGGAAGGCCGTCGCCGAGAGCGAGAGCGCCCGGATGGCCGCGAGGCTCACGATGACGCGCGCCTGCCAGCCCACGCGCTCGTCCACCGTGGGCAGGACGTCCAGCAGCGCCGAGAAGATCCAGAAGAGCGCGAAGGCGGAGATGACCCAGCCCTCCTCGCCCACGAAGGCGCGCATCGTCCCCGGCAGCAGCGGGTTCCACACCGAGAGCGCGAGGGCCGAGAAGGCGGCCGCGCCCACCATGAAGATGAGCGCCTGGTTCAGGTAGAGCCGCCTGCGCGCGCCCGTCGAGCGCGGCAGGAAGTAGTAGAGGCTCTCCGGCATGCACATCGGCGCGATGGCGAGCAGCGTCGCGATCGCGAGCCAGAGCAGCCGGTATTCGCCGAAGCTGTGCGGGTCCAGCGCACGCGTGAGGACGACGGGCAGCAGGAACTGCAGGCCGAACTCGATCGCGTAGGCGCTCCCGAGCGAAAGCGCGCGGCGCTCCAGCGAATGCTGCGCCGCGCTCATTGCGGACGGGCTCCCACCAGCATCGCCATCTCTTCCTCGTAGCGGTCGATCACCGCGTCCACCGAGTGGCAATCCTGGAAGTGCGCGCGCACGGTGCGCGAGGCGCGCTCCCACGCGTCATCGTCGCGCATCAGGCGCTCGATGCGCCACGTGGCCTCGGGCACGTCGCTCACGACGTCGTATACCGGCATGCCGTCGCGCTTGGAGCCCGTGTCGACGAACCCGACCGTCGGCACGCCGCGCGCCCACGCCTGCATGAACGTATTGGGGAAGCCCTCGTAGAGCGAGCTGTTCACGAACACGCGCGCGCCGTTGAAGAATGCCTCGGCCTCATGGAAGGGGATGAAGCCCTTCATCTCGACGTTGGGCAGCCTGGCGGCGGTGGCCTTCAGCCCCTCGAAGTACTCCTGGCTCTTGCGATCGGGATCGGGGCCGCCCACGATCACGAAGCGGTATTGCGGCAGCTGGCGCGCGATCTCGAACATGATCTCGACGCGCTTGGTCGGGCGCACGGAGGCCACCCACAGGACGTAGCCGTCGCGGTCGTTCCTCGCGCCCGCGGGCGGCGCGTAGCAGCTCTGGATCACCGGCACGTCGAGGCCATAGTGCTCGCGCAGCTGGTCGCGCTGCGCGCTGTTCTGGGCGATCACGCGATCGATGCGGCGCAACCCCCACTGGAAGATCTTCCTGTCGCGCGCGTAGCGGATGTCCTCGCGACCGGGAATGAAGTCCACGTCGGAGGCGCCGGCGTAGATCGACTTGCGTCCGTACTTGCGGCAGAAGGCGGCGACGTACGCGGTGTAGACCGCGGCGGTACGCTGGTAATAGATGTCGGCGCTCACGCCCTTCATCGCGCTCCAGATCGAGGTCATGCGCGGATGGACGAAGCGCACGACGGGCAGGCCCTCGTCCGGCTTGTGCGCCCTGTAGACGGTGACACCCTTCACGGTCACCGCGTCGGGCTGCCCGTAGTCGAGGCATACCATGGAGACCTTGTAGCCGCGGTTCGCGAGCGCCGGCGCGATCATGGTCTGCTGCACCTCGGCGCCGCCGACCACCGGGATGCCCTCGGCCGCGGTGAGGATGGGCCACGTCGTGGGGGCGACGAAGCACACGTGGGGCTTGCGGCCCGCGAAGGGCGTGCCGGCATAGACATCGCCGGCACCGATCCAGGGAGTGACCCCGTCAGCCTTCTTCTCGAAGCTCTCGAGCGGTGAGCGCACGAGGCGCGGGATGAAGGTAGCGTTCGTAGACACGCTCAAGCTCCTGCGTTGCTTTGTCGATGCCGGCGTGCGCTTGCACCCAGCGTTTCTGCTCGGCGACTACCGCCGTGCGATCAGCCGCCACTGTAACAATGGCCTTTGCCAGTTCTTCCGGCTTCCGGCTGCCCACGACCTGATCCATTCGGGGGAGGATTTCGCGAATATCCGAGTAATCGGTACTGACTACCGGCACCCCGAGCACCATTCCCTCGAGAACCACGTTCGGGAAGCCTTCCCAGGCCGAGGTCATGAGCTGCACGTCGCACTGCTTGAGGATGGCCGGGGCGTCGGAGCGGGCTCCCGCGAAGACGACCTTGCCGGCGAGGCCCAGGCGCTCGTACTTGTCGATGACCGCGCGCTTGTAGCCGCTGGTGTCGGAATCGGAGCCCGTCCTGTACTCGCCCTTGCCCGAGAGCGCCTCGCCCAGGAAGAGCACGCGCCACTCGGGGTAGCCGTTCACGAGGGCGGCGGCGACGTCGAGCGCCAGCGGGTAATCCTTGGCGGGCTTGATGTGCCCGATCATGCAGGCGATCCTGTACTCGCCGGGCCCGAAGAATTCGGTGCGGTAGTCGTGTGCCGAAGCGCCCTTCCTCTCGAATTCGTCGATGCGCATGCCGTTCCACACGACGTGCATGTGCGCGGGATCGTAGCCGTAGAGCTTCCCGGCGAAGCGCGCGCCGGCGTGGGAGTTGGCGACGACCGCGTCGACCAGGCCGCGCGTCGCGCGATGCGCCCAATGCTGCGTGCGCGAGATCGTGTAGTTCGCGCTGCGCTCGGAATTGAAGACGACGGCCTTCGTGCCGACGGCGGCGAGGCGCGCGTAGATGTCACCGTCGAAGAGGAAGCCGTGGACGATGTCGGCGCGGAAGCGGCGAATGAAGCGGTGCAGGCGCCACAGGACGCCCGGATCCAGCTTGGTGCGCTTCTGGTCGACCACGAGCTCGACACCGCTGCCCTCGAGCTCCTTCGCGCGGCCCGCGTCCTCGTTCAGCGTGTAGATCGCGACGGCGTGCCCGCGCGCGGCGAGGCCGCGCGAGAGCTCGACGACCTGCTTCTGCGCGCCGTGGAAGCCGAGGTCACTGATAATGAACAGCACGCGCATCGGGCGCATCCTCCAGCTGCTCGGTCTTGCGGGTCATCCAGCGGCTGCGCCACATCTCGAAGGCGAGCAGGTACCAGAGCTTCTGCGTGTCGAGCCGGTCGTTGGCCGTGCCGCCGTCGCGGAAGTTGCGCACCGCGTGCTGCACCCGGTCCGGGTCGAAGATTCCGCCGTCCTTGATGCGCGCGGGCGAGAGGTACTCGTCCACGAGCGTGGAGAGGTCGCCGCGCAGCCAGCGCGAGAGCGGCACGCCGAAGCCCTGCTTCGGGCGCTCGAGGATCTCGCGCGGCACGTACTTGTAGAGGATCTTCCTCATCAGGTGCTTCGGGCCGAGCGGGCCGCGCCGCATGGAGAGCGGCAGCTTGAGCGCGAACTCGGCGAGGCGGTGGTCGAGCAGCGGCTCGCGGCCCTCCAGCCCGCACGCCATGGTGGTGCGATCGACCTTCACCAGGATGTCGTCGGGCAGGTAATGGTTCACGTCGGTGCGCGACATCTGGTCGGCGAAATGCTCGGTCCGGTCGGAGCGCGTCGCCCGCAGGTCGTAGCCGCCCATGAGCGACTCGATCTCCCACGGCGTCCAGGACGACATCGCGAGATCGTAGAGCTGGGTGCGGTCGATCCTGGGCATCATCACGCGCAGCTTCTCGATGCGCTCGACGAGGTTGCGGCGCGCGGCGTGGCGATACCTGGCGGGTAGCGGCAGGCTCTCGGCCAGCGCCGTGAGCGAGCCGGGACCGAACGCGCCGAGCGACCTCGAGAAGACCGAGCGCGCGGGCATGGGCCACTTCGCGAGCGACTGCTCGCGCTGCATGAGCACCGTGTAGTGGCTGTAGCCGTTGAAGAGCTCGTCGCCGCCATCGGCCGAGAGCGCCACCTTCACGTGCTGCCGCGCGAGGCGCGAGACGAGGTAGGTGGGCACGCCGGACGAGTCCCCGAACGGCTCGTCGAAGAGGTCGCCCCACGACGTGAGGACGTCCTCCATGTCGTTCACGCGCAGGATCTGCTCCGTATGCTGCGTGCCGAGGTGCTTCGCCACGGCCTTCGCATGGGGCGATTCGTCGAAACGCGGGTCGTCGAAGCCGATGGTGAAGGTGCGCAGCTCCCCGCCGCCGTAGCGCTGCAGCAGCGCCGCGACGAGCGACGAATCGATGCCGCCGGAGAGGAACACGCCCACCGGCACGTCGGACACCATGCGATAACGGAACGCATCGACGAGGTGGTGCTCGAGCTCGCGCTCGAGGTCTGCCTCGGAAATGCGACCCTCACCCTGGCCCTCTATCGAGGCAGAGGGAAGAGACCAATAGGCATGCTTCACCGGCTCGCCCACCTCGCCCAGCTCGAGCCAGTGGCCCGGCATGAGCTTGCCGACATTCCGGTAGATCGAGCGCGGAGCCGAGACGTAGCCGAACTGCAGGTACTCGCCCACGGCGTTGCGGTCGATCTCGGCATCCCACGCGTCGAAGGCGCGCAAGGCCTTGAGCTCGGAGCCGAACCAGAAGCGGCTGCCATCCCAGGCGTAGTAGAGGGGCTTCACTCCCATGCGATCGCGCAGGAGCACCAGGCGGCGCTCGCGCTCGTTCCAGAGCGCGATGGCGAACATGCCGACGAACTTGTCGACGGCCTTCGGGCCCCACTCCTGGAGGGCCGCCAGGATCACTTCCGAGTCGCCGGTCGAGCGGAAACTGTAGCCGAGCGCCTGCAGCTCGCCGCGGATGGTCGCGAAGTTGTACACCTCGCCGTTGAAGACCATCTGCAGCTGGCCATCGGGCGAGCGCATGGGCTGGTGGCCGAGGGGCGAGAGGTCGAGGATCGAGAGCCGCGTCTGGCCGAGCGCCACGCGCCCGCCGGGCCGCACCCACACGCCGTTGTCGTCGGGGCCGCGCGCGCGCAGCGCCGCGACCGACGCACCGAGGTCCTTCAGCCAACGCGTCGGGTCGCCCCGCCGCACCCAGTAACCCGTGATCCCGCACATCTCTCTAGGCTCCTTCCCTGCTGCCGTACTTCAGTCTCAGGTTCATGCCGTACATCGCACCCACCGCGAACCACAGGAACACCTGCTCGGGCACGGGCATCAGGCTCGATCCCGCGAACCCGGCCACGAGGAAGCTCACCAGCCCCGCCGCGCCGCCCTCGAAGAGCCCGCGCAGGTTCGGGTGGATGCGCTCGTCGCGCCCGAGCCGGCGCAAATTGCGCCACACGAGCGCCCAGTAGGCGAGCAGGATCACGAGCCCCACGACGCCGAGGTCGAGGTACGCCTCGAGGAACGCATTGTGCGGGTGGGTCACCGCCGGCATCGCTTCCTGCCGCGCGGCGTTGGAGAACATCACCGCGCCGAGGCCACGGCCGATCACCGGATGCTCGAACATCTCCGGCATCAGCGGCTCCCAGATGAGGTTGGTGCGCCCGGCCGTGACGCCATCCGCGCCGCCATTCTCGCCGGCCTGGATGCGGTCCCACACAGCGCCCGGCAGGAAGGCGAGGAAGACGGGCAGCGCCATGGCCGCCAGCGCGATCGTGCGCCAGTTGCGCCTCGAGAACAGGTAGATCATGTTCACCAGGATCCAGCCGACCCAGCCGCCGCGCGAGAAGGTGAGCACGAGCGCCACGGTCATGAAGCCCATCGAGATGAAGAGCCCGAGCTTGAGCGTCATGTTGCGGGTGCGATCCCACATGAAGAGCAGCATCGCGTACGCGATCACGAAGAGCCGCGCCACGTCGTTCGCGTGCAGGCCGAGCGGATCGAGCAGGCTGCGGTTGTAGGTGCCCGAGAGCGCCGTGATGCCCAGGCCGCTCTCGACCAGGAAGCCCACCACCAGCAGCGGCATCACCCACATCGAGACCAGCAGCGGCGAGATGAAGCGCTCGGGCGCGCGGCTGCGCCACACGGCGGCCGCCACCAGCAGCGCGAAGATCACGAACGTGAGCGGCTTCACCAGCATGTCGCGCACGTAGCCCGTGGCGTCCGTGAAGAAGATCAGCTCGAACTCGCGGTACACGGCGGGGATCTCGCCCACGTGCGGCGCGCCCAGCACGGCACCCGCGATCATCGGCACGATGAAGAGCAGGAAGAGCGGGCCCGGGATGAAATGGCCCAGCGACTTCGAGCCCACCGCGCGCATGAAGTAGACGCCGAGTGTCGCCAAAAGCAGCAGGTTGAGCGGGTTGAGTCCCGTGATGCCGAACATCTCGTGCGGGAACATGTAGCTCTGCGCGATCGGCATGATGAGGATCATGATCGCGACCCCCACGCGGAAATCGCGCAGGATCAGCACCATGCTGAAGGCGACCACGAAGAGCAGCAGTCCCGCGCCTTCGGCCACGGCGATGAGCGTGCCCCAGAAGGCGCCGAACGCGAGCAGGGCG
>Ga0207705_10004465_pt1 | contig 10569 bp, 8 predicted proteins | sample KBSC13metaG_FD_184314 | JGI IMG/M metagenome (GOLD analysis project Ga0207705, IMG submission 184314) | Corn rhizosphere microbial communities from Kellogg Biological Station, Michigan, USA - KBS C1-3 metaG (SPAdes) (version 2) | ecosystem: Host-associated > Plants > Roots > Rhizosphere > Soil ...
GCATGGTCGAACTCGACCAGGCGGCACACGACGACTTCTACTCGGTGATCTCGAACCCGTTGCTGTGGTTCATCCAGCACGGCCTGTACGACCTCACCCGCTCGCCCAACATCGGCACCCGCGAGCGCGACGCTTTCGAACATGGCTATGTCGCGGTCAACCGCGCGTTCGCCGATGCGGTGTCACACGAGGTCGAGCAATGCGGCGGCCGCGCCCTCGTGATGTTGCACGATTACCACTTCTACCTGGTCGCCGACCTGATTCGGCAGCGCTGCCCCGACGTCGTCCTCTCGCACTTCGTGCACATCCCGTGGCCCGGACCCGACGCCTGGCGAGTGCTACCGCCCGACATGCGCGAAAGATTGATGCGCGGCCTGCTCGGCAACGATGTAGTGGCATTTCACACCGAGCGGTTTGCTCGCAACTTTCTCCTGTGCGCGCAGGAATTGCTGGGCCTTTCGATCAACCTCGACAAGATGACCGTGCAAGTCGGCCCGCGCACAGTCACCGCGAAGACCTATCCAATCTCGATAGACGTCGACGCACTCACCGAAACGGCGTCGAGCAAAATCGTGCGAGGCCGGCTCGACGATGTCGAGCAGTGGATGGAAGCCGAGGGTGGCCAACTCATCGTCCGGGTCGACCGCACCGACCCCTCGAAGAACATCGTGCGCGGCTTTCTCGCCTTCGAGAGATTGCTCGACGACCACCCGCAGCTTGTCGGCAAAGTGCGGTTCTTCGCGTTCTTGCAACCCAGCCGGCTCGACGTGCCCGAATACGCCGAATACGTTGGGCGCATCGGTGCCGTCGTGGCGCGGATCAATGCGAAGTACACGCGCTCAGGTGAAGCACCGATCGACTTGCGCCTGCACGAAGACTTCCCCACCGCCGTTGCGGCCTACGCGATCTGCGACGTCGTGATGGTCAACTCGATCGCCGACGGCATGAACCTCGTGGCAAAGGAAGCGGTGTCGGTCTCGCGACGCAACGCGGTGTTGGCACTGTCAGAGAGCACCGGCTCGCACGAAGAGCTCGGCGCGTTCGCTGTCACCCTTTATCCCTTCGACATTCAGCAACAAGCCGATGCCCTTTACGAGGCCCTCACGATGCCAACGACTCAGCGACGCGACCTTCGTGAAGCGGCCGCGCAAATCGTGCGCGCCAACGACGTCACAAAGTGGCTCGACTTCCAACTCGCCGACCTGGCCGAGATCACCGGCCTGTGGTCGGTCCCGAAGTGATCTAACCCGTTTCGAGATGCCGCGTCCGCCGCACTTCTCGCTCCAAACGCCGTAACGTTTCGACGTTGCGCAAGAAGACGAGCAGCTCAAAAGCCGGATTGTGGTACGTCCTCAGTGGGCCGCTCAGCGGATGCTCGATGATGGTCACCAGAGACCCGTCACGCACGGCGTCGACGCGGAAGTCGACCCGCGCACTGCCGAGCGGGCGGCCGACCGCCTCCAACTCCAGTTCGGTGCCGTCCTGGAGCCGCACTACTTTCGTTTCGTCATCCTTCTTCGCCGGTCCCCAGCCGATCCGATAGTGCAACCGGGCTCCGGCGGCGGGCCAGTCGTCGTCTACCGAGCGAATCTCGCGCGTACCGACGACCCAACGTGCGTAGCTGGTGCCGTCGCGCAATACCCCGAAGATCGAGGCTGGTTCGAACGGCATGTACCTTCGGTTCACGGCCACGGCGACGGCATACCCCTGGCACAGCAGCCGACACAGCGCGCTCCACCGGACACGCCCCAAGTCCCACTCACGCCCCTATCGATCCCCTGTCCTTCTACGAACTCTCTGCGAGGGGTGACCGGCAATGCAGCGGGTACGGCGGGCAGCGTGGACGTCGACGCAATAGTCATCGGTTCCGGCCCTAACGGGTTGGTTGCTGCCAACCTGCTGGTTGACGCCGGCTGGTCGGTGCTCGTACTCGAATCGCAGCCAGAACCGGGCGGTGCCGTGCGCAGCGGACGCTACGTCGACCCGGAGTTCGTCTCCGACCACTGCAGCGCGTTCTACCCGCTGGCTGCAGCATCTCCTGTCATCAAGCAGTTGGAGTTGGAAAAGCACGGCCTGCGCTGGCTGCACGCGCCGACCGTGCTCGCGCACCCATTCAGCGACGGCCGGTGCGCCACGCTCTTCCGCGACGTCGACGCCACCGCTGCCGCAGCCGACGCCCTGGCAGCTGGCGACGGTGACGCATGGCGCCGATTGCACGCTGTCTGGCAGCAGGTGAATCCTGCACTGCTCAAGGCGATCGTCACGCCGTTTCCCCCGATCAAGGCCGGTCTGCGGCTCGGCGCGAACCTGCGACTGGCCGGCGGCCTGCGGTTCGCCCGGTTCGCGATGTTGCCAGTACGCCGTCTCGCTGAAGAAGAATTCCGCGGCGACGCGGCGATGTTGCTCGCCGGCAATTCGCTCCACGCCGATCTCAGTCCGCAGGAGCCGCTGAGCGGCATGTACGGCTGGATCCTTGCAATGCTCGGTCATTCGGTCGGTTTTCCTGTACCAGCGGGGGGTGCGGGCGAGTTGAGCGGCGCAATGATTCGCCGGCTCGAGGCTGCCGGCGGCCAGTTGATCTGCAACAAGCGCGTCACCGAAGTGTTGATACGCGAGAACCGGGCCGTCGGCGTACGCACCTCCGACGGTGAAGAATTCTCAGCAGCTAAAGCCATTCTGGCCGACGTACCGGCCACCTCGCTCTACGGCAACTTGGTGCGATGGAGCGATCTGCCCACCCGCTTGAGTGACGACATCCGACGATTCCAGTGGGATTGGGCGACCTTCAAGGTCGACTGGGCGTTGTCGAAGCCGGTGCCGTGGACCGCCGAAGCTGCACGGTCCGCAGGCACTGTGCACGTCGGCGACTCGATGGACGACCTCACCCGCTACAGCGCACAGATCGCAATGGGCGAGGTGCCGTCGAAGCCGTTCCTGCTCGTCGGGCAGATGACAACCGCCGACCCGAGCCGCTCACCAGCGGGCACGGAATCGTTGTGGGCCTACACACACGTGCCGCAGCGAGTACGCAGCGACGCCGGCCCCGACAACATCACCGGCAGTTGGGACGACGGCGAAACCCAAGCGATGGCCGACCGCATTGAAGCCCACATCGAAACGTTCGCTCCTGGATTTCGCGATTGCATCAAAGCGCGGGTTGCTCACAGTCCGTTCGCGATGGACGCCGAAAACGCAAGCCTCGAACGTGGTGCTCTTGGCGGCGGGACGGCGGCTCTGCACCAGCAACTGTTCTTTCGCCCTACACCTGGCCTTGCGCGCGCAGAGACACCGATCGCCGGATTGTTCCTTGCGTCGGCCTCGGCGCATCCCGGCGGTGGTGTCCATGGAGCCTGCGGTTCGAACGCCGCCCGAGCCGCGCTCGCCGACAACAATCCGGTAGGGCGGCTAGTGGCCGTACCGGCGCGGGCACTGCTTAGACGTGTGATGCAGGGCGGCTAGACAGCAGGGCGGCTAGACAGCAGGGCGCCAAACAGCAGGGCGCCAAACAGCACGACCGCTAAACGAAGCGTTGTACCTTGCGAAGCAAGCGACCGGCCTGATCAAGGCGGTCAGTGGTTCGGCTCGGTCCGCGGCGGGCACGCAATTGGTCGGCAGCAACCGACAAACCCTTCGCCACAAGGGGTACTGCGATCATGATCACGAGATCTCGCCTGAGGGTGAGCAAGCGCCTTACCCGCATGTGCTGCCTTTCGTCGTCCGCATCGGTTGTTGCTACCAACGTCTACCCGTTCGCCATCGATGCAAGCTCAGGCGAAGGGTAGGCGGTGAGATGACGGCAGCAACGTCGACGCGCACGTGATCTACGGCCTGAGTATCGCCGCTGCGCTGTGCCTCGGCTTCGGCTTCGTGCTCCAGCAACATGCCGCACAATCGGCGCCGCCGGCGGACTTCTTACGATTCCGGCTGTTGTTGGACCTACTTCACCAGCCGATCTGGCTCGGCGGTATCGCCATGATGGTCGTCGGGCAGTTGCTCTCCGGCACTGCATTGGCCAAGGCCGACGTTTCTTTGGTCGAGCCGATTCTTACCGCCAACCTGCTGTTTGCGTTGATCTTTGCCCGGCTGCTGTACCGGCAGGCGATGGGTCTGGGCGAGTGGCTCGGCGCCCTCCTGCTCACGGGTGGCGTCGCTGCGTTCATCGTCGGAGGACGCCCGAGCGGCGGTAATCCCGACGGCGATTCGCTACCGCGCTGGGCGCTGGCCATGGGATTGGCGGCGCTCACCGAGGTATGCGTGATCGCCGCGCGCCGTCATCAAGGCGCACCCAGGGCGATGCTTCTCGCGACCGGTGCCGGGCTGCTCTTCGGCATCCAGGACGGGCTCACCCGCCGCACCACAAAAGCGTTTCACAACGGAATAGCCGAGGCATTCCTGCACTGGTCGCCGTACGTCTTGGTATTGATCGGAATCGTCGGAATTCTGTTGGCGCAAAGCGCTTTCGAAGCCGGACCCCTACAAGCATCTCTTCCTGCGCTCACCGCATCGGAGCCACTGTCGGGTATCGCAGTAGGCGTGGTCGTGTTCCAAGAGCACCTGCATGTGACGCCACTCGCACTTGCGCTCGAAGCATTCGGACTGACCACGATGGTGATCGGCGTGCTCCTAGTCGGAACCTCAGGAACATTTCACGGTATGGAGTTTCGTCGTGCCCTGGCCCGTGAACACGCTGCCCATCAAGCAGTCGACTCAGCCCGTCACGGCCGAGCCGGCAGGCACGGCCGCCATCACCACCATGGCCATTCGACTCACCTGCGAGCCGACCAATAACCGATGCGTACGCCCGCTACTCGGCGTGATTTCCAGCCCTGGACGACGAAGTGCCGGACGACGAACCGCCATCGCCGCCGACCCACACGGTCTTGTGGTTGCAGAACTCGCGGATGCCGTCGGCCGCCAATTCCCTTCCGTAGCCAGAACTCTTGACCCCGCCGAACGGTAGTTCGGGGTACGAGGTGGTCATGCCGTTAACGAACACCGCGCCGGCGTCGAGTTCGGTGGCGAACCGTTCCTGCTCGGCGGGATCCGACGTCCACGCGTTCGAACCGAGCCCGAACGACGTCGAATTCGCCAGCCGGATCGCGTCGTCGATCGACGACACGCGGTAAAGACCGGCCACTGGTCCGAATACTTCTTGCGAATACATCGCCATCTCGGGCGTGAGATCGGCGACCACGGTCGGCGGGTACCACCAGCCGGCCTGGTTCGTCCGCTGCCCGCCGCACAAGACGGTGGCACCTTTAGAAACCGCGTCAGCCACTTGCTTTTCGACGTCCGACCTGCCCTGTTCGGTGGCGAGCGGACCGATGTCGGTGCCCTCGTCCATGGGGTCGCCGATCGTCAACGCCGACATGGTCTTGACGAACGCGGCGGCGAAGTCGTCGTAAATGTCGTCGTGCACGATGAATCGCTTTGCTGCAATGCACGACTGTCCGTTGTTCTGGCAGCGCGCAGTAGTGGCCACTGCGGCGGCGTGCTCAATGTCGGCAGACGGCATGACCACGAACGGATCGCTGCCGCCGAGCTCGAGCACGGTTTTCTTCAACTCGCGTCCGGCGATCGCGGCTACCGAACGGCCGGCCGCTTCGCTGCCGGTGAGTGTGACGGCCCGAATGCGGCGATCAGCGATGATCGCCTCGACGGCATCTGAACCGACGAGCAAGGTCTCGAACGATCCCTCCGGGAATCCGGCCCGCCGGAAGAGTTCTTCCATGAACAACGCGGTTTGCGGCACATTGCTCGCGTGCTTGAGCACCCCGACGTTGCCCGCCATGAGTGCGGGCGCAGCGAACCGCATCGCCTGCCACAGCGGGAAATTCCACGGCATGATGGCCAGGACGGGTCCGAGCGGTTGGTAGCGCGAATAGGCCTTGTGTGCTGACACCGCGCTCGCGTCAACCGGCTCGTCGGCAAGGAAGCCCTCGGCGCGATCGGCGTAGAAACGGCAAGCCTTTGCGCACTTGAGCACCTCGGCCTTCGCCGACGCGAGCGTCTTGCCCATCTCCAAGGTCATCGTCCGCGCGATGTTCTCAACATCGCTTTCGAGGATGTCGGCCGCCGCACGAATCCAGGCGGCGCGATCGGGGAAGGAGGTGCGACGGAGCACCTCGAAGCCGGACGACGCGCGAGCCAGCCGCACCTCGATCTCGTGCTCGGACATCGGGTCGAACGACTTCACGATCTCGCCGTTGACGGGGTTCGTCGTCGCGATCGCCATCGAGTCACTCCTTAGCCGGCGCAATGTGTCCCAATCTGTGCCTACCACTCGTCTTGGTATTGACACCAGCGGCCAGGCTGTCCGCGTACCAGCAGGCCGCAAGAAATGTCAGAGCGCTTCCCTAGGTTGGGCTCCTAGAGTCCGACTACGCCAGTTCCGCACTCATCCCCGGGCGCGCCCCGCACAGGCACAACCCGCACGAGCAGGAAGAGCCACCGATCATGACCAGCAACACCGACTTCGGACATTCAGCACCGACTCCGGCGCCAGCTGAGAAACGAGCAGAGCGAGGCGAGTCGCAGGTCCATGCGCACGTCCCGGCGTGGGCCGTGCTGGCGATCGCCTGCGTGGCGCAGTTCATGGTCGTGCTCGACATCTCGATCGTGAACGTGGCGCTGCCGTCGATTGCCAAGCCGCCGTCGGCGCAAGGCCTCGGGCTCGACCGCAACCAGTTGCAGTGGATCGTGAACGCCTACGCACTGACGTTCGCCGGGTTCCTACTGTTCGGCGGCCGGGCCGGCGACCTGTTCGGGCGCAAGAAGATCTTCCTGGTCGGGCTCGGCATCTTCACCGCGGCCAGTCTGGTCGGCGGTTTCTCGCAGAACGCGACCATGATCGAACTATCTCGTGCGGCGCAGGGCCTCGGCGGCGGCATCCTGGCGCCGTCGACGCTGAGCCTGCTCACGACCACCTACACCGAACATCGGGCGCGGGCTCGTGCGCTCGGCGTGTGGAGCGCGGTAGCCGGTAGCGGCGGCGCGTTCGGCGCGCTCGCCGGCGGTGTGCTCACCGACTTGGTCAGCTGGCGGTGGGTGCTGTTCGTCAACGTGCCGATCGGGGTGCTGCTGTTCGTCGCCGCCGTGATGGCGCTACGCGAATCACGCGGGCAGGTCCGCGGTATCAGCGGGCTCGACATTCCCGGCACGATCACCGTCACAGGTGGGCTCGCCGTCGTCGTCTACGCGATCGTCAGTACGAACAACCATCCCTGGGGTTCGCTACACACGCTCGCGACGCTCGGCATTGGCGTCGCGCTGCTGGTCGCGTTCGTGCTGATTGAGGCGTTCACTGCGCAACCGCTGGTGCCGCTTCGCATCTTCCGGATGCGGGCGCTGTCGTCGGCGAACGGCATCGCAGTCGCGGTCGGCGCAGCCATGTTCACGATGTTTTTCTTCCTGTCGCTGTACATGCAAGACGTCCTTGGCTACAGCGCGCTGACCGCGGGCTTTGCGTTCCTTCCCGGGGCGCTGTGCATGATCGCGGGCGCCACGGTGTCGGCACGCCTGGTCAGCCGCGTCGGTCCGCGCCGGCTGCTGGTGCTCGGCGGCTTATTGGCCGCTGGGGCACTGCTGTGGTTCGCGCAGTTGCCGGCGTCGGGTAACTACGCCGTTCACGTGCTGCCACCCATGCTGATCGTGTGCGTCGGAATGGGCATGTCGATGGTGCCGCTCACCGTGGCGGCCACCTCAGGAGTCGACCGGCGCGAAGCCGGTCTTGCCTCCGGGTTGTTGAACACCACCCGACAAATGGGCGGCGCGCTCGGCCTCGCGGCGCTCACGACGATTGCGACCAGTCGCACATCAACGTTGCTCGCCAGCCATCACAGCACGGCTGCGGCCACGGCGTCCGGCTTCGATCGGGCGTTCGTCGTCGCGACGTTCATCTCCCTGGCCGGCGCGCTGCTGGCGCTCACGCTGCCGAGCAGGCAGGCCCACGTGGCTGCCGTCGAGCAAAGCGCGCGCGACCACACCGAGCCGGCGCAGCCGGTGTCGGTCGAGTAACCCGCGCCCGGCGCCGGGCGCCGGGCGCCGGGCGCCAGGCACCGGGCGCCAGGCACCGAGTGCCGAGTGCCGAGTGCCGGGCGAGACTAGGCGTCTAGCAGTTCGGTCGGAACGCTCGCCATCGCGCGCTCGATCGCTGATGCGAGTTCACGGGCCGACGCCGCGGTCAGCTCGAGCGCGATCCGGCGCCCACCGCCACCGACTTGGGTGAACACATCGATGTTGAGCGTGTGATCGGCCATGGCGTGCACCGGGTGGTCGAAGTACACGGTGGCTTCGCGCACCGCCGTCCAACCATCAGTGAAGCGACCACTGCCGGTTACCTGCACATGTTCGGTTGCGTACGTGCACATAGATTGCGTCCTAACCGGCGAGGAAACGTCCGTAGAAATCGAAAATGAGCCGCCAACCCTCGGTCGCCGCATCGACGCGATAGCTGGGACGGTCGGGTGAGAAGAATGCGTGACCAGCGCCGTCGAACGAATGGAACTCGTGCGGTTTGCCGTTCTCACTCAACGCCTTGTCAAGTTCGGCAACCTGATCGGGCGCAGGGAATTTGTCGTCGAGGCCGAACAATCCGAGCAACGGGCACGACAGGCTCGGCGCCAGATCGACGATCGGCCGAGCAATCAAGCTCGAACCCTCGGGTGGGTTGCCGACCACGAATGCACCGTAGCAATTGACGGCGGCATCGAGATCTAGCTTGCACGCAGCAAGAAACGACTGCCGGCCGCCTGAACAATGTCCGATGACGCCGACCTTCCCATTCGTTGCGTCGAGCGCTCGCAAATAACGCGCCGCACCGTCGACGTCGCCGACAAGCCGATCGTCGGGAACCCCGCCCTGCGCCCTTACGATCGCGGCCGCGTCGTCAGGCGCCGCACCGGGCGCCTCACGCGAATACAGATTTGGCATCAGCGCGGCATACCCGTGGTCGGCAAACCGACGGACCATCGCCTTGGTTTCCTCGTCGTAGCCAGGCAAATGGTGAATCACCACCACCGAGCCGAAATCCTCGACGTCGGTCGGCACGGCGAGATAGGCCTCAATTTCGTCGCCGTTGTGGCCCTCGATACGAACGGTCTTCGCGCGCATGTCATGACTCATGGCCTGATGCTATGCCCGTCGTCCGCTGCGTATGTACGGCCGCTGTCGCGGCTCAAAAACCACGCCGCCATCGCGCTTATGAGACCGCGCCGACTTCTTCGCGCCCGACGTACGGCTCGAAATCATCGGCGACGGCACGGTCACCGGCTCGGCGGCGGTACGCCCCGATGCCCACGTTGGCCGCTACCCAGACTGCGCACACCACGAGGGTCCAGCTGGTGGCGAGATTGACCAGCTTCAACGCCGAGGCCAACAACACAACGGCAAGCACCGGGCGCACGAACCGGTTGGCGCCAGTAGCCGAGAGTCGTGCACCGATATACACGGCAGGGATCGCGCCGACCAGCAATGAGGTCGTCACCGACAATTGCACGTCGCCGAAAAGTGCGTGGCCGAGCGCGGCGGCACCGACCAACGGAATGGCCTGCACGAGGTCGGTGCCGACCAACTGGCCGGCCCGAAGTGCTGGGTAAGCGAGCAGCAACATGCCAATGATGAGTGACCCTGACCCCACCGACGTCATGCCGACTGCGAGGCCGCCGAACAGCCCGATCAGCACGGTGAGTACCGGACGGATCCGCACTCGCGGCCGCGACTCGTCATCGGAGCCGATCACGTCGGCGGCCTGCTCGCGACGCCTCGAAATCCACGATTTCACGACCATCGAACCGACCGTGAGCAGCAATGCGACGCCGAGGAAGACCTTGATATCGGCCTGCACCCGTTCGCCGTTTCCGAGCGCCTTCAGCACGAAGACACCCAAGAACGCGGACGGCGCGGCGCTGATCGTCAGCCACAACGCGAGCCGAGTGTCGACGGTGCCCCGCCGAAGGTGGACGACGGCCCCGATCGGTTTCATGAACAGTGACGCCACGAGGTCGCTCGATACCGCGGCGAGCGGGGCAACCCCGAAAAACATGATGAGGATGGGCGTCATGAGTGCGCCGCCACCCATGCCGGTGAGTCCGACAAAGAAGCCAACCAGCAGGCCGGCAACCATCAACGACAAGGAGAAGTGCATGAGGTCTCAGCTTTCAGTGCAGGAAAAATCAGGACGGCGTTGCGGTGTTCAGCAGACTTCGCTGACCGTCAACACGCCGCGCTGCACACGCGCAACAGATCGACGTGACGTCGCTGCACGAGGCGGGTTCCTGCGGACATGGACGAAAGCATAGCGATCAATCGGCAGCTACGCTAGTTACCCTAGAGATTTGATGGGGTAAGCACCCGAGCGCGACCAACCCGGTTGACGCCCACGTCGTCCGACCCGCACTCTTTCCAACCATGCCCGAACACCTGTCGTCCCGCCTGATCTCATGGGCGTCGATCCTCGAACTGGCGGCTGCGGCTCGGGTCGCTGGGCTCGGGCAACCACTTCATTGAGATCACCGTCAACGAGGAGCAGCGGGTCTAGCTCTTCCTGCACTCAGGTTCGCGAGGCATCGG